>Ga0070706_100006535_pt1 | contig 11000 bp, 17 predicted proteins | sample KBSK5501metaG_FD_65476 | JGI IMG/M metagenome (GOLD analysis project Ga0070706, IMG submission 65476) | Corn, switchgrass and miscanthus rhizosphere microbial communities from Kellogg Biological Station, Michigan, USA - KBS K5-50-1 metaG | ecosystem: Host-associated > Plants > Roots >...
ACAGAAGTGGCTGGGCTGACAAATGAAGCTGGAATCGGAAGATCCGTACCAGCCGCACCAATCCAAACGCCGAGTGATCGGGTCAGGTTGGCGAGAGGGGGCGCCTCTGCTTGCGAGTCTTGGCTCGATTGTAGCCAAGTCGATTCAATGTCACGTTTCAGCTCCTCGATCTTTTTACGAACCGAGTTAGCCATTTCTTGTTTTTTCCCGAGTCCTGCTACGTCGGAAATATTCTCCGCGAAATCGGAGACCATTGCGGTTCGACGGACCTTCTGCATACGTCCGTTTAGTTTCGCCCGGAAGCGAGCCGCGTTTTCGAATTGTGTTACGTCCTGGCTGTCTAACACGCCGCCCAGGTTCGGATTCTCGTAAGCATCCGCTTGCCATGAAAACAGCATGTTGTGAGCATCAGGCCCTTTCGGTACTTGAGACACGAAAGGCGTGGTACGCATGTCCACGATGGAAATCAAGTCGGCTAGGTCTTCCCTCACGCCCACTTGGTTCCTAAATAATAGTCCTGGCATAAAGCCAATCCCTTCCCTGTTAAAATTTCAGCCCATCGAAGACTTTGTCCGCGATGTACTGCTCTATTTCCGCTCTGGAAGCGCCGTGTTTGGGAAGGTTAACTTCTTTGGATGAAACTTTTGAGGTTGTACTAGATCCAGGACCTGGTTTAGGTGAGCTAGGTGCCGCTTTAGGTGCAGGCTTTGCCGCCTTGGACTTGTTCTGCTGCGCCATCAGCATTTGTTCCCCGTACAAAGCGCATCCGATGACGTACTTGTAAGAGGGAATTGCCTTAATCCCTGGAACCATTCTTTCCCATTGCTGGGCTATTTGATTCCATTGATGGTTAGAATTGAACAAATCCGGGAACAATTTCTTCGCATTGGCAGTGTTAACTTCCTCTGCTTTAATCCATTGCTCTCTAGCCGGCGCATCCTTGCGAAGAAGCTTATCCGTTGTGGATAACATTTTCCTCGCTTCTTTAGCGTCTATGAAGTGCTCTGTTCCGTCTGCTAACTTGATCGTGCCACCGTCTGGGTTTTCAAATGCCCACTCTCTGGCTCGTTCAGCTATATCGATTTTCTCCTTTAGCTGATCCAATGACATTACATCTGACAGCGGATCCTCTTGGGAGGGAACAGGGACATACTCCTTTTTGGACTCGGAAAGCTTAGCCTCTAGTTCAGCTATCTTTTCGTCAGCACTCTTTTTTTGAGCTACTAACTTATTGATTCGCTTCTGTACATTATCTACAGGCTCTTCTTTCTTTTCCTCTTCCTTGACCTCTGGCTCTGGTTCTTCGCCTTCCTCTTTAGTCTCTTCCTGAGAAATAACCTCTTCCTCAACCGCTTCGCCTTCCTTGGCGGGTTGACCTTCGACGCTATCTTGCACCTCTTCTGTTTCCGTAGCGGGCTTCTCGGGTTCTCCGAATTGCTCGTTAAGTGCCGGAATCTGATTGATCAGATCTAGAATGCTGCCAGTGCTACCGTCTGACGCTGGCGCATCACTTCCTTGTGGTTCTGCCATGGATTTTCCCTTCCAAGTGGGGCGTATTTACCAGAGCGTAAAGTGCCCAGTCCCTATTTAAAAATTTAACCTATATTAACAATCAATGCGATTAAAGCAAATAAAATTATTTAATCTTTTTTGAATTCCCTTGTCTTTGCCAGCTCATCAAGGAAATGCTGTAGATAGTGAATGCCACCGGCCAGGTTTGCTATAACTCCGGGCTCCTTGGCCGAAATCGGCCCTAGCTGAGACTGCAAGTAATATATCTGGTCCGAAAAGGCGTATACCAGCGCATCCCATTGTCTTTGAGGCATTTCGTGGATGGCCTCTTGCAATTCAAGTTCAGTGAATTCTTTCTGATATACTTTCCTTTTATTGAACATGCTATAATCCTTGGATTGGAGATGTGCCGACTCTACCAATGTTCGCGTTCTGTTGTTGCTGGATTTGGAATGTCAGGAACTTTATTCGGTTCTGCAGAAGCTTCTGCTTATCGGGATCCGAAGAAATCTCACGTTGTAGGCTAGGGGATGTCTGCAATGTGTTCTGGATTACCTGTAATCTTAGCTGATAATTCTGGCCCTGAGGGATCATTGGAGGCTCAATTCCGCTGGCTATTTGGGCGAGGTTGTTCTTCTCGTCTTCAATCTCTTGCTGAGTGACTTGTCCACTCGGCTTGATGGCCTCTCGCGCCAGTGTGGGGTCGATTGCCGTAGTAGCGTACCTGGTTAAGTATGCCCTATCTAGGTTTCCAGCCGTATCATTCGGGGCAACCAGGGTCATAATTGCCTCAAGCTTAGACTTCAGATATTCCATGTTCAGGTCACGGACATCGAAGGCCATGCTAAGGTCGAATTCTCCCTGAATAGCCTCTCTTCCGGCGTGAATGGACAGTCCGAGCTGTTTTGTGATCTTGGCGAATGTGTCATCGTCCAGATATTGCTGCAGTAGCTGGTAAATCTGTGTCCCGACTTCTTTTACTCCCACGAAAGACTTGTCCACCATCCTCTGCTGCCGCATGATGATCTTGTTGGGGTCTAGTTGGTCGTTGTATTGACCCAAGTAGCTCTTTGTATCCAGGATCAAGGATTTCTCGATTTCCAGGGTGGTGTTGTCCATGGGGGGCGGCTCTAGCCATCCCACGTCGCCACTAGGCCCCACCGGAATCTGTGTCGCTGGCCCCATCTGAACCTGCATCCGGCCCCTGCCGAGGGGAACCTTTAACGGGGGAAGGGTCCCAATGGACGTTCGGTCTACTCGGGAATCTCTCTGAACTTTAATCTCGTTCTGGATATGCCCCATAAGCTCGGGGATTCCGCGAGACTCCAATAATGATCTTGTAAGCCTTTCTCTAGGGAATTCTACGAACGGGAATTTACCATGATCATATGCGAATATTTCCCGCTTACCGTAGCCCTCGTTATTCTCAGACTTGGTAATAGTCGGATGAAAAACAGTCTCGTACATCCGGCGTTTGCCTGCCTCATCCACTTCCTTGGAATAGGCGTAGAAAACCTCTATCATTCCATAAACGTCATCGATAAAGACGTTCTGGGTGATTCGGGTTCTCCAGGTATTGTAGTAGGTAGTGGCAAGAACGCTGTGGCCCTTAGTCTCGATCAGCTTCTCAGTAAAATCATCATCCCATTTTTCCAGCCTTGCACGGTCCCTAACCTCTGGAATGGAAAGGATGTCTCTGCGAACTACCCATCTAGCCTCCTGAATGGCATAAGTGTTTATCGGGAAGAAGATATCTTCCAGGATCCTAAGAGGCATGATTGTGGGCCTATTGGTCCTGAGGTATTCCCGTTCGTATTCGAAGAATCCCTTACGGCGAAGATCATTGACGGATTTCTTGGTCTTCTCGCCCGGAAAATAGACTTGGAAAATTGCGTCTAAGACTTTCCAATCCTCGTCCGTGGGTTCTTCTTGCCCCATGACCTTGGATAGGATGTCCTGTAGATTCTGGTCCTGCTGGGCAACCATTAGAACGTCCTGCATGGTTACAGTGACTGTCTCTAGGTCGGTTTCCCTTCGCCAATATACGGCCATGCAAGCCGCTCCGTAGGTATTCGCCCATTGAAACAGCATCTCCCATGATCGATCCCACTCTTCGTTCATCTTGTTATTGATCATCCAATCAAGAATTTTTGTGTGCAGGGTGGCCTCTGGTAGCTCGGAAGAATCCCCCAGGGGGGTGACTTGCATGCTTGAACGCTTTAGAGCGTTCATTACAATGTCTACATTCTCGTTGACGCAGTCATCGACGAACCTGACGCGAGTATCAGCGCAGCCCTCCCACGGGAACGGGGCGTGTCCTATATCTGCCGTGTGCTTTCTGCCGTCGTCGTTCTGTCCGTCCCACACGCAATATCTAACCTCGTCCGCCCGGACTCTGGTATACAGATAAGCCGCCGCGTGAGTCAGCGCTGTTGAAAACTCTTCTTGAAATTTAGGAAGATCGAATTCTTCGGTGTTACCTGTGCTGTATTCCATTCCCTGGTTTCCCTATGTCGTTCGCGTACCCCTGCAGGAATATGCGTTCGATGTCTTCAGTCCTGAATAGCTTCGCCCCGTCCTTCTTAAGCAACTTATAAGGGACTAACCCCTCCCTTACGCATAAGTCGAATTGCAATGGATGAATTCCTAGCCATTTGCATATATGTCTGCGCCTGATTAGCGCAGTCTTTGGCCGTTCTCCTTGTTCCTGCAATATTGGCATGAAAATGTATTACTTTAGGTTAAATATTTTAAAAAGAAAGCAGAAAATTGACTAATAACACTTAAATGGCGACTCAAGTTCGTCTTTTGAGTCTTCTACGTGTCCTAATTTTGCAAGAACAGCGTACCGAATTACGTCAATCGGATCCTTTGTGGCTCCTGTTTTCCCGTCTGCGCCCGTCCATTCCTTCATTGCGAAGATCATATTTTGGCAATCCTCGCTGAAATAGAGCTTAGGCTCATTGTTAAAGGACATTTCCTTCTTTTCGTCGTAGTCTAGAAGGGAATTAATAAGATCTATGCCTTCTGCAATGCTATCTGTGGGTGCTGCATGAAAATCTAGTCCTATCTCGTAGCATTCCTCGATCAAGGTCGTGGCATACTCTTTACCTTGAGTCCTGGTGTTCCCGTATCTACTATCCATTAACCTAAGAAGGATCTCTTCCTTGTTATCCTTCTCTATCCGGTCGATTTCTTCTTTGTACCGCTTTAATCCCCATCCAAAGCTTTTCTGGGCTGGACCTGGGTATCCATCATGCAATTTCCCGTGCGGTTCAGCCCACACTCCAGGGTCTCCAATCCCTGGGATATATTCCCCGGGCCATTCACGATAGAAAAATAGCCTGTCTCTCGGGTCAACCAATGCCCATCCCATGAACCAGTTTCGCCCCGAACATGGGTCACAAATGAGATATCGAGTCCCTTCGCGGGGGATGTCCGCCGGCTTGACGACATGAATTTTCTCAGAGAATTTCGGGAACCTGGCTACCGCTGCCCTGGTGGGTATCCCGTAAGCTCGACATAGGATCTCTGCCTTGCTGGCTCCTGCTAGAGTCTTCTTTAGGTTTTCGTATCCTCCGAATGGGTTATCCTTGGAGTGGAAGTAGATAATTTTTGCTGACTTCCTTTGCGCCTGTTGCACCCTTGGCACGTCGATACCGATCAGATCCGCCTTGACTCTTTCGATGTCTCTTGCCCCTTGCAGATAACTTTTAACTGTGGGTGTGTATCCTTCAATCGGAGTGAATGTAACAAGGAGAATTCCTCCTCTTGTAACAAGTCGGAACCTGATCGTATCCAGCCAATCTTGTGGAACCAGTTCATCACACCAGACAAAATCAACTTCACCGCCTTCAATAGTCTTAATATCCTGGCTATAATGCCGGAAAAAGCATTGGCTAGAGTTAGGAAAAACGAATGTGCCTTCACTGAATCCATTCTTTTGGGAGTAGGCAATGTTAGTAATCCTATCCTTCTTTAATCCTCTTAACTCCTTTGGTACATATTTCCAGACTGCCGGCTGCTGCATCTGGATACTGTTGTCGCTATTGGTCTGAAAGCACCAAACCTTAGCCCCTTCCTTTTCCAGTAGCTTCTCGATTACCTTCTTAGCCGCGTACTCGGTTTTACTGGCTCGGTTTCCCCCAAGAATTAGAATCTCTCCAGATCCAGAATCCCATAGACTGTCCGTCTTTTTCCAGACATCAGGAATGTATCCGTGACGAAACGGATCATCGAATTCGTTGAATATTCGTCGTTCCCGCTCCTGTAGGTACTGAATGCACCTATCTTGATCGGCGGCGAATTGCGCCCGAGTGGGAACAGGATAGACGGGATGCGGAGTTATCTGCATCCACTAGGCGCGAATAAAGGGAAATCTCTTAGAGATTCCGAAATATCTTCCGAAGATCCTGATGGCCCATCTTGGATCACCGCCCATATTTGGAAGCCTACTGATTTTGATCATATCAGTAGCGCTTGAAAATCTCTGCTAATCTCGCTTCTTTTCCGACTTTCCCGCCCTTTTTAGCTGCTGCTGCTAGCTTCTTAGCGGGAATCTTCTTTCCTGCCGGAACGCCTAGCTTCTTATGAAGTGCTCCCGGATGTTTGACTGCCTTCTCCATCCAATGCCCATCCTTGGCCATAAAACCTCCCTATTCGTCTTCTGCTCTGTAACCGATTTTCCAAAGAGCTGATGCTATATGCTTGGCCCCTTCTTCTACCGCTTCTTCTTCCAGGTCCCAGTAGTTAGCATGAAGCATTTCATGGATGTAAATCTCCAGTCTATGCTTCCCCCCTAAATTGGGATCTATTAGAATGAACTTCCCATCCTTCTCTCTCTCTACGAATCCATCATATCCACGTTTCGCCTCGTGAATTAGCTTATACCTGCCTGTTCTTGTCAGTACGGACCTAGGACCCATAAAAATAAAAAGAGGTTATCCGAGGAGTAGCGATATATACTAATTCGGACTAGCCGTCCTAAGCTCTCCCATTCCCATCCCTGGGACCCCTGTTACCCATCGCTACTTACCCAAATAACCTCTACGACTTAATATTTAATACTATTTAATCATTAACGCAAGTTAATATTCCGATTATCAGCAATACGAAGGCAAATACTCCAACCGTAAAGAAATAATCGAACACTACTTATAATTCTTAGCGTGGCTGTGCCGTAACCCGATCCCGAATAAGCCAGTCGGCCTGAACCCGAAGTAGAATTCTATTAATGATCCTCGATAAGCCAGATACCGGGGGATCCATCCATAAAAGGTCAAGTACTCCCACCCTGATGCGGGGAGCGTAGGAACGCCCTCTAATCTGCTTACTTGAAAGAGTCTTACAACTCCTCCGAAAGCATTCCTTTCATTCCAATCTAGGATCCTGTCAGGATCCGTTACATCAAAGTCCTGTGGAGGAGTCTGAACCAGCCATGAAATACATTTTGGTATTGCCATATACTATAACTCAAGACGCCATTTCTTAACCCCATAATACTGATAAACCGCCTCGAAAAATGGGCATATAATTATCCTTGGCTATGCTCCATTCATACGGATAAAGATATCCTGGATGCGCCATAATATCTTCTATGGACTCTCCGTCGCCCGCGTTCCTTTCATTCATGAACTCTTTGACCAATGCCCTCATGTACTCCTTGTATGAACTGTACCTAGCTGCGTCTTCTATTTTCATCTGAATCTATTTGAATCGAATCCTCTAGGATATAATCCTACGTACGCGAATATGTCTGGTTGCAAATCCTTGGCCGGCTTACATTGTACTTTCATTCCTGGCCTGAAATGATCTTGAGTCTTTACCCGGATCCTGATGACTCTTCCGTCTTCCAGTATCCCGAATAATAGATGCGGGTTAACTGGCAACTTCATTAAAGTCGCTTTTACGGGTTCTCCATCCGGGGTAGGGGTCCTCAAGCCTAATACTTCTTTAAGCTTGTCCACGCCCGATTTAGATAGCTCTAATCGTCTCTGGAATCCAGACCTGTAATGCTCTCCCTCTACTAGATTATCCTTGACCAATGCCTTAGCATCTTTAGGAGTGGTTAATCCCATCTCCTGCATAAGATCGGATAGGGGGGTATAGTCAGTTTCCATTAGCTATTCGGTTACAATCCTCTACCTCTTCAGGGCTAGGGGGAAGTGGCATACATCTAGTATAATCCTTCTCCGTCTTTATCCAAATATTCCTCCCACCGGGGCTGATCTTAGAGTCAATGATTATTTCATCATGTTCCAGCATGAATCCATGGTAGAACAATTTGTACCCCAGGAGATTCATGACTCGCACGAATCTTGCATTGCGTAGCCGCATTCTGGTAAAGTCAGTTACCTTCATTCTGGATTTGCGCTAGGAAGCGCCTCATACATTTTCTGTAAATCTTCTGGTCGGATAACAGTTACATGTTCTTGCCGGCTAGTGGCGTTCCCCGTAACAAGAGCCAGGTTCTTGGTCAAAATATCTAATGTTATCCCGATCTTGCTGGGGGGAATCTGATCCATCTTCTCTATAATCTTCTCCGTGGCCAGGTGCATGCCTTCTTGCATGTTCTGGATGACAGCGCTCCTGTATCCCTCTATAGCCTCAGGATGCCTGTCCCGGATTGCCCTGACAGCTTTCAATGACACATCTGACGACGTGGCCACCTTGCTGGGGGAATCCCCGCTGGCAATTGCCTCAACTATCCCGACATAGATCTCAGGCTGAGCCTCTAGTAATTCCTCCGCCTCTTTATTCCAATTCTTAGGCAAAGGATCCAGCACAAGCTCAGCACAAGTCCGACTTGCCCTTACTCTCGTGACCAGCTCTTTGTTGCCTGTCCTAGATTCTGTCACTTTGGATACTCTCTATCCATAAGACTAATCTCTAGATCAGAAATCATTCCGCTGGATAACTTGGCTGCATTTTTGTGCCCCACGGAAACACAATGTAGATACAGCCTCTTGAGATTTTCTATGTCGTCTCTTAGATAAAGCCCAAAGGCCTGATCTTTATGCTGCTGCTCCGTATGCTTAATCGGAGATATTACCTGAATCCTAGATCCTAACTGCATCGCTTTTGCCCTTAAACGGGATCGTATCCTTGGGAACTAGTCCAATTCTAGACTCTTCCTTCTCGATCATATTGTAAGCATCCTGGATCGTAGCTAAATAGCAGGCTACTACTAATACAATCGATCCTTTCTTTCCCTTATCGAAGTAGATGCTGAAAGTGTCCTTGTCATCCCCGCCATGATCTAATTCGATCCTGTACCTGTAGTCAGGATGTGCCTTCGATTGGACTAGGATTGGATATGTCATGGACATTACTTACCCTTCTTAGGCTTTTCCAGGCTGGATAGTCGATCTAGGATGTCAGTAAGGAGTTTTTCTATCTTTTCCAGACGAGCCGTGTCCTGGTAGTAATAATGGTAATGATTCTCCGCATGGTACGGAGATGTCAACCATCCATTGGGATGGTAATTGGGGCCATTCATGTAGCCCTGGCCGGACATACTTAAGCCCGAATATAGAGAAGATGACATGACTCGGATGTTAGCATCGATTTAATGACTTGCAAGCAATTTAATGGTTAAATATGCATTGCAGCGTACCTCGGATATATTTTATTTTTTCTTGGAGGGTTTGATCGGTCCCCGTCGGTACCCCACCATGGTTCTCCTGACCCCCTCCCCCTCTTACGTTCTCTAAAGGAGGGTCATAACATCATACAATCAGACTTGTATTAAATAGAAAGGATTGAAATATCAATGACTTACGCATGGAATCTGAAATAGGACATTCCATGGCATATTCAGGACACGATTTAATCCATTAATGTCCTAAATTATCATGCATTATGCAAGATTGGACCATCCATGTAATGGTTAGGACCTGGCATGCTAAGGCCTAGACCAGTATAACTATATTAGTCTTACCTAAGAATTGTCTAGTTCAGTATAGCCAATTGGCTAGTCCAATGTAGACATAATGTCCATGGTCGATAATCATCCATGCCGTGGCCAAATAATCTCAGGATCAGGCTCATCAAAAAGCTGTCTTAACAGTTTACGCTCTGGAGACATTTCGAATTCCTCACATCCTGAGGTTTCACAATAATATCCCTCGTGCTGAATGAATTCTTTCTTCAGTTTACAGGTAGGGCAAATATCCATTTAGACGTCCAAATGTAAAGTCTGGTTATGGTAAAGCAAAGAGGCACCAGGCGTCGTAATCATTCCATTGTCCTGGTGCCTCCATTCACTCTGTTTTGCGTGTCTAGTATCGTGTTAAGGCTGTGTCGTGACAATAATCCAATCGGGTAAGGACTCAAGCTGCCCTCCAATTCGTTCATACTGGCGGCATCTCCTGGCCATTCATTAATACTGATAAGTAGCTCTTTTATATCCCTGGCTAGTCTGTCGTGTACCACGACCCAATAAGAATCCAGCAATAAATCAACCATTTTAGGATATGCAGTTACGCAATGGGCGGAAAAAGCTGCATCACAATCAAGCATTTCGTAGCATTGCGAGCCGGGGACAAGACTCGCTCTATCGATCTTCATATTTATGAATTGGTAGCTAGGGATTAACTTTAGTTAAGACCTAGCGTAATGGATATATAAGTATAAGCAATATAAATATATATGTATATATATATAGACCTATTCTTTGTAAAGTACGTATCATATTACCATATCCGTAATGTATTATTATGTACTTATTTATATAAGTATTTGTGTATGATAATATATATACACTTATGGTGTATATTATTAAGAAGAATAATTAGTAATTGATAAGCCCGATGGCTACGCACATCTGGGCATGGATCGCCAAGCATAGCTGCTTGGCTCTATTGCTCGGCTGATGCCTCGAATATACACATCGTAATATTCAGTGTCAACAACTATTTAATCATACTTAGGCAATTATTTATTAAATGAGAATCATTCTCAAGTAGATATTTAATGATTATCTCTGTTGACAGTATCCTATCGATGGGTTATTGGATGAATGCAATGAACACGACATTCGAATATAAGGGGCGAAAGTGTAGGGTGCGCACCTACTGGGACCATGGCTTGAGCGAAACCAGATATGCAGGATATATCGGCAGAACCAGGATAAAAGATTTAGGCATAGGGTTTCCGCTTCCTGGTAAATGCGAGGCTAAAATCAAGAGAATTATCGACCTATCAGAAGCCTTTAAGCATCTCATCGACGCAGATGAAGGCAAATAAATGGCTATGTACTTATACTTTACTATGGCGGCATTGATCTTGATCCAGGCTGTTTTACTGATTGTTAAATTAATAAAATGAATTCAGACCCATTTAGCGACGAATCATTCGGGGAATGGAACCTATCGGAACATGGAGGAAGGGATGAGTGACTTTGATAAAGCGGTACAGTCTATAGATTACTGGAAGGAAAACGTGGCCATACTAGAGGGAAATCTTAGGATTGTTCAGTCCGAAAACAA
>Ga0070706_100006538_pt1 | contig 10997 bp, 3 predicted proteins | sample KBSK5501metaG_FD_65476 | JGI IMG/M metagenome (GOLD analysis project Ga0070706, IMG submission 65476) | Corn, switchgrass and miscanthus rhizosphere microbial communities from Kellogg Biological Station, Michigan, USA - KBS K5-50-1 metaG | ecosystem: Host-associated > Plants > Roots >...
CGGCGTTGCAAGCGCTAGCGCCGGTTGCGAAGTGGTGGGACCGGCAGAGGCAACCGCCGCCGCTTTGTATGACCCGCAAGGAACTTGAGCGGTCCACGGACGTCTTCACCATCGAACTGCTGGATATGCAGCAACATCATCGCGTTTTGTTTGGTGAGGATGTAGTACGAGGCCTGCGAATTTCCATGCACGTTCATCGCGTGCAAGTCGAATATGAATTGCGGGAAAAGCTAATTCTGCTTCGCCAGCAGATCCTCCTGGCGTCGGACAACAAGTCGCGATTGTGGGAGCTAACACTACGTTCTGTGCCATCCTTCGCAACGCTGTTTCGCCACGCGCTGATCGCGCTAGGGGCAGATGCGCCGTCTGGGAGGCGAGAAGCTCTACAAGCTTTATCGACGAAGATGGGATTTGATCTTTCTTCTGTCTATCAATTACTGGACATCCGGGAACATAAAGGTGATTCCAAGAAGATGGACATCAACGAACTGGCAGCGCGCTACCTCGCAGCCATTGAGAAAGTGGCCGCCGCTGTCGATGAGGCGTTAGACTCAGATGGGTCCCAGGCATAACCGCATCGCATTCCGGTTTTGAGGAGGAGCGTATGGGTAAAGGTTTAATTCCAGTGATCGTTATCATCGTTCTGCTGGTGTTCGCGCTTGTGCTGTTCGGGCAATACGTCAGCGTGAAGAACACGCTCGTGGCCAAAAACGAGGCGGTGAAAAGTGCATGGTCGCAAGTGGACATCGTGCTACAGCGGCGCGCCGACCTGATCCCGAATCTGGTGGAGACGGTGAAAGGATACGCGAAGCAGGAGCAGACGGTGTTTGGCGACATCGCTAAAGCGCGCTCGGCGCTGCTCTCGGCGGGAAGCCCGCAGCAAAAGATTGCTGCCAACCAACAATTGGACGGAGCGATCGGACGCCTGCTGCTGATCGTAGAAAATTATCCGCAGTTGAAATCGAACGAAAACTTTTTGAGATTACAGGATGAACTGGCGGGCACCGAAAACCGGATTGCTGTTGAACGCAAACGCTATAACGACGCGCTGCAGGAGTACAACACTTATGTCCAGCAGTTCCCCAATAGCATTTTTGCGAATTGGGCGGGGTTCAAACCGAATGAAGCGTATTTCGCAGCGTCCGAAGGAGCGCGGGAGGTTCCCAAGGTGAATTTTTCTAGTCCGAGCACGTCGGCGCCACCGGCCACGCCTCAACCGGCGCCGGCACACTAGAAGGCCGACTGCTCGACCTTCGAGTTGACCGGCGCGGTCAACTCCATAGGTCCTTCGCTTGCTCAGGATGACAACGGATTTAGTGCGCGAACTTGGACAACTGACCTACGTCGAGAAAGGCACTGTTATATCTATTCCTCGCCAATGTGCTGATTGCGGCTCGTAACGGGGTGGGGAGCGGAGGATTCGAAACTACGGTTCGTACCAAGCCATTCTGCAAGCGCCACCAACCGCCGAAGACCTGGCCGACGGAATAACGAACCTGCAGAGGACGCCATGCATCATGGTTGGTAGCTTCCGGAAGAATCGGCTCGCGCTCGGCTAACCTCTGCGGCCAGTCGATAAGGCTAACGCACATGCAGATGGTATCGAGTCGAAGGCCAACACGGAGTGCTTTGAGGGCGCTCTCCTTTCCGCTCCAGAGCAGAGCCATAAGAAGGGCGCGCTCTTCATCAGAGGTTCGATGAATGATTGTTTTCTCGTCGACCGTGAAGTAGTCGGCGACGAAGGCATCGCTTCGAGGCTCGATCAGTTCCAGATCACAACCGAATGTGGCGCCGACGGGAGCGACCGTGCACAAGGCGGTGCCGGCACGGTGACTGAGTGAGATTGCGATGTCCGCCGGCTGATTGTAAAGAACAACTTCCGGCGCGCCAGAGATGGCGGCGCGTATTTCGATGTTCGCAAGAGCGGGAAGGTCAGCCGGCAGGTTGAGACAAGCGGCCAAGGCCTGCTTGGCGGTCCAGCGACCGAGGCGCCAATCGGCGCGGCGTTTGGGAATGCGCATGGCGCTGAGACGAGATATTTCGTTTGCGCACAGCCATTGATTGGTGGCCGGCACGTCAGGTTCGATTTGTTCCAGCCAGTAGATGTTCACGGGAATTTTCTTTCGCCCCTCTGGGGCTTGTTCGTTTTCCGCTATCCCCACCCACGGCTTGCGCGTGGGCTGCATTCCTCCGCCGCTTCGCGGCTAGTCCTCGCAGCTAAATGCTAGGCTGCTACGATCTCGAGGCCCTCTTTTTGTAACGCCTCCTCCTCACGCTCAATTCCTCGTTCCACTGCATCGATCAGATAAGAACGAAGATTCTTCGGCGGAATGATGTGATTGAGGGCGCCCACTCTGAGAGCGCGGAAGACGCTGTGCACATGGTCAAATTCGGTGGCCATCTCGCCCAATTTTTCGGAATAGACGACGTTGTAGAGTTCGTTCCATTGGGCCCGGAGCCGGCCTTTCTCGGCGGCGTCGGCCTGAAGCATGGTCTGGTTCAAAGCCAGGAGGCGCTCATCCTTGCGAGTCCGGGTTTCAACCTCGCCAGCGAAAACTACGGCGGCAGCCGGGGCGCCGCCAATTACGGACGCGAAAGTTCCTTCGAGTGCGGCGACCTCCAGTTGCTCATTCAGCGCTCGCGAGAAGACTACGTAAGCTCCGCCGTGATAACGCGAAATCACACAGAACACAATGGGGCCTTTGAAGTTCACGACGGCTCTGCCGATCTCGGCTCCATACTCGAGTTGCAAACGGCGCATCGACTCCGGAGAACCATCAAACCCCGACAAATTCGCCAACACCACCACCGGTCGATTGCCGCTGGCAGCATTGATCGCGCGCGCAACTTTCTTGGAGGACTGCGGGAAGAGCGTTCCCGCCGACCATTGGTCCGGGCCGTCCGCCGGCACGAATCCCAGACGCGGCACGGAGCGGGATTCGATGCCAATGAGGCAAACGGGATAGCCGCCGAGATGAGCATCCCACACGACAGCAGTCTCTGCGGCGCGCATTCCGGCCCAGCGCTCCAGCGGCGGATGATCCTGGTCGATGGCGGCCATCATGACTTTGCGAATATCGAATGGCTTCTTGCGGCCGGGGTTGGTCTCGTCAGACAGAATTTCTCCCACAAGCGCGAAGCCGTTCTCGCCGTTTTCACTGTGCGGATAACTCTGAACGTCGCGGTCGATCGGATCGGTGGTCGTGGCCCGTCGCGGAAAGCGCTCGCCTGGCATGACGTAGGTGTGGTCGTAGTGGCGGAACAGAATATGGCAGGCTTCATTGATGTCGTGTGCCCAATATTGGGCCTGGCCGTTGACTCCCATGATGCGGTCGTAGCCGCCAATTCCCTGATTATCTTCCGCAGAAATGCCACCCGAGTAATCCAGAGCGCGCTTGCCGGTGAGCACCATCGCGGCCTTCGGCGTCATCACCAGAATGCCGCGGGTGTGCATGAGCATGGTGGCTTCGGCATTCCAGTAAGGCTGGGCGCCGACGTTGATTCCGTTGATCAGCAAATTCACTTCGCCGCCGGCTTGAGTAAACTCAACCAGGCGGCGCAAGACCTGGGCGATCCAGTCCATGTTCTCGACGCCGCTATCCATCGAGATCTTCGCGCCAGCAGAGATGGGGAACCACTCGAGCGGAACGCCCTTCTCTTCCGCGAGGTCCAGAGCGCCAATGATGAGGCGACACTCCGTTTCGGCGAGCGCTCCCAAGTCCCTGCTGGGATCTCCCAAAAGCAGGACGCGGGTCATGCCCTCAGGATAGCGAGGAATGAAGTTGCGGATGACGCCGGCGATGATGTTGGCGCGATTCTTGCCATAGGGACGATCGACCGGAACCAGCCGTCCCTCGGGGTCAAGATCGTGCTCAACGAAGTCGCCCGGCGGAAATTCGGTGCGAGAGTCTTCCCGTGCGGCGGTAAGCATCTTGATAATTTCGTACGGGTAGACCAATCCGCGGCGGCGAACACGCACAACTTTCTGATCGTACTCGGACAGCGCCTTGAGCGCGAACACCTTGTCGGCTGGACGGTACGTGATGAGCAAACCACTGCCGACCGGGCTGGAGATGCGCACCACGAGATCGCGCAATTCTCCTGTGGACGGATTGGGAATGCGCGCACGCACCACCACCTGCTCTAAGCCGAGTCCTTCGGTCGCGGGAATGAGCCGGCGCACAATGTCGCGCAACTCGTCGGGCTTCAGATTGAACGGAGGCCATACATATAGAAATACGCGGTTCCAATGCAGGCGCTCCTGGGGACGCCGGTGCGATTGATAGAGACGAATCGCGGCCAGCGCTTCCATCAGCATGCGCTCCAAGTGCGGCAATTGCACGATGCGTCCCGCTTCGTCGCGCACGGGAGTCACATCGCGAACTTCGGCAGCCGCAAACAAACGTTCGTCCTTGGGATTATCGCGGGCAACCGCATGGAGCAGATAGACGTCTTCCACCGAGGGCACGCGCTCGATTTTGAAATTGCTCAGCCTCCAGAGATGCAGTCGTTGCCCCATTAGCGGGTGCAGTCCGCGGTAAAACTGATCTTCCTCGTATCCGTTTCCACCGGGCTGATAGGTGAAGTGCTGCAGGCTGGTCACGCGCTGACCCACGCTCGCACCGGCGGCGGAGACGACGATGCGGCGGATCGTGCGAGGAAAGACAACCTGGTTGAGCATAGATTGGACTTCATGCTGCGTGGCGTCGGGATCGGTCAGCTTGCCGGAATGGCAGACGTGAAAATCGAGGACGATGTCGTGATCCGCCGGCACTTTCGCGATCGCGGGAAACATTGCGCGCGCGGCCGCGGGCAGAGCGTGATAGTCGGCAAACGAGGCAAACACATGCTCACGCTTCCCTTCAGAGTCATATTCGGCCGAGAAATAAGAATGTTCATCCGCCGACGAGGGGTGTGGGTTCAGGAGCGTACAAATCCGGTAATACCTCCAAGTGAGGACCTCGAGCATGATGCGGCGCAAGGCGGGATCGGCGGATGGAAAGCGCCCGGCAAACAGGCCCGCCAGCAGTTGTGGACATTCGATCAGTTCGTGCATCCTGGCACGGTGGTCGTCGGCTTCAGGATGTGCCGCCAGATAGTTGAGATGATTTTCTGCTTCTTCGAAGACCTGATCGCGCGCGCGTTCGAACAACGGCTGATCGAAGCAGCGATAGCGCACCTCCCGCGCAAGATCGCTGACCGAAGGATAGGGCTCATGAGTAATCGCAATCATGCGATCCAAAAGAGTTCGAAGGGAATTAGCAGTCGGCTCGGGCGTTTTGGCGTGGTTCAAACGGCGTTCGAGGATATCGAGAATGGAAGCTGTCTGCCGCTCCATCCGCTGATGCGACTTACAAATCCAGAGCAAGCTCTGTTTCAGCTCGGGTGAACCATCCAGCGCACGCACGCCGTAATGCGCCAAAGTGCGACGGAGCGCATCGACAAAGGCCGGCGGGAGGCCTTCTCCGTTGGTTTCGACCATGCGCAAATAAGAAAAGAGGTGGGACTCGGCGCTCGGTTCCTCCGCGGAGGCGCGGTGGTTCACTTCCGGCTCGCGATGGAATAGTGAACAGATGTCGGCAAAGATGCTGAGAATCTCGTCCTCTTGCTGTGTGATTGCGTCGCTGTGCGCCGGGCAGGTTTGGGTCCATGTGGCCAGATTGCGGGCATGATGGGTCGAGTCGACATCAAAGCCGAGCATCACCTGGCGAATTTCCTTGAGGGTTTCGATGCAGGTGGCTTCTCCGTTTTCGTGCCAGGTTTGGGATTCGCCAAATATGACGCGCTTCTGTGGTCCGGCCTCATCTTCGCTGCTGGTGGTATCGATCTGCAGCAGTGGAGCGCCGGCGTCGACCTGCACGTTGGGCATGATCATTACTTTTCGCACTCGGCCGGGGAAGGGTGCGACCACCTGAGTCTCCATTTTCATGGCTTCGAGCACGGCCAGGCGATCTCCGACGGCAACGTTGTCACCCGGCTTGACCGAGATGGAAACGACCACGGATGGGGCGGGAGCATGGACCACGCCCCCATCGTCTCGATCCACCTGGTGCGACACGCCATTAACCTCAATGCGAGAGCTGACACCCTGGCTGACCGAGACGATATGGAAGCGACGCCCGAAGACAGTCAGCCAACATTCGAACTGGTCGAGGCGATCAATGTGGGCCGCGATGCGGACTCCGTCGATCTCAATCCGATAATCTTGTGGACCGAAACGGTGAGTCTTCATCGAGTAGAGGCGCCCGCGATAGCGCAGCGCCAGAACGCGCCCGACCTCACTGCGTACCTGTGGCCGGCCGCGGGCCGCGGATGCGTAGAATTGAGCTTGCTCTACAGCCAACTCAGCGTCATAGGCATCGATCGCGGCTTGCATCAAAGCCACGTCGGCGTATTTCCTGGAGAGATGATCGCCGTCGGCGGCAATCCGGTCGAGCCAACCGACATTGACCTCCCCACGCTGCACTTCAGGACGGCTCAGCATGTCGAGGAGAAAGGCTTTGTTACTGGCGCCGCCTTTGACGACGATGACGCTCTCGCCCAAAGCGCGCTGCAGGCGGGACAGGGCCTCTTTTCGGCTCTGACCGTGTGCGATCACTTTGGCGATCATGGAGTCGAACTCAGGTGAAATGGTGTCGCCCTCGGCGACGCCGGTGTCCACTCGCACACCGGGGCCCGTCACCATGCGGAATCGTTCCAGGATGCCGGGTGCGGCGGCAAAAGCGTTGTCGGGGTCTTCCGCATTCAGCCGCACCTCTACTGCGTGTCCGGTGGTGCGCGGAGGAGCGCCTTCCAGGCGCCCGCCGCGGGCAACATGAATCTGAAGTTTCACGAGGTCGATACCGGTGGTGCACTCGGTAACCGGATGCTCAACCTGCAGACGGGTGTTGACTTCCATGAAAAAGAACTGGCTGGTTTGCGGTTGGTAGAGGAATTCGACCGTGCCGGCATTGCTGTATCCGGCGGCCTTGCTGAGGCGGACCGCGGCTTCACGCAATTCCTGATCCTGTTGCTGAGTAAGCGCTGGGGAAGGCGCTTCTTCGAGCACTTTCTGATGGCGGCGCTGAATGCTGCAATCGCGTACGCCGGCAGCCCACGTCGTCCCGTAATTGTCGGCGATTATCTGGACTTCGACGTGGTGCGCGCCCTCGACTCGTCGTTCAAGAAAAACCGACGGGTCGCCGAATGCCTTGAAGGCTTCGGCGCGGGCGCGTTCGAAGGCATGCGGCAATTCGCTGGCCGAGTGTACGACGCGAATGCCGTGGCCACCTCCGCCCGCCGTGGCTTTCATCAACAAAGGAAAACCCATACGCTCCGCATGGACCAACGCGTCGGCCAGAGTGTCCACGGGGCCACCGCTCCAGGGGGCAACCGGGATCTGCGACTGTTCCGCAAGATGCTTGGCAGCAATCTTGTCACCAAGCTGTCGCATCACATCTCCGCTGGGCCCGATGAAAACGATTTCCATTTCGCGGCAGAGATCCGCGAAGGCAGCGTGTTCCGCCACAAAGCCCCAGCCCACCCAGGCCGCGTCGGCGCGCGCCGCCGCCAGCGCCTGTTCCAGGCGCTGGTAGTCGAGGTAGCTGCTCTTGGGACAAAGTGCACCGCGTTCCATGAACTGCGCGGCGCCAAGAGAGACAGCCTCGTCGGCCTCGCGCACGAACATGGCATGTCGATCGGGTTCGGTATAAAAGGCTATGGTCCGCAGCGGCACGCCATGCTCCAGGCTGAACTCGCGGGCCGCACGGATAAATCGCATCGCGGGTTCGCCACGATTCACAATCGCAACGCGTTGGAATTCGATTTGCATACACACCCCGATGAAACGGTTGTGGGTAAATCGGGTCGCATCCCTTATGCCACTATGCCACCAAGGCTGCCTCTCCCGACATGACCTCCTGCAACGCTTTCAGAGCTGCGGCGTTCACGGCATTGGGGAGTGCCACCGTTTGATAGCTAGTGAGCCGCAGGTAGCAATTTCCTTTCGCGTCCAGAACTTTCGCATCGAAAGTTCCCTGAACTTCGTCAGGAGTTACCACCGCATACAAGCGGCCATCGGCTGGCGTCGGCGCCCGGTAGACGGAAACCTCGCGAACCTGACGAGGCAGGCCCATTCTTCCCTGCACTCCCAGCTCCCAGACCCCGGCGGTTTGAAAACAGAGCTCGATCAGGCGTGGTGCCATAGCCACAGGCAGTTCAGCGGGATGGTGATTGGGAGGCAGATCCTTGGCCAGCAGTCCGATCACGCGTTTCCCATCCCACCATGCTTTCTCCACAACTTGATACGCAGGTCCGTGGAAATAGAGTCGGTAGATGTGGGCGGCTTCGACGATCTGGCCTTCGGGTGTACCCAACGCTTGCACCGACTGAGCTGGCTTATTTTGTTTTGTGAGCCCCACGCGTGCCGTAAAGTGGACGGTCCGTTGCGGCTCCATCTGGTTGGGCAGAGACCGGTAGCCGATTAGCTTGCAATTTGCGACCAGCTCGTCTCCGCGCGGACGAATTCGCGTCTCAACCTGCACCCGGCGCGGCTCGCCACGATAGAACTTGAACGGAGCCAGGAAGTTTACGTCTTCAATGGCTTCGACATGCCAACCGGGAAGCAGGCACAGAGCAGCTTCCGCAAAGGCCTCGATGCCCATCACGCCGGGCATCAAAGGAGTGCCCTCGATCTGGTGATCGTGCAAAAACGGCTGTTCCTGCGGATCGAGAGTTGTTTCTACCGTGTATCCGTTGGTCACGCTGAGCGACACGACGGTCCCCGTCATCGGCCCAGTCGCCGACAAAGATTTTCTGGCGGTCTCTGCAGATGACGTATCAAGGCCGCCAGTCGCGTCGAGTTCGTTCAGCAAAATGCCAAGTCGTTGGCCGATCACAATTTCGCCACGGGTAGCTCCCGAAGTGAGTTCGCGCCGGATCAGGGGAATGCCCGCCTCTGGTGGCAGCATGTCGATCCCGGCAACTTCCATCACCTTGGGGATAGACCCGCGTGTCGCCATGCCGATCCCGCCCCATGCCGTCCAGTCGATCACGATGCCGCGCGTGGCCGGTCGAGTAGTGCGGAAGCTCGAGGTGATTTTGCAAAGCAGGTCGTTCGCCGCGCTGTAGTCGGTTTGGCCCGCATTGCCGAAACGTCCCGCGATCGAACTGAACGCAACCGTCGCGCCCAGCGGCATCTCACCGATGGCATGCAGCAGGTGGAAGAACCCGTCACTCTTGACGTCGAATACCAGATCAAATTCCCGCTGATCTTTGTCCGGCAAAGCGTGGCTTCGCTCGATTCCCGCAGCATGCAGCAGGACGTCGATGCGGCGATGGCTCTTGCGCACCTGCTCGATCACTTGGGCAACTGCCTTCGCATCCGCGAGGTTGACGCTGAAATAATTTGGCGTGCCGCCCGCGGCGCGAACGGCGTCGATAGCGGTTTGAGCGGCCTGTGCCCTCTCCAGGCCGGCGAGTTCTTTTTCGACGAGCGCAGGAGTGGCGCGCTCGCCACGGCCTTGGATGCGGGCGAACAAATCGCGCTTGAGATTTTCTTTGTCGGTGACGAAGCGCTTGAGATCAGGATTCTTGGGATCGGGCTGCGGCACCAGATCCAGCAGGTAGAAGATGCCACCCGATGCGGCGGCTAAATCCGCAGTGATGGCGGACACGATGCTTCCGGCCGCGCCCGTGATTACAAAAACGGTGTTTTTGCCGAGCACCATGCCGGGCTGGCCATCGACGGCGGGCTGTTCCTCGAGGCCCACGGTCCATCGCTGTTCGCCGGTGTATCCGATCTCGACCGCACCTGGGTCGTGCACTGTCTCTGCGATGAGCAGGTCGACGATTTCCGCGGCGGTGCAATCGGGCTCAAAGTCGACTGCTTTGACCAGGGATTCCGCGCGTTCCCTCTTGTATGTTTTGACAAAGCCCACCACGGCGCCGCCGAGAGGAGCGACTGCTCCAGCCTCGCCGTATCCATGATGCCCACCGAGTCGCGTCGCCGAGACGAGGAACGTACCCGGGCGCCCGATCTGCTCATACAAAGCACGCATCGCGACATAGAGAGATTTCACACGCACGCGCAGGTCTTCATGCCAGGTAGTGAGATCGAGGTCGCGAAGGTCTCCTTCGTTGTCGAGAGCGGGCAGCCAGTAGACTCCGTCGACTGGGCCAGCGGCAGTCCAATTCTTGAGAAGACTGGTCAGTGCAGTGGCGTCCAGGGTGCTGTCGATGAGGAGCACTTCCGCTCCCATCGCCCGAAGTGATTTTGTGAGCGCGACTCCTACGCCTCCCTTGTCGGGCATGACTACGACCCGGCTTTGACCGTCGAGTTTCACGCCGGTCGCCTTGCAAAAGGTGAGCGGAGGACGCAAGGTCGGCACCGGGGCGCGTCGTGGAATACTATTCGCGGCGTCGAAACTGGCGAGCACGGGGCGAATAGAAGACGGTGAGTGCGCGGCCGGCTTCGGTTCGGTTTGTTCCGCTTTAACAGCAGACATCGGAGTAGCCGGCACGAGCGCTGAGCGGTCGTGCGCAAATTTGATCACATGAGCGAGAGTCGGGAAATCGCGCAGCTTCATGTTTTCGTCGCGGGGAATGTTGTAGGCGGCTCGAACTGCCGCAAACATCTCTGCTTGCTTGACCGTATCGACGCCGAGGTCGGCTTCCAGATCGAGATCTAGGTCCAACATATCTTCTGGATAGCCGGTCTTCTCGGCCACGATCTGCAGCACTTTTTTCTTAATAGGATCGTCAGAGCTGTCCGGCGTAAGGACCGGCGCGGGAGAAGGCGTGAACGGCTCAGTCGTCACTATCGGGGTGGAGGCTGGCGAGATTGGCACGGGCGAAGGTGAAACCGGCGAGGACGCAACAGCCGCGGCCTTGCTCGCCAGGTCGGGCCGCTTCTCGTACACGAATCGAATCACATGCGCCAGCGTGGGGTAATCGCGGAGCTTCCGATTCTCGTCGCGCGGAATACGGTAGATCTCGCGGATGGCCGCAAACATTTCCGC
>Ga0070706_100006539_pt1 | contig 10996 bp, 6 predicted proteins | sample KBSK5501metaG_FD_65476 | JGI IMG/M metagenome (GOLD analysis project Ga0070706, IMG submission 65476) | Corn, switchgrass and miscanthus rhizosphere microbial communities from Kellogg Biological Station, Michigan, USA - KBS K5-50-1 metaG | ecosystem: Host-associated > Plants > Roots >...
GCTCGACAGGAAATACGGATTGCGCGCGCCGATCGCTTGCCGCAGCTTTCTTATTCAATGAATGGTGGCTTCGACACCGACTCGCTAAGGCCGCCTCGGCTCAAAGAACATAGTGGTATATCGGCAGCGGTCAGCCTCAGTATTCCGATCTTTGATTGGGGCGTAAGCCGGAGCAAGGAGCGGCAGGCGCGCTTGCGGGTTCAGGTGGCTGAGAACGAGCGCACTGTGGCTTTGCGTGGCTTTACCCAGCAGTTTTATGCGGCGCAGGCGCAAGCAAGCACCGCCGCGGTGCGAGTCAGACTGGCAGGCGCGGCCGTTACTCAGGCGCAGAATAATCTGGACGCCTCGATTGCCCGTTATCGCGCAGGCGAAGCGCAGATCATCGAAGTTACAGACGCGCAGACTACGCTGGTCGCACAGCGGCTGGCCCTCTATCAAGCACTATTCGATTATCAGACGGCGCTCGGGCGTCTCAGACAAGCGACAGGAAAATGAAGCGAGAAGATGATCTAGACAAATCCCGCGAATCTCCAGTGTCGGATCGCGTATTTACTTCTTATGAGAAGATGCGTCTGTTCCGTGGTGAACCCATGACGCCGCGCCAGCGCAACGTAATAATTATTACGTCCGCGGTAGCGGTGCTCCTGATTCTTTTGGTACCTGTGCTCCTGTGGCGCTGGAGAAGATCGGCCGCGGCGGCTGAGGAAACGCCAGCGCCGGTTGTTAGCGTGAAGGTAGCAAAAGCTGAAAAGCAGACGATAGCGGCCCAGCTATCAGCGGTAGGCACGATCTGGCCGCGCGATAAGGCTGATGTGGCCGCGAAGGTCAGCGCACAGATCAAACGCATGGCGCTGTTGAAAAATAAGATGGTAAGGGCAGGGGAAGTGATTGCTGTGCTTGAATCGCGCGATCTCCAGGCGCAGAGGGCTGAAGCGCTGGCAGCACTCAATGAAGCGCGCGCCAACGAACGTAGCGTCGTCACGGGCACAATTCCGCAGACAAACGCGCAGGATCAAAAAGCCCTGCGTGACGCACAAGCCAGGGTGAATAATACGCGCGCCACTTACGAACGTCGGCGCGTACTCTTTGAGAAAGGCGGCATCTCCAAAAAGGATCTCGAAGCTTCGCAACTTGAGCTCACAACTGCCGAAGATGAGTTGCGTCTTACCGAGCAAACGATTGCGCTGCGCACGAAGTCGCTCAATCCAAACGATCGGGCGCTGGCGGCCGCGAAAGTCGCACAGGCGCAACAGCATCTTGCCACGCTGGATGCTCAGCTTGGCTATGCCACCATCCGGTCGCCGATTACCGGCATTGTCACTGATCAATTTCAATATGAAGGAGAGTTCGCGGCAGCGGGCGGAAAACTCGTCACCATCGCGGACACCAGTCAGGTGATTGTCAAAGCCCCCTTTGCCGACACGGTCGCGGCGGAACTTAAGGTCGGCGACCCGGCAACTGTCCGGCCAACCGATACGGCAGTCGAAGAAATGAGGGGGCAAATCTCCCTGTTGAGCCGTGCGAGTGATCCGACAAATCGTACAGTCGAAGTCTGGGTGACGCTGGCCAACGGCGCCGGCCAACTGCGCGCGAATGGCGCCGCGCAGATTACCGTCTCAGCGAATTCCAAGAGCGACGCCATCGTTGTTCCCGCCTCGGCCGTAACGCTTGATGCGAGCAATGCCAATGAAGGGACGGTGATGGTTGTAGATGCGCAATCTATCGCTCATGAAACCAAGGTCACGGTTGGCATTCGCACCCGCGACAAAATGGAAATTACCTCTGGCTTGCAGGGTGGTGAAACCGTGGTCATTGAAGGCAACTTCTCTTTGCCCGACGGGACCAAGGTCGAGATCAGCAAGGACGAAAAAGAAGAGAAGTCCGGGCACACCAATAAACCAAAAGAGGACGAGAAGTGATAAGCGCTTCAACAAGACAATTTCCATTTCTCATTTGACATTATGAAAAATGATAAATGGAAGATGGCCGCGCTAATGGCGGAAACTCCTTTCCAGGGCCGCATGGTTGAACAAGAGGAAGAACCGTGAGAGTCGCCCGCCTTGTCTCGAACCAATCGCGCGCAGTGCTTGTGCTGGTCGCGCTCGTTTGCGCGGCGGGTTTGTATGCTGCGTGGCAACTGCCGATCGCCATCTTTCCGTCAACCGATTTTCCTCGCATCGTAATTATCGTTGATAACGGCGTCGCGCCCGCGCCACAGACGCTCGTCTCTGTCACGCGTCCCATCGAAGAGGCAATGAACGGCGTTCCCGGCATCCAGCGCATCAAGTCGAAGACCTCACGCGGCTCTTCAGAGGTAAGTCTTTTCTTCAACTGGAATGTCGATATTCGCCAATCGCTGCAATTGGTCCAGGCACGGCTTTCGCAGCTTGCCTCGACCCTGCCGCCAACAGCCCGAATTGAGCACGTCGAGCGGCTTACCTTCGCCATCTTTCCGGTAACGGGTTACAGCTTGACCTCAGACACGCGCGACCTCGCCAGTCTGCGCGACATCGCAACCTACACTATCCGTCCGCAACTGGCGCGTCTTCCCGGTATCGCAACCGTGGGCGTGGCCGGCGGCAACGTGCGTGAATTCCACGTCCGGATAGATCCGGACCGTTTGGTGGCCCACAACGTTTCGACCCAGCAGGTGGTCGATGCGGTTCACAACTCGAACATCATTACTTCACCGGGACTGATCGACGAAAACCATCAACTGGAACTCGCTTTGATTAGCGGCCAGGCGAAGAAGCCTGAAGAGCTGAACGGCATTGTCGTGGCGACAGTCAACAACGCGCCCGTTACTCTTGCCGACGTCGCCACTGTTGGCGCCGGATTTGAACCTCAGTACACGCTCGTCAGTGCTTACCCGGGTAAGCCGGCGGTACTGGTGAATATCAATCGTCAACCTGACGCGAACACTGTCGCCGTGGTTGACGAAGTGAAGGCGGAATTGGCCGCGATGCGCGGGCAGATTCCCAGGGACATTAAGATCGCTCCCTATTACGATCAGTCGCTGCTGGTGCGCGACTCAATGAACTCAGTGCGCGACTCGATCCTAATCGGTTTACTGCTCTCCGTGGTAATCCTTTACGTCTTCCTGCACAACTGGGGCACCACCTTCGTCGCGATTCTGGTGATTCCGGTGACGGTGCTGGTCACCTTTCTGGCGATGTACCTCGCTCGGCTCAGCTTCGATCTCATGACGTTGGGAGGCGTTGCGGCATCCATAGGGTTGGTTATCGATAACGCGATTGTCGTCGTCGAGAACATCTACACGCATGTGGCTCGCGGACAATCGCGCCGTGAAGCAGTGCAGAGTGCGGTCTCAGAAATCACCGTGCCGCTCATCGGCTCGACGATTACTCCCGTCGTAGTTTTCCTCCCGCTCACGTTGCTGACCGGTGTGACCGGCGTCTTCTTTCGCTCGCTGGCGCTGACAATGGCGGTGGCGTTGCTCACTTCGTTGGTGCTGGCCCTGTCGTTCACCCCCGTGCTTGCCGAGCGCTTCGTGAGAGCCAAAAGACGCGATGGTGTGAAAGAAGACATCGAAGACAGGCGCGATCGTGAACTCCTCGCCGATGAGCGAGAAGAAGAAGTTGAACAGGGACGGATTCTCAGTGCGATTGTCCGCCGCTATGATTGGGTGCTGGGCCAGGCGCTTGATAATCGCTGGCTCATTCTCATCATTGTTGGCGCTGTTTTGGCCGGCTCGTATCTCCTTTATCGGTCGCTTGGCTCGGAGTTCCTGCCCGAATTTGACGAGAGCGCATTCATTCTGGACTATTGGGCGCCGCCCGGCTCGTCACTCACGGAAACCGATCGCATGCTCCATCAAGTGGAGGATTTATTGTTGAAGACGCCGGAAGTCGAGAGCTATTCGCGAAGGACCGGCCTGGAGCTGGGGTTGTTTGTAACTGAGCCGAATAGAGGCGACTTTGCGGTTAAGCTAAGATCCGGACACACACGACCAACCGATGAAGTAATTGCCGATCTGCGCACCCAGATCGCAGAGTCTGAACCTTCCCTGACAATCGAGTTTGTCGGCATTCTTCCCGACATGATCGGCGATCTCACCAGCTCGCCAGAGCCTATAGAGATCAAACTCTTCAGTGAAGATACGAATGCTTTGCGGCAAAAAGCAAACGAGGTTGAAGCAGCGATCAAGAAGGTTCAAGGTGTCGTTGATACCAAGAATGGCGTGATCGTGAGTGGGCCAGCCATTACTTTCAATATCGATCCCCAGCGCGCCTCGCGTTTCGGCGTGACGGCCACCGACATCGCAAACACCGTAACGACGGCAATGTCGGGCGACGCGGCTTCATCAATTCTGCAGCAGGATCGACTGATCGCAGTGCGCGTCATATTTCCGCCGGATGTGCGCACCTCGCTCGACAAAGTACGTGCCTTGCAGGTTCGCTCCTCCGGAGCTCTGTTCCGGCTCGATCAGGTTGCGGACATTGAATATGAAAAAGGGCAGACTGAGATCGCGCGGGACGGGTTGCGCCAAACAGTTGCCGTCACCGGCCGGTTGGAGGGCAAAGACCTCGGTACTGCGATTGCCGAGATCAAGAATCTGCTGCCCAGGGAAGTCAAGCTTCCGCCCGGTATGACGATTGAATATGGTGGCCTTTATCAGGAGCAGCAATCCAGCTTTCGCGAGCTCGCGATTTCCCTGGTGCTCGCCGTCGTGCTCGTCTTCATAACTTTGCTGATCGAGTTTCGCTCGTACGCTCATCCGATCGCGATCGTAACAGGCGCCGTACTTGCGCTCGGCGGCGTGCTGCTCGCACTCTTGATAACCGGCAAGACGCTCAACGTCGTTTCGTTGATGGGCATGATCATGATTGTCGGCATCGTGGCGAAGAACGGCATCCTGATGCTGGATGCCGTTGAGGATCATCTTGCCGCCGGAGATACGCTGCGGCAGGCGCTGCTGCGATCCGGCCGCCGGCGCTTTCGCCCGGTGTTAATGACGTCACTCGCAACGATGCTGGGAATGCTGCCCCTGGCATTGGCGTTGGGAGCGGGCGCGGAGCTTTTGCAGCCGCTGGCAATCGCCGTAATCGGCGGGTTGACGGTCGCCCTTCTGTTATCGCTAGTAGTAACGCCGACAGTCTATACTCTGGTAAGACGCGAGCGCGCCTGAACAAATTCCCAGACCATTCTTTGCGAGTATTACGGGGGCGTTGAAACATGAGAAGAAACAGAACACGCAACGGCCTCTTCGGCATGATTCTTGGCGTCATATTTTTTTCGGCAACGTTCAGTGCTCATGCACAGGCGCCATCACCCAGCCCTTCTCCAACGCCGCGAACATCACCGAGCCCGACGCTCGAAAGTCAGTTCTTCAAAAACATTCTGCGCGATCAGAAGGCCATCTGGACGTCGCCTTTCCATCTGCGCGGTCGCGACGCGCGTTGGCTGGCGCCGCTCGGTTTGGGAACGGCCGCGTTCATCGCCACCGACCGACGCACCGCCGACGAGATGGCCAAGTTCCACGCTCAACTGAATACGAGCCGGACGATTAGCTATATTGGTTCCGACTATGGCGTCGGCGGCATTGCCGCCACCTTCTATCTCGTTGGGCGGGCGACGCACAACGAGCGGGCGCGCGAAACTGGTGTGCTCGGCGCTGAGGCACTGATTGACAGCGCGATTGTAGTCACAGCGATAAAGGAGATCACGCAGCGACGCCGGCCGCGCGCTGGCATGAGCCGTGGGGATTTCTTTGACGGCGGAACTTCCTTCCCGTCAGGGCACAGCATTGAGGCCTGGTCGTTGGCCACAGTCATAGCCAACGAATACCATGATCACCGTTTGGTGCAAATCAGCGCCTACGGAATCGCCAGCGCTGTCAGCATCGCTCGTTACACTGGTCGCAACCATTTTCTGTCGGACGTGTTCGTCGGCAGCGCGATGGGCTACGGCATTGGTCGTTATGTTTATCATGCGCATCACCGCAAAGGTTCGGATGCGGACGACGAAGAAGAAGAATCACGCAGCCATTCGCGTTCGTGGCCATTGATTGTTCCGCAATACGACCGGCGCGCCCGCGAGTATGGCGTCGGCCTCGTGTGGAGTTTTTAACCAAGAGAATCCCGGTTATGGGGCAGACATTAGGCACACGACTCGTGCTTATGGGTTTCCTGATCCTAATGCGGGGAACCGTCAGCGCTCAGACATCCGTTTCTCTTTACACCGGCACATCGTTCACGCAAGCCAGCGACTTGCGCGTGCAGCAACCGGCCACCAATACAGATGCGACTTTTCGCGGCGTAAGCTGGCGTGCGCGTCCCCTGGCTAAGGCGCCATACTACGGCATACGGGTCACCCACTTCTTTGATCGTTTAGCTCATCTCGGCGTCAGCTTCGACGACACGCACTACAAGATTTATGCCCGCACTGATCGGATTGTGCCGGTCAGCGGCCTTTGGAACGGGACGCCAGTTAACGAGGCTGCGCGTCTGGACAAGCGCGTGCAGCATTTCGATATCTCGCATGGCGTTAACATGGGCGGAATCATTCTCCTTTATCGCTGGATGAAGCAACGCACCGCATCTTTTCCGCATGGGCGCGTACAGCCCTACATCGGCGGCGGACCCGTGTACTATGTCATGCACTCCGAGAATACAATCAACCACAGGACGACCGACGGTAGATATCAGGGATCCGGCTTCGGTTTTCAGATCCTGGGCGGCCTGCAATATGGTCTGGCGCGGCGGGTCAGTTTCTTTGCCGAGGCAAAGTTCAACGCCGGAACCGCCAAAGTGGCCACCGCAGACGAAGGAAGCGCCAACACCAGGCTGCGAACCTTTCATACGCTGTCGGGCCTAAGTTTTAGGTTCTGAGCCGCCCAACGAATCATGTTCGATTCGGTTCGCACACGATTGACGCTCTGGTATGCCGCGGTGATGGCCCTGTCGCTGATCGCCTTCGCGCTGCTGGTTTACTATGCCGCAGCGCGAATTTTCTACGCGCGTCAGGATGAATCGCTGCGCTCAACCGCCGAAACAGTCGCCAGCGCTTACGTGCAGGAGTTTGAAGAAGAAGGATCGATTGCGAAAGCAAACGATGTCGTGCTGGCCGAGATGGTTTTCCCCAATCGCTACGTCGAGGTGGTCGACGCGGAAGGCCGCGTGGTCGCATGGTCCAGCAATCTCGCCGGCCACCCGCTGAACGTGTCGGCACAGACCCGCAGCGAGGCGCGCCAGCGCGGCATTAGTTTTGTAGTACTGAACGACGTTGCGAATGAAAACCTTGGCGTGCGTGTTGCTGTCCGCCCGCTGTCACGGGACAGAGACAAGCAATTCGGTTTCGCAGTTGTGGCCGAATCGCTGAGCGTGATCGAAGAAGGCCTGAAACGTTTGCGGCGCGCCTTCATTGCCGGCGTCCCTCTCATTCTGCTGTTTGCGTCACTGGGCGGCTACTTTCTGGCGCGCAAGAGTCTCTCGCCCATCGCCTTAATGAATGAACAGACGCGACGCATCACCGCGGTGAATCTTTCTTCGCGACTCGACGTGCCAAATCCGCGCGACGAAGCGGGCCATCTGGCTACGACGATTAATGCGTTGCTCGCGAGACTGGAGGCTGCCTTCAAAGAACAGCAGCGCTTCATCGCCGACGCTTCTCACGAGCTGCGCACACCCGTTGCAGTGCTGCGCGGCGAAGCTGAAGTTGCGCTGGACCAGGAACGCGCGCCGATTGAATACAAAGAATCGCTGGCGCTGATCAAGGACGAAGCCGAGCGCCTGTCGCGAATCGTCGAGAACCTTTTCATCCTGACGCGCCAGCCTGTCGAACCGCCGTTGCTCGTCAACGAGCCCGTGCACTTGAACGAAGTTGTCGCCGAATGCGCACGCGCGGCCCAGGTTCTCGCGGCGCAAAAAGGTTTGCGGCTGGAAGTCAACCCTTCGCTTCCGGAAGTGAATCTGTGTGGCGACGACGAGATGCTGAGGCGAATGCTCTTGAACTTGCTCGACAATGCTGTGAAATACACTGCGCCCGGTGGCGACATCGGCGTAGAACTCGTGTCGCAAAACGGCAATGCTCGGATCGTCGTCCGCGACACCGGCATTGGCATCCCGGCTGAAGATCAGCCGCACATCTTCGATCGGTTTTATCGAGTTGACAAGGCTCGTTCACGCGCTTTGGGCGGAGCGGGTCTGGGGCTTTCAATCGCCCGCTGGATCGTCGAAGCGCACGGCGGCACGCTTTCCGTCGAAAGCACGCCCGGGCGCGGGAGCGCGTTTATTGTGGAGTTGCCGTTGAAAAGTTGAAGTCTTTCGGAAGCCTTTACTTGAGGCCTCAAGTTGCGATATCAAGCTATTCGATTCGCGACAACGCAGAACAGAAGGAACTCCCATGAAGTCCTCGAGCCTCATTCCATTGAAAGAATCGAACGAAAGATTTATTTGATTCGCGGAGAGAAAGTAATGCTAGACCGCGATTTGGCCGCCCTCTATGGCGTTGAGACCAAGGCGCTCAACCGCGCAGTCAAACGCAACCTCAAGCGATTTCCGGCTGACTTCATGTTTCAATTGACGCGAGAAGAAGCATCTGCTTTGAGGTACCAATTTGACACCTCAAAGACGGGCCGTGGAGGACGGCGTTACTTAGCCTACGCTTTCACCGAACAAGGCGTTTCCAAGCTCTCAACGGTACTTAATAGCGATCGCGCAATTCACGTGAGCATCGAGATCATGCGCGCCTTTGTTCGACTGCGCCAAATGCTTGCTTCAAATACAGAGCTCTCGCGCAGGCTCGAGGAGCTGGAACAGAAATACGATCGTCAGTTCAAAGTAGTATTCGACGCAATTCGATAATTGATGTCGCCACCGCCATTAAAGAAAAAACAGATTGGATTCCACGCCAAAACTGTGAAGAAGTAAGATGCTGCTAAGTTAGAGGCCACAAATTGTGGCTTCCGAGCACTCATAACTCATTAACTCATGAATCACGCCCAGTCACTACCAGGCCGAGAAGTTAAAAGAAGAAGCGGTGGCGGCTTAGGCCTCGTGTCAGAAGCCCGCGCGTAAGCAAGGGCTAGCTATCGCTGAAAGCGCCGAACAAAACAGCGCTCAGTTTCTGATCACGAGCGCGAACGTGTCTAGCCCTCCCTTACGGTCGGGCTTCTGCCACGGCGAGCTTTCAAATCGATTGCATTTTTGTTGCTTCTCCGCCTCAAGTCTCTTCTCAAGTATTCCTCAGTCTAGTGTCTATGGCAATTTGGTTGTCGGCCTTTACCGTCATTGACTCGACGAGAGGAATGAGTGTTGGTATTGGCGCCGTTGCGGTCGAAACTCCTCAAACAGCTTTACCAGCTTTTCTAAGGATTGCTGCCGGAGCACTACATGAATTGTTTATTCGACGCCGCTGAGTGCTCATCAAAACAGTGCTCCCCTAATGCTCCGCATTTAATTCATAAAGTGATTGCAAAAGGCCTGAAATAATCGAACCTCTATTCCTCGCTCCACTCAAGAATTCCTCAAGAATTCCTCAACCCCATTCAATATGCTGTACCTGGAGCGCCAGAAAAGGCGCGGACATAGGCGCAGGGTTTAACCCTCGCACAGATTTGTTTGGGGCTCATTCATCTCTTAAAGGAGACTTATCATGTTCCAGAAGCTATCTAAAACGAGATTTAGTTCGACGAAGCTCAGGCTGAGACTTTTACTAGTCGCAGTGCTCTGCACGTTTGCCGGTACATTGGCCCTGTTTCTTGGGCCTATAACCTTTGGTGCTAATCCCACGTCGGGAACGGTGTCGCAAAGCAACCCGACGGTGACCTGGGCTGGCCAGATCCCGATCCCGCCAGCGGCAGGATCCTCTAGCTGCGGCGGACCGAACAACCCCGGCTGCGACAACTTCAAGCTCACCATCATTCCTCCCGACGCGACGTTTGGCCCCGATGTTGTCGTTATCCAGACGACATCCGCGCCCGGCGACGACTGGGACCTCGAGGTGTACGACCCCAACGGGAAGCTCATCGGCAGTTCCGGCAACGGGGCCGGGGTGTCACCTCCGGAAGTGGAAACGGTCACGCTGACCAATCCTCCCGCAGGCACCTACACGGTCAGTGCCGCGCCGTTTGCGGTGACTCAGCCCTACCAAGGTTCCGCGAGTCTCCAGCATCTGACTGCCACTGCGCTCGGAGGAAATGGCACCGAGCCGCTGAGCTACGCCGTCTATCCGAACCCGAATGGCGTGAGCGGCGGAGAGCCCTCTTGCGGCGTGGACTGGAAGACCAAGAAAGTCATGTACCAGGCCAGCCTAACGACGCTGCAGGTGAGCTTCAATGACTGCACCTCCCCGGCCACGGCCAGCTGGAAAGACGTGAGTTTTATCACCACCTCGACGGCCAGCCTGGACGCGATTCTTTTCACTGACCGGTTCACCAATCGCACCTTCGTTGCCCAATTGACCGGACAGGACAGCCTCTCCGCGTTCACGGATGACGACGGCACCAATTGGCTCCCCAGCCAGGGCGGCGGCATTCCGTCCGGCGTGGACCACGAGACCGTCGGCGGCGGTCCCTTTCATTCTCCGCTTACCGGCACTCCGGCCTATGCGAACGCTGTCTATTATTGCTCGCAGGACATTGCCACAGCCTTCTGCGCCCGCAGCGATGACGGTGGCGCTAACTATGGCCCAGGCTTTCCAACGTGGACACTGACCGATTGCGGCGGCCTGCACGGCCACGTGAAAGTTTCCCCGGCCGACGGCACGGTCTATGTTCCGAACAAGAGCTGCAACGGCTTGCAGGCGGTGGCTGTGTCCGAAAACAGCGGCATCACCTGGACGGTGCGGCGCGTGCCCAACATCACCGCCGGCATCTGGGACCCCTCAGTCGGCATTGCCACGGACGGTACGGTGTACTTCGGCGCCGACGACGGTAATAGTGTGCCGCTGATCGCCGTCTCCCACGACAAAGGCGTGACGTGGTCCAGTCCCGTGAACGTAGGCGCGTTCGTTGCGCCCCAGCAGACGGGCGAAA
>Ga0070706_100006541_pt1 | contig 10996 bp, 13 predicted proteins | sample KBSK5501metaG_FD_65476 | JGI IMG/M metagenome (GOLD analysis project Ga0070706, IMG submission 65476) | Corn, switchgrass and miscanthus rhizosphere microbial communities from Kellogg Biological Station, Michigan, USA - KBS K5-50-1 metaG | ecosystem: Host-associated > Plants > Roots >...
CACCATCTTCGCGATGTTCGCGTTGGCGACCCCGAGGAGTGAGAGTGGACCGGTCATATCTGTGATCACGCCGACCCTGATGGATGCAGTGCTAGATGAGTTCATTGGAAATTTCTCCTCTCGATTCCAGTGTAAAGCCACACCCCTGGCAAGGATAAAACCGGGCGAGCTAGACCAACAGCCCTTCAGGCTGCCAGCACCCGGCGCGCGGCTGCGGACTTCCTAATCATCATCCTCAAAGCTTACCGTTTCGCCCCCGAATAGCCTTCGAGCGCCGCCAAACCGTATCCCGGCTAGTTCACGCTCACCGATCGCACCGCTCTGCCCAGGCCGGTTCAGCATCACCGCCCCAACCAGCGCATCCGCACGGTCCGGACTCTCTAGCCCACGGCTGCGCATGTCCGCCTTAGACTCTAACTTCTCCCGGCCCTTGCTGTCATACAGCTTCTGCCGGCTCGTTAACTGCGCCACTAACTTCTCGTCCGCATCTAATAATACTATCTTACGGTGTTCTATTAACTCCCCGACCACGCTCCACCATTCCGCCGAAAGGTTAGCATACAAGTTAGGCTTGCTAGCCGGACTCCCGTTGTTAACTCGCTTCAGGTAAAATCCCACCTCCGCCATCCGATCCATCAGCTGATGCCCGTAGCCCTCGTCCCCGCCTATCTGATAGCTGCTCAAACCCAGTTTTCGAAACAACGACAGAAACTTCCCCACCGAATGCATCGTGTCCCGGTGACGCCAACTGTCTACTATCCGAACAGCGTTGCCTTCGCATAAAGCCAGCACCGACTGATCCCCAGGCCCGGCAAAATCACAGAACGCGCTCACCTTCCCACTCACAACCTTCGGCGGATCCGCTAACAACGCCCGCACCGCCTCCAGGCTGATCATGCTCTCCCCAGCGTCGTAGAGCCATTCCGCCCCGTGCTTGATCCGAAACACGCTGTCTTTGAGGTTCTCGCGGTCCGCCTCGATCTCAGCCTTCGACACATGCCCGCATTCGCTCGACGGCACTCGAAACGTCCGCCACAAGTGCGCCTGTGCCGTACAGATCCGATAGAAACCCCCGCTCGCAGGCCCCGTCGAGCTCGCATATAACCGGAACGTCACGTGACAGCGGCTAAGCGTCTCAAGCACGCCCTCCTCGATACTTTTCGCCTCGTCAACCAGTAACGCGGCTGGACTCGCCACCTGGTCGTGTATCCCTTCCACAAACCCCGCTACGTCGCTCGACCGGCCAAACAGAAATCCGCCAACCGGCGTCCTGACCTCGCTCTCCAGCCATTGCCAGCCGGTAAACATCGGATGTTCTCTAAAGCGCTCCAGGCTCGCAAAAAACTGGTTCACCACCTGTAGCCAGGTCGCCGACATGTACATCAGCCGCGCCGTCGGAAAATTGTGCAAAGTCCAGAGCGCGGCGATCGGAAAGATCACGCTCGTCTTGCCCGTGTAATTGGCGCAGGCCGCCGCCACCGGCTCCCCGGCCTCATAACAAAGCAGAATCCTGGATTGCCAGTCGTACAGGTCCCGGTACCCAAGCCGGTAAGCAAACTCTAAGATCGGGACGAGTTTCCGCACGTTCCTTATCTTAGCAGGAGCCAGAATCGACTTCTACGCGGAAGCTGGCCACTTCGAAAACCGGCTCGGTTGCGGCGGTGTTTGGAAGCGGAGACAATCGAGCAACTCGCACACTACATGTATGTAGTGCAACGACGCACTCAGTTTGCATCGGGGTTCAAACCAATACATGCAAAAAAGTGGATCCGTCTTTGCGACGGATCCACTTTTTAGAGTTGCTGAATTGGCCCAAAAAACGGGTTTATGGGACTACATGCATGTAGTCCCGCGCGTTGCTGATCGTAAAAGGTGGGAACATGGAACATTCGCCCCCCGACGTGCTCCGCGCATAAACGATTTCGTGCCGCGGCAAGGGTGGGACATAGCGGATGGGGTGCGTTAAGCGACACCTTATCGCTTCCTGAGCGCGGCGCGGGGCATTCCTGTAGCAGCCTGGCGAACGCTGACATTGCCCGCACATAAACGGTATCGAGCCCCGGCAAGGGTGATATAGCGGACGCCTAGAAAAGTCTCGCGAACCGCCGCGCGTCGACCGCGCAGTACCGAATCGTCGAATTAACGCTGGCGTGACCCATGAACGATTGGATCAGGCGCAGGTCCCGGCCCTGGTTCGTTAAATGGTAGCCGCTGCTATGTCTCAACGAATGCGGATGGGTTCCCTCCAGACCAGCTTCTTTAGCCAGGCCTTTGATAAGGTGCCAGACGGTTTCCCTCCGCAACGGACGGCGCTGTTCGGAAACAAACAATGTGTCGACTTGCTCGGGCACACGCATCTCGGCCCGCACAGCAAGCCAGCTCTTAATCGCTTGAGTTTCACCATTGAAAAGCGGATGGGCACCAGAGATGCTTCCTTTGCACCGGCGCACGAAGAGCTCGCCCAGATCGAGGTTCACGTCAGAAAGTTTTAAACCGCAAAGCTCCGAGACTCGCAAGGCATGCCTAAAAGCCACCAAACAAATGGCATAATCTCTTTCTGGGTTCCTGGTTTTCCCGGCCGCGGACAAGAGCCGCTCGAGTTCGTCCGGGCGCAAATAATCACGTTTCTTCATGCTGTTTTATAACGGCAGAAATACAGAAACGTTAAATGTTTTCTGTTAAATGTTTAAGAATGTCTATCGTCTGCGAATCGGCTATTTAAGCGGGTCGGCGGTCGATTGCCAAAACGGTTCAGCGCGCAACTTTTAACAAAGTAATCACTTCGTTAAAGGTTAGGCCTCCAGGGCTTTCCGCTGCTCGTCTTCACGCGCCAGCTGCAACATCAAATGACGGTGATGCTCGAGAACCTGGCTTGGGATTTCTTCTTCCGCTTCGTCGGTCGATTCATCTGGATCAGGCCGAGGAACATTTCGGAGCGCATATCGAGCTGGCAGATTTCGCTCAAGCCACCAGGCGGCAGCCAGCCAAGAACGAGGTGCGTGCGACAGGATGATAGCCATGCATTCTTCATGCCTCAGATTGAAACGAACATCTTCGGCTTCCTTTAAACGCTGCTGCAACCGAAGGCTTCTTTGAACGCGGAATCGGAACCGCTGATAAGAAATGCACTCAGCTTCACAAGCTCGCGAAGTGGCGAAGCCTTGCTCGATTAAGTGACAAATCCGCAAAAACTTCCGGACGGTCAAGGTTGTCGGACGCCAGGGGTTTCGGCGTGGTGGCTCCTCGGTGACGACCTCCCATTCGAGGTTTTTTGCATCGTGGGATTCAGGCTCGGCGCTCATTAAAGGTCAGTTTATCAAGAAACTAATGGAAGTCAGGGTTCAAGTGGGCTGAGATTTGATGAAGTCCTGGAGTGCGTGGACGAGCCAGAGCTGCTGCACTACGGACGTATCGGACGGGTCAACCCGCACTTCGGGGGGACGAGCCCGGCCGGGTCAACCCTCACTTCGCCGGGGCGGAGAAGTCAGCAGCGAGGCTTACTTCTGAATCACCCCTCGGCGACAAGTCCGCGGTGAACCGTTGTGATCGACCAAAGGGACACTCCAGGCCAGGTACTTGTACCGGCCATTGGCTTGACGTTCCAGGCGAACGTAATCCAATCCCAGCTCTTTTAAGAGATTGACTGCCAGATTGTGCTGTTTCTTAGACCGGTTCACCAACATGAGATACCTCAATAACATACCTTCATAAGGTAATAATCTCTTTAAGAACATAAGAACAACAGAAAAGAACGGTGACCGGGTGCACGTTGAACTGGACTTTTGACATATCAACGTGCACGTCGGGCGTGCACCTACCTGCACGTCGGGCGTGCACCCGGGGGTTGAGCGAATAGGGCTAGCTAGCCCACTAAAGGCTCCCATTTCAGTGTGACCCACGGGTTTTGACCTCGGCCACGATACTGGAGGGAGATTATTCCAGCTTTTTCGAACAGTTTTAAGGCCCGGAGTTTCTGTCCTCGAGAAACTCCGAATCTCTTTAAATACGCGGAGGTCAATTTTACCGGGTTTCGATACCGACGGTCCCAGCGGCCGCTGGTGTACCACAATTCAAAAAGGGCCATTAGGACGGCTAAAACCGGTCGAAGCCGGGTTCTATTGTCTGACACCGCATAAATCGCGTTCAGCGCCGACGGCGGGAACCGATAATCTTTGATCCATTCATAGTCTTTGGTTTCCTTCCTGGGGCCATTAGGTAGGTGCGCTTTGAGGAAATCTTCCGGCAATCGGAATTCGGCCAGAGGATCAGATTCGGTACTCATGAACTAGTGGAAGTATCGCTCGAGAGATTTCGGTAATTCCTTGTTTAAAATCGTGATAACTTCGTTCTCGAGCCAATCAGGATCAGGTAAATCATCAAAGGTGCGATTCATGCCGTCTGAACGGATTTGCTCTATGTCGCCTGCATATCCCTTACCCGTGATTGAAACGATGATATCTGCGCACCAATAAGGTGGAAGAATGGGAACAATTTTGGTTTTTCCTCTAGTTCTCATAAAAGGCTCATCACTTTGGCGAGCATGGTTTCACCGCGGGCATCCCGATAGTGATCGGGGTGGAACACTGGCTTTGCCTCTGTGCGCAACTCGAAGCCCGCCAGGACCGTCCTGGAAGCCTCTGCCATATAGTCGCGCATGCGCTCGATATCGCTCACGAGCTCCCCGGCTGGCGCCGTAATCAAGACCGCATCGTGAATCGGAGCACAGATTCGAATTGCGTTCTCTGTTCCCAGACAGCACGCCAGGCGCAGCATCTCCGCTCCATTAGCTTGCATGTGAAAGTTACGAATGGATCGCGGATTGGGATCCTCGAAAACTCGGTTTATCCAGCCGAAAACCGTTGCTTGCCAGCCATAGAACATGGCGTGATCGAGCGTGTTTTCGCTCCACTGCCAAAACTGGCGATAAAGCTCATGGTGTAACCCCAGCAAATGACGAGCGACAATCGGCAATTGGCCGATGCGGACAGCCAGAGACACGTCACCGATCCCGTACTGGACGCCCAGAACACATTGCTTGAACTGATCGCGGATCGCTTCGTGCGTTTCCTTGGTGGCATCCTCGGGTATAGCGTGAGCCTGCTTGGCAAAGGCCAGGTAAGAATCGCCCGAAAGGTATGCGGCTAGCATGTTAGGATCCCCCGAAAGAGCTGCTGCTATTCCGAATTCTTGTTGTACCCAATCAAGATAGGCCACGCCCCAGCCTGGCGGAGGTTGGATTAAAGAACGCAACCAAACACTAGGTCCGAAAATGAATTTCGTGTTTGAAGGTTGGTTGCGTGAAGTCTTTGAGCGGAACGGCGAAAGCAGGCAACGGTTGCGCCCGTCATGACCGACAGCCAGCTCGTTCAACCGCATTTCGCTTAAGGCGTGTCGCAGTTCGCGCAAGGGGGAGATTTCCGGCCGGATCTTGGCCATGTCTCGAAACGTGCTCCTGCTCAAATCGAGTTGTCCGCTGTCCAACGTTGGCCAAGGAATTTGCTGCTGCACAAGCCATTGCTCGAAGCGATCGAGCTTGAATGTGCGTCCGTCGTAAATGTGATAGTCCGCATCAATAGCGGCAATCAAGCGATCTTGAACCCTGGTCCAGTTTGCTCGGAGTTTAGCCAAGAGCTCGGTGTCAAGAGGGACTCCTTCGAATTCCATCCGTGCGACGGCCGCCATGTATCGGCCGCGGTAGAGTGCCCGTGGCAGATCGATTTGCCAGAGCATACGGGGAAGCAGTCGCGCCAGGGCCTCTACGTCCGATTCGCAATAGTCCAGAATGGCCGTCTGTTCTTCCGGCGTCCAAGGACCGCCGCGCAAGACCAGTTCCCGCATTTCCTCTTTTTCCGCACTTCCGATATTGTCTAACCCATAATAGGTTAGAGCGCCTAAGAGCGAGTTTCCCGCCGGTGTCTCCCAGCCATTGGTCAGGCACCGGAACTCAACGAAAAGGTCAAGAATCCGGGCCGGTATAGGCCAACCCAAAGACAGGTGACAGCCCAGCTCGGCCGACGCGTAATAGGCGACAAAGAGCGAGTCGGCTTTTATCGAGTAGGGCGGGAAGGCACCAAAGTCATCACGCCACAACCGCAGCTTGCGACCAGAGCGTAATTCGAAAGCAACCAAGCAAACCGGGACCGGACGTTCCCCTGGCGCAGATTGGAACTCGAAGTCTACCACCCACACTTCGCGGAAAGCGTCGGGGAGAACGCCCACTCTCTACACTCCACCTAAATTGCTCCCCGTAACTTTTGCATCACCGGATGGTCATGACCCCTGATGATGCGATCCTTAAAAGCGATTTGTATCAGGTCCCGCAAGGGGAGGGAGGGCCATTCGGGATCGGACAAAGCGCTCTCGGCCACGAAAAATTCGTAAGCACCCAGGCTCATATTGGGTACAACCCGAATCCATTGGGACATGGCCTTTTCCGCGCCCTCCACTGCGCTAGAGTGCCAGCCGCTTATCCGGCCTCCTGGCTCTGGCAATTTGGCTGGCCACAAGAAAAGCACTTTTTGCCGATTGATTGCCAGATAAAGATTGCAGCAATGGAACAGGTGAGAGTCTAGTACCTGAGCATAGGAGGGCAACAGGAGGTAGGTTTCCCGGTCCTCCCGCAACTCGATCATAGCGATCCCGCAAAGCCGATATTCCGGGTCGGGATGCACCCGGATAAAGTCTTGTTTGTTAGGTTTACGAACGGGGACAGTAGTTAGGAGTTTCCTAACTCCGCCGCTTTTTAGATACTCCGGGTCTAAGCGCAGACTGGCTGGATCAAATGGATCCGGTTCCATCGATTCCAGGCCGTTAACATTGTGACCATCGGACGAGAAGATTTCACGAACTTGAGGTTGAGCCATAAGGAGACTTTAAGTTTTAGGAGTTAGTCGAATTTCTTGACGAAGTCCTCCAGGCGCCGGTGAGTAATAAGAGCGTCTTCACTGAAATCGTTCTTACTGGCAGTAAAGGGCTCAATTAGGATACGCAGCTGATAGAGCACATCGATCGGCTGGATCCAGGCGGCGAATTTGAACTCCCGGCCGTTCAACTTCTCCCTAGTTTTGAAATGCGGGTCGGCACTAGTCTGCCGCTTCTGTTTTTCCCAAAGAAAAATGTTAACCTTCTGACTAACATTGCCTTTGCTGGTTAACTGGAGCCCGATATAGGGACGGCCCTGGTTGATTTCCCCAAACCAATCCGCGACGTCATAAAGAGTGCTACCGATGTTAGCCTCCCCCACAGAATCGGGGGCCTTGTCATTGGGTTTTTCGGCAGCCTGGGAGAGAATAAGCTCCCATCGTTCAACCTGATCATTCATGGGGCACAACGCGAGTTTTCCGCATCGGAGCCAGTGGTTTTAACCACGAGGGGAGTCGGTCAGCATAACAAGAGCCTGTAGGATGCGAGTTTTGTGACGGTAGTTCAAAGCAACACGATTTGCGGGCCAGGATTCCTGGTGAGTAAGTACACTCGGCGGCAAAATCGAAAATCATCTGCTCTGGGTGGGTTTTACGTGGGGACTTTTTCATAGTGTTCGTTACAGGTTCTGGGGTTCTATGTCTGTGAGTGTGCGGCGTTTGCCGGCTTTGTGGCTATTTGGTTAGTAGCTCCTTCCTTTTGCGCATGGCCCGCCAGGCCAGCAGTTCGTTAAATTTAAAACGAATCAGCTTGTCCCCCAGCACGTGATGCGGCGCGCCTTCGCGAACCCAGCGCCTCACGGTGGCGGGATCAACGTCCAACTTTCGAGCGATGCGAGGACCGGATACAAAGTCCTCTTCCGGCGACAACGACAATTTTTTGGATTTCATCGAATGGATATGTGCGTAGTTATGCCTATCCTGGGTTACCAACGCAAGAAAAAAAGGAGATAGCCGTAGGCATATCCCTTGGCTCGCTCGGGGGTGCTCTAAGAAAAATGACAGCGCGCTCGTGGTCGATTTCCACCTGCGGAAGGTGCGTCTTAACGAAGGCGCCAAAAAGGACCAAGAAAGAAGATGGACGTGGAGATCTTCTTATGCGTATATACGCGGATATATGCCTCCATCGGTTGTGCGCCATAACCTCGCCAGAGTCCGAGGTCAGCTTTCCCTAACTCAGGGTGACCTCGCCACGTTAGTCGGCTGCTCGCTTGCCACCATTAAAGCGGTTGAAATCGGAAAACTCGCCCTTTCCGAAGGTCTCGCCTCACGCATCAGCCAGGCGCTGGAAATCTGGGATAAAGACTGGCTGCTCAAAAATGATTTATCCGCCCCGCTGCCTCCTGTCCTTCGCCCTCGCTCTAACGAGGAAGACGCGCAGGCAGCCGTGATAGTTGAACTCTTTACCCGCCTCTTCGCTGCCGTTGCCAAGATGGACAAACATCGATCCCGGTTAATGATTGAATTATCTGTGGCCTCTCAACTGGACACCTTGAGGAAAGAACACCTCCCTAGAGCGCACGGCGAGTTACCCGACACCATCGTTCCACCCGGCGCAATACGCTGGCTCATCGACAACCCTAACTGGTTTGATCAGGATCTCAGAGAAATCGTAAATCTCGAAGGTTTGCTCAAATCTGTTGAGCGGGATTATTCGTCGTGGGAATCCCGTTGGGCGAAAAAGGCGTCACCGAAGCGCCCGAAACCGCGGAGCCAAACCCCGGCGTCACCTTCACCCGGCGGTCGGCGTAAAAGGCCGAAGTCGTCCTAATATCGGCGTGACGAAGCCCGCTGGAAGCCGCATGCAGCCCGTGCAGATCGGCAAGCGCCGATCCGTAGAGCTTTCGCAACGCGTGCAGCGGTTTGTTGCCTTGGACCCCTTTGGAGCGCAGCCATTCCACTAAGGCTTTAAAGGTCGGCTCACAACGGTAATACTCGTAATCGAGTGCGCGCGGCGGCCGATCGCTCTCAAGCACAAATTCGCTCGTCGCGCGGGCACGCCAGCCCCGGAAAAGCTCGAGAATCTCAGGTTCAACGGGCAGCTCGCCGGCCGACTCGTTGGTTTTAAGCTGATACCATTTGGTCGGCATGATCCGGAGTGTGCCGGCAACAAAATCGAAGCTTTGCCATTCGAGCAAGTCAATCTCGCGCCGGCGAAGCCCGAGCGTAAGCCCGAGCAGAAACGCTTTTAGCTCTTCAGTGCGATCCTCGGCAAGTTCATTAACCGCAGCCTGAAGCAAGGCAATAGGATCGACGCCGGCACCGTAAAACTTCGTATCGGTGCGCCGTTCAAGGGCGACACCATCAAAAGGCGAAACCGTCAACGCGACGCTCTTGAGCCTGATCTTTTTGCCGAACAGCGCCCGAGCCCGGCGCAAATAGCTGTTGACATTTACAATACGGCGGCGCCTGCCGAGCTCGTCGCGACCGGCCCGATTGACATACTCCTTTTTCCAAACACGGACTTTATCGGGCGTGATCGACTCCAACGGCACCGCGTCGATCACTGCGAGCCATGCTTTATGCCCTCCCCTGTAATGGTCGTATTGACGCCGTGACTTTCCCTTTCCCATTGCCATGATCTCCGACACGATCAGGCGCAAACAACCCTCGTAATCGGCGAAAGTTTTGTGCGCCAGGTCGCTCTCGGTGCGTACCGCAGTCAGGTACTCGCCGACAGTCAAATCTGTCCTGAGTGCGGATTCTGGCGAACTCGACGCCGGTCTTACCGGTTCCCGGTATTTAGCTAGAAACGCCGTCCACCCATTGGCGCTCAAGTAGACGAACCAATCCCGGGCGCGCGCGGCTGCCAACTCACGGTTAGGAGTGCCGAGCGAGAAGTTTCGTTGAATGCCAGCATGGTGCAGCCGAACGGCGTAGTTGTCGACCTCCCCACCGCGGACCTTCGGACGATAAACCTTGGCGAGCCAATAGGCCTTTGAGTGTTTGGTGAGCGCAAAGCTTCTGTTATCTGGTCTGTTATCTGGTTTCACGGTTCGCTCTTATCCGTATATGTACGGAATTTTATTTTACAATCGACTGGATCCCAGAGAGATAAAGCCAAAATGTGCGGATATTTGTAGATAAAAGCGAACACCGATTTGGGTGACTCTGGATCACTTTGTCATGGTTCGAATCCATGCGAGGCAGGTTGTTGATAATGAGAGACTTACGCGACACATGGATTTTGGTCAAAAAGCCGCTTGCTCACTCCTTGCCCGTTCCGTCGTTTCAAAAGGCCTCTAGCTAGTAAACGGGCTAAAGAATTCGGCTTCCAACTCACCCCTTTAGAACCAGCAACCGATTTAGTTTCTTAGGAGGCAACTAGCGATTTCTAGGCTGCATTCAAGACGCTGCGAGATGAACAGTGAACCTTCCGAATTGAAAGACGCGGCCAAGCTAGCACTCGAACTCGGGCACACCGATCAAGAGCTCATTTTCCGCAATTACCGCGAGCTGGTGAAGCCCGAACAGGCTGAGAAGTACTGGAATATTCGACCGGCAAAGAGTTTTGACACAGACCCCGATAGATTGATCAAGGTACAGGAAGCCGCCGTGCTTAGCTCTGTTGACCCGACTTTTATACGGAAAGCCATAGCGCACCGAGAGCTGCGCGTGGTAATTCTCGGGCCCAAAGCGCACCGGATTCGGCTCGGTGAGCTGCATCGATGGTGGAGGAGTCGCCAAACCAAAGCGATGATCTAGACTCGTCTTCTTGCGCGGCTCGAGTGGGACTAGGAGCAGCCTCGCGCTTTAGCTGCGAGATCTCCGCTGCTTTTTAAGGAAAGTTTGCAGCCGTAGCCCCTGCTCAAGCGTTGGAGTTTTTCGGCGTAGCTCGATTCCGTCGATAAAAGAGAAAGGGAGGCTTCTTGCCGATTCTTCCGCTTTGGACCGGTCGCTCCGCACATGGGGCAAACGCCTTGGAATTGTTTCCTGCTGATTGACTGAATCTTGCCATGTGCTTTTCGCCAGAACGGATGGAGCCGAGCATAGACAAATATCGGAGCGGTTTCACGATTTTGATCGGCACCGGCTGTGTCGTTTGATTCCGTTGCCGCCAGCATTCTACTTTGCCT
>Ga0070706_100006542_pt1 | contig 10995 bp, 10 predicted proteins | sample KBSK5501metaG_FD_65476 | JGI IMG/M metagenome (GOLD analysis project Ga0070706, IMG submission 65476) | Corn, switchgrass and miscanthus rhizosphere microbial communities from Kellogg Biological Station, Michigan, USA - KBS K5-50-1 metaG | ecosystem: Host-associated > Plants > Roots >...
TTCTGGGACCGCACCTCCCACGCGGTGCTCCCCTACCCGTTCGTCGAGGCGACGCCCGGCCGGTGGCAGGCCCAGGTCGTCGGCCTGGACTGACGACCCGATCGCCCCGGCAGATTTGCGGGCCGCGTGCGCCCTACAGGTAGTTGACGGGGTCGACCGGAGTGCCGTAGAGGCGCACCTCGAAGTGGAGGTGAGGCCCGGTGCAGTAGCCGGTGCAACCCACCAAACCGATGACCTGTCCTCGGGTCACGCGGTCACCCGGCGCGACGAGCACCTCGCTCTGGTGGCCATAGAGGGTGGCCAGCGCGTTGCCATGGTCGATCACGGTGGCGTTCCCATAGCCGCCGTAGGGGCCGGCGATGACGACGACACCGTCGCCCGCAGCATGAATCGGGGTCCCCGACGCCACTCCGAAGTCGATGCCCGTGTGCATCCGCACGTCGCCGAAGATGGGGTGGACCCGCGGGCCGAAGCCGGACGTGATGGGACCGTTCACCGGCAGGGCGAGCACGCCGGGGCCGGCGGCCGCCGCGGTCTGACCTGCCTGTCTCTCGCGTAGCAACACCGCGAGGCTGTCGGACGTGACCTGCAGCGCCGCGATCTGTGCCTCGAACTCGCTCCTCCGCGCCTGGAGCTCGTCGAGCGCCCTTCCCTGCTCGGCCAGCTGGGCCCGGGCCTGCTCGCGCAGGCGAGCGGCCTCCTGCCGGCTCTGCTGGAGCGCGTCCTTCCGTTCGGCCACCGCGTCGCGGCCGGCCTTCGACCCCAGGCGCGCCGCCTCTGCGTCGTCGCGAAGCCGCTCGACCTCTTTGCGCAGCGTCTGCGCCCGGCGCAGGGCGTCGGCCTGCGCCTGGAGCACGGCGTTGAGGTAGCTGCTGGACGCCGCCAGTTGTCGCATGTCGTGCACGCGCAGCACGAGCTCGGCGTACTGCCCGAGGTCGGACCGGCCCATGTACGCGGCCAGGGCTCGGCGCCGGAGGTCGTCTCTGGCCGCACCGAGCTCGCGGCGAGCGGCGGCCAGCCGGCCTTCGATGGCCGCGACCTGGGCCTGGAGGGCGTCGAGCCGCCGCTGCGCGGCACCGAGGTCAGCCTGCACGGCCGCGATCTGCCGGTCGAGGCTGGCGACCCGCCCGTCGAGCATCCGGCGCCGGGCCGCGGACGCATCGATGCGGCCGAGGAGCGACGACTCCGCGGCCGACGCCTCCGCCACCTGCGCGCGCAGGGTGTCGAGCTTCGAGTCGCGCGACGGGGGACGGGCCGGGGCGGCGCCGACGGGCGTGGGACGCGCCGACAGCACGGCCACCCCGACGATCACCACGAGCCGCGCCACGATGCGCACCCCCCGCTTCACATTGACCACTTTAGCCACACCAGCAACGGGACCAGGACGCGCGGCAACGCCGTGGAGCGGAACCACCACGCCTCGTACGGAGCGGTTACACGTCGAGAAAGCGGGTGACGGCGAAGGCCGAGCCGACCGCTCCGACCATGGCGCCGACGAAGACGAGGAAGACGCCGGTGCTCGCCACGTCGGTGGTCGAGACCGCGAACTGACGGAACAGCTCGACGTTGCGCACCGCGTGCTGGGCGAAGTTGCGCAGGATCCACACCACGCCGAACGCGGCGGCGGCTCCGGCAATGCCCTGGAACAGGCCTTCGAACATGAAGGGGATCCGGATGAACCAGTTGGTCGCGCCCACCAGCTTCATCACCGCCACCTCACGGCGCCGGGCGAAGATCGCCATCCGGATGGTGTTGAGGATGAGCATCGACGCGGCCAACAGCAGCACCAGTGCCACCGCCCACAGCATGAGCTGGAGGATCCGCGTGAACTTGAGCAGCGCCTTGATCTGATCCTTGGCGTAGACGACCTCCTCCACGCCGGCCCGGGCCTTGAAGCGCTCTCCGATCAGCTCGACCTGCTCCGCCTGCTGAGGCACCACCCGGTACGACGGTGGCATCTGGTCGACGGTGAGGCTCTCCTGGAAATCGGGCGAGTTCTTGAACATCTCTTGGAACTCGCGATGGGCGGCCTGCTGCGACACGTACTTGATGCGCTTCACCTCGGGCATGGCCCTCAACTCGCGCTCGACCGCGTCGCTCTCGGTGGCCGACGAATCGGGCTTCATGAAGATGGAGAGCTCGACGCCACCGCGCCACTGGAGCGTCGCCTTGTCGACGCCGCGCTTGAGCAGGAGCGCGCCACCCACGAGCGCGAGCGAGACGGCCACCGTGAGAACCGCGGCCGACGTCATGAGGAAGTTGCGCTTGAGGTTGTGGAAGGTCTCGCGTGCGACGTAGTCGAGCTTGATTGCCATCAGCGCATGAAGCTCCTAGGTGTACGCGCCGTAGACGCCGCGGACCTGATCGCGGACGAGCGTGCCTCGGTCGAGCTCGATCACGCGACGGCGCATGGCATCGACGACACTGCGGTCGTGCGTGGCCATCACGACGGTGGTGCCGGTACGGTTGATGCGGTCGAGCAGGCGCATGATGCCCTCGGACGTGCTCGGGTCGAGGTTGCCGGTGGGCTCGTCGGCCAGCAGGATCAGCGGGCGGTTGACGAACGCGCGTGCGATCGACACGCGCTGCTGCTCGCCACCTGAGAGCTCGTTGGGCAGGTTGTCGTGCTTCTTCGCCAGCCCGACCAGGTCGAGAATCTGAGGCACCTGCGATTCCACCACGTGCTTCGGGCGCCCGATGACCTCGAGCGCGAACGCCACGTTCTCGTACACCGTCTTGTTCGGCAGCAGCTTGAAGTCCTGGAAGACGCACCCGATGTTGCGACGGAGATAGGGCACCTTCCAGTTGCTCAAGTGCGCGATCTCCTTGCCCGCGACCCAGATACGGCCCGAGTTGGGCCGCTCTTCTTTCAGGAGGAGGCGGATGAACGTGGACTTGCCGGAGCCCGATGCACCGACGAGGAAGACGAACTCGCCCTTCTGGATGTCGGCCGACACGTCGCGGAGCGCGACGACATTGCCCTTGTACGCCTTTGTGACGTTCTCGAGACGAATCATGAAAACGGATGCGGGTGCGGAGGCGGTTTGGGGGCCCCGGCGACGACGCCGGGCTGAGGTTAGCACCCGCAGCCCACGCAACCGCACCTCGCGCCCGATGTGGCACGCCTCGTGTCGGCAGGTCACGACGACGCAGTTTTGGCAGGATTGACGGCAGTTTCAGGAAGATTGACGCCGCCAGCGCAACCACGCCTCCATGAACTCGTCGAGATCGCCGTCGAGCACGCCTTGCACGTTGCCCACCTCGTGCTCGGTGCGGAGGTCCTTCACCATCTGATACGGGGCCAGCACGTAGGAGCGGATCTGGCTGCCCCACGCGACGTCGCGCTGCTCACCCGCGAGCGCCTCCAGCTCGCGTCGCCGCTCCTCGCGCGCCTGCTCGGCGAGCTTGGCCGCGAGGATCTGCATGGCCCTGGCCTTGTTCTGGTGCTGGCTGCGCTCGTTCTGGCACGACACGACGATGCCGGTCGGCAGGTGGGTGATGCGCACCGCCGAGTCGGTGACGTTCACGTGCTGGCCTCCTGCGCCCGACGAACGGTAGGTGTCGATGCGCAGGTCCTTCTCGTCGATCTCGACCTCGTCGCTCTCTTCCTCGATGAACGGCACCGCCTCGAAGCTGGCGAAGCTGGTCTGCCGGCGCGCGTTGGCGTCGAACGGTGAGATGCGCACGAGCCGGTGCACGCCTTTCTCCGCCGACAGCAGCCCGTACGCGTAGCGGCCACGCACGATGAAGGTGGCCGACGTGATGCCGGCTTCCTGACCCGCCGAGACCTCGTCGAGCTCGAGCGCGAAGCCGCGCCGCTCGGCCCAGCGCAGGTACATGCGCAACATCATCTCGGCCCAGTCCTGCGCGTCGGTGCCGCCTGCCCCGGAGTGGATCTCACATACCGCGTCGCGCTCGTCGTGCTCACCGCGGAACAGCGAACGCAGCTCCAAGCCGTCGAGCTCGGTGGCGAGTGACGCAACCGCCTCGTCGAGCTCCGGCGCGAGCGACTCGTCGGACTCCTCACGCGCCAGGTCGAAGAGCGTCTCGGCATCGGATACGCGCCGCTCGAGACCGTCGAGCAGGTCGACATCCTCCTTCACCCGGCTGTGCTCGGTGGTCACGCGCCGCGCAACGTCCTGGTCGTTCCATAGTCCCGGCCGTTGCACCTCCTCGTCGAGCTCGCGCAGGCGCGCGCGCCGACCTTCGAGGTCGAGATAGGCCCCGGCCTCGTTCAGCCGCTTGCGCAGCGCGCTCAGGTCGTCGGTGAAGTCACGCATCGTCGCCCTCTCAGGCGAGCTCGCTCATTTGCCGTGACAGAGCTTGAACTTCTTGCCGCTGCCGCACCAGCAGGGCTGGTTGCGCCCGAGCTTCTCGTGTTCGGTCTTCACCACCGGCTCCTGGACGACCTCCTCCTCGGGCAACTGTGCGGCCAGCTCGGGATCACCGACCTCTTGTGCCTGCCGTGCCGCCGCCTGGATCATCCCGCCGCCGTCCTGGATCGGGTCGTCGGGACCCGAGTACTGCATGTTCCCGACTGCCGAGTCGCCGGCGTCGACCACGACGTCGAGGTGCATGACGTACTTCACGAAGTCCTCGGCGATGGACGTCATCATCGCGGTGAACATGGCATAGCCGTCGCGCTGCCACTCGACCAGCGGGTCCTTCTGGCCCATGGCCCGCAGGTTGATGCCCTCCTGCAGGTAGTCCATCTCGTAGAGGTGCTCACGCCAGCGCTGGTCGATGATCGACAACATCACGCGGCGCTCGATCTCTCGCACCACGTCGGCGCCGAGCTGCTCCTCACGCTGCTCGTAGTAGCCGGTCGCCTCCGCGAGCAGGCTCTCGTAGACGTCGTCGGCCCGCTCGGCCCGCGCCAGCTCCTCGGCGGTGAACTTGGTGGGGAAGTAGGTCGACGCCTCCGCGAGCAGGCCGTCGAGGTCCCAGTCCTCTTGGAAGTCGTTGGGGCAGAACGTCGAGACGACGGCGTTGATCGCGTCGTCGAGGAACTGCAGCGCGTCTTCGCGCAGGTCCTCGCCGTCGAGGATCTGCTGGCGGCGCCGGTAGATCACCTTGCGCTGCTCGTTCATGACCTCGTCGTACTTGAGGACGTCCTTGCGGATCTCCGCGTTGCGCGCCTCGACGGTGTTCTGCGCGCGCTCGATGGCCTTGGACACCATCTTCGCCTCGATGGGCACGTCGTCGGGGAGGGCCTTGCCCATCACCCAGCTCATGGCGCCCGTGGCGAACAACCGCATGAGCTCGTCCTCGAGCGAGAGATAGAAGCGGCTCTCCCCGGGGTCGCCCTGGCGTCCCGACCGGCCTCGCAGCTGGTTGTCGATGCGGCGGCTCTCGTGGCGCTCGGTGCCGAGCACGTAGAGCCCACCGAGATCGCGCACCTTGTCGCCCTCGGCCCGGCACTCGTCGTCGAATTGCGCGAACAGCGCCCGGAAGCGCTCCTCGCTCTCGGGCGAGTCGGGATCGAGGCCCTCGGCCGCGACCTCGAGGCGGGCCATTCCTTCGGCGTTGCCCCCGAGGATGATGTCGACGCCGCGCCCGGCCATGTTCGTCGCCACCGTGACCGTGTGGAGACGCCCGGCCTGGGCCACGATGATGGCCTCCCGCTCGTGCTGCTTGGCGTTGAGCACCGAGTGCGGCACTCCCCGCTTCTCGAGCAGGCGGCTGAGACGCTCGGACTTCTCGACCGAGACGGTACCGACGAGGACGGGCTGGCCCTTCTCGTAACGCTCGACCAGGTCGTCGACGACCGAGCCGAACTTGGCCTCCTCGGACTTGTAGATGAGATCGCCCAGGTCGGCGCGCACCATGGGCACGTTGGTGGGGACGGGCACGACGGGCAGGTTGTAGGTGTGGGCGAACTCGCCGGCCTCGGTCTCGGCCGTGCCGGTCATCCCCGCGAGCTTCTCGTAGAGGCGGAAGTAGTTCTGCAGCGTGATGGTGGCGAGGGTCTGGTTCTCCTCCTTGATGCGAACCCGCTCCTTGGCCTCGACGGCCTGATGCAGGCCCTCCGACCAGCGCCGGCCCTCGAGCACGCGCCCGGTGAACTCGTCGACGATCTTCACCTCGCCGTGCTGGATGAGGTAGTCGACGTCACGCTTGTAGAGCTCCTTGGCGCGTAGCGCGGCCTGGAGCTGGTGGACGTAGTTGGCCGACAGCTCGTCGTACAGGTTGGCCACCCCGAGCGCGTGCTCGACCTTGTCGATGCCCGCCTCGGTCGGTGCGACCGTGCGCTTCTCCTCGTCGACGTCGTAGTCCTCGTCCCGTACGAGACCGCGCACGATGCTGGCGAACTTGTAGTACGTCGCCGCGGCATCGGCGACGCGACCGCTGATGATCAGCGGGGTGCGGGCCTCGTCGATGAGGATCGAGTCGACCTCGTCGACGATGGCGTAGGCGTGGCCGCGCTGCACCATCTCCTCGTGCGACATCGCCATGTTGTCGCGGAGGTAGTCGAACCCGAACTCGTTGTTCGTGCCGTAGGTGATGTCGCACGCGTAGGCGCGCCGCTTCTCGTCCGGCAGCTCGATCTCGGGCAGCACGGTGGCGACCGTGAGGCCCAGCCACTCGTGGATCTGGCCCATCCAGTGGGCGTCGCGCTTGGCCAGGTAGTCGTTCACGGTGACGAGGTGGACGCCCCTGCCGGTGAGGCCGTTCAGGTAGACGGGGAGCGTCGACACGAGCGTCTTGCCTTCACCCGTCTTCATCTCCGCGATCCACCCGAAGTGCAAGGCCGCTCCGCCCATCAGCTGCACGTCGTAGTGACGCTGGCCGATGACCCGTTGCGCGGCCTCGCGCATCGTCGCGAAGGCTTCGAACAGCAGGTCGTCGATGTCTTCGCCCCCGGCCAGGCGCTCGCGGAACTCGACCGTCTTGTGCCGGAGGGCGTCGTCGCTCAGCGCATGCATCTCGGGCTCGAGCGCGTTGATGTCGGGCACCAACGACTGCAGGGCCCGCTGCTTCTTGCCCTCACCCGCCCGGAGGACGCGGGTAAAGATCGACATGCGGGGCAGTGTACCGGCGGGGTGTCACGTTCTTGCTCCGTCCCGTGAGCCACCATGACCCCGTGGTGGCCACGTTCGAGCCCGTCGCTCGGCGTCTGCGAGCGGTGTCGGGCCCCGCTCGCGTCCTGATCGGGATGATCGCCGCCTACGTGGCGGTCTTCGGGTCACTCACGTGGCAGCAGCAGTCCAACTTCGGGACGTTCGGCTTCGACATGGGGATCTACGACCAGGGCATCTGGCTGATGTCCCGGTTCAAGGACCCCTTCATCACCGTGCGCGGTCTCGAGTGGTTCGGCCACCACGTCGTCGGGATCACCTTCCTCATCGTGCCCTTCTATTGGCTCGGCGCGGGACCGCACTTCCTCTACCTCTTCGAGACGGCGTGGCTCGCGGTCGGCGCCGTACCGATCTGGCTCCTGGCGCGGGACCGGCTCGAAAATCCGTGGGCCGCCCTCGCCCTGGCCGCGGCCTACCTGCTCTATCCCTCGCTGGAGTGGATCAACTGGTGGCACTTCCACCCCGACGCGCTGGCGATCACCCCGCTGCTGTTCGCGTACTGGCTGGCCACCCGGCGGCGCTGGGGGTGGTTCGCGGTGGCGTCCGGCCTGGCCCTCACGTGCAAGGAGGACGCGGCGCTGGCGGTCCTGATGCTCGGGCTGCTGGTGGCCTGGAAGATGCAGCGACGACCCGGGCTGATCACTGCCGCGGTCGCCGCGGCCTGGTTCCTGCTGGCCACGCGCGTGATCATCCCCGGGGTGAACGGGGTGGGGACGTTCTACGAGTCGTACTTCGCCGGGTTCGGGAACGGCTCGGGTGAGATCGCCTACAACATCGTCCGCCATCCGAGCCGCGTGCTCGACGCGGCAACGGAGGGGGAACGGCTCACGTACTACCGGCAGCTCCTGGCCCCCGTGGCCCTGCTGCCGCTGGGGTCGCTGCCCGTGTTGCTCATCGCCGGACCACAGCTGCTGATCAACGTGATCTCGGCCTTCGGCTACACCCACGACATCCGCTACCACTACTCGTCGCTCCTCGTCGTGGGCGTGATGTTGGCCACCGTCGAGTCGGCGGCGCGCTACGGGCAGAGCCAGGGCGCACGCCGCTTCCTCGTGGGCCTGGTGGCGGCCACCGCTCTCGCGACCAACGTGGCCTGGTCACCGTCGCCGATCAGCGTGAAGTACCACTCGGGGATCTGGGCCCGGCCCTCCTCTCGCAACCACGCCATGCGCGCCGCCGTCGCGCTCGTGCCTCGGCGGGCGGACGTCACCGCCATCTACTACCTCGTCCCCCACCTCACCCACCGTCAGGTCATCTACGAGTGGCCCAACCCGTTCGTGCGGCCCGCCGCCAACTGGGGGGTGAGGGGCGAGAACCCAGGAGATCCGGCGAAGGTCGACTACCTCGCCCTCGACACCGACTTGCTGGGGGACCGCAAGGACCTCTACGACCGGCTGACCGCCCCCGGCGGCGAGTTCACGAAGGTCTTCGAACGTGACCGGGTGGTCGTGGCGAAGCGGGTGCGCCCGCCCGGCTGAGTCGTCGCGGCCCGGGGGCTAGCGGATGTCGAGCAGCTTCTCGCGCACCGCGTAGACGACGGCCTCCATGCGGGAGTGCAGGTGCAGCTTCTCGAGGATGTTGCGGACGTGGTTCTTGACCGTGTTCTCGGAGATGTAGAGATCGTCGGCGATCTCTCGGTTGCTCATGCCCTGGGCGACGAGCTTGAGCACCTCGAGCTCGCGGTCCGTGAGCCGAGGGGCCGGGAACTGCTGCTTCTCCTCCGCCCGGCGCACGAGGGTGTTGAACTCGGTGAGCAGCTTCGATGCCATCGACGGTGAGATGAGGCTCTGGCCCTGGACGACCGCCCGGATCGCGTCGGCGACCTCCTCGATGGAGATCTCCTTCAGCAGGTAGCCGTTCGCCCCCGCCTTGATCGCCTCGTAGAGATCGTCCTCCTCGTCGCTCACCGTCAGCATGAGGATCCGAGCGGTGGGGATGACGTCGCGGATCGTGCGCGTGGCCTCGATGCCGCTCACCCGGGGCATGCGGACGTCCATCAGGACGACATCGGGCGCGAACTCCTCGGCCTTGGCGACCGCGTCCTCGCCGTCCTCCGCCTCGGCGACGACCTCGATGCCCTCCTCCGACTCGAGCACCATGTTGAGCCCGCGACGGAACAGCGCATGGTCATCGGCGATCAGCACCCGGATGGGCTCGCCGTCGATCACACCAGTCTCGTCCGCCACACCGCTCCTTTTGCTTGTGTCTGCTGGCTTCGCTCAGCTTCCGTCGATCAGGCCCACGTCGCCGTCGTTGCGGCGGTAGACCAGCGCCGCCCGCTCCGTGTCGGCATTCGTGAAGAAGTAGAAGTCGTGGCCGAGCAGGTCCATCTGGAGGGCCGCCTCCTCCGGGGTCATGGGCTTGATCGCGAAGTGCTTGGTCTTCACGATCCGGGGGAGCCGGGCCTCGGGGTCGTTTGGGTCGTCTCTGTCGTCTGTGTCGCCTCTGTCGCCTGTGTCGCCTGTGTCGTCCTCGTCCGCTTTCACCGAGTTTACCGACTCGTGCCGCCGCGGATGAGAACGGCCGAGGAGCTTGCCCTTCAGCTTCGCCAGCTGGTGCTCGAGCTTGGCGACGGCCTGGTCGAGCGCAGTGAACGCGTCGGACGAGGCCGCCTTCGCCCGGACGATGTGACCGTGGCCGGCCAGCACCAGCTCGCAGACCTCCTTCTCGGAGATCCGCGGGTTCTTCTCCTCGCTGAAATGGACTTCGGCCTGGTCCATGCCCTGGAGGAGCCGGCCCACCCGTGCCACCTTCTCCTCGGCCGTCGCCCGCAACTGCTCCGACACCTCGATGTTGCGCCCGCGAACCGTCACGTCCATCCGCGCCTCCAGGTCTCGAGGTGTCACCCGTGTCGAGGTGTCAGCGGGACGCAGTGTAAGTCAGCGCACCCGTTCGGAGACGAGGCGGTCGACCATCGAGCGCGCCAGTTGCTCGGCCGTGACCTCCCCCTCCCGCGCGAGACGCGCGCGGGCCCGTGCCACCGCCTCGGGGCGCACCCACGGCTCTGCCTCCAGTCTCTCGACCGCGGCCGGCGGGATCTCGAGCGTCGCACTCATCGGTGGCATCACTAGTTCTTTCGGACTATTGCCCGCCTAGCTTGAGCGGTGTGCGCGCCGCGGCCAACCCGTGGACCGCGGTGGCGCCCGCGGCGCGCAACGCCCGCGCCGCGGCGGTCATCGTGGCCCCGGTGGTGACGACGTCGTCGACCAGCAGGACGCGTGCTCGTGGCCTCCGGCGGCGGGCGGAGGTGCGAGCTTCGAAGCCCCGGGGGAGACGCCGTGCCGCGCCGGCGCGACCGGTCTGGGGCGGACCGGGCGGGCGCACGAGGAGGGGGCGGCAGGGGCGGCCCATGCGGCGAGCGACGAGTCGGGCCAGGAGCGCGGCCTGGTCGAACCCCCGCCGGCGGCGGCGCGCCGCGGTGGTGGGTGCCCACGTCACGACGTCGACGTCGCCCGGATCGACGAGCGCAGCCATGGCGGTGGCCAGGAAGCCGGCCGCGGCGCGGGCGTTGCGGTACTTGAGGCGCGCCACCAGCTCCCGACCCACGCCCTCGTAGGCGAGCAGCGCGGTGCAGGTGTCGAGGCTCGGAGGGACGGCCAGCGCGGGTGCCCGGCGCAGCTCGGCGGTGCACCTCGGGCACGGCGCCGGCCCCCGGGCGCCGCATCCTGGGCAGGTCGTCGGCAGCAGCACGCCGGTGCACCCTACGGAGGGGGTACGACAGTGTTGCTGGTCGCTTCGCTCCCCCGGCCGGGGCCCCAACCCCGGCCTCCTCCCGAGCGTGGGGCCCCTACCCCACGCCGGGCCGTGCTTGCTGGTCGCTTCGCTCCCCCGGCCGGGGCCCCAACCCCGGCCTCCTCCCGAGCGTGGGGCCCCTACCCCACGCCGGGCCGTGCTTGCTGGTCGCTGCGCTCCCCCG
>Ga0070706_100006545_pt1 | contig 10993 bp, 12 predicted proteins | sample KBSK5501metaG_FD_65476 | JGI IMG/M metagenome (GOLD analysis project Ga0070706, IMG submission 65476) | Corn, switchgrass and miscanthus rhizosphere microbial communities from Kellogg Biological Station, Michigan, USA - KBS K5-50-1 metaG | ecosystem: Host-associated > Plants > Roots >...
GAGACCGGCGCGCAACCGGTCGGCGCGCAACCCGGTCTCCATCGGCGGTAACGACGAGAGCAGAGACGTCATCCCAGCAACCTTGCCACCGCCTCGACCGCCAGCGCGTAACCGTGGCCTCGGAAGCCCACGATGGACCCGGTGGCGACGGGGGCGAGGACCGAGGTGTGCCGCCACGGCTCGCGCCCATTGGGGTTCGAGAGGTGCAGCTCGACCACCACCCCGTCGAAGGCGGCCAGCGCGTCGTGCAGCGACCAGCCGTAGTGCGTCAGCGCCCCGGCGTTCACGACGATGGCCGCACACCGACCCCGCGCCCGCTGCACGGCCTCCACCAGCTCGCCCTCGTGGTTGGACTGCACGTGCTCGAGCTCGAGACCGTGGCCGGCCGCCGTCGAGCGCGCCGTGTTCACGTGGTCGTCGAGCGTCTCGTTGCCGTAGACCTCGGGCTCGCGCGCTCCCAAGAGGTTCAGGTTGGGGCCGGACAACAGCAGGATCCGCCTGCGCGCTGCGCTTCGGTGCTCGCTCACTGGTGCAACATCCTCGTGCCTCGGTTGGTGCACCAGTCTGTGCTGATGGAGCTGCGCGCCTCCGCTGCGCTTCGGTGCTCGCTCACATGAGCTCCTTCAGCGTGGCGACGACGTCGTCGCGGTCGATGTCGCGCACGACTTCGACCCCGCGTGGGCCGTCGAGCACGAACGTGTGCCCCGCGACCGCCTTCTTGTCGCGCCCCATCAGGTCGACCAGCTCGTCGACTTGCCCGACCGCGCCGGACGGCAGCTTGGCCGGCAGGTCGTAGCCACCGATGACAGCGCGGTGCTCGCCGACGCGGGCCTCGTCGATGCGCCCGAGGCGCCGGGCGAGATGGGCGGCGAACATCAGCCCGACGGCAACCGCCTCGCCGTGGCGCAGGTCGTAGCGGCCGGCCGTCTCGAGGGCGTGGCCCAAGGTGTGGCCGTAGTTGAGGATGGCCCGCAACCCTGACTCGCGCTCGTCCGCGCCGACGATCCCCGCTTTGCACCGGACGCATGCGGCAACGGCCTCGTCGAGGGCCAGATCGGGGAGTCGCTCCACGCCCAGGAACGCGTATTTGGCCATCTCCCCGAGACCGCTGCGGTACTCGCGCGGCGGGAGGGTCTCGAGCACCTCGGTGTCGCACAGCACGGCGGCAGGTTGCCAGAACGCGCCCACCAGGTTCTTGCCCTCGGGAAGGTTGACGCCGGTTTTGCCGCCAATGGCTGCGTCCACCTGGGCGAGCAACGACGTCGCCACGTGCACGACCGGCAGACCCCGGTGGTACACGGCTGCCGCGAAGCCGACCGTGTCCGTCACGACCCCACCGCCCACCGAGACGATCGCGTCCGCCCGGGTGAGCCCCCATCGCGAGAACTGGCGGCAGAGCTCCTCGACGGTCTCGAGATCCTTCGCGCTCTCGCCGTCGCCGATGAAGAACGTCCGCTGCTCGAGCCCGGTGTCGACGGCGACGTCGATGCCGCGCTGGGTCACGATGGCCGCCCGTCGGGTGCCCATCGGCATCACCTCGAGCAACCGATGCCGCGCGCCGGGGCCGATGAGGACGTCGTAGGAGCGGTCGTCCAGCAACACGGGGACGGCGATCACGCCACCACCAACGCAATCCTCGTGGCGACCTCGTCCGGCGACAGATCGCCGACGTCGATCACCGCGTTCGCCACCTCGTCGTACAGTCGGGCGCGGTCGGTGTCGAGCCGCCGCAGCACCCCCAACGCGTCATCGCCGAGGAGCGGGCGATGGTTGCCATCGCGCACCCGCGCCTCCAGCACCTCCGGGCTCGCCCGCAGCCACACGACCGTGCCCGCGCGCCGCAGCAGGTCGCGATTCGTCGGGTCGAGGACGACACCGCCCGCGGCGGCGATGACCGAGCGCTCGGTCGACCCCACCGCCGCGATCAGCGCCTCGGTCTCCAACCTCCGGAACGCGGCCTCTCCGTCCGCCTCGAAGATCTGGCGCACGGTGCGTCCGGCGCGGCGCTCGACCTGCTCGTCGCTGTCGACGAACCCGACGCCGAACCGGGACGCGAGCTCCTGCCCCACCGCGGTCTTGCCGGATCCCATCATCCCGACGAGCACGACGTGGCGCCCCATCGCGCGCATCGAGCTGCGCGCCTCCGCTCCGCTTCGGTGCTCGCTCACCCGAGGGCGCCGAGGAAGCCGTCGCGGTTGCGCACGACCTCGTCGACGGAATCGCCGCCGAACTTCCGCAGGCTCTCCGACGCGAGCACGAGCGCCACCATCGTCTCTGCCACCACACCCATGGCGGGCACGGCCGTCACGTCGGTGCGCTCCTTGAACGAGACCGTCTCCTCCTTGGTCGCCACATCGACCGTCTTCAGCACCGGCCGATTGAGCGTCGCCAGGGGCTTCATGGCGGCGCGGGCGACGAGCAGCCCGCCGGTCGTCATCCCTCCCTCGGTGCCACCGGCGCGGTCCGAGTCGCGCCGGTACTCCCCCGAGGCGTCGTCCCAGCTGATGGGGTCGTGGGCCGCCGAGCCCCGGCGGCCGGCGACGTCGAAGCCCTCGCCCAGCTCGACACCCTTCACCGCCTGAATGCTCATGAGCGCCTGGGCGAGCAGCCCGTCGATCTTCCGGTCCCAGTGGACGTGGCTGCCCAGGCCCACCGGTACGCCGTACGCGAGGACCTCGACGACACCCCCGAGCGAGTCGCCTGCCTTCGCTGCGGCTTCCACCTCGGCGATCATGGCGGCCTCGGCCTCGAGGTCGAAGCACCGCACCGGTGACTCGTCGACGCGTGGCAGGTCGTCCGGGCCGGGCCGCGTCGACGCCTTGCTCTCCACCGGCCCGAGCTGCACCACGTGCGACAACACGCCGACACCCAGGCGCGCCAGCAGCGCCTTCGCGCACGTGCCTGCGGCCACGCGCGCGGCCGTCTCGCGCGCCGACGCCCGCTCGAGCACGTTGCGCGCGTCATCGAACCCGTACTTCTGCATGCCGGCCAGGTCGGCGTGGCCCGGGCGGGGCTGGGTCAGCGGGCGCTGGGTGCGACCGGGAGCCGGGGACATCTCCTCCTCCCACTTGGGCCACTCGGTGTTGGCGATGAGGATCCCGAGGGGCGCGCCCAGGGTGGTGCCGTGGCGCACGCCGGCCACGAGCGTGACGTCGTCCTGCTCGAAGCGCATGCGCGGGCCGCGCCCGAAACCGAGCCGGCGGCGGCCGAGCTCTGCCTGCACCTCCTCGACCGTGAGGGGCAGGCCCGCGGGAAGGCCCTCGACGATGACCATGAGGGCACGTCCGTGCGACTCGCCCGCGGTGAGGAACCTCAACACGTTCGCCAGGCTACGCCGACTACTTCAGGACCTCTTCGCCTTTGCACAGCCGGAAACGCTCGTCGCCGAAGAGGAAGCTCCCGCACGTCCCCTCGAGCGAGACCACCTTGTAGCTGCCCGCGAACTGCTCGCCCGGCGCGAGGTGCGGGTACACGGTGCTGTTCACGCGCACGTCGGCGACTGTGGCGCCGTTCAGCTGATAGATGTCGAGCAGCGCCACGCGCTGGCTGGCGCGCGGCGCGGTCTCCGACCCGCTGGCACCGCCGCCGTCCGTGCTGGGGATGGTCGTCGCCGCTCCGCCCCCTGTGCTCGGGGTGCCGCCCCCCGGCGCCGTCGTGGGCGTCGTGCCGGTGCCCGGTGCGCCGTTCGGCGGCTGGAACGGGTTCTTGCTGCCGAAGACCTCGAACGTCTCTTCGGGCGCGGGTCGAGCCGTCGTGGTGGTGGTGGAGGTGGGGGACGGCGTCACCCTCGTAACCGGCGGTGACAGGGCCCGCGTGTTGCCTTTGCCTCCGCCTCCGAGGAGGAGCGGCTTCACGACGAAGAACAGCAGCATCGCGACCGCGAGGAAGGCGCCCAGGACGATCAGGGCGCGCCGGTTCGGATCGCGGGATGCGGCGCGGCGGCGCGGCGTCGTGGGGTCGGGTGCGACGGGCTCGGCCATCAGGGCTTCGTCGTTGTCGTCGAGGCGCCGGGCGCGGTGGTCGTGGTCGTCGCTCCGCCAGGGGTGACCGGTGTCCCCGGCCCCGGGCCCGCGACCGGCGTGGCCGCCCGCACGAACATCCGGGCCGCGATCGCGACGTTCAGCGCCGACGACGAGCCCGACGACGCCTGCGCCCCCCCGGTGAGGTTGAGCGAGTCGATCACGACCAGCCGCGAGAGCCCGTTGAGCCGGTTCACGAAGTCGACGACCTGGAAGTAGCCGCCCGAGATCGACAGCTGCAGGTTGATGACCGCGGGACGGGCTCCCGCCGCCGGCGTCGTCGGGGTCGCCGGCGTAAGGGTGGATCCGGAGCCGGCCGGACCTGAGCTCGCGACCGGGGGCGACGGTGAGATCGAGAGGAACTGGATCCCGGACACGTTGGCGGCGGTGTTGGCGTCGAGGATGAACTGCGCCAGGTTGGGCTCGTCGGGGATGGCGACCCGCAGGCTCTCGAGCTGTGCGCGTTTCTGCGGCTCTTCTTGCTGGAGGCTCTTGAAGCGCGCGATTCGAAGCTGCAGCTCCTGCTGCTCGCTCTCCGCCTGCGCCGTGCGGTGCTTGGCCTTCGAGATCTTCGACCCCTGCGGGCTCCACAGGAGGACGAACCAGATCAACAGCACGCCGAGCGCAGCCGCGACGCCGATCAACACCGGGCGCCTGCTCACGAGCCACCGCCGAGGTACCGGTCGCGTCGGTCGCTCCCCGATCGGGCCTGGGGTGTGAGGTTCGCGGTCGACGAGAACGTGATCGTCGCCCCCGCGCCCTGCCCCGACTTGGCCGACGAGGGGAGCCACAAACCGGTGAGCGAGCGCAGGTCGCCCACCCGCAACAGCCAGCGCGCCGCCGAGCTCTGGTCGAAGCCCTGGCCGGTCACGTTGATCGTGCCGACCGTCGCGCCCCCGGTGCCGCTGCTCGTGGTGGCCTTCTGGCCGGTGAACGCGGTCAACCAGACGTCGTTGGGCAGGACGGTGGCGATCTCCTGAAGGAGCCGGGTCCACGCCACGTCGTCGGCCAACGCCGAGTCGACCATGGCGCGGCGCTCCTGGAGCTGCGCGTCCACGGTCGTCACTTGCGACAGGCGCGCCGCGCTCTGCCGGAGCGCGGCGCTCGCGGCCTCGGCCCGCTGCGCCTTGGCACGCTCGTTCGAGACCTGAGTCCTGCGCCCCAGGTAGGCGACCAACAACAGCGCGGCCAAGGCCACCACCGCGGCGGCGACCACCGTCGACTGCCGGCGCCGCTCGCGGACCACCGCCACCTCGGCGGGTAGCAGCGACATGCGCCGTGCTCCGCCTTCCGGCGGTTGCGCCGCCAGCGCCAGCCCGATGGGCACGGTGAGCAGCGGCTCGCTGTCGATCAGCCGGTCTTCGGGGATGCCGACGCGCCCGACGCGCACGCCCAGCAGTGGATGGCCCATCTCGACGGGGATGTTCAGCACCTGCCGAAGACGGTCGGCCAGGCCCGGCACCTGGCTCCCGCCGCCCGTCAGGAGGACGCGACTGATCTCACCGTCGGCCGACTGCGCCCGGTAGTAGTCGATCGAGCCCCGCACCTCCTCGACGAACGGCGAGAGGCGGTCCGTCGTGATGCGCCCGGCGCGCGCCGCGAGCACGTCGGTCGAGCTCACGTCCGCGCGGCGCTTCAGGTCCTCGGCGGTGTCGGGGTCGATGTGCAGCTCCGAGGCGATGGCATCGGTGATCTCGTTGCCGCCCGTGATGAGGATGCGCACGAACCGGGGCACGCCCCGCTCGTGCACGACCACGTTGGTGACGCCACTGCCGACACAGACGATCGCCTCGCTCGTTCCGTCGGCGTCGCCGAACGTGATCTCGGGCGTGGCCAGCGCGCGGATGAGCGAGAAGGGGATGACGTCGACGAGCGAAGGTGACAGCCCCGCCCCGTCGACCGCCGCCAGCAGCGAGCGCACCATGTCGCTCTGCGCCGCGACCAGCAGGATCCGCATCATCGGCTGCTGGTCGGGCCCCACGAACTGCTCGAGGATCTGGAAGTCGAGGATGGCCTCGTCGACCGGGATGGGGATGAGCTCCTGCACCTGGTACCGCAGCGCAGACCGCAGGTCCTCCTCCGCCATGGCGGGAAGCTCGGCGTGGCGCACGATCACCCGCTGGTTCGCGACGCCGACGATCACGTCGCGGCCCTTGAAGCCGACCTCGGTCCACAGGCGTCGGATGGCGGCGGCCACCGCCGGGGGGTCGACGACCTCGCCGTCGCGCACCGCGCCAAGGGGCAACGCCACCTGGCCGAACCGGTTCAGGGTCGCCTGATCGCCACGGCCGAGCACCATCTCCGCCGCCCGAACCGCGTGCGTGCCGATGTCGAGGCCGATGCCCCGGACCGCCATCAGGCGAAGCCCCGGCTCAGGTAGGAGTCGACGTCGCCCTGACGGAGCCGGTAGTTGCGGCCCACCCGGACCGCGCGCAGGTCGCCCGCCTGGATCAATCGGTAGACCGTCATGTTCGAGACGCGCATGCGCGCCGCGACCTCCCTCACGGTCAACAGGCGATCTTCACTGGGCACGTACGTCCTCGCGCGGTCGGACTCCAGCCCATCTTCAACGTTAGGCAACAAAAATCACAACGTCAACATCGACAACACAGGCAACAGACCTGAGGCGATCAACGCCCGAAGTAGGCGGTCAGGAGGGGCGAGCCCACGAAGATGGCCAGCACCGCCCCCCCGGCGAGGAAGGGCCCGAAGGGTATGTGGTCCTTGCGGGTCCGGATGCGCAGGCCCATCAGAGCCAGGCCGACGACCGACCCCAGGGCGAAGCCAAGGAACAACCCGAGGAACACGTGGCCGTACGGGTAGGGGTCGAGCCAGCCGAGGAACAACCCGAGGATGAAGGCCAGGCGGACGTCACCGAAGCCCATCCCCCGTCCCCCGGAGGCGACGTGGGCGACGAACAGCACCGTCCACGCGCCGGCGCCGCCGATGAGCGCGTGCTGCAGCGGCTCCCAGCGGTGCTGGGCGGCGGCGGCCAGGGCGAGCAGCGGCAAGGCGATGGCGATCGTGGGGTACACGATGCGGTTCGGGATGATGTAGAGCTCGAGGTCGATGGCACTGATGGCCAGCAGCGAGGCGAACAGGACGAGATAGGCGGGCAGATCCCACGACGCGCCGAACCGCAGCGCCCCGGCCACGAACAGGGCTGCGGTCGCCAGCTCGACCACGGGATAGCGGATGGAGATCGACGCGCCGCACTGGCGGCATTTCCCGCGTAGCAAGAGCCATGACACGACGGGCACGTTGTCGCGCGGTGCGAGCGGAGCCTCGCACTGGGGGCAGCGAGACCGGGGCGCCACCACCGACTCCTTGCGCGGCACGCGGTGGATCACCACGTTGAGGAACGAGCCGACCAGGAGTCCCAACACCCCGCAGGCCACGGCCAGCAGCGCGTTCACGGTGCGAAGGCTACCGGCGGGATCCCACCGTGGCCTGTCATCGTGACCCTACCCTTCGGGCGTGCGGCGCCCTGCCCTGGCTGTGTTCGCTGCTGCATGCGCACTCCTGCTTCCCCTTCTCTTCTCGACCGTCGTGGCGGGCACGTTCTGGTCGCCCCGGTTCGCGCTGCTGGCCGTCGAGGCGGCCGTCGGACTGCCCGTCCTCGTCGCACTCCTGCGCTCTGATGGTCGGCGGGCGGCGGTCGCGGCCTTAGCGTTCGCGGGGTGGGCGATGGTCTCCTTCGCCTGCGCCCCCCACCGCACGCTCGCGTTCTGGGGCTCGTTCCTCTGGGGCACGGGTGCTCTCTTCGTGCTGGCTCTCGTTGGGTGCTGGGCCGTGGGCGTCGCCGCCGGCCCCCGCGCCACGGCGTGGATCGAGAAGGCGCTCCTCGTCGGAGCCGCGGCCAACGCGGTCGTCGCCGTGCTCCAGATGACCACCGACCTCTCGTCGTTCCAGCTGTGGCGGGTCGACGGTCGCTCCTCCGGCTTCTGGGGCAACCCGGTCTACCTCTCCGGCTTCCTCGTGGGCGCGGTGTGGCTGGTCGTCCCTCGGCTCCGGGCCCGTCCCGTGCTGTGGGGGTCGTTCACGGTGCTGCTCGCCACCGCCCTGCAGGTCGCGGGTGGGCGCTTCGCCGCCGCGCTGCTCGCGGCCGCCGTGGCCGGCGCCTGGCGGGCCGCGGGCGGCCGCACCGCCGCGCTCCTGGCGGTGTGCCTCGGCGCGGGCCTGCTGCTCGGTACCGGCCTCGCCCGCCAAAACGGCGGCGTCAGCGTCACCAGTCGCGCGAGCAGCGTCGCCGCCGCCAGCGGCATCCGCCCCCGGCTCGAGTCATGGGCGTCGGCCCGCCACGCCGTCGCTGAGCGGCCCTTGCTCGGGCACGGGCCCGGCCGCTACCGCGCGGCCACGGCCCGGTTCCGAACGCTGCGCCTCGCTCGCGAAGAAGGGCCCGATCGCCTCTATGTCGACGCCCACAACCTCGTCGTCGAGTACGGGGTGACCACCGGACTTCCGGGTCTCGGCCTGCTCCTCGCGTGGATCGGCCTGGCGATCCGGCGGGCGGGCTGGCGCGCGCCGCTCGCCGGCTTCGCCCTCCTCGTGCTCGCCATGCACCTGGTGGAGCCGCAGAACGTGGGCCTGACTCCGTTGGCGTTCCTGGCCCTCGGGGCGGCGGCGCCTCTCGCCTCGGTCCCCCCGTCACTGGTGCCGATCGGGCCGAGGGCCGTCGCCATCGCCGCCGCAGTCGCGCTCGCCGGGGTCGTGCTGCTCGGCACCTACCGTCTCGAGCAGGCGCGGCTCGACTTCACGCTCGACGATGCCAGCGGGGCGCGACATCTCTTACCGCCGTGGCCGGAGGTTCGCGACCAGACGGCGCGCATCTTCACGTTCCGGGCGAGATCCCAACGCACGCCGGCGCTGCTCGTGCCGGCGCGGCGCTGGCGTTGGGCGACGGTCGTCGCCGACCGCGACGACCCGACGTGGTGGAACGACTTGGCCGAGGCCGAGCTCAGCGCGCAGCTGACCCGGCCGGCCGCCCGGCACTTCTGGGAGGCGCTGCGTCGCAACCCCTGGTCGGCGCGTGCCATGAACGGTCTCGCCAGCATCGAGCTCGTCGAGGGTCGCCCGGCCCGCGCCGCTACGCTCTTCCGCAGATCACTCCGGGTCGACCCCCATCAGCCTGGGATCCGCAACCTCCTCGGCCGGGCCTGAGCCGGGCTACCAGCTGGAGGTCATGGCCGTGGTGTCGTTCGGCACCGAACCGGAGCACGGCGTGTTCGTCTTCAGGTACTGCGTCCCCGGCGACGCCGTGGTGTCCCGGAGCCAGAAGCACTTCCCCGACCCGCTCTCGGCTCCCACCACGACCGTGGTCGCGGGTGTGCCGTACACCTGGACGTAGACCACGTTGCCGGTCGACGACGTCGAAGCGGCCGAGGTCGTGTAGCTGAGCGACGGCTCGATCGCCGTCAGGTCAGACGCCAGCTGGGAGTACACCTGGCTATCGGTGAAGAAGGTCTTCTCCGCGGTCAACGCATTGCGCACGTTCGATTGCGCGGCGCGGTCCTGCGCGCGCTGGCGGGCGCCGAGGAACGTCGGGATGGCGATGGCGATCAGGATGGCGATGATCAGCACCACCACCATCAGCTCGATGAGGGTGAAGCCTCGCTCATCCCGCGCGAATCGGCGGCTCAGGCGTTCGAACATCGGTCGTTTTCTCCTTCGATGACGGGCTCTCGCCAACGCGGAGCCCGGCTGGCGGCTGTGGGCACGTCACGTCCCCTCAGTGATCGTCCCGAGATGACGCTTCCTTGATGGCCATTCACAAATGGCCGTGCTCGAGTAGTCCTCGTCGGCTCCTCAGGTCGACTTCCAGCCGTCCGACCATCCCGGGTCGGCGGGATCGGGCACCGGGCACGAGGCCGACCCGGGGACCTTGCGGTCGTAGAACGTGCCCGCCACCGCGCCGCCCATGACGTCCTTCAGGTAGAAGCAGCGCCCCTGTCGGGTGCGCCCGACCACGACGACCGTCTGCGCCGACGTCGGCGAATCGAACACGACGACGTAGATCGACCGCTCGCTCGAGGCGCTGTCGAGCGGCGTGGTCGTCCAGGTGAGCGACGGCTCCACCGCGACCATCTCGCTCGGGTCGGCGGAATACCGAAATCGCTCGTTGTAGTAGATGCGCGCCGCGGAGAAGGCGTTGCGGACGTTGCCCTGCGTGGCCCGGTCGCCCGCCGTCTGGCGCGCGCCCAGGAACGTCGGGATCGCGATGGCCATCAGGATGGCGATGATCAGCACCACCACCATCAGCTCGACGAGCGTGAACCCCCGCTCCCGATCGCCGTACAGCTCGTCGCCCATGACGGAGGTATCGGCGGCCCGGGGGCAGGGAATCCATAGTCCATTCGAGCTACTGCGCAACCCTCGATCAGACTAGTCCGACGACCCCCGCCCACCTGGCTCTGAGCTCCGGTCGCGACTCGACGAGGGGAGCTCATGCCTCTCGTCCCCTCCGCCATCTCTCGCCGCGTCCCGCCAGGCTCGCACTCGTCGCCTCGCGCCGACGATGGTCAGCGCCGCCAGCAACGCCATGGCCGCAGCCCCCAGCCACGCGGCTCGGAAGGAGACGTGCTCCGCCATAACGCCGAAGAGCACGGGCCCGACGACCGCGCCCAGATAGGTGCCGGTCTGGGTGATGCCGGTGGCCGCGCCGGGCGCGTTCGGGTTGACCCGCACCACGGCCAGGTTGAACAACCCCGGCCAGGCCCAACCGGTGGCGAAGGCGAGCGGCCCGGCCACGAAGAAGGCCCAGGTGGTCTCGGTGGCGAGCAGGCAGTAGATGACCGCGCCACCGCAGAGCATGAGCGCCACGACGCGCAAGTGGCCGCCGCCCCGCCGGTCCGCCTGCACGCCCGCGGCCAGCCGGGTGACGATGCCGAGCGCGCTGCCGGCGGCGAGCACGAGACCTGCCGTGCCCTCGACCAGCCCCGCGTCGACCCCCGCGCTCACGAAGAAGGCGCCCAGCG
>Ga0070706_100006549_pt1 | contig 10988 bp, 9 predicted proteins | sample KBSK5501metaG_FD_65476 | JGI IMG/M metagenome (GOLD analysis project Ga0070706, IMG submission 65476) | Corn, switchgrass and miscanthus rhizosphere microbial communities from Kellogg Biological Station, Michigan, USA - KBS K5-50-1 metaG | ecosystem: Host-associated > Plants > Roots >...
AGGTGATCTGCGCGGCGGCACCGGAGCCGCCGCCGAAGCTGGCCTGGTTGGCGCCCACGAAGTAGTGGATCTCACCGGCCGCCACCAGGCGCTGGAACCCGGCCAGGGTCGGTGCGCCGTCGCTGCCGTTGAAACCGCCGATCGCCATGACCGGATCGCCACTGGCCAGTTGCAGCGGGGCCGCGCTCTCCGAGCCCACCGTCGCGGCGGCCCACCGGTAGCCGGCCGCGCCACCGCGGAGCAGCCTGGTCAGGGTGGCCGCCACCTGGGTGTCGCCGCCGAGGCCGCCGGGCCCGCCCGCCTGGCTTCTGGCCCTGGGAGAACCCTGCGCTCCGGTCCCGCTGGTGGGCGGCGTCCCGCCCGTGCTGCCGGGGAACTGGCCGGGGGGCCCGCCCGCGGTGCCCGTCCCGCCGCGGGCGGTGCCACCCCCCGGTATTCGCGCGCCGCCGGGACCGGTCCCGCCCTGGCCGCCACCGCCGGGGCCGCCGAACGAGGCCACGGCCGGGCCGGCCGCCGGGAGGGCACCGGTGTGGGCGGTCGCGGCGGTGGCGATGCTGTAGGCGGCCGGCCCGGCCAGCGCGGAGATCAGCGCGAGCGGGACGGCCAGGACGGCCAGCGCCCCGCCGCGGGCCCGGCCGGGCAGCGGAACCGGGCCGCCCCGACGGGCCGGCGCCGGGGCCGCCAGCACCAGCGCGGCGGCCAGTGCCCCGGTGACCACGACCACGCCCCGCAGCCAGGGCAGCCAGCCGGCCGCCCGGTCCAGCAGCACGTATCCCCAGGCCGCCGTGACCACGATCGCGCCCGCCAGGGTCAGCCGCGCCCACAGGCGGTCCCGCTCCCGCCAGAGCAGCACGGCGCCGATCCCGGTGAGCGCCCCGATCGGGGGAACCAGGGCGACGGTGTAGTACGGGTGGATGATCCCGGCCATGAAGCTGAACACGCCGCCGGTGACCAGCAGCCAGCCGCCCCACAGCAGCGCCGCGGCGCGCAGCCGGTCGGTGCGCGCGGCACGCCAGCTCACCCAGGCCATCGCGGCGAGCGCGATCAGCGCGGCCGGCAGCAGCCAGCTCACCTGCCCGCCCATGTCGCCCGCGAACAGCCTGGTCAGCCCGGCCGACCCGGCGAACCGCGGGCCCGTACCGCCGCCGAAGCCGACCGAGCCGGTCTCGTTGCCGTCCAGCCGGCCCAGGCCGTTGTAGCCCAGGGCGAGCTGCAGCACGCTGTTGGCCGTGGAGCCGCCGATGTAGGGCCGGTCGGCCGCAGGGGTGAGTTCTACGATCGCGACCCACCACCCGGCGCCCGCGACCAGGGCCGCCGCGCCGGCCAGCAGCTGCCACAGCCGCCGGCCCAGCCCGGGCGGCCCGGCCACCAGGTAGGCCAGCGCGAACGCCGGGACCACCAGGAACCCCTGCAGCATCTTGGTGAGGAACGCGAACCCGAGCAGGCCGCCGGTCAGCACCAGCCACCGGGTGCGGCCCGACTCGATCGCCCGCGCGGTGGCGTAGGCGGCGGCGGTCATCAGCAGCACCAGCAGCGCGTCGGGGTTGTCGTAGCGGAACATCAGGGCGGCCACCGGGGTGAGCGCGGTGGCGCCGGCGGCGATCAGCCCGGCCGCGGGGCCGTGCCAGCGGCGGACCGTCGCGTACAACAGCGCTGCGCTGGCGACGCCCTCGGCCGCCTGCGGCAGCAGGAGGCTCCAGGCCGTCAGGCCGAACGACCTGGCCGAGAGTTCCATGACCCACAGCGACGCGGGTGTCTTGTCCACCGTGATGAAATTCGAGGCGTCGAACGACCCGAAGAAGAACGCCTTCCAGCTCTTGGTGCCCGCCTGGACCGCCGCGGCGTAGAAGTCGTTGGCCCAGCCGTTGCGCGACAGGCCGATGGTGTACAGGGCGGCAGTGAGGATGAGCACCGCTATCAGCGCGGGCCGGGCCCAGCGGGGGTCGGCGGGCCCGCCGCGCACCAGGGCAGTCAGGCGCCGGCGCCGGGGCGGGCGGCCGGGGCCGGTGCTGCGCGGGCCGGTGGTGGTGGTCGTCGTGGTCATGAGTGATGTCCGTTCGGTTCGGTGGTGCGGCGGGGAACCGCGGCCAGCGGCGCGGTGCTCCCGCCGGCCGGGATCTGCGGGGCCGGGACTGTGCCGGGGGTCGGCCAGGTCTGCCGCCGGAACACCCAGCGCCGGTAGAGCACGAACCGCAGCGCGGTGGCCGCCAGGCTGGCGGCGATGAGCACGGTCACCTCGGCCAGCCGGGCGGGGCGGGGCACCGCCGCGTGCAGCGCGGCCAGTGCAGCGGAGGTCAGCGCCAGCCCGGCGGCGAACGCGAGCAGCCCCTGGGCCTGCTGCCGCGCCAGGTCCGGGCGCCCCCGGATGCCGAACGTGACCCGGCGGTTGACGGCGGTGTTCAGCAGCGCGGTGACCAGCAGGCTGATCGCGTTGGCCGGCTGCGCGGCCAGCCCTGTGCGCAGGCCGAGGTAGAGCAGGACATAGGCCAGGGTGCTGGCCACGCCGACCGCCAGGAACCGGGCGAGCTGCCTGCCCAGCGACCTGTGCGGGCCCTGGCCCGGCGGCGCCGTGCCGCCGGGCCGCGGCGCGCGCAGGGCGCCGCGGCAGAACTGCCAGCGCAGCCGCGCGATGCCACGCAGGTCGGCCAGCGCGGTCGGGATCACCCGGACGCGCGAGTCCGGGTCGTCGGTCCAGTCGACCGGGATCTCGTGGATGCGCAGCCCGGCTCGCTCGGCCAGTACCAGCAACTCGGAATCGAAGAACCAGCCGGTGTCGCGGGTCAGCGGCAGCAGCAGGTCGGCCTGATCGGCGCGGATCGCCTTGAAGCCGCACTGGGCGTCGGAGAAGCCCGTGCCCAGCGTGGCGTGGAGCAGCACGTTGTAGCACCGGGAGACCAGCTCGCGGCGCGGCCCGCGGACCACCCGGGCGCCACGGGCCAGCCGGGTGCCGATCGCCAGGTCACTGTGCCCCGACAACAGCGGCGCCACCAGCGGCAGCAGCGCGTTCAGGTCGGTGGACAGATCCACGTCCATGTAGGCCAGCACCTCGGCCCGGCTTGCCGACCACGCGGTGCGCAGGGCGTGGCCGCGCCCACGCTGGGCCAGCCGTACGGCGCGGACGCCGTCCAGTTCGCCGGCCAGCGCTTGCGCGACCGCCCAGGTGCCGTCGGTGCTGCCGTTGTCGGCGATGGTGACCACGGCACGGAACGGGAAACGCTGGGATAGATAGGCCGCCAGACGGCGGATGCCGGGCCCGAGGTCGCGTTCCTCGTCCAGGACCGGGACGACGATCTCCACCTGCGGGGCGCGGTCAGCCGCGGGCGGCCGGAACTTCTGCCCCTCCAGACACTCAAGTGATCTCATGTCTCCCAAGTTGCCCGCCACGACTGGGCTGGCCCTGGACCGGTCCTCTGCGGCCCCTATGAACAGGGGCGATGCGCGGAGCGGGGCCCGTCAGGCGGCGACCGGGGCCAGGCGGGGCAGGGTGATCACGAAGCCGGTGTGCCCGGGCCGGCTGGTGACGCTCACCGTGCCGCCGTGTGCCGTGGTGACCGCCTGCACGATGGCCAGGCCAAGCCCGGTGCTCGCACCGCCGTTCGAGCGCGCGGAGTCGCCACGGACGAACCGCTCGAACAGGGTGGGCTGGAGGTCAGCGGGGATGCCGGGGCCGGTGTCGGTCACGCTCACCCGCACGGTCGGCGGATTCTCGGCGGTGGCGACGGCGACCGTGACGGTGGTCCCTTCCGGGGTGTGCTTCGCCGCGTTGCTCATCAGGTTGGCCAGGACCTGATGCAGGCGGTGTTCGTCGCCCTCCACCAGTACCGGTTCGTCCGGCAAGTCCAGGGTCCAGTGGTGGCCGGGGCTGGCCGCCCGGGCGTCGCTGGTGGTGTCGATGGCCAGCCGGGTGAGGTCCACCGGCTCCTTCGCTAGCGGCCGCCCCGCGTCGAGCTGGGCGAGCAGCAGCAGCTCGTCGACCAGCACGCTCATCCGGGCCGACTCCGACTCCACCCGGGCCAGCGCGTGCGCGATGTCCTCGGGGACCGGGCCGGGGTGCCTGCGGGCAAGCTCGGCATAGCCGCGGATCGCGGCCAGCGGGGTGCGCAGCTCGTGGCTGGCGTCGGCGGCGAACCGGCGCAGCCGGGACTCGCTGGCCGCGCGGCGGGCCAGTGCCGCCTCGACGTGGCCGAGCATCCGGTTGAACGCCGAGCCGACCTGGCCGACCTCGGTGCGCGGGTCCGCGTCGGGGACCCGGTCCGGCAGGGTGACCTCGCCGCTGGCCAGCGGCAGCTCGGTCACCCGGGTGGCGGTGGCGGCGACCCGGCGCAGCGGGCGCAGCGACAGCCGCACGAACCCGGTGCCGAGCACCCCGGTGAGCACCAGGGCGGCGGCGAACACGACGATCTCGACGACCGCGACCTGGCGGAGGGTGGAGTTCACCTGGGTCATCGGCAGGCCGCTGAGGTAGGTGACGCCGGACTCGCCGGGGTCGGGCACCGCCAGCAGCCGGTAGTCGCCGAGGCTGGACAGGTCGCTGGTGAACGGCGGCCCCCCGGCCGGGACCGAGGTGAGCACCGCCTTGTCCGCGTGCGACAGCGCGCATGTGCCGTAGGAGACGTAGTTGTCGGTGAGGGCGCCGTTCTTGACCTGCGCGCTGAACGTCTGCTGTTGCTGCTGCTGTGCGCAGTCGTAGGGAGAGTCGGGCCGCGGCGGCCCGGGGCGGCTGTCACCGTCGTCCGCCGGCGGCCGGTGGCCGAGGCATGCCTGATACCGGTGGCTGGCTTGTACGAGCTGCTGGTCGAGCTGGTTCAGCAGGTACCCGTGCAGCGACACGAAGGTGACGATGCCTACGGCGGCGCAGGCCACGGCGAGCAGCGCCAGCAGGCCGGCGATCAGCCGCCCCCGCAACGTGCGCCGGCCAAGCCAGCGCGTGGGCCGGCCGCGGGCCGGCCCGCCGGTGCCCGGATCGGTGCTCATGTGGTCAGCTCGGCGGCTTGAGGACGTAGCCGACGCCGCGGACCGTGTGGATCAGCGGTGGCCGGCCGGAATCGATCTTCTTGCGCAGGTAGCTGATGTACAGCTCGACCACGTGCGCCTGGCCGCCGAAGTCGTAGTTCCAGACCCGGTCGAGGATCTGCGCCTTGGACAGCACCCGGCGCGGATTGCGCATGAGAAACCGCAGCAGCTCGAACTCGGTGGCGGTCAGCTCGATCGGGTCGCCACCCCGCCGCACCTCCCTGGCCTCTTCGTCCATGGTCAGGTCGCCCACGGCGAGTTCGGTGTCGCTGCGGGACCGGGTGATGCCCGCCCGCCGCAGCAGCCCGCGCAGCCGCGCCAGCACCTCCTCCAGGCTGAACGGCTTGGTGACGTAGTCGTCGCCGCCCGCGGTGATGCCGGCCACCCGGTCCTCGACCGCGTCCCGGGCGGTGAGGAACAGCACGCACACGTGCGGCAGCTCGGCCCGGACCCGGCGCAGCACCTCCAGCCCGTCGAAGTCGGGCAGCATGATGTCGAGCACCACGGCGTCCGGCCGGAACTCGCGCGCCGTCCGCACCGCGCTGGTGCCGTCGCCGGCGGTCCGGATGGCCCAGCCCTCGTAGCGGAGCACGCTGGCCAGCAGTTCCGCCAGGCTCGGCTCGTCGTCCACGACCAGCACCCGGATCGGCGTGCCGTCGGCCCGCTGGAGCGCAGGGGCCTGCGCCCCGGATGCCGCCGCACCCGGCTGTTGCCCGGCCATGTGGCTCACCTCGGCAGTCCGTGCCAATCCCGCGGCCATCGCTGCACCTCACGCTACTCGGGCGAGGGACAGGGCCAGCGCCGGGCAGTTGCCCACGGCGCGGCGCGCCTCGCGCCGCAGCCCGTGGGGAACCGGCTGGTCCGCCACGATGGGGTAGCCCCATTCGTCGAGGGAGATCAGCTCCGGCAGGAGCTCGGCGCATGCCCCGTGCCCGGCACAGGCCACGGGGTTCACGCGCAGCCGCTTTTCCATGTCAACTCCAGTCCGCGTCGCTGGCGGGGCGCCCGGCGGGCAACGGCAGGAACGGCCGCGGGTCGGTTCCGGTGCACCGGCCCCGCTCGTGCAGCCCGGCCTCAACGGCGAAGACACGCAGGGCGCTGCGGATGAACCGCACGCTGCCGTCCGGGTGGTGGCAGGCGCCGCGCCCGGTGACCAGGCCGGCCCAGCGTTCCAGGTCGGCCCGGGCCCGCTGGTCGGGGCGCGGCCCGGCGAGGTGGTCCAGGGCCGCCGCGATCCGCGGCAGGCCGTTGAAGCACGGCCCGCACTGGCCGGCCGACTCCAGGGCCAGGTACCGGGCCACCCGCGCGGTCTCGGCGAGCCCGCACCGGTCGGCCGGCAGCGCGGCCACCACACCGGCGCCGACCGCCGCGCCGAGCGGGCGCAGCGCGGCGTTCGCCAGCGGCAGGCGCGCCGCCTCCGCGGCCGGCAGCCAGGCGCCGTGGTAGCCGCCGACGAGCACGGCCCGGACCGGGCCACCGGCGGAGGGCACGATGTCACCGCCGGGGCCCGTGGCCACGGTGTCCAGCCCGAGCAGGTCCGCGAGGCCGATGCCGAGTGGCACCTCGGTCACGCTTGTCCGCCCATCGGCGAGGTGCAGCGTGACGAGCATGCTGCCCGGCTCCGCCTGGGTGCCGGCCAGCCGGAACCAGGCCGCACCGTAGCGCGCGATCAGCGCCAGGTGGGCCAGGGTCTCCACGTTCTGCACCAGCGCGGCCTGCCCCGGCGCCAGCCGGGGCAGGCCGCGCACCGGCCGGTAGGCGGGCCGGGCGGGCTTGCCGGTGAGCCGGCTCACCAGCGCCGACTCCTCCCCGGCCAGGAACCTGTCCGGGGCCGGCACCAGGTCGACCCGGACGGCGTCGATGCCCGCGGCGGCCCGTTCCGCGATGGCCTGGGCAAGCTGGCTGTTCAGCCGCTGGTTGCGCTGCACGTAGAGAACGGCGGTGCCCGAGCCGGCCGCCTCGGCGGCGAGCTGGAGCCCGTCGAGTACCAGGTGCGGGGAGATCCACAGCAAGGACCTGTCCTTGCTGCTGGCCGGCTCGCCTTCGGCGCCGTTGCCGGCCACGAGGGGGGCCGGCCTGGCCTCCGCCGCCGCGGCGAGCTTGCGGGCAACGGGGAAGGCGGCACCGCCGCGGCCGGTCAGCCCGGCGGCCGCGGCCTCGGCGGCGAGCCGGCCCGGGGCGCCCGCGTAGCGCAGCGAGCCGTGCCGGGCCAGGTGGGCCCTCAGGTCCACGGGCACGGTCCCGGTGGCGGGCAGCAGCCTCGGCAGCCCGGCAGGCCCGGGCACCCGGGGCGCCAGAGCGGGCGGGGGGAGGGTGAGGCTGTCGGTCATGACAGATCGGCCTTCCGGGCGGACATGTGGCTGAGGGCGGCGGCGGCGCGGCCGGCCCGCGGGATCTCCCGGGCGGCGCGGGACAGCCGCCAGGCCAGGGCGGCGGCGACAGCCAGCACGCAGCCGACCAGCACGCCGAGGACCAGCCCGCCGCGGCCGTCGGAGCTGCTGCCGATGCTGTGCACCACCGCGAGCGGCCAGGCGGCGTAGGCGAGCCAGTGGATGCCCCGCCAGGCTCGCCGGCTCATCCTGGCGCGGGCCAGGCTGGTCACGATCAGCGCGGCGATCAGGTCCAGGGAGATCGCACCAAGGCCCAGCCAGAACGGCTTGTAGCCGGAGATGAACGGGAGCACCGCGGCGGCCAGGCCGATCGTCACGTACGGGTCCACGATCGCGGTGATCACGTGGATCGCGAGGAACGCCACGGCCAGCAGCGAGACGTTGCGGTGCAGCCCGGTGACCGCGAAGGCGGGCAGGCCGGGCAGGCGGCCCTGGCGGTTGACCAGGATGCCGAGCAGCAGCACGGCGGTCAGCAGCAGCATGGTCACCACCCCGGTGGCCCTGCTCGCGTACCAGAGCGCGGTGGTGTGCGTGATGCCGGTCATGGCCGCGGTCCTGGCCGGTGGAGGTTCATGGCTTAAGCATCACCGGCCCGCCGGAGCGCGCCCTCTTGGTCACCTCTGAATTGCCTCTGAGCGCCGCGGCCTGGCAGGATGCGCGCGTAGGCGCCGTGGCACAGAGGTTCGCATGCCTGCCCACACCGGGCGCGTCCGGCGCGCTGTGGCAGGGCGTTGAGCATGCCGGATGAAGACACAAGCGGGGGCAAAGACTGGGGCGGGTCAGGTGGCCGAAGGCTGATCCGGCGGCCAGCCGCCCAAGGTGACCACGGCGCCGGACTCGGCCACGAGCCGGGCCGGGAACCCGATCTCGGCCAGCCAGGCCAGGGCGCCCTCACCGCGGATGATCGCCGCGGTGCTCGCCGTGTTCGCGTCGGCACAGGTGCCCGCCGCGACGGAAACGGTCCGCCACACCGGCGCGGCGGGCCGCCCGGACCGCGGGTCGAGGATATGGTGCAGGACGTCGCCGCCGCGGCGCCAGCGCCGGGCGGCCGTGCTGGAGGTGGCCAGGCCGCCGGACCGGATCGCGATCACGGCGGACGGGCCGGCCGGCGGTTCCTCGGGGCGCCCGGTGACGTCCTGCACCCGGACCCGCCAGCCGCCGTCCGGTACCGTCCCGGCCACCGCGATGTCACCGCCGAGGTTGACCAGCACCCCGCAGCTGAGTTCGGCGGCGATCCGCGCCGCTGCCCGGTCGGCCGCCCAGGCCTTCACGGTGGCGCCCAGGTCCAGGCGGGTACCCGCGGGCATGGACAGCAGCCCGGACTCCTCGTCCAGTTCGATCTGCTGCCAGCCGGGGACGCTGCGGACCGTCAGGCGCGCCGGCGGGCCGTCCCGCTGCACCAGGGCGAAGTCACGGTCGTAGCCGGCCGCGCTCAGCGCACCGCCCACCGTGGGATCCACGTCCCCGCCGGTGAGCCGGGCCGCCCGGAGCGCGACGGCCAGCGCACCGGCCAGCAGCGGGCTGACCGGCACCGGCCCGATCCGGCCGCGTCCGTCCCCGGGCGCGTGATCCAGCGCCACGATCTCGGAGTCCGCGCGGAACCTACTGCACGCGGTATCCAGCGTGGCGAGATCCTCGCGGAGCATACGCCGGGCCGGGCCCAGCGCGCGCATTTCGGTCACCAGCAGGTGGACGCTGGTGCCGATCGCCCGCCATCTCGCGGCCGCCTCGCGCCCGCTGGCCCGCGTGGCGGCCGCGGCGGACATCAGGATCCCCCGGACGTGGTCTGGCCGCCGGCGCCCTGCGCTGCGGAGATCCCGGAACTGCCCGAGGATCCGGAGCCGCCGGTGGCGGCGGAGCCAGAGCTGCTCGCGGAGCCGGATGAACCCGTGGCGGTGCCGGCCGAGGAGCCGGTGTGCTGCGACGCCGCCGCGCTCCCGGTGGAGCTGCCCGAGCTGGTGGTGCTGGCATGAGACGAGCCGGGCAGGGCGTACGCCACGACACCGGCGACGGCCAGGCCCGCGGCGCCGACCGTGACGGTCGTCGCGCGCAGCCGCGACTGGCCCCGCCGCCGGGCTGCTGCCGCCGCGGTCACCAGCCGTGCTGCCCCTGGTGGGGCCTCGTCGCCACGGGCACGCTCGGGCTGAGTTGGCTGCGCGTTCATGGGGTTCCCTTCGTGGTCCTCACCGGCAGTCTGCCGGCCGGGAGTCTGGGAATCCTCGGGACAACCTCTGACTGTCCTCTGAGTGTGTACGTGCGCGGCCCGGCCCGCCACCGCGCAGGCAGGGCCCTTAACCTTGCCGGGATGCGGGCTTATCCTGGCCGGCCCGCGGCGCTGAACAGCAGGCTGAGCTTGGAGGCGGCGGGGGAGGGCCGGGCGCCGGCGTCGAGCAGCACCCGGCCCGCGGCATCGAGGAGCCCGGCCGGCCCGCGGGCCAGTTCGATCTCCACCTCCCGCCACGCGATCGCGGTCGGCCAGGCATCCGGGTCCCGCGGGCCTTCCGTTTCGCCGCTGCTTTGATCTGGGAGCGAACCTGTCACCTCGTCGTCGGCGACCTCAGCCAGCACCTGCCCGGCGGAATCCAGCAGATGCCGCACCGTGCGGGTGGTCTGCAGCCGGGCGATGGGGCGCAGCGGCTCGCCGCCGGTCTGCTCCGACACCAGGCCGGCCAGCTCGGCCGGCACGCCTTCGGTGCCCGGCCCGAGCGGTGCGTGCACCTCGCGGCGGGCGTCGGCCCCGGCCGGGAGCTTGAGGTGCCACCCGGCGTCGGTCCCACCGGTGCGCCGGCGCAGCGTGATGCGCGCCGCCGCCAGGCGCTGCCCGGGGGTGTCGTGGTAGACGGCGGTCAGGTGGTAGGTGCGCGGGCCGGTGACGCCCGCGACGCCGGGCACCGCAGACAGGTCGGGCAGGACGAAGCCGGCATCAACCGCGTACTTGCGCTCGATCTCGAGGGAGCTGTCGCTCATGTCACCGACCCTACGGTGCGGCCGGGGAGATCGCTCCGATCAGCCGCTGTGACCTGGCCTTGGCTACTGTACTGAGACGTTGATCGTCGGGTACCCGGTGGCGCCGTTCGGCACGGGCTGGGCCAGCGCGGCCGTCTGGGTATAGCCGGTGGCGTCGGTGGCGCGGACCTGGATGACGTGGTTACCGGGCGTCGCGTCCCATTCCCACACCCACTGCCGCCAGGTGTCGATGCCCGGCACCGCGGCCAGCCGGGCCCGGTTCCAATCCCTGCCGTCCACCCGGACCTCCACCGCGTCGATGCCCTTGTGCTGGGCCCAGGCGACACCGGCGACCGGCGTGCGGCCCGCGCGCACCGTGGCCGAGCCGCTCGGCACGTCGATCCGCGACTCGGTCTTGATCGGCGCCCGCTGGGACCAGCCGCGCTGCACCCAGTAGGCGGACTCGCCGGCGAACGTCGTCACCTTGATGTCGGTGATCCACTTGCAGGCCGACACGTACCCGTACAGGCCGGGGACCACCAACCGGGCGGGGAAGCCGTGCGCGACCGGGAGCGGCGCACCGTTCATCGCCACGGCGAGCAGCGCGTCGCGCCCGTCCATGACCGTCTGCACCGGGGT
>Ga0070706_100006552_pt1 | contig 10986 bp, 9 predicted proteins | sample KBSK5501metaG_FD_65476 | JGI IMG/M metagenome (GOLD analysis project Ga0070706, IMG submission 65476) | Corn, switchgrass and miscanthus rhizosphere microbial communities from Kellogg Biological Station, Michigan, USA - KBS K5-50-1 metaG | ecosystem: Host-associated > Plants > Roots >...
CCCATCGCGCCTGAGGCCCAGTCGAGCGAGCAGAGCGAGATCACCGCCGATGGCGGCGAGCCGGAGCAGGTTGATCCCCGCGAGGCGTTCCGGCGTCGCCTCGTGCGCGCGGTTCTGGCCGAGCTGCCAATCGAGGACGCGCGTTGCGTCGCGTTGCATCTCGTCGCCGGGCTGAACCAGGTCGAGGTCGCGCGTACGCTCGCGATGCCCCCCAGCCGCGCCCGCGCGCGCATCGTCGAGGGACTGGCGATCTTTGGCCGCCAGTACCAAGCCGCGCTCAACACCCTTGGCATCCCGCGCGAGCTTGGCTATGGCGTTGGCTTTGGCGCTGAGCCGTCGCTAGAGCTGGGATTGACCGCTCTGCCGCGTTACCACAGCCCGATCACACGCCTGCCCGAGACCGTCCCCGACAGCCCTGGTATGATCGTGGACGAGTCTGGCGCAGTGATCGAACCGGGCCTCTCCGAGGAGGAGCTGCGCCGCAACGCGATCTCCGGCCAGCCCACGATCAGCATGGTGGTGGACGCCAACGCGCCCTGGGTGGAGGAGATGGAGCACGTCGTCGAGGGCGAGGCGGACACGCAGGTGATCCCTGTGCTGTCGCCGCCCGCCGGACCCGGCGAATGAGCGCGGCGCGATGACCAACACTCCCTCGCCCGCGCCCCCCAGCCGCCAGAGCGCTTCCCGACGCCTGCGCGCCCTGCGCTGCCCACTCAGCCCCGAGATCCTCGTCGCCGAGTTCGCCGGTGAGTTGCCGCCGAACGTCGCCGCGGCCATACGCAGGCATGTCGCGAGCTGTGTGACCTGCGGACCACGTGCGCAGGAGCTACGCGACTCCTATGATCTCGTCGGCTCGCTCGGCGCGGAGCCGCTTGTCCCCCCTCCCGATCTACGCGAGCGTGTTTACATCCGCACACAGACGATCCCTCTCGCCCGGCAGCGCAAACGGCTGGCGCTCGCCTTCCCCCGCGCGATCTGGGGCGCGCTGATCGGCGCGCTGGCCCTGACCCTCATCGCCATCCTCATCACACAATGGCTCATCACCCCCGCGCGCACACAGGCGGCGACCCGCTCCTCCAACGCGCTGACCAACGTCCCACCGGCGGGCGCGACCGGCGTCTTGCTGGCCGCGACCTCGACGCTGATCCCTGTGCGCGACGCCTCCGGCCAGGTCTGGCGCGTCGCCGAGATCCTCGCCGCCGATGAGCGCACCGGCGCCGTCACACGCTCTCTGCCCGCCTCAGACCTCTCCACGGAGACCGGCGACGCCTCCTCGCTGCCCCCTGCTATCCGTGTTACCGCGGACGGAGCCACGGTCGTCGAGTTGACCGCGCCCGACGACCAGAAGCGCCAGGCGCTCGTCGCGTTCGACGCCCAGAGCGGCGCGGCGCTCGTCATTGCCCCGCTCGCTCTCCCCGCTGGAACCACCGCCGTCGCGCTGGCCCTCTCCCCCACGGAGCCACTCGCCTTCGTCGGACTGCGCGCGGATCAGCCTACCACCTCACCGCGCGCGCTGCTGATTGAACTGCGTTCCGGCGCGCTCATCCGCACCCTCACCCCCAGCTTCACCCCGATCGCCTCCCTCGCGACGACCCCACTCACCCCCGCTGGTCGCGCCCCGGCCATTCCCCGCGATCCCACACCTACGCCAACGCCTGTCCTCTCGCCGACAGCCACCCCCGCGCCCTCGCCCACCCCGACGCCCTTTATCAACACCAGCGGCTGGAGTGTGACGCAGGCCGCGCATGCAGACATCGCGCTCTCGCCAGATGGACAGTGGCTCTTCGATGCCTTCGCCGTGACCGACCCACAGGGGGGGCACTACGCCATCGTGCGGCGTAGCTCCACTACCACAGGGCAGAACCAGCAGGAGGTGGCGCTCGGCGGCGACTTCAACTTCGCGGCGCTGGCGGCCGGTGGGACCAGCGCGCGTCCCTACCTCTACCTCGCCCGTGGCAGCTCGAACGCGGAACTCTTCATCCTCGACGCGAGCGAGCAGGGTCCAGCGCTCCTCGGCGACCTCCCACTCGGCGGGCCCGTCGCCGCGGCGGGCGTCTCCTTCAGCGGCGCGCTCAGCCTGAGTGTCTTCAACGCTAGCGCGCTGCTCTACATCGCCCAGGACGCCATCTCCTCGGACCACCAGGTGAGCGGGCACGACATCTGGCTGGTGGATGCGACCCAGGCGGCGCTGCTCTACCGCCGCGCCGACCTCCTGCCGATCTCCGCCGTGCTGGCGAATACCGCCGGCGGCTCCAACAGCGCGACGTTTGTCCTGCGCGGCGGCGCGGTCGCGCTCCTTGATCCCAACCTCAGCGGCGCCTTCACTTCCTGGATCAGCCTCAAGAACGGGCGCAGCGTCATCCAGTTGCTCGCCACCGCAGATCGCTAATTCTTGGCGCTGTCCGGTGGCGTGTAGCCGGGGCGCACACCTTGCCGGCGCGGCTTGCGGCGGTAGCCCGCCAGGTCGTGTAGCTCAAGCAGCGCGCGGATGATCGCCTCGTCGTTCCAGCGCGTCTCAAGTGGCGGCGGCTCGCCCAGGTTATCCACCACCCCATCGCTGCCGGTGAGGTTGACTACCGCCGTGGCGACTCCCTGGGCAAGCGCGTGGAGATTATACCCGCCCTCCTGCACGGCGACGACCCGCCCCGCGCAGTAGGTATCGGCGATGTCGATCACTTCGAGGGTCAAGTCGGAGTAATCGGCGGTGCTCAGGCGCATCTCGGCCAGCGGATCGGTCCAGTGCGCGTCGAACCCCGCGGAGAGCAGCACGACATCTGGTTTGAAGCGATCCGCAACGGGCCAGAGGACCTGGCGGAAGATTGGGTCGTAGACGCTCCAGCCGGAGCCAGCTGGCAGCGGAACATTCACATTCGCGCCCAGCCCCGCGCCCTCCCCGCGCTCCATCGAGGCTCCCGTACCCGGATACCAGGGGAACTGGTGGGTGGAGAAGTAGAGCACATCGCCGTCCTCGTAGAAGATCTCCTGCGTGCCGTTGCCATGATGCACGTCGTAGTCGACGATCAGGACGCGCTGCCACCCCCAGCGACGCTGCGCGTAGCGCGCCGCGACCGCGACGTTGTTGAAGAGGCAGAACCCCATCGCCTGACGTGGGCGGGCGTGGTGGCCCGGCGGGCGCACCAGCGCGTAGCCGTTGCGCACGCGTCCCTCGCCAATCGCGTCGAGCGCGACGAGCGGCGCCCCCGCGGCCAGCGTGGCGGCGGTGTAGCTCCCCGGCGAGAGGTAGACATCCGTGGCGAAGCGTCTGGGCGCGGCGTCGTAGCCATCGCCCTCCATCAGCCGTTCGACGAAGAGACGAGCCTTCTCGATGTATTCTGGCGCATGAACGGCGGCGAGCTCCTCCAGCGTGGCGGGGCGCGCCTCGAGGCGCAGCAGCTTCTCCTCGGCCAACGTCCCCTCGGCCACCAGTCCATCGATCATCGCCTTGGCGAAACGCAGTCGCTCCGGAATGTCCGGAAACTCGTCGGGCACGAGATGGTCGAGCATCGCCGCGGCGTAGACCAGCGCGGTGGGCAGGCGCGGCGCGCTCGGCGTTTGTTGCGGCTCGACGGGCGAATCGGCCATGGCGTACTCCTCTGGTTACAATAGGCGCACACCTGAGTATGGCGCGCGCCGCGCAGACCTGTCAATCACGCGGCGCCACGACTCCGGCGCAGAGATGTAACACTTTTGCCATTCATCCCGTCCTCTTTTCGTTCACGTGAAACGATACTCCCGCGACCAGTTGGAAAGGGATAGCCAGTGGATCACGACGAGGAGACATGGCTGGAGGGATGGCGGCGTGGGGATGAAGCGGCGACGCGTCAGATCTTCTCGCGCTATTATCCGCGCGCCGTGCGCATCGGCGTGCTCAGCGGCCTCGGCCCACTCGACGCGCAGGATTGCGCACAGGACGCCTTCGTGCAGGCGTACGAACGCCGCGCGCAACTCCGCGACCCCAAGGCCTTCCCGCTCTGGTTTCACCGCATCGTCACCCGCCGCCTCCTCGACACCCTGATGGCGCCCTCGCGCCAGCGGGAGCTTGCCAGCGGAGCCGATCCACAGAGGGCAGACCCGGTGTCACTCGCGCCGCCAGCCGACGAGCTGGTCCTGCTGGCCGAGGAGCGGGAGGAGATCTGGCGCTGGGTGCAGGCTCTTGCGCCACGCGCCAGGACGGCGATTGTCCTGCGCTACTACGCGGACTTTTCGACGCGCGAGGTGGCCAACATGCTCGACGTACGTGAGGGGGCCGTGCGGGTCATTCTCCATCGCGCCATCGCGCAACTGCGTGAGTTGGCGCACGAGACGGCGCGCCGCGAGCCATCCGGCGCCACATCGTCGCAGCCCTGAAGATGTTCATCCCTACACATAGAACAAGGAGAGCGCCCATGCGCGCAGACACATCGCGAGACCACAAAACGAGTGAGCAGATGAGTCAGCAAACTAGCCAGGAGGAGCATGCGCTGCGAGCGGCCTTGCGCGCCTATGCCGCCGGAGAAGTAGATACGCAGGCCGGATGGGAGGCCGTCGCGCCCCGTCTGACGTCAGCCGGCGTAGGAAGTGCGACACAGGTGCGGCGCAGGGGTCCGCTCGCGGGCGTGAGCCGTGGCGTCCTGGTCGCGGCGGCTGTGGTGGCGCTCGTCGTCGCGCTGGCCGGCGCGGGCGTCGGGGCCGCGTACTGGGGTGGGATATTTAGCGGCCCCAAGACGCAACTCCTGATCGATGAGCAGCTCTTTACCACGATTGGGCAACGTCAGACAGTAGATGGCGTCACCGTGGACATCGACAAAGCGTACGCCGATCTTGGCAGCACCACTATCATCTTGACGATCACAGCGCCCTACAATCGGGGGGGCCGCTACAGCAATGTCATCGCCAATCACATCACTATCACCGACGACGCCGGGAATGAGGGCCTTTTTCCTGGCTACGCGTGTGAGTCATTTAAGCATGATTCCCTCTTCCACCACGATAGCGTCGAGCGCTGTCTGATAGATACCAGCCCGTTCCAGCCACCTGCCGGAACTACAGCGCTCACTCTCCATGTCGAGATCGGCGAACTGTGGCTATTCCGCGCAACGGATCATGAACGTGAGATTCTCACTGGCCCGTGGCGCTTCGCCTTCTCTCTCCCATTCCACCACCAGAACCTTGGCCCTGCCGCTCCCGTCCTCGAGCCGGCCACGCGGACGCCGGACGCCAATCCGGCCACCAAGACGCCATAGAGGATTCCGTTTCCTGCCTGTATTGAGGCTAACACGCCATCCCGCATCCGTTGTGGGGTGGCGTTGGCGCGTGTGGTCAGGTATCTGGCGTCCATGTCTTCTTGGTCGGGCGCATACTGTATCCTGGACGTACAGTGCGCGCGTCAAGAACGACGAGGCAGGAGACCAGATGGGCGACGAGGCCGAGACGCCATACGACAATAGCGCGATGATCGCGCATCCACACAAGCGGGGCCTCCTGCTGCTCGCAGGCGAGGATGGCTGGACGCTGCCGCGCTTCGACGCCACTGAGCCGCCCACAATCATCCAGGCCATCCGCGAGCGCCTCGGCGTCGAGACCATCGTGCTGCGACGCGTCTATGATCGCGCGCGCTTCGAGCCGGGGGCCCGCGAGCAGGTCTATGCGCTGGAGATCCGCTCGCCAGACTGGGCGCCGCCCGACGATGCGCGCTGGGTTGGACGCGACGAACTACATGCCCTCCCACTTGCCAATCCAGCGTGGCGTCCCGTCCTTGACGCCTGGCTCGCCGAGGCGCAAGACCAGGGCGCCCCACCACAGAGCGCGCCGTGGGAGCGCAACGGGTGGTTCGGCGAGGCCGAGGCGTGGCTGCGCGAGCGCGCTCACGAGGCGGGCTATACGCTGAGCGGCCCGGTCGAGCAGGCGCACGCGCGCCTGTGGTCGTGCATGCTCACTGCGCCCACCGGCCGTGGGCCGCTCTATTTCAAGGCCGTCGATCCGGCGTTCGCCTTCGAGGGGCCGCTGACACAGGCGCTGGCGTCGCGCTGGCCTACACATCTGCTGCCCGTCGTCGCGATTGACGCCGAGCGTGGCTGGCTGCTCACCGCGCATGGTGGGCAGGTCGCGCGCGACCTCGTGCGCGGCGCCGATGGACTCGCCCACTGGGAGCGCCTGCTGGCGCAGTTCGCGCAACTCCAGATCGAGTCCGCTGGCGCCGCTGATCGACTGCTCGCGCTCGGTGTCCCTGATCGTCGCCTGGCGCGTATGCCGCTACTGTATCGGGAGATGGTAGCGGATCGCGAGACGCTGCTCGTCGGCCGCCCAGGCGGGTTGAGCGAAGAGGACTGGGAGCGCGCGCAGAAATTCGGGCCAGAGGTGGAGACGCTCTGCGCGGAGCTGGCGGCGTGCGACCTCCCAGACGCCCTGCACCACGACGATTTCGGTCCCGGCAACGCGCTGCTCGGCTCCACCGGCGACTACATCTTCTTCGACTGGTCCGACTGCGCCGTGACCATGCCGTTCTGCTCGCTCTTCATTCCCCAGCGCTGGGCGCGCTACCTGCTCGACTACAATGAGGCAGCGCTCTGTCGCATGCGCGACGCCTACCTGGAGCCATGGCGCGCGATCGTCCCCGGCGAGCGGCTCGAACGCGCCCTGCCGCTGGCGTTGCGGCTCGCCAAACTGCAACGCGCGCTCACCTGGCGTACGTGGATGCGCGCGACCGGGCCAGAGAGGGCCTGGGAGTACGCGGACAGCGCGCCCTATTTCCTGCGCATGTTCCTCAACGACGACGAGGGCAACGACTGATACCGAATCCGTTGCGGCAGGTGACGTTCTTGCGGACTTTAGTCCACAAGCCGTCGAGCTCCGGCTATTGAGAGCCGAGAGAGGGCGATCAACAACAACCCCAACTCAGAACTGGAGCAGGCACGTCTCCAGCGTCAGCCCCGGCCCGAAAGCCATCATCACGCCCCACTCGCCGGGCCGCGCGCGCCCCTCGCGCAGCAGCCGCTCCAGCATCAGCAGCACTGTCGTCGAGGAGCAGTTGCCGTGCTCGGCGAGGACCTCCCACGAGAGCGCCATCTGCTCGTCGCTCAACTCCAGCTTCTGCTGCACCGCTTCGAGGATGCTCGGCCCACCGGGATGCACGAGCCAGTGCGTGACGTCAGCTACGCCGAGGTCGTGTGGCCCCAGCAGTTTCTCCATCACCCCGGCGATGTTGCGGCGCAGCGTGACTGGCACTCGCGGCGAGAGGCCCATGAAGAATCCCGCATCGGTGATCGTCCAGCTCATCTGGCTCGCCGCGCCGAAGTCCGCCGCGCAGTAGCTTTCCACCACCCGCGGCCCCGTCGCCCCCTCCGCCGAGGTCATCAGCACGCCCGCCGCGGCGTCGGCGAAGAGCGCGAAACCCGTCAGCGCCTCCGGATCCAGCGTCGGCGTGAAGTGCAGGCTGCATAGCTCCACACTCAGCAGCAGCATCGTCGCGCCAGGGTACGCGCGCAACGCTCCCAGCGCCTGGCGCAGCCCCACCATCGCGCCGTAGCAGCCCATATGGCCGATTACCACCCGCCGCACATCGCGTGGCATATTCAGATCGCGCGCCAGCGTAATGTCCAGCCCCGGCGCGGCGTAGCCCGTACACGAGATGACCACGAAGTCCGTGATGCTTTGTGCGAGGCGCTCGTACTCGGCCAGCGTCTTCTCCACCGCCTCGCGCGCCAGTGGGTAGGCGAGTTTGGCGTATGCCGCCATGCGTTCGCCGGTGCTGCGCGGCTGTGCGTAGTAGGACTCGTAGTCCACGACGCTGTAGCGCTGGCGCACCCGGCTCGCGGAGAAGAGATGGTCAATCCGCCGCACATCCTCGGCGCGCGCCGTGTCTTCCTCCCAATCGTTCCCCAGCAGGTTCTCCTTGGCGATGCGCGTGAGCGTCTCCTGGCGCCATACAAACGGTGGCCGGGCGACGCCGACGGAAAGGATGTGGGGAGTGGAAGCCACGGCGACCTGCTCTTTCTTGCGGCGCGTCATCACGCGACCCATGCGCCGCGCTTGCGCACCAGTAGCATACCGAGCGACGGGCGCTCTATGCAAGGCATACAGGCCGTCTGAGCGCAAAGTGGGCATGAAGTGAGCAGCCGCCAGCCGGCAAGACAGCTCGCAAGGGAAGAACGCGCGCAGGTTACAACTGACCGACTCGTGACGCCATCCGCTCCGCGCAGGCGCGCACGAACGCCTCGAAGAGCGCCCGCGCCGCCGGATCGCTCTCCACCAGTTCCTCAGGATGATACTGGACAGCCAGCGCGAAGGGGTGCTCCTCCACCATCATCGCCTCCGCCAGCCCATCCTCCGCCCAGCCGATGATCTTGATCCCTGCGCCCGGCTCCTTCACCGCCTGATGATGGAAGCTGTTGACGGCGTAGCGCGACCCGCCGACGATCGCCGCCAGCGGCGACCCTTCCGCAACCGTGATCTCGTGCGCGCGCAGGTCGCGTGGCCCCTCGTAGCTGTGGTAATCATGCTTGATCGCCTCCGGTTGCTGCGCGCCGATATCCTGATACAGCGTGCCGCCGCGCGCCACGTTGAGCGCCTGCATACCACGGCAGATGCCCAGCAAGGGCTGCTCATCCTCGATGGCGATCTGCGCCAGCGCCAGCTCCATCGTGTCGCGTTCCGGCTCGACTACCCCTAGCTGCGGGATCGGCGGCTCGCCGTAGAGCGCCGGGTCCACATCTCCGCCGCCAGAGAGCAGCACGCCATCCAGTCGCTCCGCGATCGCCCGCAGGCTCTCATCGTCGCCGAGTGGCGGGATCAGCAGCGGGATGCCCCCCGCCAGCTCAATCGCGTGCACGTAGGACCGCCCCAGCCCATAGATCGGGCGTTGCGATCCAGCGCTGAGCGCGGGCTGACACGAGATGCCGATGATTGGCCGCATGAGGCGCGTCTCCTTCGTGTGGCGTTACGTAAAGTGTTTCACGTGAAACACTATTTACAGAATAGCGCATACCGAATCCGCTGCGGTAGGTGACGCTGCTCAGGCTTCAGTCCCTCGCGACTTCCCGGCCGTTCGCCGGCGGGAGCGCGCCCATGCATTGCGCCTGCTCCTGGCGCTCAGGCGAACGTGGCGCCTGATACTTTCGCCGGTCGCGCTCATCCGCACAGACGAAAAATCGCGCCAGCGACCTGCGCGTGGCTCTGGGTCTGTGGCAAGAAGTATCTATGCGCTCGTCTTGGTCGTCCGGCTCGCGAAAATCGTCATCACCAGCGTGCAGCCAAACCATCCCAGCAACATGAACAAAACCGTGGTAATCATCAATGTGCCTCATCCTGACGTGTCGGCGCCTGTGCTCTGGAGGGGGGGCATACCGGCTTCCTGCCCAGTCTCTGGATAGTCCGACGCAGGAGACGCGCCCATGGTCACGTCGCTCGCCAAGCGGCGGCGTAGATATGTATGATGGGAGCGGCATTGCTCAGGAGAGCGTATTCCAGTGGCAGGAGGGTAGCATGAGCGTTCACCGTCTTGATTCCATTCCCGGCTTCAACATCGATCGTGTGGCTGCGGCGGCTGGCGATGATCCTGACATCCTACGCATGGAGAACCTGGACACCGACATCCCGCCACCCGAGGAGGCGCTGGAGGCGACGCGTGCGGCGATTGGGACAGACGAGGCGAACAGCTGGCTGCCCTTCACCGGCCGCGATGACCTCAAGGCGGCCGTCGCGCTCTACATCGAGCGTCGTGGCGGACCGCGTTATGACGGACGCCGTGAGATTGTAATTACCAGCGGCGAGGGCGACGCGATGCTTGACGCGCTCTTCTGCCTGACCGACCCTGGCGATGAGGTGATCCTCACCGACCCCACGTATGCCGGCATGCTCAATCGCGTACGACTCGTCGGCGCTACGCCACGTCTCGTCCCACTACATATCGCCAGTGGCGAGTGGCGGCTCGATCTCGACGTCCTCTGGTCCGCCGTGACCGACCGCACGCGTGTGATCTTCCTCAACAACGCCTCGTTTCCCTCCGGCTGGGTGGCGAGTGAAGAAGAATGGGAGGCGGTGACCTCGCTCTGCTGCGAGCGCGACCTGTGGCTGCTCTATTGGGGTGGATTCGAAGGCGTCCTCTTCGATGGGCGGCCCATACGGCATCCCGCGTCGCTGCCAGGGATGCGCGAGAGGACCGTCGTCGTCGGCGCGCCATCGTTTGAGCAGCGTATGATTGCCTGGCGAATCGGCTGGGTCGTCGCGCCGGGCGAGCTGGTCAACGATCTCTCGCGTGTGCAGATCTATAACGGCCTTGTCGCTAGCGGCTTCGCGCAGATCGGGACGCGCGTCGCACTTGGCGCGCCGGATCAAGACCTGGCGGCGGCGAACGCCGAATGGCAGCGGCGACGAGATGAGACGCTCCGCCAGCTCGCCGGACTTCCTGTAACCTCACCGGCGGGAGGCTGGTCGCTCCTGCTCGATGTCTCCGCGCTCGGTCTCGACTGCGAGCGGGTCTCTCAACACTTGCTAGCCGAGAAGGTCGCCGCTACGCCCATGCGCGGCTGGGGTGGAGCGGTCGCCGAGCGTCATGTGCGCTTCGTGTTCAGCAACGAGCCACTTATGCGGCTGGCTCTGCTCGGCGAGCGCGTCCGCCGCGCTCTCACGACTGCGGGCGCGACCTTCTGACCTGGCTTGATGGAGACAGCTGACTGCGCCCATCAAGGGACCTTGCGGGTAGACTCAGTGGTCTTGAGTTCTGGGCACGGTCGTACCTCACGCGCGCCATTCATCCCGGAGCAGCCCGAAATACTGCTCGTCCCAATAGCGGTCGGCGAAGTAGTAGCGCTGGCGCAGCGTTCCTTCGTGCGCGAAGCCCAGGCTGGGCAGCAGCGCTTTTGAGACGTCAGTTATGGATAAGAGGGATAGCTCCAAGCGGGATATGATGCGGTTTACCACAACCCGTCAGCCCGCTTGGAGGTATCGCGGTGAGGATACTCGATCTCTTTTGCTCCGTCGCTGCCTTTTGGCAACGCTTTGAGCCGCAGT
>Ga0070706_100006553_pt1 | contig 10985 bp, 9 predicted proteins | sample KBSK5501metaG_FD_65476 | JGI IMG/M metagenome (GOLD analysis project Ga0070706, IMG submission 65476) | Corn, switchgrass and miscanthus rhizosphere microbial communities from Kellogg Biological Station, Michigan, USA - KBS K5-50-1 metaG | ecosystem: Host-associated > Plants > Roots >...
GGCCGGGTGAGCCAGAAGATGGCGCCGGTGCTCCGCCAGATCTATGACCAGATGGCAGAGCCCAAGTGGGTCATCTCGATGGGCGTCTGCGCATCAAGCGGCGGCATGTTCAATAACTACGCCATCGTCCAGGGCGTCGATCATGTCGTGCCGGTGGACATCTACCTGCCCGGCTGCCCGCCGCGGCCGGAGATGCTGCTCGACTCGATAGTCAAGCTGCACGACAAGATCCAGAACATGAAGCTCGGCGTGCACCGCGAGCGCGAGGTCGAGCAGCTCGAGCAGGCCAGGCTGCGGCGGCTGCCGCTGGCCGCCGGGCTCGGCGGCCAGGCCGGCTCCGGGCGGCCCGGGGGGCACCGGTGACCGAGGACAACCAGGCCGACCGGAAGCCGAACCCGCCGGACGAGGCGGCGCTGGCGGGCAGTGAGCGGCTGTCCGAGCAGGTCGCGCGGACCGGCATGTTCGGCACCGAGACAACCGGCGACACCTCCGGCTACGGCGGGCTGGTCGTCCGCCGTCCGCCGGCCCTGTCCAGCCCGCGGCCGTACGGCTCGTACTTCGATGACCTGGCCGATGAGCTCGGCCGCAGTCTCGAGTCGGCCGGGCTGCGGTTCGATGCCGCGATCGAGCGGGTGGTGGCCGACCGCGGCGAGCTGACCTTCGGTGTCAGCCGCGAGCACCTGACGACGGTGGCGGCCAGGCTGCGGGATGATCCCGCCCTCGCGTTCGAGCTGTGCACCGGGGTATCCGGGGTGCACTACCCCGCAGACGCCGGCCGTGAGCTGCATGCCGTTTACCACCTGGTATCGCTCACCCGCAACCGGCGGCTGCGGCTTGAGGTCTCGGTGCCCGACAGCGACCCGCACCTGCCGACCATGGTGCGCGTGTACCCGACCTGTGACTGGCACGAGCGGGAGACCTGGGACTTCTTCGGGATTATCTTCGACGGTCATCCGGCGCTGACCAGGATCGAGATGCCCGACGACTGGAAGGGCCACCCGCAGCGGAAGGACTACCCGCTGGGCGGCATCCCGGTTGAGTACCGCGGCGCGACGGTGCCGCCGCCGGACGAGCGAAGGGCGTACGAATGACCTCGCGCACCGATGCCGGGGCGGAAGGCCGCGTCTACAACGTGGGCGGCCAGGACTGGGATGACATCGTCGCCGCCGCCGACCAGGCCGGTGACCGGCCGGGCGAGGAACGGCTGGTCGTCAACATGGGCCCGCAGCACCCGTCCACGCATGGCGTGCTCCGGCTGATCCTGACGCTGGACGGCGAGACGGTGACGGAACTCCGCCCGGTCGTCGGCTACCTGCATACCGGCATCGAGAAGAACATGGAGTTCCGCACCTGGACGCAGGGCGTCACGTTCTGCACCCGGATGGACTACCTCGCGCCGCTGTTCAACGAGGCCGCCTTCTGCCTGGCGACCGAGCGGCTGCTCGGCATCACCGATGCGATCCCCGAGCGCGCGTCGGTCATCCGGGTGCTGATGATGGAGCTCAACCGGATTTCCTCGCACCTGATGGCGATCGCGACTTTCGGCCTTGAGCTTGGCGCTACCACGGTCCTGCTGAACGGCCTCCGCGAGCGGGAGAAGGTGCTCGACCTGTTCGAGCTGATCACCGGCCTGCGGATGAACCACGCCTACATCCGGCCGGGCGGGGTCTCCCAGGACCTGCCGTCCGGCGCGATCGAGAAGATCAGGGAATTCGTCGGCGTGATGCCCGGGCTGCTCGGCGACCTGCGCAAGCTGCTCGACGCCAATCCGGTCTACCTGGCCAGGACGCGGGACATCGCCTTCCTCGACCTGGCCGGCTGCATGACGCTCGGCGTCACCGGGCCGGTGCTCCGGTCCACCGGCCTGCCCTGGGATCTGCGGAAGTCGCAGCCTTACTGCGGCTATGAGAGCTACGAATTCGACGTGCCGGTGCAGCACACCTGCGACGCCTACGGGCGTTACCTGGTCCGGATGGACGAGATGGAGCAGTCACTGCGGATCATCGAGCAGTGCGCGGACCGGCTGGCCAGCCGCGGGCCGGCCGGTGACCGGGTCATGATCGCTGACGCCAAGATCGGCTGGCCCGCCCAGCTGGCCCTGGGCCCGGACGGTCTCGGCAACTCGCCCGACCACATCAAGCACATCATGGGCCAGTCCATGGAGGCACTGATCCATCACTTCAAGCTGGTCACCGAGGGCTTCCGGGTACCGGCCGGGCAGGTCTATGCGGCGGTCGAGTCGCCCCGCGGCGAGCTGGGCTGTCACGCGGTCAGCGACGGCGGCACCCGGCCGTACCGCGTGCACTTCCGTGATCCGTCGTTTGCCAACCTGCAGGCCCTGCCCGCGATGTGCGAGGGCGGCATGATCGCCGACGTCATCGCCGCGGTGGCCAGCACCGACCCGGTGATGGGAGGGGTGGACCGGTAATGGCGCTCAGCGACGAACAGCGCGCCAGGCTGGAAACGGACGCCGCCGAGATCATCGCCCGGTATCCCCGTTCCCGGTCGGCGCTGCTGCCGCTGCTGCACCTGGTGCAGGCCGAGGAGGGCTACGTGTCCGCCGACGGCCTCGCGTTCTGCGCCGCGCAGCTCGGCCTGGCCGAGGCCGAGGTGACCGCGGTGGTGAGCTTCTACACCATGTTCAAGCGGCGCCCGGTCGGCGACTACCACGTCGGCGTCTGCACGAACGCGCTGTGCGCGGTGATGGGGGGCGATGCCATCTTCGCCGGCCTGCAGCAGCACCTCGGTATCGGCAACGATGAGACGACGCCCGATGGCAAGCTCACGATCGAGCACCTGGAATGCAACGCGGCCTGCGACTACGCGCCGGTCATGATGGTCAACTGGGAGTTTTTCGACGATATGACACCGCAACGCGCCAGGGACCTGGTCGATGGGCTGCGGGCAGGCGCCGACGTCACTCCGTCCCGGGGAGCGCCGCGGCTGTGCACCTGGCGGCAGGCGTCCCGCATCCTGGCCGGCTTCCCCGACGGGCAGGCCGCCGGCGGGCATACGGCCGGCCATGCCACTCTCGCGGGCCTGCGGATCGCCAGGGAGCAAGGCTGGACGCCAGATGGAGGGCAGTCGTGACCACGGTGCTGCTGCCCGAACTTACCGCGCGCTGGGACGAGCCCGACTCGTTCACGCTGGCGGCCTACCGGCGCAACGGCGGCTACCGGGCGCTGCCCGCCGCGGTGCGGATGAAGCCCGAAGACATCATCGCGCTGATGAAGGATTCCGGCCTGCGCGGCCGCGGCGGGGCTGGCTTTCCGACCGGGGTGAAATGGGGCTTCATCCCGCAGGGCGACGGCAAGCCGCACTACCTCGTGGTGAATGCCGACGAATCGGAGCCCGGCGCCTGCAAGGACATCCCGACCATGCTGGCCAGTCCGCACACGCTGATCGAGGGACTCGTGATCGCCGCGTACGCGATCAGGGCCGACAAGGCCTTCATCTACCTTCGCGGCGAGGTGCTGCACGTGATCCGCCGGGTGCAGCACGCCGTCGCCGAAGCCTACCAAGCCGGCTACCTCGGGACGAACATCCTGGGCTCTGGCTTTGACCTGGATGTGGTCGTGCACTGCGGAGCCGGCGCGTACATCTGCGGCGAGGAGACCGCCCTGCTCGATTCCCTGGAGGGCTTCCGCGGCCAGCCAAGGCTGAAGCCGCCGTTCCCGGCGATCGCCGGGCTGTACGCCTGCCCGACGGTGGTCAACAACGTCGAGACGATCGCCAGCGTCCCGTTTATCGTGGGCAGCGGCGCCGGCGCGTTCGCCGCGTTCGGCACGGAGAAGTCCAAGGGCTTCGGGATCTTCTCGCTGTCGGGTCACGTCACCACGCCCGGCCAGTACGAGGCGCCGCTCGGGACCACCCTCCGCGAGCTGCTGGCGGAGGCGGGCGGCGTCCGGGCCGGGCACGCGCTGAAGTTCTGGACCCCGGGCGGGTCATCCACGCCGATTTTCACCAGCGAGCACCTGGACGTGCCACTGGACTACGAGTCGGTCGCCGCCGCCGGATCGATGCTCGGCACCCGGTCGCTGCAGATCTTCGACGAGACCACCTGCGTGATCCGCGTCGTGCTGCGCTGGACCGAGTTCTACCAGCACGAGTCCTGCGGCAAATGCACGCCATGCCGCGAGGGCACCTACTGGATGGTGCAGGTGCTCGACAAGCTGGAGCGCGGCGCAGGCAGCGAGGCGGACCTGGAGAAGCTACTCGACATCTGCGACAACATTGTCGGCCGCGCGTTCTGCGCCCTCGGCGACGCCGCGGCCATGCCGGTTATCTCGTCGATCAAGCAGTTCAGGGATGAGTACATCGAGCACCAGACCCGTGGCGGCTGCCCGTTCGACCCGGCGGAATCCACCTTGTTCGTCAGGGAGCCGGCATGACCATCCAGGCGAATGCGGATACGCCGGGGGCACTGGCGAGGCCCGCCGACGGCCTTACCGTGACCATCGACGGCTTCGAGATCACCGTGCCGAAGGGCACGCTGGTGATCCGCGCGGCCGAGCTGCTCGGCATCCAGATTCCCCGGTTCTGCGACCACCCGCTGCTCGATCCGGTCGGCGCCTGCCGGCAGTGCCTCGTGCACGTCGAGGGCCAGCCCAAGCCCCCGGCGTCCTGCACCACCGTCTGCACCGACGGCATGGTCGTGCGCACTCAGCTCACCTCGGAGGTCGCGGAGAAGGCGCAGCGCGGCGTGATGGAGATGCTGCTCGTCAACCACCCGCTGGATTGCCCGATGTGCGACAAGGGCGGCGAGTGCCCGCTGCAGAACCAGGCGATGTCCACCGGCAACGGCGAGACAAGGTTCAGCGGAATCAAGCGCGACTTCGCCAAGCCGGTGGCGCTTTCCGCCCAGGTGCTGCTCGACCGGGAGCGCTGCGTGCAGTGCGCCCGCTGCACCAGGTTCGCCGACCAGATCGCCGGCGACCCGCTGATCGAGCTGCTCGACCGGGGCCCCAGGGAGCAGGTGGGCACCGCCGACGGCGTGCCGTTCGACTCGTACTTCTCCGGCAACACCGTGCAGATCTGCCCGGTCGGCGCGCTGACCGGCGCGTCCTACCGGTTCCGCGCCCGTCCCTTCGACCTGGTGTCCACGCCGAGCATCTGCGAGCACTGCGCGTCCGGCTGCCGGCAGCGCACCGATCATCGCCGCGGCGCGGTCACCCGCCGGCTGGCCGGCCACGATCCGCAGGTAAACGAGGAGTGGAACTGCGACAAGGGGCGCTGGGCATTCGCTTACGCCAGCCAGCCCGACCGCCTGGTGAACCCGCTGGTCCGCAACTCCGCCGGGGTGCTTGAGCCCGCATCATGGCCGGCCGCCCTGGCGGCGGCGGCCAGCGGCCTGCAGGCCGCCCGCGGCCGGGCGGGCGTGCTGACCGGAGGGCGGCTGACCCTTGAGGACGCCTACGCCTACGCGAAGTTCGCCAGGCTGGCGCTCGGCAGCAATGACATCGACCTCCGGGCCCGCCCGCATTCGGCCGAGGAAGCGCAGTTCCTGGCCAGCCAGGTGGCCGGCCGTGGCATCGGCGTGAGTTATTCGGACCTGGACCGGGCCCCGGCTGTGCTGCTGGCCGGGTTCGAGCCGGAGGACGAGTCACCGATCGTCTTCCTGCGGCTCCGCAAGGCGGTCCGCAGGCGCGGGCTTGCGGTCTACTCGCTCGCCGCGCTGGCCAGCCCCGGCCTCGCCAGGCTGTCCGGCGTGCTGCTCCCCGTGCTGCCGGGCGCCGAGGCAGCGGCGCTCGGCGACCTGGCCGGAGCCGAGCCCGGCGCCGCCGGTTCCGGCCGGGCCGGCGCCGTGTCCGAGGGCGCTGCTTCCGGTTCCGGCCGGCCGCTCGGCGAGGCGGCCGCCGCGCTGCGCCGCGACGGCGCGATCGTCCTGGCCGGCGAGCGGCTGGCCGAGGTCCCTGGCGCGCTGTCCGCCGCGGCATGGCTGGCCGAGGCCACCGGCGCCCGGCTGGCCTGGATACCGCGCCGGGCCGGCGAACGCGGCGCGATCGAGGCGGGGGCGCTGCCCGGCCTGCTGCCCGGCGGGCGGCAGGCCGCCGACCCGGCCGCGCGCGCCGAGGTGGCCAGGGCCTGGGGAGTCGGCTCGCTGCCCGCCGAACCCGGGCGGGATACCACTGCGATCCTGGCCGCCGCGGCAGCGGGCGAGATCGACGCCCTGGTCATCGCGGGGGTGGATCCGGCCGACCTGCCCGACCCCGACGCGGCGCTCGCGGCCATGGCCGCTACGCCGTTCATCGTCAGCCTGGAGCTGCGCGTCAGCGCGGTCACCGACCGTGCGGACGTCGTGCTGCCGGTGGCGGCGGTCGCCGAGAAGGCCGGAACCTTCCTGAACTGGGAGGGCAGGCCCGGGACGTTCGGCCCGGCGCTGCGGGTCCCCGCCGTCCAGTCCGACCTGCAGGTCCTCGGCGAGATCGCGGACGCGATGGACGTCCACCTCGGCCTGCCTGGCGCGGCAGCGGCCAGGGCCGAGCTCGCCGCGCTCGCGCCAGCCGTCGCCGCGCCGGCCAGCTCGCAGGCCGCCCCGGCACGGCCGGCCCCGGCCGAGGGCCGGCCGTCCGTGCCGCAGGCCGCCGTGACCGGGCAGCTCGGTCAGCTGGGCCTGGCGCACCCTGGCCCGGGCGCGGCGGTGCTCGCTACCTGGCATCAGCTGCTTGACGCCGGGCGGCTGCAGGACGGCGAACCGAACCTGGCCGGAACGGCGCGCGCCGCCGTCGCGATCATGTCGGCGGCGACCGCGGCGGAGGCCGGGACGGCCGATGGCGGTAAGGTCACCGTGGCCACCAGCCGCGGCGCGGTCACCGTTCCCGTGCGGACCGCGGACATGCCCGACCGGGTCGTGTGGCTGCCGGCCAACTCGGCAGGCTGTGCGGTGCGCAGCGGGCTCGGCGCGGGCCACGGCACCCTGGTGACGGTGAGGAGGGCGGAATGACGGCCAGCAGCTCCGCGGCGCCGCCGCATGCGATCGCGGCGGCTGAGCCCACGCTGTCCAGCTTCGGCCACGACATCTGGTGGCTGATCGCGCTCAAGGTCGGTGTCATCTTCGCGTTCCTGATGCTCACCACGCTGCTGACGATCTGGGCCGAGCGGCGGGTGATCGGCCGGATGCAGTCCCGCCCCGGGCCGAACAGGGCCGGCAAGTTCGGCCTGCTGCAGTCCCTGATGGACGGCCTCAAGCTGCCGCTCAAGGAGGACATCATCCCGCGCGGCGTGGACAAGGTGCTGTTCGTCATGGCCCCCGCCATCGCGCTGATTCCGGCCTTCATCAGCTTCGCGATCATCCCGTTCGGCCCGGTCGTCTCGATTTTCCACCACCACACCCCGCTGCAGCTCGCCGACCTGCCGGTGGCTGTGCTGCTGGTGCTCGCGATGAGCTCGATGGCCGTGTACGGGATCGTGCTGGCAGGCTGGGCGTCCGCGTCGCCCTACTCGCTGCTCGGCGGCCTCCGTTCGTCCGCGCAGGTGATCAGTTATGAGATCGCGATGGGGCTGTCCTTCGTCCCGGTCTTCCTCTACGCGGGCTCGCTGTCGACGACGGCCATCGTCCATGCGCAGGCACACGGTGCCGTGCTGCACGCGGGCGGGGTGACGCTGCACTACCCGTCGTGGTTCGCGGTGCTGCTGCTGCCCTCATTCGTGATCTACCTCGTGACCATGGTCGGCGAGACCAACCGGCTGCCGTTCGACCTGCCCGAGGGCGAGGGCGAGCTGGTGGGCGGCTTCCACACCGAGTACAGCTCGCTTAAGTTCGCGCTGTTCTACCTGGCCGAGTACATCAACATGATCACGGTATCCGGGCTCGCGGCGACCCTGTTCCTCGGCGGCTGGCGGGCGCCCTGGCCGATCACCGTGTGGTCCGGTGCCAACAGCGGCTGGTGGCCGCTGCTGTGGTTCCTCGGCAAGATCGCGCTGCTGCTCTTCTTCTTCATCTGGCTGCGCGGCTCGCTGCCCAGGATCCGCTACGACCAGCTGATGAAGCTGGGCTGGAAGGTTCTCATTCCCAGCGCGCTGGCCTGGACCATGATCGTCGCGACCATGCGGGTCTGGCGCCGGGCGCACGGCAGCGTCGCGGTCTACGTGGTGGGCGGCGGGATCGTGGTCGTGGCGATCGCGTTCTTGCTGGCCGGGGAGGTTTCGGCGCAACGGGCCGAGCGGGCGGCGGCGCTCGCCGGGGATGAGGCCGGCGGCCCGGCGGCCGGACCGCCGGATCGCGGCACCGCAGGCTTCCCGCTGCCGCCGATGGACCTGCCGCACTACCAGGGCATCGGCGTGACCGTCGAGCAGCACCATGACCGCGCGGGGGCCGGCAGCGCGGGGCCTGCCACCGTCGCCGACACGGCCAAGGAGGTCACCGGTGCTTGACTTCCTGAACCCGGTCAAGGGCTTCTGGGTTACCTTCCGGCAGATGCTGCAGAAGGTCGACACCGTCTACTACCCCGAGGAGAAGCGGCCGACCGCGCCCAGGTTCCACGGCAGGCATCAGCTCAACCGCTGGCCTGACGGCCTGGAGAAGTGCATTGGTTGCGAGCTCTGCGCCTGGGCCTGCCCGGCCGATGCCATCTTCGTGGAAGGCGCCGACAACACCGAGGACGGGCGGTACTCCCCCGGCGAGCGGTACGGCCGCGTCTACCAGATCAACTACCTGCGCTGCATACTCTGCGGGCTGTGCGTCGAGGCCTGCCCGACCCGCGCGCTGACCATGACGAACGACTACGAGCTTGCGGACGACAACAGGGAGAGCCTGATCTGGACCAAGGAACAGCTGGTCGCGCCGCTGCTGCCGGGGATGGAGGCCCCGCCGCACCCGATGCGCCTTGGCGAGACCGAGGTGGACTACTACCAGCTCGGCGCCTCCGGCGTGGCCGGCCAGGACCAGCCCCCTGACGCCGACGGAGCGGGCCGGTGAATCATCCCGTGCTGCTCGCCGCAGGGGCCGCCGCGACCACCCAGGCCATCACGTTCTGGGTGCTGGCCGTGGTCGCCGTCGCCGCCGCCCTCGGCATCGTGCTGGCCAGGAGGGCCGTGCACTGCGCCGTGCTGCTCGCCGTGGTGATGCTGACCCTGGCCGTGCTGTATGCCATGCAGGGAGCGCCGTTCCTCGCCTTCGTGCAGGTGATCGTCTATACCGGCGCGGTGCTGATGATCTTCCTGTTCGTGCTCATGATCGTCGGCGTGAGCTCGGCGGACTCGGTGGTGGAGACGATCAGGGGCCAGCGGCTGGCGGCCGGCGTCGCCGGGATCGGGCTGCTCGTGCTGCTGAGCCTGATCGTCGGGCAGGCCGTGATCGGCCCGGCCGCCACGACCGGCCCGAATTTCGGGTCGTCGAACATGGACGGCATCGCCGCCCTGATCTTCACCAGGTACGTGTTCCCCTTCGAAGTCACAAGTGCCCTGCTGATCACCGCGGCGCTCGGCGCGATGGTGCTCGCGCACCGGGAGCGGACCAGCCCGCGGCTGACTCAGCGGGACCTGTCCATCCGCCGGATGTCCGGCGGGCGGCCGGCGCCGCTGCCGGGACCAGGCACCTACGCGCGGCACAATGCGGTCGACATGCCTGCCCTGCTGCCCGACGGCAGGCCGGCCCGGCTTTCGGTCAGCCCCGCGCTGGCAGGCCGGGCCGAGTCGGAGCCGGTGCTGGCCGGCCGTGCGGAGCCGGGCCAGGCCATCGCCGGGACCGGGCAGGCCGCGCGCGAAGCGGCCGCTGGACCCGACGGTGACCAGGCAGAGCCGCCAGGCAGCGAGCCGGCGGACACCGGCGCCGAGGAGGAACGGTGGTAAGCCCCGCCCACTACGTGGCGCTGTCGGTGATCCTTTTCGTGATCGGCGCCGTCGGCGTGCTGGTCCGGCGCAACGCCATCGTCATCTTCATGTGCGTCGAGCTGATGCTGAACGCGGTCAACCTCGCCTTCGTCGCCTTCGCCCGGATGCACGGCAACCTCGACGGCCAGGTCATCGCGTTCTTCGTCATGGTGGTCGCCGCCGCCGAGGTCGTCGTGGGCCTGGCGATCCTGACATCGATCTTCCGTACCCGCAGGTCAGCGTCCGTAGACGACGCGAACCTGCTGAAATACTGACCCGGAGGCTCTGGGCCGTCGAGGCCCGCGGGCTTCCCCCCGGCGGGCGCTTTGTCCCCCCGGGCCGGCATTGCAGAGAGGCTAGCCAGTGACAGGCTCAGTTGCGGGCGGGCACGCGCCGCCGGCGGCGCTGATGACGGCCCTGCAGGCGGCCGGCATCCAGCACGCGGCGTGGCTGCTGCTGGCATTCCCGCTGGCGGGCGCGGCGATCCTGCTGCTCGGCGGCAAGCGCACGAACGCCTGGGGTCACCTGGTCGGCGTGGCGATGCCGGTCGCGGCGTTCGGCTACGGCCTGCTCGCGTTCATCGCCATGCTCGGCTACCCGGCCGCCCAGCGCGCCCGTGACATGACCTTGTTCACCTGGATCGACGTCGGCCGGTTCCACGTGAACATCGGACTGCTGCTGGATCCGCTGTCGATCAGCTTCGTGCTGCTGATCACCGGCGTCGGCTCGCTGATCCACATCTTCGCGGTCGGCTACATGTCGCACGACCCGGAGCGCCGGCGGTTCTTCGGCTACATGAACCTGTTCCTTGCCGCGATGCTGCTGCTCGTGCTCGCCGACAACTACCTCGCGCTCTACCTGGGCTGGGAGGGCGTCGGCCTCGCCTCCTACCTGCTGATCGGGTTCTGGCAGTTCAAGCCCGCCGCCGCCACGGCCGCCAAGAAGGCGTTCGTCGCCAACCGGTTCGGCGACGCCGGCCTGTCCATCGCGATCATGCTGATGTTCGCGACGTTCGGCACCGTGTCGTTCACCGGGGTCTTCCACCCGGCCGGCACCGCCAGCCAGCCAGTGCTCACCGCGCTCGGCCTGCTGCTGCTGCTCGGTGCCTGCGGCAAGTCCGCGCAGCTTCCGCTGCAGTCCTGGCTGCTCGACGCGATGGAGGGCCCGACCCCGGT
>Ga0070706_100006554_pt1 | contig 10985 bp, 9 predicted proteins | sample KBSK5501metaG_FD_65476 | JGI IMG/M metagenome (GOLD analysis project Ga0070706, IMG submission 65476) | Corn, switchgrass and miscanthus rhizosphere microbial communities from Kellogg Biological Station, Michigan, USA - KBS K5-50-1 metaG | ecosystem: Host-associated > Plants > Roots >...
GGGACCCTGCGTCGCCGGATGCGTCGGAGGCGCCGCTCAGCGACGTCGCGCTCGACGATTGCATCGCGGCAGTCCGCGCTGCCAAGCGACCGGTGCTCGTCTACGGGTGGGGCGTGCACCTCGCCAAAGCCGAGACGGAGGCGTGTGAGCTCGCGCAGATACTCGGCGTTCCCGTCGCATTGACGTGGGCCGCCCGCGACCTCATGGCCCACGACGATCCGCTGGCCGTCGGAGGCTTCGGGACGCACGGGGTCCGGTTCGCCAACTTCGCCGTCCAGAACGCCGATCTCGTTCTCTCTGTCGGCTCGCGGCTCGATACCAAGGCGACGGGCAGCCCTCCGTCGACGTTCGCGCGCGAAGCGCGGATCATCATGGTCGACGTCGACCCGACCGAGATCGGCAAGTTCGCGCGCCTCGGAGTGAAGCTCCACCTTGGCGTGGTCGCCGACGCCCGGTCGTTCCTCCGCGCATTCGTTCGACGTGCCCGCGAGGAACGATTCCCCGACTTCGCGCCCTGGCTCGAGCGGATTCTCGACTGGAAGCGACGCTACCCGGCGTGTCTGCCCCGTTACGCCGAGGAGACGAAGGTCAACCCGTACTGGCTCGTCAACCGACTGTCGCGCGTCCTCGATGAAGACGAGATCATCTTCTCGGACACGGGCTGCGCCCTCGCGTGGATGATGCAGGGGTTCGAATTCAAGCGGCGGCAACGGTTCTTTCATGCCTTCAACAACACCCCGATGGGGTACAGCTTGCCCGGGGCGATCGGGGCGAGCTTCGCACGGCCGGGCCGTCGGATCATCTGCGTTGCGGGCGACGGGAGTCTCCAGATGAACATCCAGGAGCTGATCACCGTCATCCGGCACCTGCTTCCGATCAAGATTCTCCTTGTGAACAATCACGGGCACAGCATGGTGCAGCAGACTCAGGAGATGTGGCTCGGTGCGAACTACTACGCGACGTCGATCGAGGGAGGTCTCGCGTTTCCGGACTTCGTCGCCGTCGCCAGAGCGTATGGGTTTCCGGCGGACACGGTGAGCCGGAACGCCGAGATCCCGACGAAGCTCGCGCACGCCCTCGAGTCGGACGGCCCGTATTTCCTGAACATCGACATCGATCCAGCACACCGGGTGATCCCGCAGGTGAAGTTCGGACGGCCGAACGAAGATGCCGACCCGCTCCTCGCCCGGGATGAGTTTCTGCGGAACATGATCGTCTCCCCACTTCCGGTGTCGCTTCAGCAGAGATAGCCGCGCTCATGTCACCGATCGCTCTCCTGTTCGAGGCACTGATCGAACACCCTCGACTCCACGCGCCGACGTCGGCCGTGTACCGGGTGCTGAAGGCATTCGCCCGGGCGCAGATCGAGGCGTCCTTCTCGAGTCTTGAACGGATCGGCCGTGAGTTCTGGGAATTCGGCCCGCTGTCGCTTCCCTATACATCCATGGGGGCCGTGACCTCGCTCGATCTGTTCGGGCTGGACGAGCTGATCATCTTCACCTTCTACCATCGGAATCGGAGCCGGTATCGGCGAGTCCTCGACATCGGCGCGAATCTTGGTCTCCACTCGATGATCATGGCGCGCTGCGGCTTCGAGGTGAAGGCCTTCGAGCCCGATCCGTCGCATTTCGATCTGCTGAAGGCCAACCTCGCCGCCAACAACATCTCGAACGTCGAAGCCATGGCGGAAGCCGTCTCGACGACAGACGGGAAGGCGGAATTCGTGCGCGTCCTCGGCAACACGACGGGCAGTCACCTCGCCGGATCGAAGAGCTCGTACGGAGAGCGCGAGTACTTCACCGTGAGCACCACCGCCGCTGGTCCGCTTTTCGAATGGGCTGACTTCGCCAAGATCGATGCAGAGGGACACGAACGGGACCTCCTGCTGAATACGAGCGCCGAGGCATTCGCCCACCTCGACGTGATGGTCGAGATCGGGAATGACGCGAACGCCGAGGCCATCTTCGCGCACTGCCAAGCGCTCGATGTGCGGATGTTCGCGCAGAAGATCGGATGGCAACCGGCGCGGCGGCTAGCCGACATGCCGACGTCACACCGCGAAGGCAGCCTCTTCCTGAGCACGAAGCCGGAGATGCCATGGTAGACGGCGAGCGCGCGGAGACGCATCGAGGGCGATGGCACCGCCGTCTGCTGGCTTCCGCCGGCAAGCAGCCCCACGTGGAGTAGCCCCGTAGTGGTCCGACGGTCGCCGACCGCCGTGGGCCACGAGCCCTCGACGACCCGAGTGAACACCCGGGTCGTCAGCGGGCGTGGTCTCGTCGTTGTCGTGAATGCCTGCTCTGTCAGTTTGTTTCTCGCGATCGTCATCTTTCTTCGGGGATTCCAGCCTGCGGCCGCCGGTTTTGATCAAAACGGCTGGCTACTGCTGGTCTACCATCTGTCCCGACTCGCACTCGCCGTTTACGTCGTGATCATCTCCTACTCGGCGGGCTACCGGGCTCTCGAGCTGTTCCATCGTGACGGTCGATATAATTTCAGCGACGCCCGAGCGACGTTCATCATGTGTTTCTTCCTTGGAGCATCTCTGTACGGAATCGTCTTCAGTGTGCTGGGACTCTTCGGGCTCATCGGCCTGGGCAGCAGTCTGACTTTGACCGTCCCGATATTGTTGCTCTCCTATCGCCCGCTGAGAGCACTCTGGCCGGACCGATTCGAGGACGTTACTCGTCCTCTGACTCAGGACACGCATGCGACCCCGCTGGCCGCGTCCATCGTGGCCGTCGCGGCGGTGGGTGGCGCACTGCTGTTCGTCCTCACGAGAGTCGTGTTCATTCCAGTGCCGGATGGCAACATCTGGGAGCACTACCTCCACTATTACCGTGTGGTCCTCGCGAGCGGATCGACGGGGCCCAACGAAGTGTGGCATCACTTCTACAACTCGAAAGGCGGCGGTCTCGTCTTTCTGGTGAACGTGTTGAGCGACTTCTTTGGCGTCCAGCTGGTGAGTGGGTGCTTCGCCGTCCTGGCAGGCTTCATCATCCTCGACCTGCTCCTGACATATTGTCAGAGTGCCAGCTGGGCGCTCTTCGGCGTGGCTCTCTTCTTCGGTTACCTGTGCGGAGACGTGTCGGACGGCACTATGTTCAAGGTCCACGGCGTGCTTTTGGGTTACGCGAGCTTCGCGCTCTGGGGCAGTGTGCGACTTCAGGAGACCAGCGCACGCCACGGCCGGCCGCTACTGACAGCGCTGGTCGTATCGCTCTTCTATCTGGGCTTTTATTTGCCCGTTGTGACAGCGCTGTTTCCCCTCGGCTTCGTGTTGATCGTGGTCGCAAACGGCAGGCTTCGCGACCGGCGCGTCATGGGATCGTTTCTGATCATGACGGGCGCGCTAGTTGCAGGAAGCGTGATCGATGTCTTGACGAACTGGATGATGACCGGCCTTCCGGAGCTCACGCCCATCCGGTGGCTCTGGGCGATCGCGGACCGGGACAAGGTCGAGAAGGTGTTTGGTACGGGTGGGGTCGATTTCTTCCTCGCGGTCAACAATGACCTCATGCACTCTCGTCCGTGGCTGCAACGGATTGAGGCGACCATCCGGCGCCCCGTCCCGGGCGCGATGATGGACGTCACGTTTGTGGCGGCCATGGCATTGCTTGCCGCAGCGTGGGTACGGCGTCGTCGCAACGATAGTCTTGCAGTCGGCGCTAAATTCTTGCGACAGGTCGCCGCGTTCATCGTGCCACTTGCGGCGTTTGTCGTCGTGATTCCGTCGCCAAGCATCTACCGCATGGGTGTGATCTCGGTCGTGTTTACGATCCTCGCCGTCGTGGTCATCTGGAAGCGTCTCGTCGACATCTGCGTTGGAGGACTCGAGTTGCCGTTGCTGGCCGTGAACGGCGAACCTGAAGCGACGATACGTCACCGGTCCGTGCGACTCTGGCATGTGGCGACCATTGCGATCATCGCGTGGGGGATGGCGTCGGTATTTACCCACGCAGAAAAAAACCTGAGACGAGAGTGGCCAATTATCGGTGCGTATGCGATGGGATCAACATCGTTGGACGCGACGCTGCGAGCAATGGAGTCTCGTTATCAGTCGCCGCCGGGCACGAGTGTTGCCGCCATGGCGGAATTTGAGAAGACCGTAACGAGCCGGGGGAGGATCCTCAGCTTGGTGTACGATCCCGGATATGCTTACGCGCTTCCGGCTGAAGGCATCGTATCGGAGCCGACGTACGCGCTGATACGCAATCGGGAACAGATCTTTGCCACGACTTCAGACGGGGTTGCTCGGTACCTGCGTGAGCGGAATATCTCACATCTCGTGGTGAACCTTCGGCGGCCGCTGTTCTCGACGATTGCGTTTACGGCTCTTTTCGATCCAAGCGAAATGAAAAAACACTTGAGTGTCGCGTATGAAGACGGCGATTTTTTCATTTTAACGTGGCGGGGGCCGCAGGGAGACCCACCGCCTGACCATCTCGTGCGACTGTTCGAGCTCAAGCGCACGGGTGCCCTGCACTATCCATTCAGCAGCCGCTTCATCGTACAGATGCTCACGGGCGAGCCAACGGCGACGAATCGAGCTGGGTCTGAGACGATTCGGGACATGTTTGATCGGCGGCTCGAAACGGTGTTGCTGACGGACGTATTACCTTCGGTGTCAGGCAAAGGCGCGAGAGAGCTTCTGAGCGGCGTATGGGAGGCTGGCCGGAAAGAACTACGGAACGCGAAGCCCGCAGTCCGCGTCGCCGAACGGGATGTTCGAGAGCGCCTGCTGAGGCGCTTCATGGAGACGATTTACGAGTGGTACGTCGCCGAAATCGGGCCTGAGTTCGCGACCCTGGCAGCCGAGTGCGACGAAAGGGTGCCGTTCGGGATGAGCTACCCGAGGGACGCAGCGTGTGGCTCACCGGCCCCAATGGTTCGTCGGCTGCTGCGAGAGAGGTGGGGCCAGGCTGCCGAAAGCGTTCGCAAGGTGGAGGCCTCTTCCCGAGCCCTCAGCCGATGAAATGCAAGAACACGATCCCCTCTGCAGTCGCGCTTGCGATTCTGACGGTCGGTGATGGTTACGCCTTGCAGCTCCGCGATGACGTCCCGACCATTGCCTCACCGGGTCGGTGGGCCTTGTTTGGCGGGAGTCTCCATGACGGAGAACCGCCGGCGCTCGGGATCCGGCGCGAGATCCTCGAAGAACTGGGCTTGCAAACGATTGGCTGGCGACAGCTATGGACGGTTCGGTACTACGATTCTTTTTGGGACACGGTGGTGCCGCACGTGATCTTCGCGAACGATGTCACGACGGTCTGGTCTCGTCACGTGCTGCACGAGGGCCAAGCGGCCGAGGTGTTTCGCATCGACGGATTGCCGACGCCGATGGACCCGATCGTGTCCGCGTTGCTGGAGCGTTATCACGATCAGATTCGGCGGTGACGCCGGAGCGATGAGGAGGTGATAGGCATGCGAAAGCTGAAGTACTGGGAAGCGATCAGCGAAGCGACCGTACAGTGCATGGAAGAAGACCCGAGCATCTTCGTTACCGGCATCGGCGTCGACGATTTCAAGGGCGTATTCGGCACGACGCTGGAGGCGGCTCGACGCTTCGGCAGCAAGCGCGTGTTCGACATCCCCAACGGCGAGAACGCGATGGCCGGCATCGCGATCGGCGCGGCCGCCGTCGGCAAGCGTCCCCTCGTCGTGCACCCGCGGAACGATTTCATGTTCTTGGCGATGGATCAGATCTTCAACCTGGCGGCGAAATGGCGATATATGTTTGGGAACAAGAGCAGCGTTCCCGTCGTCTTCCGCGGGATCGTTGGCCGTGGATGGGGACAAGGTGCCACGCACTCGCAAAGTCTTCAGGCGACCTTCGCGCACTTCCCAGGCTTGTACGTCGCGACTCCGGCGAGCCCCGCCGACGCGAAGGGGTTGGTCGTGAGCGCTCTACGCGGCGATGGCCCGGTGGTGCTGCTGGAGAACCGTGCCCTGTACGAGCACGAAGGTGAAGTGCCTGAGAAGCCGGTGGCCGTGCGATTCGGAAAGGGCCGGGTCGTCAAGCCGGGGAGGGACATCACGATCGTCGGCGTGTCGCTGATGGCGTACGAGGCGGAGCGCGCCGCGACGATTCTCGCAGACCGCGGCATCGACGCGGAGGTGATCGACCCGCGCAGCGTCCGGCCCCTCGACACCGACCTGATCCTCGAGTCGCTCGAGAAAACCGGACGTCTCGTCGTCGCCGACACGAGTTGGGCGTTCTGCGGCGTCGCGGCGGAGATCGCGGCGATCGCCGCCGAACGCGGGTGGCAGTATCTCCGCGGTCCGGTTCGACGTGTCACACCGCCCGACTGCCCTGCGCCCGTGTCGAGGCCGCTCGAGGATGCGTTTCACCCGGGCCCCGTCGCGATCGCTGAGGCGTGTCTCAGCCTGCTCGACGCGCCGACCGGTCCGTCACGGCGCTTCGCCGACGTCCACGCCGACTTCCAGGGACCGTACTGAGGATGGGTTACAACGAGTAGCCCGCACTCCGGGCGTCTTCGTAGAACATCTTCACCGTCTCGAGCGAATACTGGTCGAGGCCTTTTCCCACGAGCGTGAGCTTCCTCAGGATGTCGGCGGTGACGGTGATGATGTGGCAGCCGATCTGGTCGGCCTGGAAGATGTTAAGTAGCTCGCGCGGACTGGCCCAGATCAACTCGACGTACGGGTGCGAGGCGAGGCGCTCCACCGCGGCGGCCATGACCGGCACCGGGTCGCGCCCGGTATCCGCTACGCGGCCGGCGAACACCGACACGCAGCCCGGGACACCGTCCGCGAAGCACCGACTGATCCGGTCGACCTGATCGAGAGTCGTGACGGCCGTCACGTTGACCTTCACGCCGGCGTCGGTCAGCCGGCGGACGAGGTCTTGGGACGACTCACCGCGTGTGTTCGTGATCGGGATCTTCACGTACACATTGGTGCCCCACGTGGCGATCGCGCGAGCCTGACGCTCCATCTCGTCGAATTCGTCGGAAAACACCTCGAACGAGATGGGGCGGACGGTGATCAACTTCAGCACGTCGTCGGCAAATTTCGTGTAGTCGACGACGCCCGCCTTGCGCATCAGCGTCGGGTTGGTCGTGAACCCCTTGATCAGGGGGTTTTGCGCAAGCGCGAGCATCTCGACCTTGTCGGCGCCATCGGCGAAGATTTTGACTCGTAGATCAGCGAGTGCCCGCATAGCTCCCAGTGCCCGCCGCCGATTCGCGCGCGGTTATTGCACCGATTCCCACTTCATCGGTGTGGCCTGAAGATCGGGGTGAGCCACGAGGAGATGCCACACCACCGCCTGGAACGCCTCGGTGTGCGCCGTCACCAGCGCGGCGTCGACGGTGGGGATGACGACGCAGGCGTCGGCGACCCGCGCTGTGAAGCCGCCGTCGCGGCCGACGACACCGCAGATCGCGGCGCCGACGGATCGCGCGTACTCGAGTGCTCGCACGAGGCTGACGCTGATCCCGCGCTCGAGATCACCGCCGCCAACGGAGAAGACCATCACGAGGTCAGCCGGCCCCAGTCGGCTCGTTTTGAGCCAGTTCGAGAACGCGCTGTCCCAACCGTCGTCGTTAATGCGCGCGGTCAGCTCCGACACGTTGTCGACCGGCGTATAGGCCTCGATAGCAGCGATCTTTCGGAAGTCGTTCACCGCGTGCGATGCGTGTCCGGCGCCGCCACCGACGCCGATGACGAAGAGCCGCCCCTGTCGCTCACGAACGGCCACGAGGACGCGCACTACCTTGTCGATCGCGACAGGATCGAGCGTTCGCGCAATCGCCGCTGTCTGTTCGAGGTAGCGTTCGGTGAAGGAGATCGACACTATGGTCGTTGCCCGTGGGCCGTGACGAGGGCGAATTCACGAGGCACGCGGAAATTCTACTGATACCCGGGGCCGGTGTCCACTGCGTTTGTAGATGATATACGCCTGGCTGAAATAATCGGGCAGCACCGTGATCTGCTCGAAATGCCGCGCGAGCAATGACTCCACCAACCCTACGCACGCGTCACAGGTCGCTCGGTAGCCATCCAGGGACGCCGGCACGATGACGGCGTAATCCGCGTCGTTGACCAGCCATTGTCGGATCTCCGGTTCTCCCCAGAGGCCGCTTCGCGCCCGGATCCCGTCATCGCTCATCGACGACAAGGTATTGAAGCCGAAATTCTGGCGGAGGTAGGGTTTCAAGCCTGCGATGTAAAGCGCCTGTGTCGCGCCGAGGTTGAAGATTCGCGACTCGGCCGGGATGGTCCTGCGCAGAGCGTCACCAAGACTGGTCAAGTCGCGCGTCGGCGAATGATCGTACGAGATCGCCCGTGGCAAGGCGGGTGGCCGCGACGCGACGGGCGCCAACAAGAACAAGGCGCCGAGCAACACGAGGGCCGTCCGTTGGTAGATCTGTCTGGTGCAGTATTCCGCGATCAACGTCGAGAATCCGAATCCGAGCAGAACGGCCACCAGAATACCGAACGAGGCGATATAGCCGACCGATCCCGTCCAGGACCCTCGCGATCCGACGAGATGCATGACAGCCAGGTACATCGATATCACGGCGATGACGTTGACCGATCCGTTTGAGAAGAACGCGCGGATCCTGCCACCGCGGACGGCGATGACGGCGACCGACACCGCAAGCACGAGAACTGCTACAAGCCACGGCTTGTACCAGCGCGCGAGGACCACGAGAGCCCCCTTCGGGGTGTTGGTCGCGTCGTATCGAAGCGGCGCCATCATTCGGGTTGGGCTCTGGTACCCGTAGGCGCGGGCGACACCGTCGAGCAGAGGGACATAGGCGAGGAACTTGAGATGCCGCGGATCGTACAGGAAGAAGGCCAGTGGCGGCACGATGACGATCGAGACGATCGCCAAACGCTCAGCTGCAGTCTTCGCTTTCCAGAGCAGGTAGAGCATCGCGAGAGGGATCACGGGCATCATCAGCGTTCTGGTGAAGAAGAGGAGCGAACACGCGGCCATGGCCAGGACATGCTTGTGGCGAACGTTCGTGCCGAAGACGAGGTAGAGCGCCGTCAGCAGAAGAAGCGAGGTGAGTGCGTGGTAGGACGACTGCGCGAACGATCCGATGAGCGTGCTCTCGGTGATAGCGAAGAGGAGCGTGAGGATGCCGCACAGGCGTCCACCAATCCGGGTCGCGAAGAGCATCAGCAGCACGAGGCACAGCGTGCCGACGGCCGCGGAAGTAATCCGAGCGGCGACGATGCTGCGATCGAGAACGAGCTGTGAGAGCCCGAAGAAGTAGAACGGCAAGGGTGCGCGAAAGCCCGGCAGCTCATCCTGAAACAGGCTGATCTGTCCGCCGATCGCCATCCGCCCCAGAAACACGTGCACCGTCTCGTCGGGATCCGGCACCATCGCCCACGCGAAGAAGCAGCTCTGGACGAACGAGGCGACGAGACAGGCGGCGATGAGGTAACGCGAGACTACCGGCCAGATCACGGGGGGCAGCCTATCACACTCGATTTTTCCCTTGCTCCACGAGCCGGAATGTTCAAGCGTTGAACACCCATGGCCCACGACTACCACACCGGACGCGAGCTCGAAATCCTCAAGGCCATCGACGAGCGGCAGCCCGCGTGATGGAGCTGTGGCAAGTCGCTGGTCTTCTCAACGGACACTTCGTTCGGTCCTGTCGATCCGCTCGCAAGGACCGCGCGATCGTAGTGGAGATAGTGTTCCCAGATGTTGCCGTCCGGCGCCGCAATGAACACGACTCTCGTGAGAAGAAACAAGAGCGCGAAACTCACCGCCGCGGCGGCCGCGATGGAGGCCAACAGCGGGGTGGCGTGCGTGTCCTGAGTCAGAGGACGAGTGACGGCCTCCAATCGTTGCGGCCAGAGTGATCTCAGCGGGCGATAGGCGAGCACCAATACCGGGACGGTCAACGTCAGACTGCTGCCAAGGCTGATGAGCCCCAGGAGTCCCAGCACATTGAAGACGATTCCGTACAGGGATGCCCCAAGAAAGAAACACACGATGAACGTCGTTCGGCCGTCGTGGAAACCGTCTCGACGATCTCGATGAAGCAACTCGAGAGCCCAGTAGCCCGCCGTAACAGATGATCGTCACGTACAAGGCTAGTGGGAGCCGGAAAAGGTGGTAGACCAGGAGCCACCATCCCTTTTGATAGAACCCGGCCGCCTCGGGCTTGAATCCCCGGAGAAACGCGACGATCGCCAGAAAGAAAACGACCAAAGAGACGCTCACGACGACGACGACCCCCACTGATGAGCCAGGTGTTCACCCGCTTCGTCAACGGCTCGTGGCCCACGGCGGTCGGCGACCGTCGGATCATGAGGGGGTGACCCCGCCTGGCACTGGGCGCCGAGGGACCCGAGCAGGCTGTGGTGCCATCAGCGACGAGTCAGAAGCCCTTCGGTTCCGTCTAGAGGCGCGCGGCGCCGCACGAAAGACGCATTCGCTGGTCGCCTGCTTGGCGACAGGATTTGGCTCATCCTGTTCAAACTGCGCATCAATTCCACCAGCCCTGCCGCGCGAGCCAAGCGCGGACCCGCGCCGCGCGGCGCTCGTCGATCGCAACCACGCGCGCCGCGGGATCAGCGGGCCTCGCCCGGAGTCGCTTTACGTAGAGGCCCAAGCGAATCGGCGGCAGAGCGACGCGGAGAAGGAAACGTTCGAGTTGATCGTCTGATATGGACTCTAGGCGTGCGTCCGGCCGGTGTCAACGGGCCGATCATCATGGTGTAGGGAGCACATGATCTGTCCGCTCCCGAGAGCAAGTGAAATGTCCGCTTTTCAGGCGGAGCGTCGTACGTCCATCAGCAACCAAGGGGGTGCTGATGGCGTTCGCCGCGGCCGCGGTGGAGCGGGCCATGACGTACCAGCAGGTGATCATGCGGGCGTTGGCAGGCAGTCTCACGTGGCTGCAGGCGGCAGACATCCTGGCGATTCATCCACGTTCGTTGCGCCGGTGGCGGGCTCGTTATGAGCAGGATCCCAAGCTCGGGCTGCTCGA
>Ga0070706_100006555_pt1 | contig 10984 bp, 12 predicted proteins | sample KBSK5501metaG_FD_65476 | JGI IMG/M metagenome (GOLD analysis project Ga0070706, IMG submission 65476) | Corn, switchgrass and miscanthus rhizosphere microbial communities from Kellogg Biological Station, Michigan, USA - KBS K5-50-1 metaG | ecosystem: Host-associated > Plants > Roots >...
GCCGACTTCCCCGAAACTATGCAGCAGGAATAACGGAGAACCGCCAGGCGGCTGTGGCGGACGACATGCGCCAACCAACGCGGTACGCGCATGAGCGCCGAGCGACGCCGTACAAGGTTGACAAGACAGCGATCGCGACGACCGAGCTCACGAGCTGGGCGGGCTACCAGGCAATGGTGCGGCAGCCGTCATTACCATGGGGGTCTGGACTGCCCGCATCCGATAGGTCGCCCTTTCTGCATCGTCGACCCACAGCACCAGGTGGTACACACCGGGAGCCGGGAACTCGACGTTCGGGATCGTAACGGCAAATGGGATAAGCTGCGGCTCGCCGTACTGGGCCTCGATGGTTGGCGCCGTGCGGAAGCGCGCCTCTACACGCACAGGACGCTCCTCTTGCTCCGGCCCTCGAAGCCCGATCCGGAGAGTATGATCCCGCATCGTGTCTTGGAAGGGCATTTCCACCACCGCACCGACCCCAAAAGTCGCCAATTGCGTAGGAAAGCTCGGAAAGCGTAGAAGGCCGAAAAAACCTCCATTAACGTACATTTTAGCATCTGGCGCGACCGCAGCATGGTCCGCGGCGAAGAACGCCAGCACTGTGGTACGCGTGATGGCCGCTGGCGACTCCGGCGCCGTCGGCGTGTCCTGGTCGGCGGCGGGATCGGTGAACGGGGTCGACTCTGTCATACAGTCATGGTAAGCTTTGTATGACAGCGCGTCAAGCAGGGAGGAGTGGTGCTCGACATCTATCGTTACGAGGCTATCGACTGGGATGACCCGGAGATTGATCCTGATCCGGAGACGAATAATCTGCTGCACTGCCAGCAAGTGGATCATCTTGGTGCCCAGGCGGAATTAATCGTCTACGAGGTGTTGTACGGCCATTGGGCCGAGATCCGCTTCAGGGTGCAGTCGGCGCAGTACTCCGTGGTCGGGGTAGCACTGTCGTCCGTCTGGCTTCTATTGTTTGAGGACTCCCACAAGCGCGGTGACTGGCTGCGCCCGGTCTCGGGTTGGCCGGCTGAGATAGCGGAGATTCGTGCTTGGGAGCAGGCGACCGGACAGGCCTGGAGAGGAAAGCGATGAGCGTTGAGCGCCCTCAGGGTCTAATCGAAGGATCTGCTCGCCGCGGTGCGCCTCGTCGGCTGGATCAGATGATCTCAGCCCGGCTTGATCCGGCACTCGTTGCGGCCTTGAAGCGACTTGCCGAGCAGCGCGGCGTGTCGCTGAGCGATGTTGTGCGGGAAGCGGCACTGCTGCTCCTTGCTCGCGAGGAGCCAAAGAACGTGATCACGTTCAGCGTCGAAATGACGAATCCGCGCACTGGCAAGATTTCCCGGGACACTTACCAGCAGGCCAGCGGCGCTGCCGCCGGACGATCAAACGTAGCTACCGCCGGCGACCAGCTGCTCACCATTGTGGCCTCAGTGACGTCGAGCGCATCGCCCTGCCGTTCAGTTCCGGCAGGCCGGGCATGGCGGCGCAGTCGTCGCGGCCGGCCGTGGCCGGGCTAGCGTTAGGCGAGGCCGGAGCGAACGGCGCATGCGGTGGCGTGATCGGCGCGGCCGCGCGCGCCGATCTTGCGGTAAAGGTTCGCCACGTGCCGCTAGATGGTGTGCGTGCTCAGCCCGAGCCGCCTGGCGATCTGGGCATTGGATTCCCTCCCGCAAGCAGCCTGAGCACCTCGCTCTCGCGCGGTCAGGCCACCGGGTGACGGTGCAGGCTGGGTGTCCTGCGACCCTGCCCCGGCCGGCCCCGGCCAGGCACCGGCCCGCCCGGGCGCTCGGGCACGACGCCATCGCAGAGGAAGGCAGTGATCATGCCGGCGACCGCGGCCGTGTCTTCAATGAACAGGGTCGGCTGGGTGCCGTCGAGCAGCACCAGCCGACCCCGCGGCAGGTCGGCCGCGAGCGCGCGCGGCACGGCGAGGGGGATCTGGCTCATCCCGGTTCCGTGCTGCACCAGCGTGGGCGCCGTCACCGCGGGTCCGCTTGTATCGGTGTGCTCGAACCCCGGCTCGGCACGATGGCGCGCGGGGCCGTGATCTGATGAACTCCATGGCGGATCAAGGGAGCGCGTGGATCGACCGCATGCCCGACGAACTCGGCGGCCAGCGGGCGCTGCTGCGAGGGCTGCTGCGGGCCTGCGAGTCCGACGACAGGATCAGGTGGCTCGCCATCGCATGCTCGGTCGGCCGCGGCGTCGCCGACCGGTTCTCTGACCTGGACATGGGGATGGGCGTCGCGGACGATCAGTTCGACGCCGCCCTGGCCGACGTGCGCGGCGTGGTCGACGGCCTCGGGGATCTCGTCGAGAGCTATCACCACCAGCTGCCAGGGCTCGCGATCCCGCACGAGCGGATCTTCGCCCAGTACGCCGACCGGTGCCAGGTCGACCTCGTCGTGTTCCCCGCAACGCAGACGATCGGGCAGGTCGCGGACGAGGTCGTGCTCTACGACCCCGACGATCAGATCGCCGTGTCATTCGAGCGGCAGCCGGTGACCGCCCGGCAGGCGCGCGAGTGGGCGTTCGGCGGCTGGTGCGCGCTCATCGACCTCGGCAAGTACCTGCGCCGTGGGTCGCCGTGGGAGGCGCTCCAGCGCCTGCACGAGGCTCAGGCGCAGCTCTGGCGGCTATGGGCGGCCTGCCTCGAGGTCCCGAACCCGCAATACGGCCTGACCAGCATCCTGGACTTCGCACCCGGCCGCCTTCCCGCGCAGATGGAGGCAACCGTGGCCGATCTCGATCCCGGCCGGCTGCTGGCTGCCGCGCGGAACCTGGCCGTGCAGCTGGCCGAGGTCGGCAGCCGCCTCGGGCCCGATCTCCGGGCCGCGCTGCCGGCCGCGATGGGACGCTTCGTGACCGCCGACCTGGCGGCACTAGAACCTGTTCTACCTTTTTCGCCACCGCGCTGGCAGGATCGGCACTGAGCGGCCGCGCGGCGGCTTGCCCGACGCGCGCCCCGGTCGACACCGAGCCGACAGCCCGGAGGTCCCGTGCGCTTCTCGTACGCGGAGTCGATGACAGACCCGTCGTTCTACCTGCCGCTGGCCAGGGCCGCGGAGGCCGCGGGCTACGACTCGATGGTCATTCCCGACAGCATCTGCTATCCCGAGCACGCCACGAGCACCTATCCATACAGCCCGGACGGAACGCGCGACTTCCTCGACGGCAAGCCGTTCCTCGAGCCGTTCTCGCTGATCCCGGCGCTCGGCGCCGTCACCGACCGGCTGAGGTTCGTCACGTTCGTGCTGAAGCTGCCTGTCCGCCACCCGGTGCTGGTCGCCAAGCAGGCGACCTCCACGGCCGTGCTGACCGGGAACAGGCTGCTGCTCGGCGTCGGGACGAGCCCGTGGCGGGAGGATTACGACGTGCTCGGCGTGCCGTGGGAGCGGCGCGGGCGGCGGCTGGACGAGGCCGTTGACATCATCCGCGGGCTGTCGGCCGGCGGCTACTTCACCTACGACGGCGAACTGGTGAAGATCCCGCCGATCAAGCTCTCGCCGGTTCCCGCCGAACCGATTCCGATCCTGTTCGGCGGCCACGGCGACGCCATGCTGCGCCGGGCGGCGCGGGCGGGGGACGGCTGGATGCACGGCGGCGGCGACCCGGCTCACCTCCCCGGGCTGCTCGCCAGGCTCGCCGAGGTTCGCGAGCAGGAGGGCACCGTCGGCCGACCGTTCGAGGTGCACGTGATTTCCGCGGACGCGTACAGCGCGGACGGGATCCGCCGGCTGGAGGAGCTAGGCGTCACCGACGTCACGGTCGGCTTCCGCTGGCCGTACACCACCGAGCCGGATACTCAGTCGCTCGCCGACAAGATCGGGGCGCTCAGCGCGTTCGCCGAGAAGGTCATCGCGAGGGTGAGGGACTGACGCATGCTCGGCGCGAACGGTCACCCGACAGCGCGTGACCTGGCGCGCCTGTCCCAGGCGGCGGTCCGCGCCAAGGACCGCGAGGGCTGGCTGCGGCTGTTCGCCCCCGACGCGGTGGTCGCCGACCCGATCGGCCCGTCCCCGCTCGACCCGGCGGGCGGCGGGCACCGAGGGCTGGCCGCGATCGCTGAGTTCTACGACGCGGTGATCGCGCCGAACGAGCAGGTCAGCTTCGAGATCGAGCGGTCCTACCTGTGCGGCGACGAGGTGGCCGACGTGGGCACCATCCGGACGACGCTGCCAGGCGGCAGGCACGTCGTGGTGGTCCGCGGCGTCTACACCTATCGCGGCGATGGCGCCGGCCGGCTGGCCGCGCTGCGGGCCTACTGGGAGTTCGACTCCGCCGAGGTCCTAACGGCCTAGCGAGTAACCAGGCGGCCTCGCTCCTCGCTACGGGCACGCCGCCCGCATCGCCGCGATCGTCGCCCCTGACTGTGCCTTCAGCGCGGAAAGCGCGCTGATGACCGCGGTGATCTGGGCCGCGGAAGGAGGACTTGACAGCCCCTGGGCGGCCTTCTCGACCTGCTTCAACGAGCCGGAAAGCTGGTTCACCGAGCTGGACAGCGCGCTGCCGCCCCGGCCCTTCAGCATGGCCAGCTGGGTCTTGATGTTGGTCAGGTCGGTCCTGATCTTGCCGGCCGAGCTCGCACTCAGCTGGAGGTGGGTCAGGTTCTCCAGCGAGATCCGCACCGAGTTGACATGCTTGCAGGTGCTCTGGTTCGCCGTCGGCGATCCGGAGTGCGCCGGCGGACTCGTGGTTGTGCCACCCGAGCTGGTGCTGGCGCCCGAGCTGCACGCGGCAGCAATCGCCATGACGCCCGCGATCACGGCAACCGCCGCCATCCTGGCCGGCCTGGCGGTCTGTGATTGCGTAACCATGCGGACATGCTCCCCGGGCGCCACGATCTCAACGTCACCCCCCGCGGGCGAGATCACGTTCGCCGGAATCCGGTGGATCGCACGCGTCCGTCAATGCCTGGCATCGCCCTGCACGAACTGGCCCGAAGTGTTATGAACTGGCATGACTACCGGTATTGACACCTTCGCTACGAGCGGTGTACTAACAGCTAATCGCTGGCGCTCGCCGGTGTCTTACGTGGTGGGGGCGATATCACCATGAAGTCCATCCAAGGCCCGATGACCGCGTGGGTGCTTGACCGCCGCAGGTTCCTGGCGTCGGGCGCCGCGGCGCTCGGAGGCGCGGTCCTGCTCGACGCATGCGGCTCGCCGAACAAGTCGGCCTCGACGAGCCCGACCACGCGGCCGCCGATCGGCAAGGAGACGGGGAGGCTGTCGATACTCGAGTGGCCAGGCTACGAGGCGCACGGCACGAAGGCGCAGCACAACGGCCTGCTGGCCGGCAAGGAGTACACCGACAAGTACGGTACGAGCGGCATCACCTACAGCTACATCACCAACGACGACCAGGCGCTGGAGAAGGCGACGTCAGCCGGGCCATTCGACCTGATGCACCCATGCCATGAGAACCTGCCCGACTACGTCAGCCGGGGGCTCGTGCAGCCGTTCGACACGTCGCTGATTCCCAGCTTCTCCCAGCTCAACCCGTTCCTGGCCAAGAAGGGCCAGATCAACGGCCAGCAATACATGATCCCGTGGGACTGGGGCTACGGCAGCCTGACCTACAGGACCGACCACGTGTCCGCCGCCGACGCCACCGGCTGGGAGCTGGCCTGGAACAAGAAGTACTCGGGCAAGATCTCGCTCTGGGGCGGCGCCTCGACCAACTTCGAGATCGCCGCGCTGAAGCTCGGCTTCCCGCAGATCGACAACCTGTCGACCAGCCAGCTGGCGGCCGCGAAGGCCGCCCTGCTCGCGCAGAAGCCGCTCAACAAGCTGTACTGGGACAACGAGTACACCCAACTTCAGCCCGACCTGAAATCGGGCACCACGTGGATCGGGTACTCCTGGCAGGACACGCTGGTCACGCTCTCTGGCGAGAAAGTCCCTGTCGCCTTCCTGAACCCGAGCCAGGGCAGGCTGTCCTGGCTGTGCGGGTTCATGCTCGGCGCGCATACCAAGAACTACCGCCACTGCCACGCCTACGTGGAGTCCTATATCAACCACGCGGCATGCGCCCAGATGACGAACCTGTACTACTACGGGACGTCGAACGAGACGGTGAAGCCCTCGCAGATCAAGAACCAGACCCTGGTGAAGGCGCTGAAGCTCGGCAACCCGAATGCCATCGCGGCACCCGACGTGCACCTGCAGTCCTGGTCGCCCCACCGGCCGGCGCTAGAGCTCGCCTGGCAGGAAATTGCCGCGGCCTGAGCTGAAGAGCATGCGGTGGCGGCCTGGCAAGGGTGCCCTTGTCCTGCCGCCGCTGCTGTTCGTCGTGGCACTGCTCGGCGTGCCAGTCATCTTCATCGCGCTGTTCAGCGTCGGCCTGCGGAGCAACATCCCTGGCACGCCGGTCGCGTTCTCGCTATCGAACTGGAGCGACTTCCTCACCGGCGGGGGCGGCGCGTTCCGCGGCAGGTTCGTGTACTCGATGGAGATCGCCCTTGGCGTCTCGGTGCTGACGACACTGGCCGCCTACCCGCTGGCCTACTTCCTGTCGTTCGTGGCCCGCCGCCGTAGGTACGCGCTCCTGCTCCTGCTGCTCGCGCCGTTCTTCACCAGCTACCTGCTCCGCGTGATCGCCTGGCAGATCATCCTGAACAACGATGGCGTAGTGAACTCGCTGTTGTGGGGCCTGCACCTGCGGCCGCACGGCGACTCGGTCTCGTGGCTGATCTACTCCACCTTCTCGGTGGCGCTGGTGCTGTTCTACACCTGGGTACCGTTCGTCTCGCTGCCGATCTTCGTCGTGCTCGAGAACATGGACCACCGGCTGCAGGAGGCGGCCGCGGACCTCGGCGCCAGCCGGATGGCCACGTTCTGGAAGGTCACGGTCCCGCTCAGCGTTCCCGGTGTGATCGCGGGCTTCGTCTTCGTCCTCATCCCGACGACCGGCGAGTTCATCACGCCGCTGCTGGTCGGCGGCCCGAACAACCAGCTCTTCGGCAACTCCATCCAGGCGTTCTTCAGCGTCACGCCGGACTGGAACTACGGATCGGTGCTCGCGATCGCGCTGATCGTCGTGGTCGTCTTGCTGACCCTGCTGTTCGGCAGGTTCATCCAGACGGACCTGCGCGCCGAGGCGGGGCCTGGGCGATGAGACTGGCCAGCCGGATCGGCAGCGCGGGTCTCGCGGCGTATTTCTGGATCTTCGTGCTGTTCCTGTTCTCACCCCTAGTGGTCCTGCTCATCTTTTCCGTGAACTCGAGTCCCACGCCGACCCTGCCCTTGTCAGGCTTTTCGACCCAGTGGTTCCACCAGGCGTTCAGCAACACGGAGCTGACCGGCGCCCTCGTGAGAAGCGTGGCGATAGCACTGGTCGCGGCCGTGATCGCGACCGCGCTCGGAATCATCGCGTCGCTAGGGCTGATGGCACTGCGCGGCCGTGCCCTGTCAGCGGCGCTGACCATGCTGCTGCTCCCGCTCGTGGTGCCCTACATCTGCCTGGCTGTCGGGCTCCTGATATTCGTCGAGGTGCTCGGCTCGGGGCCGTCGCTGATTGCCGTGGTGCTCGGGCACTGTGTGGTTGTGCTGCCGTTCGCGATCCTGGTCATCATGCCGCGGCTGCGCTCACTCGATCCTGCCATGAACGAGGCAGCGCTCGACCTCGGCGCCTCCTCGCTCGCGGCGCTCCGGATCATCACCTTGCCGCTGCTCGCGCCCGCGCTCGTCTCGAGCGGCATCATCTGCTTCGTGACGAGCTTCGACGAGTTCGCGATCGCCTCATTCCTCGCTCCCTCCGGGCAGCCCACCTATCCGGTATTCCTCTACGCCAGCGCCCGCACTCCGGCGCTGCTCCCCGAGGTCATCGCGGTGGGCGCGCTGATCATCGCGGGCTCGCTGCTGCTCGTGGTGCTGGCCGAGGGCGGCCGGCGGTGGGCCGAGCGGCGGCTCGTCGGCGCGACAGCTGACGCTGAAGCGGAACGGGCGGCAGCCGAAGACGACCAGGCTCCGGCGGCAGTCGCCATGGTCAACGATTAGGCGGGAGCAACGTGGCAAGCACGGCGGTGGATCCGGCGCAAGGCAACGACCCCGGCGGGCGGCAGCAGGCCGGGGTGCAGGCCGGCAGGCTCGGCACCGGGCAGCTCAGGCTGGTCGAACTGACCAAGCGGTTCGGCACCTTCACCGCCGTCGACGCGATCGACCTGGAGATCCCCGCCGGCGGGTTCTTCTCGCTGCTCGGGCCGTCAGGCTGCGGCAAGACGACGACGCTGCGGATGATCGCGGGGTTCGAGGAGCCGACCTCCGGCCAGGTCCTGCTCGACGGCAAGGACATCGTGCGGACGCCGCCGAGCAAGCGGCCGGTCAACACGGTATTCCAGAGCTACGCCCTGTTCCCGCACCTGCGCGTGTTCGACAATGTCGCATTCGGCCTCCGGCGCGCGGGCGTGGCGAGGGACGAAGTCAGGCGGCGGGTCGGGGAGGCGCTCGAGCTGGTCCAGCTCTCGGGCTACGCGCGCCGCAAGCCCGCTCAGCTCTCCGGCGGCCAGCAGCAGCGGGTCGCGCTGGCGAGGGCGCTGATTCTCAAGCCAGCGGTCCTGCTGCTCGACGAGCCGCTGGGCGCCCTCGACGCTAAGCTGCGGCGGCAGCTACAGGTCGAGCTGAAGCAGCTGCAGGCCCAGGTCGGGATCACGTTCGTCTACGTGACCCACGACCAGGAGGAGGCCCTGACGATGAGCGACCGGATCGCAGTCGTCAACCGGGGCAGGATCGAGCAGGCAGCTACGCCCAAGGATCTGTACGAGGAACCCGCCAACGCCTTCGTCGCCGACTTCCTCGGCGTGTCGAACCTGATGGACGCGACGGTCGCCGGGCCGGCCGGCGACGGAGCACGGGTCAGCCTTTCCGGCAGCTTCTCGGTCGACGTGCTGCGCGGCGACGTCGGGCTCCGCGGGCCGGTCAAGGTCGTGATCAGGCCGGAACGCATCGGCGTCGAGCCCGCCGACACCCCCGGCCCCAACAGGGTGCCTGGACTCCTCAGCAACGTGGTCTACCTGGGCAGCAGCCTTCAGCTTGCGATCCAGCTTGCCAGCGGGCACGCGATCACCGCGACGGTGCCGAACGCTGACGAGGACGCCGCTTCGGCCTGGACACCAGGGATGCTGGTGTCCTGCCATCTGCCGCCGAAGGCGCTGCGCGTCCTGGCGCCGGATCAGGGAGCGGCCGACCAGGCCGCCGGAGCGGCGAGCTGATGTCCGCCGGCCGGGGAGCGGCGGCTGCGATCGCGATCGCAGCCTGCGTCGCCGGGTGCGGGGGCGCCACGCCGAGTCGCCATGCGGTGCCGTCTGGCGTGCTCCCCGCGCGCGCGGTCAGCTGGCTGCCGGCCAAGACACAAGCCCTGTCCGCGGCCGACCTGCAGAAGGAGTCCAGCCGGCCGGGCCTTGAGGCCCGGCTGCGCGGATGGGGTTTCCTCGGCGGCTGGCAGCGAACCTTCCAGGGCGAGTCGCGACGGCTGACCCTCGTCTACAGCCAGTCGCTCACGTTCAGCAGCCCGGCAGGGGCAGCCGCATTCGTCCGGTACCTGAGGCTGCACGTCAACGCCTTCTATCCGTTCGCGGTCAGCCGGCCGGTCAGCATTGCCGGGCACTCAGGCTGGCTGATCAAACCGCCGCTCTGCGCCTGCCACATGGCGCAGCCGCTGTACGTCGGCCTCGTCGCCACCGGCAGGCAGGTCGGCTGGCTGGAGATCAACGGCCCGCGCGCGACCGGCCGCCTGCTCGCGAGCCTGCTCGCCGAGCAGTAGCGGAAGGCGGAGAGTGCACGATGGCCGCGTGCGCGATCATCGACAGGGCCACCGACGTCTGCTGGCTGCCGTCATGAGCGCGTACTCGGCGCTGTCCCACATGGAATGCGCGGCATGTCGCACCCGGCACGACGCGGAGCAGGTGCAGGGCACCTGCGCGTGCGGATCGCCGCTGCTTGCCCGCTACGACCTCGCGAAGGCGGCTGCCCTGGTCAGCAGGGACGCGCTCGCGGCGCGCCCGCCCGACCTGTGGCGATATCACGAGCTATTGCCGGTCGGCAGCGCTGCGAGCGTGGTGAGCATGGGCGAGGGCATGACGCCCTTGCTCGCGCTGCCGCGAATGGGCCGCGCGCTCGGCGTTCCCCGGCTGGCGATGAAGGACGAGGGACTGATCCCGACCGGCACGTTCAAGGCGCGCGGCGCGGCGGTTGGCGTGTCACGCGCCGCCGAGCTCGGCGTGTCCGGCGTGGCCATGCCAACCAACGGGAACGCCGGAGCGGCCTGGGCCAGCTACGCGGCCCGTGCCGGGCTGCGCAGCCTGATCGTGATGCCGGCCGGAGCCCCGGCAGTCACCCTGGCCGAGTGCGCGGCGGCCGGGGCCGAGCTCTACCTGGTCGACGGCCACATCGGCGACGCCGGCCGCCTGGTCGCCGCCGCTCTCCGCGGCCGGGCGGGGTACCAGGACGTCTCGACCTTGAAGGAGCCCTACCGGGTCGAGGGCAAGAAGACGATGGGCATCGAGATCGCCGAGCAGCTCGGCTGGCGGACGCCCGACGTGATCGTCTATCCGACCGGTGGCGGCGTCGGGATCATCGGCATCTACAAAGCCATGCTCGAGCTGAGCGAGCTTGGCTGGATCGAGGGCGAGCTGCCCAGGCTGGTGGCCGTCCAGGCCAGCGGCAGCGCGCCGGTGATCGCCGCCTTCGAGCGCGGCGACCGGCACTGCGAGGCGTGGGCCGATGCCAGGACGGTCGCCTTCGGCCTGACCGTGCCCAAACCGCTCGGCGACTTCATGATCCTTGACGCGCTCTACACGACCGGCGGGACGGCAGTCGCCGTGGATGACGCGGCGCTGCTGGCCGATCAGCGGGAGCTGGCGCGACGGGAGGGCTGCCTCGTCTGCCCCGAGGGCGCCGCGTGCTTCAGCGCGGTGCGCCAGCTTCGCGAGGCAGGCTGGCTGACTGGCCGCGAGCGGGTGGTCGTGCTGAACACCGGCGCTGGC
>Ga0070706_100006556_pt1 | contig 10983 bp, 9 predicted proteins | sample KBSK5501metaG_FD_65476 | JGI IMG/M metagenome (GOLD analysis project Ga0070706, IMG submission 65476) | Corn, switchgrass and miscanthus rhizosphere microbial communities from Kellogg Biological Station, Michigan, USA - KBS K5-50-1 metaG | ecosystem: Host-associated > Plants > Roots >...
CTGTTCACCGGCGAGATGATCTACCCCTGGATGCTCGAGCGCGACCCGGTCCTGCGCCCGTTCCAGCCGGCCGCTGACCTGCTCGCCGGGTACGAGGATTGGCCCGCGCTCTACGATCCCTCCCGGCTGGCGGCCAACGAGGTCCCCGTCGCCGCCGCCGTCTATTTCGACGACATGTACGTCCCGCGCGAGCTGTCGGTGCCCACCGCCGAGGCGATTCGCGGCCTGCGCACGTGGGTGACCAGCGAGTACGAGCACGACGGCCTGCGGGTGAGCAGCGGTGTCGTCCTCGACCGGCTCATCGAGCTGGCCTTGGGCCTGGCCTGACCCGGCGCCCGGATCCCCGGTAAATAGTTGCGATCAAGCAAGTAATGCTGGGTAGGCTTTTGTCATGTGCGCGATGCCGGGAATCAAGGGCAGGTGGTGAACCGGGCCCGGGCTGCGGGTAACGGGCTGGCGCGGGCAGCGGCCAACGGGCACCGGCCGGGCGGTCGCTACAAGTGGGTGGCGCTGTCCAACACCACGCTCAGCATGACGATGGCCACCATCGACGCCTCGATCGTGATCATCGCACTGCCGGCGATCTTCCGCGGCATCGGCCTGGACCCGCTCGACCCGCACAACGTGAGCTACCTGCTCTGGATGATCATGGGGTACCTGCTGGTCACCGCGGTGCTGGTGGTCAGCCTGGGCCGGCTGGGCGACATGTACGGCCGGGTGCGCATCTACAACCTCGGCTTCGTGGTCTTCACGCTGGCCTCGATCGTGCTCTCGCTCGACCCGCTCACTGGCGCCGGCGGCGCGCTGTGGCTCATCGGCTTCCGTATGGTGCAGGCGGTCGGCGGGTCGATGCTGATGGCGAACTCGGCCGCGATCCTCACCGACGCGTTCCCGGCCACGCAGCGCGGCATGGCGCTGGGCATCAACCAGATCGCCGGGATCTCCGGTCAGTTCGTCGGCCTGCTGCTCGGCGGGCTGCTCGCGGCGTGGGACTGGCGCGCCGTGTTCTGGGTGAACGTGCCGATCGGCGTGTTCGGCACGGTGTGGTCCTACCGGAGCCTGCGGGAGATCTCGGCGACCCGGCGGGCGAAGATCGACTGGCCGGGCAACATCACGTTCGCCCTGGGCGCCGGGGTGCTGCTCATGTCGATCACCTACGGGATCCAGCCGTACGGCGGGCACCCCACCGGGTGGACCAACCCGTGGGTGCTTTCCGGCCTCGCGGCGGGCGTGGTGCTGCTGGCGGCGTTCGCCGTGATCGAGACGAAGACCACCGAACCGATGTTCCGGATGCAGTTGTTCAAGATCCGGGCGTTCGCGGCAGGCAACGCGGCCAGCCTGCTCGGCTCGATCGCCCGGGGCGGGCTGCAATTCATGCTGGTGATCTGGCTGGCCGGGATCTGGCTGCCGCTGCACGGGTATCCGTTCGAGGTCACGCCGCTGTGGGCGGGCATCTATATGCTGCCGCTGACCGCCGGGTTCCTGCTCGCCGGGCCGGTGTCGGGGTATCTGTCCGACCGGTTCGGCCCCCGCCCGTTCGCGACCGCCGGCCTGCTGGTGGCGGCGTGCGCGTTCGTGGGCCTGATGCTGCTCCCGGTGGACTTCCCCTACTGGGCGTTCGCCCTGATCATCGCGTTCAACGGCATCGGCTCCGGGCTGTTCGCCTCGCCCAACACCTCGGCCATCATGAGCAGCGTCCCGGCCCGGCACCGGGGCGTCGCCTCGGGCATGCGCTCGACGTTCCAGAACTCCGGCATGTCCCTGTCGATCGGGATCTTCTTCTCGCTGATGATTGTCGGCCTGGCCGCCACGCTGCCCAGGACGCTGAGCGCGGGGCTGCGCGCCCAGGGGGTGCCGGCCGCGGTGGCCGCGCAGGTCAGCCACCTTCCGCCGGTGAGCACGGTGTTCGCGGCGCTGCTGGGCTTCAACCCGGTCCAGCACCTGCTGGCCCACTCCGGGGTGCTGGCCGAGTTGCCGCGGCACAACGTGGCGGTGCTCACCGGAAACCAGTTCTTCCCGCACCTCATCTCCGGGCCGTTCCACCACGGCCTGATCATCGTCTTCACCGCGGCGGCCCTGATGTCCGCGACCGGCGCCGTGGTCTCGCTGCTGCGCGGCGGGCAGTTCTACTACCAGGACGGGCCGGCCAGCGCTGGCCCGCCGGCCCCGGCGCCGGCCGCCAGGAACGGGCAGGCCAACGCCCCGGTTCCAGCCGCCCCGGCGGGCCGTACCGCGCCGCCACTCCCCCGTGGCACCGGGGTGACGTAGGCTTCTCGCGTGCCACGGTATGAGTACCGCTGCCGCGCATGCGGCGCGACCTTCGAGCGCAGCCGGCCCATGGCGGAGGCCTCCGCTCCGGCCCCGTGCCCGCAAGGGCACGACGACACGGTGAAACTGCTCTCCACGGTGTCCGTGGGCGGCCGGTCGGATGCTGCCGGGACTGAGCCACGCGGCGGGGGCGGCTGCTGCGGCGGCGCCTGCGGGTGCCGCTGACCACCGTCGCCGGCCGCCGCCGCTGACCCCCGGCGCCAGGCCCACCGGTGCCGCCACCAGAACAGGCAGGACAGACACTGACCTCCACCGACCTGCTGCTCGCCGAGATACAAAACAGCGCCGGCACGCTGGCCGAGATCGCTGCCACCGCCGAGTTGACGACCCAGGTGCCCACCTGCCCGGACTGGACCCTGCGGCAGCTGATCACCCACGTCGGGCGGGCACACCGGTGGGCCGCCGCGATCGTGGCCACCGAGGCGGCCGAGCCCATCCCGTTCCGCGAGGTACCGGACGGCCGACTGCCCGACGACCCGGCCGCGCGGCCGGCCTGGCTGCGCGACGGCGCGGCCCGGCTCGCCGAGACGGTAAGCACCGGCGGCGGCCCGGTATGGACGCACCTCGGCCCGGGCCCGGCCAGCTACTGGGCGCGCCGGATGGCCCACGAGACCGCCGTGCACCGGGCCGACGGCCAGGTCGCCGTCGGCACCCGGCCGGTGATCGACCCGGTGATCGCCGCCGACGGTATCGCCGAATGGCTCGGTTTCCTGCCCGCCGTCCGGGCCGGGGAACAGCCCGAGCGCCCGTCGCCCGTGCCCGAGGGCAAGGTCGTCCACTTCCACGTCACCGATGAGGGAGTCGACGGCGAGTGGCTGGTCCGGGGCGGGCGCCGCGGTGTCTCCGTGGAGACCGGCCACGGAAAGGGGGACATGGCACTGCGCGGCCCGGCCTCGGACGTGCTGCTGGTGCTGATGCGCCGGCTGCCGCCGGACGACCCGGCGGTGCAGGTCCTCGGGGACCGGGCGCTGCTCGACCGCTGGCTGGCCGGCACCCCGTTCTGACCGGCTAGTCGTCCCGGGTGGGCTCGCCGTGGGCGGCGTTGGCCTTTCCCAGTCCCCAGTAGGCCTTCGGCGACACCTGATCGCCGTCGAGCCCGCGTGCCGCCAGGGCCTCGCGTAGCGCCAGCACCAGGCGGGCCTCCCCGGCCAGGTAGGCGTGCCCGGCCTGCGGCGGCAGCGGCACCTCCGCGACCGCGCCGGCCAGGGCCGACGGGTCACCGGCCGGGCGGCCGCCGCGGTGCAGCCAGACCATCCGCACATCCGCCTTGGCCGCCAGTTCCTGCCGGTCCCCGGGACCGGGCACCTCCAGGATCACCGTGGCGGGCTCATCCGCGGGCAGGGATCCGGCCATGGCGAAGAACGCGGGCAGCGCGGAGAAGTCCCCGGCGAACAGGTGCCAGGCGACACCAGCGGCCGGGAAGATCTTGCCGCGCGGGCCGATTCCCTCGACCTCATCCCCCGGCCGCACCGTGGCGACCCAGCGCTCGCCGGGGCCACCGTCGTGGCGGACGATGCCCAGGGTGAGCCGGCACCGCGCCGGATCGGTGTCCCTGATGGTGTACCGGCGGCGCACCGGGCGATCGCCGTCGACCGCGACCATCAGCATGATGTCCTGCCCGGGCCGGTAGCCGAAGCCCGCGAGTTCCGGCGCGGTCAGCACCACCTGCTGCATCGACGGGGTCAGCAGGCGGTTCTCCACGACCTCCAGGCGCATCCGGGTGGCGCCGGCCAGCGGGCCCTCCAGCCGGGCGAACGGGTCGTTCAGCATCGGCGTCACCGCGGGTCCGGCCGGTCGATGTTCCAGTGCCGGTTCACGGAGATCAGCCAGCCCTCGTCCTGCCTCGGCTGGAGCCCGAACCTGGTGACGACCCGCTGGCCGCCGTCGTGGTCGCCGTAGAGGATGTCGATGGTCATCTGGAGTCTGGACGTGACCGCCTTGCAAGCGTCGTCGTACTGGGGATCGCCCTCGTCACGGAAGGCCCCTTGCCAGAAGCCGATATCCCCCGGGGGGACGTACAAGTCCCGGGTCTGCCGGTGGAACTCATCGAGGACCGGATCGGGCACGCCGGTTCCCCAGTCCGGGTAGAAGTGCCAGCCGTGCACGACGGCGATGCCGCGGCCCACGTTGCGCACGGACATGGTCAGGTAGATCACCCCATCCTCGGCCTGAGCCGTGGCCCGGCCGCCGGGCACCAGGATCCACTTGCCGTCAACGAACATCACCTTCTGCGGGTCGTCGTGCAGCCGGGACGCCACCAGCAGCGGGCGCAAGCCCACCTGCAGGGATTGCTCCGCAGCCCGGGCGGTCCGGTTCCCGGACCGGACCGACGCGAAGGTCGCCGCCGCGAGAACGAGCGTGCCGAGGGCCGTCGCCAGCGAGGCGACCGAGGCCCAGTCCGCGGAGTTCACGCACGCAGACTAGTGCACCACGGCATCTTCCAGCCGGCCATGCGCCGCTCGAAGGCCGCACCACCGGTGAAACCCCCCTATGACGGGCGGTGCACTGGACTTAGACTTGCGCCAGCGGAAGCGGCCGACCAATGCTGTATCCCCGGCCATTCCGCGTGCCAAGAACGCGGAGGACTCCGGCGGAGGTTAACGGTGAGTGTCGACCTCCATGACTTTGCATATATGAACGGTGAACAACAGATACCGGAGGTGGTCCGGGAGGCGCTGGCGCCCCGGTACTCCGTGGTGCCCGCCCGCAGAACCCGGACGCGGCGCCGTACCTGGCTCGACACCTTCGACTGGCGGCTGTACCGGGCCGGGCTCACCCTGGAATCCGTGACCGGCCGCGGCCCGGCCGAGCTGGTCCTGTCTGGCCTGGCCGGCGAGCGGATCACCGCCGCGGCGAACGGTACGCGCTGGCCCGCCCTCGCCGAGGCGCTGCCCAGCGGCCCGCTCCGGGACCGGCTCAAGGGCCTGACCGAGGTTCGCGCTCTGCTGCCCGCGGCCAAGGCCGCGAGCACCGTGTCGGAGTTCCGGCTCTGCAACGACGACGGCAAGACCGTGGCCTGGCTCACCGTGGAGCATCTGTACGCCTCCACGCCTGCCGCCGCTGACCTGCCCCCGCGGCTCTCGGTGACCGCCGTCCGTGGTTACCAGGGGCAGGCCGATCGGATCGCGCGGTGCCTGACCGCCCAGCCGGGCGTGCTCCCCGACGGGCTGCCCGCGCTGGACGCGGTCCTCGCCACCGGGGGCCTGGCACCCGGCGAGTACACGAACAAGATCGATGTGGACCTCAGCGCCACCATGCCCGCCCGTCTGGCGCTGGCGGCGGTGCTGCGGCAACTGCTCGACACCCTGGAGGCGAACGTCTGGGGCACGGTGCGGGACATCGACACCGAGTTCCTGCACGACCTGCGCGTATCGGTGCGGCGGACCAGGACGGCGCTGAAGCTGGGCGCTGGCCTGCTGCCGGACGGCCTGGCCAGCCAGTACCGGCCCGCGTTCAAGTGGCTCGGGGATCTCACCACGCCCACCCGCGACCTCGACGTCCACCTGCTGACCTTCGCCGACGGGGCCGCCGAGCTGACCTCCGCCAGCCCGGATGACCTGGCACCGTTCCACCGCTACCTCACCCAGCGGCGCGCGGCCGAGCAGGCCCGGCTGGCCCGTGCCCTGCGCTCGGCGCGCTTCACGGCGCTGATCACCACCTGGCGCGGCGCGCTCGCCGGCCTCACGGCACCGCGGCAAGGCCCGGACGCGGCGCAGGCAGCTGCGCAGATCATCGGCCACGCGCACCGGCGGGTGCTGCGCCAGGGCGGCGCCATCACCGCCGATTCTCACCCGGAAGAACTTCATGACTTGCGCAAACGGTGCAAGGAACTGCGGTACGCGCTGGAATTCTTCGCCTCCCTGTATGACCCGCCCACGCACCGGCGGGCGGTGCGTGAGCTGAAAGGCCTGCAGGACTGCCTGGGTACCTACCAGGATTGCCAGGTACAGCAGGAGGAGATCAAGGTGATCGCAACCGAGATGCTCGCCGCTGGCGACAGTCCAGCCACGGCGCTGTTGGCCATGGGCGATCTTGCGTCGCACATTGGCCAGCGGGAGCGCCAGGCCCGCGGCGAGTTCGCCAGCCGGTTCGCGACATTCGCCAGCCGCCCGGCTCGGCAGAGGTTCCGCGCGCTGGTCGCAAGCGCGGGCTCATGAAGATCCTCGCGACCTACAACATCAAGGGCGGGGTCGGCAAGACCACTGCCGCGGTGAACCTCAGCCACCTCGCCGCCGCCGACGGCCTGCGGGTGCTGATCGCCGACCTTGACCCGCAGGCCGCGGCCAGCTACCTGTTCCGGGTCCGCCCCCGGGTCAAGGGCGGCGGCGCGGCCCTGATCCGGGGCAGCAGGGAACTCGACAAGGCGATCAAGGGAACCGACTTCGAGGGGCTCGACCTGCTCCCGGCCGACTTCACCTTCCGCAACCTCGACCTGATACTGGACGACACCAAGAAGCCCACCCAGCGGCTGGCCCGCCTGCTGCGCCCGCTGCGCGCCTCCTACGACATGGTCTTCCTGGACTGCCCGCCGGGCATCTCACTGCTGTCCGAGGCCGTCCTGCACGCCGCGGACCTGGTACTGGCGCCGATCATCCCCACCACCCTGTCGGTGCGCACCCTCGACCAGCTCACCGAGTTCATCGGCGGCCTGGACGGGCACCGGCCCGAGATACTCGCGTTCTGCTCGATGATCGACCGCCGCAAGCGGCTGCACAAGCAGATCGCGGAGCAGCTGCCGGCCGAGCGCAAAGACGTCGCGGCCACCGCGATACCGGCCCTGTCGCTGATCGAGCAGATGGCCGTCCGGCGCGCCCCGGTGACCGCGTTCGCGCCGCGCAGCGAGGCGGCCCGCAGCTACGCCCGGCTCTGGGCCGAGGTGCGCGCCCGGGCCGGCTGACCGGCCGGGCACCGCTCCCGCCCGGGCGTTCCGCGAGAATCACATTTTGTGCTTTCTCCCCGAAACCGGGCTCTGAGCCCGGCAGACGGAGCATGCTAGAAGGGCAAAGCAGGTTAGGGGGCACGTTTGAGCCGAAGGTTGCTCCGGCTGGAGATACCCGTATTCCCGGATCGGCGCATGTTCCGGCTGCACGATGCCACCGTGGACCCGGACGGGCCGGGAAGCCCGGCACCGCCCGACGGGGCGCTGATCAGCGTCACCCGTGAGCAGATGTGGGTAGCCAGCCTCCAGGAGATCGTCAGCGCGCAGTTGCTGCTCGAGGAGTGGGACTCGGCTCCGCCCCCGTTCGGCGAGAAGTGGGAGGACGAGGCCAAGGCCGTCCTGTACCTGCGCGGTGCCGTCAGCATCGACATGGGCAGCGCGGGCAAGGCGGTGGAGAGCCTGAAGCTCGGGGGCGGGGTGGGTGACTATGTCGTCCGGGTGTTCGCCCGTAACCGGACCGAGGTGACCCGTCGCTATCAGGACCTGTTCCGGCGCCGCCTGGACCCGCTCAGCGACGAGTTCGAGCGGGCCCGCCGGACCCTCGACGGGCTGGAGCAGTACCTGTTGCAGCTCTGGCGCGGATCCTGAGCGGCCGCCCCGGGGTTACCGGGGCACGCTGGTCGCCGTGTGCGGCGCGGACGAGGCGGACGGTTGAACCGCCGGCTGTCTCTGCGTTATGTGCAGCGCGACGATCGCGTAGATCAGCACGGGCACCACGGTGAGCAGGAACAGGGCTATCACCGATGCCACGGCCAGCACCCGCGGCGAACGGCGCCGCGCGTGCGACGCGCGCAGCAGCCCCATCCGCCCGGGCCGGGAGAACATGGTCAGGCACGCGGCGAGCACCGGTTCCGAGCGTGACAGTTCGTCCTCGATCTCGGCGAGGATGCGCTGCTCCTCCATGGACAGTGCCATGGGCGCCACCTCCCACCCCGCGCACACGACGGCCGGGTGACTCTTATCGGCCTGTTTCACACGGTATCCCCCCTGGCATGATTTTTAGCCCTGGTCCGGCATACCCAATAGTGGCGGTGTTCGGCCCCGCGCCTGGATTTCCACAGGTTAGAACTGGTGTTTGACTGACCAGAACGGGTGTTCTAGTTTTGTCCCCATGCGGTGGGATGCATTGCGGACAGGTACTCCGGCCGACGGACACCCGGCCGTGCCCGCCGCGCCGATGCTGTTCGAGCAGCGCGCGGTGACCCGGACCTTCGACACGCCGGGCTTCCGCGGCATGACGTTCTTCGAGGTCCAGGCCAAGTCGATCATCAACCGGGTCCCCGACGCCGTCCAGCTCCCGTTCCACTGGACTATTAATCCCTATCGTGGATGTAGCCATGCGTGCCGTTACTGCTGCTGGGGTCCGACGCCTGTCCTGATGGCAGACGGCCGGACCAAGCCGCTGGCCGACCTGAGCGTCGGTGACGCGATCTACGGCACGGTCCGCCGGGGCGCCTATCGCCACTACATCTCCACCACGGTGCTGGGGCACTGGCCGACGGTGAAGCCCGCCTACCGGGTCACGCTGGAGGACGGCACCCAGCTCATCGCCAGCGCTGATCACCGCTTCCTCACCGGCCGGGGCTGGAAGCACGTCACCGGCACCGAGAGCGGCGCGGCTCGCCGACCGCACCTGACCGTCGGCAGCAAGCTCATGGGCGTCGGCGCGTTCGCCGAGCCGCCTAAAGACTCTCCCGACTACCGGCGTGGCTACCTGTGCGGAATGATCCGCGGCGATGCGCACATCGGCGATTATGCGTACGAGCGCACCGGCGGCGGGGGCGCCCGCGTCTGCTCGTTCCGCCTGGCCCTAACCGACCAGGAGGCCTTGGATCGCACGCGTGACTACCTGTCCCAGGTTGGCATTGCCACGACCGAGTTCACGTTCGCCGAGGCGACCGAGACCCGGCAGCGCTTGATGGCCATCCGCACCGCGGCCCGCGACCAGGTCCAGTTCATCCAGTGGCTGATCCGCTGGCCCAGTTCACCGAGCACCGATTGGCAGAAGGGCTTCCTGGCCGGCATCTTCGACGCGGAGGGCAGTTACAGCCGGGGCGTCCTGCGCATTTCCAACACCGACCGGGCGATCGTCGGCTGGACCATCGCCTCCATGGCGGCGCTGGGCTTCGGCGTGGCCGCCGAGCGTCGGGACCGGCCTCACAACCTGACCTACCTCCGGCTGCGCGGCGGGCTGAAGGAGGCGCTCAGGTTCTTCCACACGACCGATCCGGCGATCACCCGCAAGCGCACGATCGACGACGTCGCGATCAAGAGCGGCGCCCGGCTGAAGGTGGTGACGATCGAACCGCTCGGGCTGGACCTGCCGATGTTCGACATCACCACCGGGACCGGCGACTTTATCGCCAACGGCGTGGTGAGCCACAACTGTTTTGCCCGGAAGTCACACACCTACCTTGACCTCGACTCCGGCCACGACTTCGACTCCAAGATCGTGGTCAAGGTCAACGCGCCCGACTTGGTGCGCAAGGAACTCGCCGCGCCGAAGTGGCGCGGCGAGCACATCGCCATGGGCACCAACGTGGACTGCTACCAGCGCGCGGAGGGGCGTTACCGGCTGATGCCCGGCATCCTCACCGCCCTGCGCGACGCGGCCAACCCGTTCTCGATCCTGACCAAGGGCACGCTGATCCTGCGCGACCTGGACCTGATCGCCGGGGCGGCCGAGGTCACCGACGTCGGACTCGCGGTGTCGGTGGGGTGCGCGGACACCACGCTGTGGCGGGAACTGGAGCCGGGGACGCCGAGCCCGCAGCGGCGGCTGGAGGTGTGCGCCACGTTCAGCGCGGCGGGCCTGCCCTGCGCGGTGCTGATGGGCCCGGTCGTGCCGTTCCTGTCCGACTCCCCGGCGCAACTCGACGCCACCGTGCGGCAGATCGCGCAGGCCGGCGCCACCTCAGTCACCCCGATCGTGCTGCACCTGCGCCCCGGGGCGCGGGAGTGGTTCTTCCGCTGGCTCGGCGAGGTGCATCCGGGCCTGGTGCCCCGCTACCGCGCCTTGTACCACCGCGGCGCCTACGCCCCGGCGGCCTACCAGAAGCAGGTGACCGAGCAGGTGCGAGCGCTGGCCCGGCGCTATGGCGTCGGGCGCGGCGCACCCAGCGGCCGGCCCCGGCGCTTCGCGCCGCCCGCCGCGCGAGCGGCAGCCCCGGCGGAGCCCGCGCCGCAGCAGCTCACGCTGCTCTAACCGGGAACGGCTGAGCCGGGAGCGACCGGGCCGCGCCCCCGCGGCTGCCCGTCACCACCGCGCCGCCGTTTCCGTGCTGACCCGCTCCAGCCCCGCCGGGCCGAACTCGAAGCGCCGCATGCTGGTCAGCGGCGGTGAGTACGCGTGCACGCTGACCGCCGGCTGCACTGAGGCATTGATCACATCGTGGACGTGCCAGGGGCCGAACGATCTCACCTCGCCGCGGGGCACCAGCACCGACGGGCCCGGGCGGTGGCCCGGCGCGGCCCGCTCCCGCAGGGTGCCGCGCGCCACCGCGAACGCGCCGGCGGATCCGCCGTGGTCGTGGAAGCCGGTCCGTTGCCCGGGCAGCCAGCTCAGCAGCCACACCTCGTGGTCGTCGGCACAGGTCACGCGCTGGTACCAGCGCCGGCCGAGGTCATACCGGACCAGGCTGAGCCACTCGTGCTCGCGCGCGGCCAGCCCCTGGACTAGCTGCCGCAGCCGGACCTGGCTGAGTGGCGAACTGGCC
>Ga0070706_100006558_pt1 | contig 10982 bp, 16 predicted proteins | sample KBSK5501metaG_FD_65476 | JGI IMG/M metagenome (GOLD analysis project Ga0070706, IMG submission 65476) | Corn, switchgrass and miscanthus rhizosphere microbial communities from Kellogg Biological Station, Michigan, USA - KBS K5-50-1 metaG | ecosystem: Host-associated > Plants > Roots >...
CATCTGAATAGCAAAAACCCACCGCTGAAACGGTGGGCATTGCCAGGGGCACACTGTATATTCGGGTATGCAACCTGTGTTGGTAGCATCAGCTTTAGGGACTTCTGCTGGTGCTAATTATACACAGAAATGGTGCTCCTGGCAAGAGAAGAGGAGCATTGTTTTTATGGCGATGTACAAAGAGACTGCGTATGGCCTGGCAGCCTTAAAAGGTGAGACTGAGAAGATACGCGCAACAACAGAGGGCAATCGCAATTGTCAGCTGGTGAAATCATCGTTTAAGATGGGGCAGTTGATTGCTAGCAGCATCATCGAACCTGAATACGTTGAGCAGGAATTATGGGCGGCAGCTGTGCAAACTGGTCTGGGGATGAAAGAAGCCGAGAAGACCATTAGGCGCGGATTGCAGGCTGGTTTACAGCACCCACGCGTGCCAAAAGAATGTTCAATTTCGAGCATACTGCCAATCAATAAGCCAATCACTGAAAGAACTATTAAGGATAATAGTTATATAGGAAAAGAAATAATAATAGAGCACCGCATGCTGACTTCTGGCCCACTTCCCATTGAACAGCGGCATGCGCTCGTCTATATCCGCCGCGCCGTCGTCTACGGCTCCCCCAAAGTGATCGATGGATATACCTGCATTGTTCAGACGGACATTGTTGCACGATCTGGGCTGACCCGCTATCAAGTTGGGCATTGTTTGCGGATATTCACTCGATTCGGATTGTTGGAGGTGATGCCCGATCCTCCCCTGTATAAAAATGGACGCAAGAGCACCTATATCCGCCTGGCTGAGTGCGTGCTCACTGGGGATATGCAGGCGATTGAAGACCTCATAAATCAGGTGAAGAATTGTGAATAAAATAGAACCTTTGTCGGTATAGTGATGTATGTCAATAGTGTTTGTTTGTAGTCTAAATAATTTTTTGTAGCAGGAAAGGACAGAGCGATGATCAAGACACCGGCCCAGGAAAAATGGGTATCAAAAAATCAGTGCGTCAAGGAGTGTGGCATCAGCTATTCGACACTCAGATGGCGGCTACTGGGCAAGACCTATGCAACGCGCACAGACCCACGTGACACCAGAAAAATTTTAGTGAACCTGTACGAGATCAAGCGCATCATCGGCTTGGAGGATGTATGAAAAATTTTTCTGGGTGCCGTGGCCCGCCAGGATGACCTGTGAAAAATTTTTGTAGTGCGTCCTGATTGAAAAGAGAAGAACCTGGAAAGGAAAGAGCTATGGACGAAGAATTGATGCAGGAATTAGCCGATGTGGGCACACATCTTGACGGTATTCACAGTCAGTTAGCGGGTATTATGTCTGAACTTCACGAGATCGGGCATGACCACAGTGGACTTTTTGCGGAGACTGACTCGGTGGATGCGGCCCAGAGGTTCTTAGAACTAGCAAGTGACCAGGTGAAAGCAAGCCTGGATTGGTTGCGACACTGAAGCAAGGCCCTAGGGCTGATAAGGCTTCATCTTGGCGTGGTGGGGCTTGGCTTGGTCTGCCGTGGTTTGGTTAACAGAAGACCAACAAGAAGCCCACAAATAAATTTTTGTAGTGTTACCGTCCCTTGTGGGGCAAAGAAAGGAACGAAGCTATGTCAAGTATAACCATAAGCGACGATGTCACAGGCGTTGATGTGACATTCACAACAAGAAATAGAGCAACAGTAGCACAAGGATCGACAACAGTAGGAACGCTGGATGTCAAGATAGATCAACAACAAGTTGAACTGACCGATGAGGCATTTCGTCAACTTGTTGATGGTTTGATGGACCTGCGAGTGATACTGGCTGAAATAAAAACAAAGGTTCAGCCGTAGCGTAGTGCGTTTTTCTTGGCCTGCCTACCAGGGTGTGAAACTGGTAAGCGGGCCAGGAATATCAAACAGTTAGATTATAACAGAGAGGATAACGTCAATGAGTAGGTACCGTATTGATATCCATGCAAAGAACCCGGATGGATCACCAGGCGAAAAGATAGATGAGAAGCGTGCTTTGGATGATGCGGAAAAGGAACAGCTTGTGACCGATGCCGTGCATGGGGGGCACTATCCAAAGGTTTTTGTCTGGGATGAGATGGAGGGTGAGTACAGAGAAACGGACAAATGAGTAGCCCAGGAGCATGCCCGATCCACCACTAAAAGATATGGAGGAATAGCCATGAGGAAAAATTTTTGTTATGTGCGTAGCCCACCTACCAACCTGTAGCAGAAAAAATTTTATTACAAATGGGCTAGAAGTAGGCTTTGCTGAATGCACTGTTAGGCTATGTCTGCTATACTCAACCATCATGTAACAGGAGAAGCGCAATGGGGGCAAGACCTCGCTCATGGTGGGAGCTAATACGGAAGTATCGGAGAGCTACTGGCGTTGGTGCAATCGTACTTATCGTGGTAGTTGTCATTGCCTTGATTATCGTAGTAGTCCTTTCTAATGGGACTGGCTTCAACGGGTATAACAAAGTAACAATAGCACACACCATCAGTGGCACAAACGCTGGTACAGTCATCAAAACCGAAGAATACCAGCCGGGCAAAGCGCTTTGGGACTGGCTGCAACTAATCATTATTCCAGCAGTGCTGGCTGTCGCTGGATATGTAATCAACCTAACTATCAGTAGAAGCGAGCAGGAAGCCACCAAACAACGAGCACAAAGTGAACGAGAGGCGGCAGAGAAGCGTGCTGAAACTGAACGTGAGATAGCATTAGACGACCAGCAAGAGGCAGCCATGCAAGCGTACATTAACGAAATGTCAGAGTTGCTACTTCATGAGAAATTGCGCAAGTCAAAACCAGAAGATGAGGCACGGAATATAGCCCGTGTACGGACATTGACAGTACTGCCACGTTTGGACGGTGAACGTAAAAGAAGTGTGCTCCAATTCTTGCATGAGTCAGGTCTTATAGAGAAAGATAATGCAATCGTTGATTTACGTGGGGCTGATTTGCAAATAGCTAACCTACGTTTCGCTGACTTAGATAATGCTTGTCTAGATGGTGCTAACCTAAGCAATGCAAATCTGATTCATGCTAACCTGGCCAGAACTCATTTGGCTGCGATCAGACTGCGTGGAGCCAACTTAATGGGAACTTTCTTAAAAGATGCTGTCCTGCGATATGCCTTGCTCGAAGATGCTAATTTGAGTGGCGCTAATTTGAGTGGTGCTGACTTGATTGGTGCCCATGTAACTACTGAACAACTAGATAAAGCCAGATCACTCGAAGGCGCAACCATGCCTGATGGGTCAATATATCCTTAGTCGCTTCTTCAGAAAAATTTTTACCAGTATAGATGGGAAGACATGGGCGCGTAGTCCACAGCCAGCCAGGGCACTGTCTCACCTACGAATGGATATCCCAAATGGTCTGAGTGTCGCCAAACGAATTTGCTGAGAAAGCCAGTTGATACGAATGCTTACCTACAGGGACTTCATAGACCAATGCCCCGCGCATCGTTGCACCAGGCTGAAGCACACCACCAATGTACGGGTGCATATCAGGCAACCCCGACGCAACAGTCCAGGTCATCTGTTGTCCGGTGTCATCGGTGAGCGTAAACTGACCTTCATACATATGCTGAACTTGTCCAGTCATGTTCTTTGTCGAAACATCCACAATAAGGTACTGATCTCCTTGTGGGGGCGTCTCATAGTCAGCACCCTGGCTTGTGTACACCTTGTTGACTGTCACATCAAAGTTATCGGCAGTACCAACTGTATCACCAACCTTATAGTGCGAAGTTGCAGACGGAGGTGGTGTAGCATTGGTAGCCTGGACATTCGCAGTGGCTTGTGCCTCATTAGTCGCTTGCGCCTGGGCAGATTGTGTAGCGCTGGTGTTCGTGTTGCCGGTCGGTGTCGCCTGCGTGGTAGTACTCCCACAGGCAGCCAGGGCCAGGACAAGCAGGACGAGAAGAAGATATAATCGTTTCATAAATCCCCCTTTTGTGGTTAGTGCGAATACAGCGGTCGCATTACTCCACCATGATTAGAGCATGCGCCTCGTTCTCCACCTGACTGGCTATACTTGCCGTCGTTGCACTCGACAATATAGCCATCGCCAGGATCATCAGATTGATAGAAGCTGGTAATACAATTGAAGTAACCACAAAAGCCTGACGGTGGATAGTAGATGCGGTTTCCTGGGTTGAAGTTGTAGCACCAAGGATTTCCATTCACTGCCTGGCATGGCTTTGGTGGAGGTTGTGTTGGCTGTGCAGCATGCGTAGGAGCGATTGTTGGCTTTGGAATAGGTTTAGGTGTAGGTGTTGGAGTGGGTTGCTGCGTTGGTACAGGAGTAGGTGTATCTTGTAGCACTGTTGGACTTGCTTGCACTGCTACCAGACCTGTAGTAGGTGTAGGTGCTTGTGTACCAATTCCGCTGGCGGCGGATGCAGCAATAATACACACGGAAAGCAGAAGAATGGCTATGATAGCTCCACCACACCCAAGACCGAGCTTCGTCTTGCGCGTTCGTGTCCGATACCATTGCCTGAAACCTGATCGCCTCCGAGGTGCATTGTATGGTGGAGGATACTGGAGCTGTCCTGGTACAGTTGGTTGCTGATAAGGTGATTGCCAATAAGGAACGTCATCTTGATTATTTGGGTTTCCTGATTGCATTACATTTCTCACTTCCTGCCACTTGAGAATTTCATCTTTGATAGAGAAGGTTCCATCATTGGAACGAAATCAGAAAACCGCAGTAACTATGAAATGCCGATTTCTATCTCTAATCGGTCAAAAATTGGGCACTTTTTGAGGGCTTTTGATGCCTTTATACGTCCAACATTGTATGCATCAATTATACCATAAAACTGCCTGTTGCTTGCTATTTTGCGCAAAAATAAGGCCAGATCGTGCAGAACTCGTACGAAAGTGTGCACAACCTGGCCAAAAATGTGGAAAAGATGTTTATTTACTGAGGATTTTGATTGTAATGCTAAGTTAACGCTGCCGATTGGCTTAGACGATTACATAGGATTGAGTATCAGTTTAAGCCTGGAAGATCGTAAATGTAGATGTATACGATCTTTGGTGGACTCTGCTCTAAGTAAAGCGGTGGTGGAATGTAAGCAGGCCCAGCGTATCGTTCACTCATACCAGATGATTGCCGCATAAGTTCAGCGAAGCATCCTTTAAAGTATTCATTTAAGGATGCTTTTTGCCCAAAAAGATTCGAAAACGACGTTTTGTGTGATTCCTGGATTTGCTCGGCAAAGTGCGCAAGCATTTTTTTACTCGCTTCATTCGCTTGATTAGCAAGTTCTGCAAGTTCCTCTTGCCCTTCTGATGAGGACAGATGCTCTTGCAATTGTTTTACGGTTATTGCCATTTTCTTTGTCCTTGGATATTTGAATTATTTAGGTTTACACCTATATTCCAAAACGCTTTGCTGCTTGCTTAGTAACATATGTTCAAGAAAACAAAACCGCTCCAGAGCAGAAGCCCTAGAGCGATCTTGCCATGAGACGATGACGCCACAGAACGCCACCAGAAACGCTACCCTCCACCCACTTTAACGCGCATCCGCCATAAAGCTACACCGCCTGACGTGGTTGGGCCATTCCGGGGCCAGTGTCCTTCTGGTCCGGCGCTGGTATCGATATGCGATCTAAATTCAGCTATCTGCTCATCGGTTAGCAGCTGCGCCATGCGCGCAGGATCAATGCTCATTCGTCTGGTGTCTCCCGAAATAATGACAATGCGGGAACGCCCAGCGCCTTTGCTACCTTTTCAATCACATCTAAATCTACGCGCCTGACGCGGTTGCCGCGCCAGTATTTCGACATGGTGGTTTTGCTGATGCCCGTCTCCCTGGCAATGTCGGCTTGGAACTTGTGATGCTTCTCGCAAGCCTCTCGAATAGTTACCTCTAGCATGGTCACCCCTTTATCTGGTTTCTACGCAATATATCATACATGTTGACAGGTATCAAGCTTTGTGGTATAATTGAGGTGTAGGGTGGGCAGAGGGGACCGGCATCCAGGCTCCCTTCCACTTCTCAGAACAGTGACTCCGAGATGCCAGCGATGGTGGACTGATCGGGCTACAAAAGAAGAAAAAAATTTCCCCCAATATTTCTCCAAAAAAATTTCCAAATGGCTTAGTTCAGAAAGGAAAACAGGTGGGCAAGAAAGGACATGTAGAGAGACTGCCGAAGTGGATGAAGACGTGTATTGAATATGACTGTCGGCCTGAAGAGTTGGGCATCACTGATCAGCGTAAAATCGATTTGTTTAACAAAAAGATTGCTGAGTTGCGCGACACAAATGTGATTGCCAAACAAGTTGGCTATCGGTCTGCATCAGTTGATACGATTAAAGATCGGACTGGCGGGCGCAACCGGAAAGAACGTAGGGGGTCATAAAAATTTTTCATCGGTCACCTATGGCTTCGCAGGTGCTGGTTGGGAAATTTTTTTGTGGGAAGTTATACTATCCTGATGATGACATTACAACACGACAGCCACATACAGAAAGGGCCAGGAAGCATGACACAACAACAACCACCACGGCCAAGGCTACCGTGGTATCTCAGCTGGTGGGCGATGATCATCTGGGTCATTCTCATCGCGCTACTGGTGACGGTGATACTCCATATTCTCCCACCGGTGTAGTTAGCAGCCAGGGGCGGCAATCTTGCTGCTCTTGGCCCATTCTTACGTTGCAGCAACAGGAGTGAAAGGCTAAGAGGATGCTGAAAAACTACTTTGCTATCCGTATATTTGTGATGCTGGATATCGCTGGTATCACGTTATATGCCATTGCACTCGTCAATGGTTGGCCCTTATTGCATGTGCTTGTACTACCCTCGGCTATCATATGGGGCGCGCTAAGCGTCCCACTTGCGGGGCTGTTTGTCTTCTCTGTCTATCATCGGTTGATGTTGCTGCAAAGAAAGCATACCCACGTCCAGTATATGTACGAACAGCAGCAAGAAATCTTGTTACAACAACAGCGCCAGGGGTTACTATCCCCCTCCCCCCAAAATGCAGCACCACCACAAATTATGCTTGAAGAGGATGACCTGTCCCAGCAGTCTCAAAGCGGCGTCCCAATGCTTAGTGGTGTCCCACTGTCCCAGAGTGTCCCGCGTGGGACAGCAGCAACACCTGATGATTTTAATGTGACGGTGGCTATGTATCTCTCACAATACCCGCATGCTAGTATTCGGGAAGTTGAACGAGCAACAGGCATTCCCAAGAGTACCATTGGCAGAACGCTAGCGTGGCAAAACAGAGTGAGGTGATGCGTAGATATGTGCGCACAAAAATTTCTTGTGTACGCGGGGCGCACACCTGGCGTATATGTGTGCGCACAAGCATACGCGCACCAGGCTGTACGCGCGTAAGACTTCTCTGCGCGGGCGCACAAAAGATGCGCACACTGGCACCTGTACGCGGATTTCTTTTACGCGGGGTGAGATTAGTACGCTTGCGCTTGTGATATCTGTGCGCGGTGCCATGTGCGCCTCCCTAGTATGCGCACAAAATAGGGCGTAGAGATTAGTGCGCTTGTGATGTGTGCGCGGTGCTAGTGCGCAGGGGGATATGCGCACAACCATTGCGCATATATTCTCTCGTGTACGCATGCGCAAAGATCAGTACGCTGCGCTTGAGATACGCGCACAACCAGTACGCATGCGCACAAAAAATCTTCTGTGCTATGCTAGCAGCAGTGTATAGAAAATTTTTCAGGTGGGGGCAAGGATGTGCCATGGTTATAGACATTGATAAAGATAGTGCTGTGATAGCGCAGGATGTCTTGATGGACTACCTACAAGATTTCGATTGGGTGTTTGATCGTGCGTACAGTGGTCCATATGATCCAGAGGATGAGAAGCCGATCAAATTGGTGATGGTGGGGCAGGAAGATGATTGCCTTGGAGATCGTTAAGGAAAACTGGAATGTCTGGTGTCACAGCGGCCCAAATACCCCGTCTACACTGACCTACTGGCGTCTGGTGATGTAACATGCCTACCAACAGAGAGAGAATGAACATCGCAAGATAAGAAACCCTGTCTACAAGATCAAGAACGTCAAAGCCCAGCGTGCTCTCCAATGTGATCACTGCAAACAACCGGCTGCCTATGCTGTCTATGAGGGATTGCATCTATACTGTGCAGCTCATTTACCACCATTGGTTGCGTGAGGTGGACTCTTGCGCGATGATCGGATGAACTCTTGTAAATCAGTCCGAGAGATACGATACCTGCCCCCAATTAAAATGGCTGGTATTTTGCCCGACTTGATATAACGCCGCACTGTTTCTTCACTTAGGTGCAATTGTTGCGCCACTTCCTGTAGTGTGAAAAACTGTTCTCTACCTGCCATTGGCCTACCCTCATAGTATTTTAAGCAAGTATAGCATAAGTAGTGCTCTGACTAGTCATACCTAGTCAAATTATGTTATGATGTTTCTATTGTAGATAATTGCTACTGGTGCAGCTCATGCGCCAGGGAAGATTGCTTGCTAGTGCTAGCAAGAGAGACGGGAGGTGTCTATGTTTCTCACTGACCTCGTACCGATTGGGCAGACGGACTCGTACAATCCACCCATTGTGCAGTACAACGCGCGCCTGAAGTGGTTAGCTTACGCGCGCTCTATCAACCTTGTTCGTACCGAGTTTCTTGATGGCTTTTATGATGGCTACTTTGACGAGCTACATGGGCTTGCCACACCACTTCCCACAAACAAACAACAGGAGGGACTATGAGAGATTTTATCGTTACCCCGATTGAAAAACAACGTTATGATGGGCGCATTGATTTCCCCACACGGTATAAGCTGGCACTACAGGCCCGGCAATCCACCAAAGAACAGCGCCTACACAACATGGAGAGTTACGAGTCACAGACGACAGTGTTATTAGAGCATGCGCGGGATATGGGATGGCATGGGATGGAAGCTGATATCATTCCCTTTCTGGAAAACAAGCGTAAGGATGGTAGGATTGTCGATGCATCCGGGACCAAGCGCATAGACGAACGGCCCACGATGCAAGATTTGTGGTATCACATTGAACATGATATCGTCAAAGCGGTTATGACCAGGGGTGTAGATAGGCTGTTCCGGCATGTCGATATGATAGAACCGGCCCAGTTTGCCAAACTGTGCAAGCAACACCATTGCATCATTATCACCGTTAAGGAAGTGCGCCACCGTACCAAGATAGAAGTGTACAACTTCCACGAGAACCCGGAGGACACTGCTGCATTCTTAGCAGAAGCGCAGGCAGGAGCCGATTATATCACTGGCACGATCGACTGGATGAATAGGTGCAAGATGAATAAGGGACTGCGTGGGGAGTATGATGGGCGCGTTGTGCCGGTTGGTTTTATCTTGGATACCAACAGGGCATACTATATCGTCTATGAACCTCATGCCCGTGTAGTGCGCTGGATATTCAGACGGTATAGAGAACTTGGTGGGAACTTTGCTGCATTGAAACAGGAAATCAAACAGAAGATAGCAGAGCAGGGCTATGTCTTCCCGTTCTTCCCTGACAGCATGCGCCACCAGAGAGTCAGTCTTAACTCTAATGGCGAAGGGTATACCATCTCTGCACGCGGGCTAAAGATGCTGTTAAGCAACGTGGCGTATGTTGGCATCTGGCAGGTGTATGAAACTGTCGGGAAAGACACAGTCCACCCGCAGAGGGTGTTACGCGCCAGCATCGAAGATAATCACCCGGTGATTGTGAAAGATGCAGTAGATTTCTGGTATGCCTACGAGATACTCACAGGCACCGAACCGCCACGGTCCCGTTACACCAGAGTAGGGACGATACCTTGTAACGCTTTATTGGAGGGCATCGTGACATCTGAGGGCATGGCGGTCTATGTCTACCAGAAAGCCCAAGAGCCTGATGGCGCTGTCTATGTGATCGCAAACAATGAAGTGCTCTATGGCAACCGCGTACAGGGATCGCTGTACGTCAGGGACTTAGACCGCATCTTTAGCCAGCACCTGTTAGCAAAGCTGGAAGCTGGTAAAAAGTTGCGTGACCAGTTTGCGGGCGAAGACCCGCAAGAATGGATTATAGATGGCATGGAGAATGCCATGGCGCTGCGCTTGATTGAAATGACAAAAGCTCAGGAGGTGAGTACAGCGGGCATTGATGCACAGATTGCAGGGTATAGCGAAGAAGCAGCTAGCTTGGATAGAACCTTGCACTATGGTTCGGCAAAGCTCTCTCCAAAGAAGATCGAAGAGTATTCGGAACGGCTGGGCAAATTAGAAATCACGATTGCGCAGCTAACCACACAAAAGAAACGCGCCAACAGGACCAAGGCCCAACTTGCCCAATTTGCCGAAAAGCTCTTAGATGTGCCTGCCGCCTGGAATGAGCTAGGGATAGAGAACCAGCGGCGCTTTGTCAGTCTGGCTACCCAGAGCATCATACTGACGAAACCCGCGCCCCACTGGTTGCAGCTAAAAATTGCGTGGTTCTGGCCCGGTACCTTTAGCACCTGCTATATCTGGCAGCGCCAGGGCGCAGGAGAAAGCTGGACACAGAGAGAGGATGAAACCTTGCGCAGGTTGTATCCAGAGACAGATAGAGCTATAATCTTAGCAGCATTGCCATCGCGCAGTTGGACTGCTATAAGTAACCGGGCACACCATCTACAGATGTGGCGACCCTCTCAGTCGAATAGCAGCCAGTTGCACCGGTTAGTGTCAGTCAACGATGCTGCATTTATGGCGCAGGCAGGGATAGCGCTTGATCCCCAGAACCCATACCAGCATGTGTGGTGGCAGGATGTCACAGAAGAGTATACAGAGTGGGAAAAGGCTATCGAGAATGAGGAAACGAGTTCAAGAACCATGAATATGGATACTAAGAACGAACAGAAACGACTATTGTTGCTCATGTCTCCTGCCACCTACCGTGCAGGGGCCTTTTTGAATGCGGCCAAAAGCCTGAATCTTGAAATCGTGGTGGGAATCGATCTGCCTGAA
>Ga0070706_100006561_pt1 | contig 10979 bp, 6 predicted proteins | sample KBSK5501metaG_FD_65476 | JGI IMG/M metagenome (GOLD analysis project Ga0070706, IMG submission 65476) | Corn, switchgrass and miscanthus rhizosphere microbial communities from Kellogg Biological Station, Michigan, USA - KBS K5-50-1 metaG | ecosystem: Host-associated > Plants > Roots >...
TCACGGATGGTTTGCGGGCGCTCCACGCGCCCGATCACGCCGTCCTGACCGAGCAAGGGCCAGTCGCGATCAACTGGAAAGCGTCCGGGCGCGGACCGCGCCTCGCCGACTTCGCATACCTGATCTGGGGCACGGGTTCGTGGAACCCACGTCGGCCGAACCAGGAGCGGATCGACGCTGCCGTCAACGCCTACCGCCGACACGTCGAGCCGACCGACGACGAACTCGACCGGCTCGAGGCGGTCATGTACATCCGGACCCTCTACCTCGCCTGTTTCGGCTACCGACGCGCCCTCACCAACGGCTCGACATTCAACGAGTGGGGCTTGATCGAACCACCCGAGTACTACAGCGCCACCGCAGCTGCAGCCCGAGCCGCGTTCCGCCGGTAGGTCGTCGGTGCGGCAAGGGAACGACGGTGGTTCGTCAGTGGCGCGCCGGGTGTCTCACTCGCGAATGCAGTTTCCGTGTGGTCGCCGCTGCCTGACGGACGCGGCGGGGATCCGGCATCGTGCGCGGGTGGGCTCTGGCCGGGTGTGATCCCGCTCGCCGCGGTGCCGGCCATCTTGCAGTCCAGCCACGCCCGCTGGTCAACGCCGCACGTCCGGCCCCGGCGCCGGGTCGCGGCGCACCCACTGGCCTTGGCCGGGCTGGGCCGTGCACTGGCCGTCGGCTAGCACTGTCTGGCCGCGGCGGACGACGAACCGCGGCCATCCGGTGACCGCCCAGCCGTCGTAGACGGAGTATCCCGCCCGTGAGGCCATGGCGGCCCCGTTGATCACCCGTTGCTCGCCCGGGTCCCAGAGCGTGAGGTCCGCGTCGGAGCCGACCGCGATGGTGCCCTTGCGGGGGTAGAGGCCGAACAGCCGGGCCGCGCGGGCCGAGGTCAGCGCCACGAACTGGTCCAGGGTGATCCGCCCAGTCACGACACCCTCGGAGAACAGCATCGGCATCAGGGTTTCCAGGTCGGCGACGCCCTGCCGCGCGGTTACCACGTCGAGCGCAGGGTCGAGCTTGGCGTCCAGGGTCCACGGGGCGTGATCGCTGCATAGCGTGTCGACGTCGCCCGCGGCCAGGCCGCGCCACAGCGCGTCGCGATCGGCCTGCTCGCGCAGTGGCGGGGCGCCGACGTACTTGGCCGCGTCGGGCTCGGTGAAGCGCGACCGGGTCAGGTGCAGGTACAGCGGCCTGGTCTCGACGTAGATGGGCAGGCCGGCGGCACGGGCCCGACGGCAGCGGTCCAGGGCGGCGGCGCTGGACAGGTGCACGATGTAGACCGCCGAGCCGGTGCCGGTGGCCAGGCTGATGGCCGTATCGACGGCGGTAACCTCGGCGTCGACCGTCCGGGCGTCGGGGAAGTAACGGACCGCGCCGCGGCCGGCCTCGATCAGCTCGCGGCCGGTCCGCTCCAGCATGTGCGCGTCCTCGCAGTGCACGAGGGTGATCGACCCGGCCCGCCCGGCCGCGGCGACGACCTCGGCCAGGCCGGGAGTGCCCGCCGCGAAGCCGGGATTGGACAAGAACACCTTGATGCTCGTGTGCCCGGCGGCGGCCAGGGCGGCGACCTGCGTCAGCTCGGCGTCGCCCAGGCCGGTGAGCACGGGATGCAGGAACCAGTCGACGGCGGCCTCGGCGCGCGCGCCGGCCATATCCCTGGCGACGGCCTGGGTCATGGACTCCCCCGGCAGCGCGAACGTCATGTTGCCGAGGGTGGTGATCCCGCCGGCGATGGCGGCCAGCGAGCCGGTCCAGAAGTCGTCGGCCCAGACCGGCTCGCCCGGCTCCGCGGCGGCCACCTGGGCGGTGAACTGAGCGCACATCAGGTGCACGTGGGCATCGATGCCGCCGGGGATCACCAGCAGGCCGCCGGCGTCGATCTCCCTGGCGCCGGTCACGGTCCCGCCGAGCTGGGCGATCTGGCCGCCGGTGATGCCCACGTCGGCCTGCTCCCGGTGACCCGGCGTCACGATCGTGCCGTTGCGGACAACGAGGTCAAAGCGCTGCTCTGTCACCCCGGCATCCTGGCACGCCGCTACCGCCAGGGCCGCTGGCCCGGCCCGGTTTGCGGCCCGCCGGGCGCCGGCAGCAGACGGCCTGGTCTACGCGGGATCCTGGCTAACGGTTCGGCGCGAGAAGGCAGACGCCAGACGTCGCCCAGGCAAACCAGAACCGGCATGGCCAGGCGTAACCCGTCTGGTGGCGTATGGGGAAAGGCGCTCAGAACGGCCCTCTTCCGCGTGCCCTCCCCCCGATAGTCAAAGCCCGACCAGCCGACCAGAACGGCGGGCAGGCGCGCGGTTATCCGATGGGGCTTCGTGTGGCTGGCTGGCTGCCTGCAAGTGCCCGTTAGGGCCCGACGCACGATCAGCCCGCCGTATGTTTATGCGCCCCCGGCCTCGCGGTGGACATCCGCAGAACGTCCTTCTATGCCGCGAGTGGTGCGCTGGGGGCGGTGGCCTGGGGCTGACGGCGCCGTGAGTTCTTATGCTGCGGGTATGGGGCAGGTTCGGGTGGGCACGGCGTCGTGGACGGACCGGACGCTGATCGAGTCGGGCTGGTATCCGCCGGAGGCGGACACGCCGGAGAAGCGGCTGCGGTATTACGCCCGTCAGTTCGGCCTGGTCGAGGTGGATGCCACCTATTACGCGCTGCCGTCTGAGCAGACCGCGGCGGCGTGGGCGGCGCGCACGCCGGCCGGCTTCACCTTCAACGTCAAGGCGTTCAGCCTGTTCACCGGCCACCCGACGCGGGTGGCCGCGCTGCCGGTGGACCTGCGGCCGACCGTGGAGAAGACGGGCAAGGACCGGGTGTACCTCAAAGACGTGGACGCCGCGGTCGCCCGCCAGGCGTGGGAACGATTCCTGGCCGGGCTGGAGCCGCTGCGGCAGGCCGGCAAGCTGGGCGCGATCTTGCTGCAATTCCCGCCGTGGTTCCCGATCTCGGCCACCGGCAAGGACTACATCGTCTCGTGCGCGCAGCGGGTGGCACCCCGCAAGGCCTGCGGGGAGTTCCGTAACCGGACCTGGATGACACCGGAGAACCAGGAAGAAACCCTAGGCTTCCTGGCCGCGCACCAGCTGCCGTACGAGTGCGTGGACATGCCGCAAGGGCATAAGGACTCCATCCCGCCAGTGCTAGCCGCCACCGACCCCGCCCTGGCCGTGGTCCGGCTGCACGGGCACTCTGCCCAATGGGAAAGCAGCGACATCCACGAGCGGTTCGGCTACCGCTACAGCGACGGCGAACTGCGCGAATGGGCCTCTCAGATCGCCGCCCTGGGCCGCGACACGAACGAGACCCACGTGCTGTTCAACAACTGCTACCGCAACTACGCCCAAGTCAACGCCCAGCAACTCGCCGCCCTGCTCTCAGCAGGGCACCCGTCATGACCGGCCGGAGCCCGGGCGTTTAGCAGCCTGACACCCACCACGCCAGCCGCCAAGGGGTGAGGCAGGGTGACCCGCCGGTCCATCATCTGGCGCAGCAACCACGCCTGCGGCGGACCGCTACGCCGCATCGTCGACCGGGCCGTAGCCTGCTTGCGGCGCCAGCGCATGGACGCCAAGAGGCCAGAAGGTCCAGCCCTGAGCGGACAGCGCCCGCCATTGCTGGCTCGCGCAATTTCCGCATAGGTAAAGCTCGCCAACCCAGTCTACTCTGTACGCCGCGCGGATCGCGGGTCCGCACCGATCACACGTCTCATTCATCCCCCGCCACCTGCCGGTCCGCTGCCGAGCCCAGATGCCCAGCCCGCTGCACTGTATGGATTGCTCACCACTTCACATCTGCTTTCCCGGCCCGGCCGCTATTGCGGCCATCGGCACCACCGCCCGGTCCAGAGCTGGTTCGGACGGCGCCGGTCATCGTCGTCGCGCCTGGGCGGCGACGCGCTCCGACGGCCGGCTCAGCCGGTCAGGGGCCGGGCCTACCACGCGGGCGCCAGCAGCCAGTCCCCCATCAATACAGAGCGGCCGCTCCCCCGGCCAGATACAGGCCCGGCCCTGACGCGCGGCCCGCTAGCAAAGACAGCAGGAACCACTTCCAAGCGCACGCCGACGGCCAAAATTGAACGCCGCCATCCCCGCCCGGACCGCCGTCACCATCACGGCAGAAGCGACAATTCCGTGTGAGACTTGGGTCAAGCGGCAGGAGCCATTGGCGCGGTCACAGAGCCTGAAGGCGCCCGCCCTTCCGCTCAAGTTGAGCGCGCTCCGGCGCGAACCTCGGCGAGGGCCTGCCAGTCCACGGCCGTTTCAAGATCGTTCTAGGGACCGCTGCCTTGTCTGATCGAAGTTGGCGTCTTGTGTGGCCCGGTACGGCTGCGTATCTGACTGAATCTGGTCCTGCGGGCCTCCTCGCATTGCCTGGCGGACGGGTTTTCGGCACCCACAGCTTGCCGTCCCCGGTGGCGGTCAGGGCAACAGTGGCGGGGGGGCTCCTTGTCGCAGGAACGTGATCAGCAAAGGGTTGACGACCTCGGGCAGTTCCAGCGGCAGGGCATGGCTGCCCGGCAGGACGGCGAGCCGGCCGTCGCCCAGTGCGGCGGCAACAGCGCAGCTATGGTGCACGGTCACCTCGTCCCGGTCGCCTTGCAGGACCAGAGTCGGCGCGGTAACGCCCTGCAGCTCGGACAGGTCGATCTCGGGTCCGGAATCGATCATCGCCAGCATCTTGTGGTACACGACCGTGAAGTGGCCGGGCCCGTCGGGGGAGAACGGATCGTAGCTTGCGCGCAGGAACTCCATCGCCTCCGGAGTGCGCAGCAGCCGTTCCACGGCGCTGTCCGGAACCCGGCCCCGCGAGTTGTAGTACTGGCCGATCACGACCATCCGCCCCACCAGATCGGGCCGTCGCATCGCGACGAGCATGGCGACCACCGCGCCGTCGCTCCAGCCGACCAGGTGCGCTCGCCCCGCGATGACCGCCTCGAGATAGCCGATCGTGTCGCCGGCCATCACGGCATAGGTCAGCGGGCCCTCCACATCGGCCGTATGCGCGTGCCCGCGCCGCTCCGGCAGGTAGACGTGGAACCCGGCCGCCGTGAGAGCCGGCGCCTGCGCTGCCCACGAGGACGCACCCGCGAACCCGCCATGCAGGAGCAGCACAGGCTCACCAGTCGTGCCATGAACTTCATGCCATACCTGACGTCCCTGCACCGTCACGTACCCGGTGCCTGGCTGCGGCCGGACTGATTCGGCCACGCTGCACCACCTCCTGATCCCCCGTCGAGCATGATCCCATCCGGGCCGTCATATCGGCCATGTCATGGCCGTCTGCCCCATGCGGCCACCGTCATCGGCGCGACCACCGTGGTGTCCGGATCTTGCAATGCCGCCACGGCCTGGGCGAATTCCTCCCCGGTCACGGTCCCGCTGGCCAGGATCGGCTCCCGCAGTTTCTCTATGGTCAGCCGCAAGAAGCCCGCCGCGAGCGGGCTCCCACCGCGCACAATCGGGCATCGCCCCTCGGCCTCCACGCCGACCAGGCCCACTGCGGCAAGGTCGGCCATCGCCCGCCGCCCGTACTCCACCTCCACCGGGCACGTCGACTCCAGGCGCTTCATCGCGGCGGTAATGACGTGCCGGAGAGCAGCCGGCTCGGCTGCCCCATACATTGTCACAAAGTCAGGCTCCTCAATCAGCAGCACACCGCCGGGACGCAGCGCCGACATCATGTGTGCCAGCGCCAGGCGCTTATCGGGCAGCCACTCGACCAGCCACCGCGCGTGCACCACGTCGAACCCGCCAGGCGGCTCCCCAGCCGCGATATCGTGGCGCAGCACCGTGAGCCCAGAGTGGCTCACGGCTGCAGCTTCAAGGAAGCTGGTTTCTATATCGGTGGCCACGACCGTCCCGCCCGGAGCTACGCGCTCCGCCAGCCAGAAAGCCACCGATCCGCCGCCGGCGCCGATCTCAAGGCAGCGCTTTCCAGGGCCTACGCCCAACCGCGTCAGGTGTTCGCGCGTGCCGGGGTCGAGGGCCACCTCCAGCCCGGCAAGCCGCTCGCGTTCCATCGCCCAGGCGTGGTCGTAGGCGTAGCCCTGCCCCATGTCAGGCTCCGTCCTGGTTCTGCGGCCGCCACAGCCCGTTGGCCCGCTGCAGGAAGCACTGTACGCCGGTACTACCCGGCTTTCCTCATCCGGCAGAGCTGGCCTGGCCCCAGCGCGGCTCGGCACCGGCCGGCAAGGATCCGCACCCGCCAAGAAGGGGCTAATCCCGCAGGTTCTGTTCTTGCGACGCGAAATCACCGTGCCCGTTCACAATTTCCAGCCATCGGCCCTTCCGGCCGCGGAAGGCCTGACCACGCCGCGCGCAGATGCTCAGCAGCGCGGCGTGCGGCAAGGCCGGCACGACGATTGCTGGGATGGATCACAGATACTCCCTTCTGCGCATCCACATGAGGGTGAACCAGCCGGCGATGGGCGGGAGATAAGCCGAGAAAAGGCGCTGGACGAATACCGCCGCGGTCGCGTCGCCCTTGGTGATGCCGCCGGCGGTCAGCGCCAGGATCAGGCCGGCCTCGGCGACGCCCATGCCTCCCCCGGCCGGGGAGGCTGAGGCCAGGACTCCGGCCGTGGTGACCGCAATGATGAGGGCAGCCACCGACAGGTAAGAGCCGAAGGCGTGCAATGCCGCACCGAGCGCGAGAACGACAACGAGCTGAGCGGCGATATGCCCGCCAAAAAGCTGGGCGATTTTGCTGGGCTGTGTTGCGAGCTGTTTGAAATTGTCCCTGGCGGTGGCGAACTTGGGCCGCAGTTTCTGGGAGACCTGCTGGCGCCATCGGGGGACGGCCAGGACAGCGGCCATCGCGGCGCCGAGGGCGCAGACGACAGCCAGGATCAGCACCAAGATCTTTGAGTGGCCGCCCTGATGCAAGCTTCTGCCGAAGTGGAATGAGCTCCAGGCCAAAGGGATGGCGATGAGGAACAGCGCCCCCTTGACGATCAAGCTCGCGGCGCTGACGACCGCTCCGGAGGTCACGGCCGCCGTGGTGTCATAGCCCTGCTGCTGAAGAAAGCGCACATCGGTGGCGACCACGGCCGCGTTCCCGCCGGCCAAGGCGGTGAAGGTGCTGGCCATCTCGAGGCCGACTGCCCGGCCATAGGCCAAGGAACCAGGGACGCTGCCAAGGTCGGAATAGGCGGTTCCGAGATAGCTTGCGGCGCACAAGATGAGGGTGGCGACCACCCATCCCCACTCGGCGCTGCGGATGGTGCTGATCGAATGGGCGGCGTTGATCAGGGTCAGGATCAGCGCCCACCCCCCGATCAGGGTGCCCGCCGCCACCAGGACCTGGTTCCAGCTCAGCCGGCGCGGCTCGGCCAGCCCGGGGACGTCGGTGTTGGCGGCCTGCGCCGTCTGGGTGCGGAGCTGGCCGAGCAATCCCCTTTTGCCCTTGAGGCCCACGTTGACCGCTGGGTCCAGACCGGCGCGCCGCAGGTGACCCAGGGCGCCGTTGAGCGGCCCCGGTGGCAGCACCCGCACGGCCGAGGCGGCGGTGCGCTGTGGCCCAGCGGCCAAGGCGGCCGACGCCATGGCCCCGGCCAGGTCCTGGTCGAGGACGAACGCACTGGCCGCCGAGGTGCCATTCCGGAAATCGACCAGGGTGGCAGTTTCCTGGCCCGGGCCGGCCACGATGGTCTGCGGGCTGACCGCGCCGTGGGAGATGGCAGCAGTCCTGAGCTTGAGCATCTGGGCGAACAGGTCGTCCAGCAGGGCGTCGGTGACCTGCGCGGGGCCGAGCTCAGCGAGCGGATGCCCGGCCGGTGCACGGGTGATCACCACGGCGTCATGGCTGGGGCCCAGGGTCGAAGCGATAAGGACTTCGGGGACGCGAGCGCCGGTCCGGGCGGCGAGCTGGGTGATCGACGATTCGTGCTCGACCTGCTGGATCCGGGTCAAAGCCAGCGCCGCACCCGAGTGGCGGTAGAACACAAACCGCCACAACTTGGTCAGCAGCTGGGCGTCGGTGGCGTCCCGGCCGTAGAAGGACACGGCCAGCGCCTCCCCCTCACCCATGTCCGCGGTGTAGTGGGCGGCCCCCCATGTCTGGTGCGGTGCGGGAACCACCGATGTGGGCTTAAGGCCGACGGTACCCAGCAGGGCCCGGACCTCCTCCCCCGACGGCATCCCAACCGGGGAGCCCACGGCCAGGTGCAAAGCGGCCGTGACTCCCCAGCCGATGGCCATGCTGCCGATCACGTTGGCCGGCAAGCCCTGGCCGGCGACCACGGTCGCCAGAATGGCCAACGCCAAGACGGACTCGATCAATCGCTGGACGCCCCGGGCAAGATAAGGCAGCCCGACAGTGGCCGCTGCCACCGCGACGGCGACATGAAGCACCGGGAAGCTCAGGTGATAACCATCAAAGTAGACCGTGTGGGGGCGCCCGCCCGCCGCACCCAGGACCAGGACCAAGATCCCGCTCACCGCCAGGGCCCCGCCCGCCGCGATCGCCAAATCCCGCAGCACGTCCGGGCGCCGGCGCACCGCGGCGAGCAGGAGCAACACCGCCACGGTCCCGAACGACCCGCCGATCCAGAACACATCAACCAGCCACCGCACTCCCTCCGGTGGCGGGCTCAGCACGCCGGCGATGACCTCCTCGGGCCGCGAGTTGGACTGCACCGCAAGAACCGCGCACACCGTGGCAAGGACGGCGATCGCCAGCCGGACCCCATCCGACCCCCGCCGCCGGCGCTGGCCGTCGCCGAGCGGGGCGAACACCAGTGAACGCCAATCGCGAACCGCGGGGCCCGGCACGGCGACCGGCTCCCCGGCCACCGAACGCCTCCTTACCGCCACGGCGGGCAGCAAATCTGTTGCCCTGCACGCTTGCAGGGTTTTCCGTTTCGTCGTGCGGCGAGAGGCCGAAGGGTCACCCTGCGGTGGGCCTCATACTGACTCCGGTCCCAAATACCTCCCCGAGCTCTAAGCTCCGCGGCCGCCCTGCTACGCGCAAGCTGCGCGGCGCAACATGGAGCACAGCGCGCTCCGGGCCCGGCGCACGCGTCAGCCGACCAAGAGCCGTGCATTCCTTGCCTCAGCCCCGCAGTGCATATCAGCCCGATGCGCGGCACGCCACACATGATTCCCCGAACGGTAGCCCTCCATCCATGGGCCAAGAATCACCCGGAAAGGTCAGTTTCGCGGTCGGGCGCCGCGCGCGCCCCAGGCGCGAGCATCAGCGGCATCGAGCACTGCCGGACTGTGCCGATCTGGGCGAGGTGGCTCGCCCTGTTCCACGGCATCTCTGAGATCGTGGGTCTCATTCGAGCTCCGCGGCGCTACCGCCAAGCGAGTGGGACCACTGGCCGGCCGTGGCAGTTCCGATTGACGGCTTCGCCGCGTTCGCCATCGGCCGCAGCATCCGGGACAGTCGGCCGCAGGCTGTAACCAAGGCGACGCTGGCGACGAGCAAGCCATCGGCCAGATCACCAGCGGGCACCTGAACTTCGCCTGCTGGTACTGCGCGGCCAGTGGCGCCGCCGTTGCCGGGACGCCGGGCCGCCGCGCTGATCACCGGAGTGAGATCCTGGCCGGCCGACGCGGCCGGAGGCCGGCTGTCATGCGGCCTGCTCGCCAGAACGAGCCGACAGCCCGTAGATCACCATGATCGCGATCGCGATGTAGATCAGGGACCAGACCGGGTAGTACGGCACCAAGAAGATCGCCGAGATCGCGGCCAAGGCCGCGGCGATGATACCGATCCAGCGGGATACCTCCGCGCTGGGCCGACCGCTTGGGCCAAGCACCAGGGCGCCAGCGGCGATCAAGATCACCCCAGCGATCAGGTAAATCCATCCGTAGGTCTTGAGGCTGTGCCCCAAGAGCGCGTCCTTCAGGCCATTGGGGATGGCGCCGTGATACCTAAAAGCCCAGATCGCATCGAGCACCCGCATGATCCCCGCGATGATCAGCACCACTGCGGAAAACGTCAACCAGCCTGAACGCTTCACCGAAGCCGCCCGCCTTTCTTTTGTGAGCTGTCCGCCTGCTTCGCTGCGGCACCCGTCATGGGAAAGATACGCCGCGCTCGCGGCGGTCGCCGCCCGGGGAGGTTACGGCGACCGGCCGGGGTAGACGCCGATGGAACATGACCGGTAGTCCTTTATCTGGTTTGGTCGGACCCGCCCCCTGGCATCGAGGGCTTTGTTTCGTCGGCTCCTTTCGGGCTCAGCCGGAGGCGAAGGTAGGCCACCGCCCCGGGAAGCAGCGGCAGCCAGTAGTTCACGAGCCGGTAGCCGAGCACGGCGAGGACCGCGGTTGGCCGCGGCGCGCCGAAACCGGCGGTGATGGCCACGAGTGTGACCTCGGCCACGCCCAGCCCGCCGGGGGTGATCGGGAGGGCGCTTGCGAAGTTCGCAGCAGAGTAGGCGACCGCCAGTGGCCCGAAGCCGGGCTGGTACCGGACGGCAACGAACATCAGATCAAGCGAGAGCAGGTCGAAGAGCAGGTCGGCCCAGGCGAACCCGAAGCTGGCCAGGAACGCCCGCCCGGTCAGCGCCGACCGGGCCAGCAAGGCGAGCCGCTTGCTGGTCTGGGCCACCTTGTCTGGATCGACGCTGGAGCGGACGCGCCGCGCCAGCCCGGCCACCCGCCGCCCGGCCCTCGCTGCGATGTCCGGGTGCGCCCCCACCACCAGCGCGAGTACTAGCACCGAGACCACCAGCGCGAGGGCGGCACCGGCGATCACCAGGTATGTGTGGGACAGATGCCGGCCGGCGGTGGCCACCAGCCCGGTCCCGAACAGCACGATCAGGGCGACGGTGGACACCAGGCTGGTCAGGGCGATCGCCTCGCCGGTGGTGGACACGGCGACGCCCTCAGTTTCCAGGGTGCTCACGTTCAGCGCGGTGCCGGCCGCCGACCCGAACGGAGTGACGTGGCTGACCAGGAAGGACGCCAGCGTGACCCGGGCGGTCAGCCAGAACGGCACCCGCGCCCCGAGCGACGCCAGCACCCGCCGGTACAGCA
>Ga0070706_100006565_pt1 | contig 10975 bp, 12 predicted proteins | sample KBSK5501metaG_FD_65476 | JGI IMG/M metagenome (GOLD analysis project Ga0070706, IMG submission 65476) | Corn, switchgrass and miscanthus rhizosphere microbial communities from Kellogg Biological Station, Michigan, USA - KBS K5-50-1 metaG | ecosystem: Host-associated > Plants > Roots >...
CTCACGTTGCCGATGTCGGAGGAGGCCAGGCGATCGGGCGCGGCCGGCCCCTCCGCGAGCCCGGCGGCCGGCAGGTTGGCCGCGAACAGATCGAGGAGCCCCTGGTTGCGCCGGAGGGGTTCGTAGACGTCCGGGTGGCGGGTCACGCGGAGCCCGGTGCCGGTGGCCGACGCCGCCGCCTCCGCGCACGCGACCACGCGCCGATGGAGCGCCCACATCGCCTCGAGGCTCGGCCCCCGCACGTTGAAGTCCGCGACCGCCCGCTCCGGGATGATGTTGGCCGCGGCCCCGCCGTCCGCGACGACGCCGTGGATGCGGCAGTCCGGCCGCATCTGCTGCCGCAGCATCGCCACCCCGTTGAAGGTGGCCACGCACGCGTCGAGCGCGTTGACACCCTCCCAGGGATCGACCGAGGCGTGCGCGGCCCGCCCCTGCCACTCGAACGAGACCCGGGCCACCCCGAGCAGGTCCTGGTGCAGCAGCGTCCGGTCGAAGCCGTGGATCATCATCGCCGCGTCGACATCGCGGAAGACGCCCGCCTCCACCAGGCAGCCCTTGCCGCCCCCGCGCTCCTCCGCGGGCGTGCCGATCACCAGCACGCGCCCGGCGGGCAGGACGTCGCGCGCGGCCATGAGGGCCGCGCCCGCGCCGGCGCCCGCCGCCGCGATCACGTTGTGGCCGCAGGCGTGACCGACGCCGGGGAGCGCGTCGTACTCGCACAGGATCGCGAGCGTGGGGCCGGGGCCGGTCTCGAGGCTCGCCCGGAACGCGGTCGGGATGCCGCCCGCGCCTGCCTCGACCCGGAAGCCCTGAGCCGCGAGGAAGCGCCCGAGGCGCTCGGCGGCGTGGGTCTCCTCGAAGGCCAGCTCGGGGTGCGCGTGGATATCGTGCGACAGCGCGGTGAGCTCGTCGCCCAGCCGCTCCACCGCGTCCGCGACGCGCTGCTTGTGGGCATCCATGCGGGCCCCACGATACCATGCCCCATGCGCACCCGGGCCGGATGGACGGGCCGCCTCGCGATGCTGGTGATCGTGGCGGCGGGAATCTGGCTCGGGGTCCTGATCTGGACCTGGCCGTCGGTGGGCCGGCTCGCCACCGCCCGGCCCACCACGACCGCGTTCATCGAGCAGTACCGGGCCGAGCAGCGGGCGGCGCGCCGGTCGGATCGGGTGGCGTGGACGTGGACGCCCTACGCGGCGATCTCTCCCGCTCTGAAGCGCGCGGTCCTCGTGGCCGAGGACGTGAACTTCTTCTCGCACCACGGCTTCGCGCTCGACGAGATGCAGAACGCGCTGGAGGACGCCCTGCGCGATCACGAGCTGCCGCGCGGCGCCTCGACCATCACCCAGCAGCTCGCCAAGAACCTCTGGCTCTCGCGCTCGCGCAATCCGCTCCGCAAGGGCAAGGAGGCCCTGCTCACGTGGCAGCTCGAGCGCCAGCTCTCGAAGCGGCGCATCCTCGAGCTCTACCTGAACGTGGTGGAGTTCGGGCCGGGCCTCTACGGGGTGGGCGCGGCGAGCCAGCGCTACTTCGGCAAGGCCCCCGCCGATCTCGACGACGCGGAGGCGGCCCAGCTCGCCGCGGTCCTGCCGAGCCCGTCGACCTGGCGGCCCGGCTCGGCGAGCCCGGCCTACCGCCGGCGGGTGGCGGCCATCCAGCGACGGATGGAGCGCGCCGGCTTCCTCTGGAAGCTTATCTGATCAGGTGAGCAGCGGGAGCAGCTCGGGCAGCGCGGCGATCCGGTGATCGGCCTCGCCGAAATGCTGGTGGAGGGTCTGCGCGCACGGCACGACCGCGCAGCGCATGCCCGCGGCCTTGGCGGCGAGCAGGCCGTTGCGCGAGTCCTCCACGACGAGGCACGCCGCCGCGGGCACGCCGAGCCGCTCGGCGGCGGCGAGGAAGACGTCGGGGGCGGGCTTGCCGCGGGCCACCTGCGTGCCGGAGACCACCGCCTCGAAGAGCGGGCGGATCGCCAGGGCCGCGAGGTTGGCGTCGATCACCCGCACCTCGGCCGAGGACGCGAGCGCCAGGCGGTAGCCCGCCCCGCGCACTCCGCGCAGGACCTCGGGCACCCCGGCCATCGGGATCGGGCCGCGGGCGATCTGCTCGAGCATTGCCTCGACGTACCAGTCGGCCAGCGTCTCCTCCGACTCGGGCAGGCGGTGACGCGCCCGGAGGATCCGGCACGAGTCGAGCGTCGTGCGCCCGAGGAACTCCGCGTTCTCCTCTTCTCCGTAGGGGAGCCCGTAGCGGGCCATCACCCGGCGCAGGGCCTCGAACCCGAAGGGCTCGGAGTCCACCAGCACGCCGTCCATGTCGAAGATGACGGCCTGGAGCGTCACCGGAGCTGGGCGACCCCCACGGGGTCCGCCTGGCCCGCCTGCTCGAGCAGGGCCCGCACTGCCTCGCGATCCGCCGCGGTCGCCGGCGCGAGCGGGGGCGCGGGCCGACCGTTGCCGAGCCCGCGCATCGCGCACGCCGCCTTGAGCGCGGCGAGCCACGGCCCCTGGCGATAGACCGCGGCCAGCCCTGCGATGCGCCGCTGCAGCGCCGCGCACTCGGCCGCCGCCCCGCGGTCGACCGCGGCCTGGAGCGCGACGAAGAGCGCCGGGGCCACGTTGGCGAGGCCCGGGACCATGCCGTCGGCTCCCTGCAGCAGGCTCGCGGCGGCGAGCGACTCGTGGCCCTGGAGCACGCGGAAGTCGGGCCGCTCCTGCTTGATCGCGAGCAGCGCCTGGAAGGCCTCGAAGTCCCCCGCCGAGTCCTTGATGCCGAGCACGCGCGGATCGCGCGCCAGGCCGCGCACCGTCGCGGGCGCCAGCACGTGATGCGTGCACTGCGGGATGTTGTAGAGCAGCGCGGGCCGCGGCGTGGCGGCCAGCACCTGGCCGATGTGCCGCTCCTGGGCCGCCGTGTCCACGCCGAAATAGTAGGGCGAGCCCACCACCAGCGCGTCGGCTCCCTCCTCCGCCGCCTGATGCGCCGCCTCGACCGCCGCCCCGGTGCCCGGCAGCATCACGCCGGCCAGCACCGGCACCCGGCCCGCCGCTGCGCGCGCGGCGTGCCGGATCATCGCGCCGCGCTGGCTCGCGGTGAGCCAGGCGCCCTCGCCGCAGCCGCCCAGAACGAAGAGGCCGGTGCAGCCGGCGCCCAGCACGTGGTCGACCAGGGCGGCCATGGCGGCACCGTCCGGCACGCCGGCCTCGTCGAGCGGGGAGATCAGGGGCGGGACGATCCCGTGCAGCACCTGCTCCCATCGCCATCCCGACGCCGACTTGCCCCCTGCCATCGCAGTCTTGCCATTATCGATCATGGCCGGAGCATAGCAGAGTAGCCCCGCAGCCCGCCCTGAGGTAGGCTCTAGCGACAGGGAGGGCCCCAGCCCATGTTCGGTCTGCGCAAGCGCAGCATGCCGTCCGCCGAGGAGGCGCTTCCGGGACGCCGGGAGCGGATGCCCGTGCCCGACGCCCACTTCGTCAACGGAGGCCGGCTCGAGCCGCCCTTCCCGGCCGGTACCGAGCGCGCGGTCTTCGGCCTGGGCTGCTTCTGGGGCGCGGAGCGGAAGTTCTGGGAGACGCCCGGCGTGTACACCACCGCGGTCGGCTACGCGGGCGGCCACACCCCGAACCCCACCTACGAAGAGGTCTGCAGCGGCGCCACCGGCCACACCGAGGCGGTGCTGGTGGTGTTCGACCCGGCCAAGGTCTCCTACGAGAGCCTGCTGCGCGTATTCTGGGAGAACCACGACCCGACGCAGGGCATGCGCCAGGGCAACGACGTCGGGACCCAGTATCGCTCGGCGATCTACTGCTACGGCGACGCCCAGCGCCGCGCCGCCCTGGCCTCGAAGGAGACCTACCAGGCGGTCCTCGCGAAAGCGGGCTACGGCGAGATCACCACCGAGATCCGGGAGGCGCCCGAGTTCTACTACGCCGAGGACTATCACCAGCAGTACCTCGCCAAGAACCCCTGGGGCTACTGCGGCATCGGCGGCACCGGCGTCGCCTGCCCCGCGGGCCTCGCCCAGTCGGCGACCGCGTCCTAGGCCGCTCGATCGGATGCGCCCCCGCACGCCACCCGTGATCCGCGCGGCGGTCGCCGCGCTGCTCGGGATGTGGCTGGCCGGCTGCTCCCTCGCGAGCAGCACCGGCGCCACCGCCCCCGCCGGCATTACCCAGCGGCTGCTGATCCGCTCGCTCGAGCGCGCGCTCTCGGATACGGATCTGGCGCGCATCGGCAACCGCCCGGTGGCGCTCGAGGTCGCGGTCCAGTCCGGCAACGAGGGCTTCGTGAAGGACTTCGTGACCACCTGGCTCAGGACCCACGGGGTACGGGTGGCCGGCGACTCGCCCGAGCTGAAGCTCAAGATGTTCGTCGCGGTCTATGGAACCGACCACGACCAGACCTTGATCGGCATCCCGGCCTTTCAGGCCCCGGTGGTCAACGTCCCGGTGCCCGAGCTGGCCTTCTTCAAGTGGGTGCGCAACCGAGGCCAGACGGAGCTCCGTCTCTGGGCCTTCGACAGCAAGGGCGACGTCATGGTCGACGCGCCCCACCCGGGAGTGGGCCGGTCGAAGTACGACGACTTCACGGTGCTGCTCTTCTTCGGCTTCTCGCGCTCCGACGTCGACAAGCGCAGCAACTGAGGTGACGGCCATGTCTTCCCCGCGGCTCCTCCCGCTCTGCCTCCTCGTCCTGCTCGCGGCCGCGTGCGCCACGCCCACGCCCGACACCCTGCGCAAGATCCGCGAGACCGGGAGCGTGACCCTGGGCTACCGCGACTCCTCGCCGCCGTTCTCCTCCGTGGGCGACCGCGGCGAGCCGGTGGGCTACTCGATCGACCTGTGCACCCGGGTGGTCACCCAGGTCCAGGCCGTGACCGGGCGCAGCGACCTGCAGATCAAGTGGGTCCGCGTGACGCCCGACGACCGCATCGCGGCGGTGGTGGACGGCCGCGTCGACCTCGAGTGCGGCTCCACCACCGCCAGCCTCTCCCGTCAGGAGCAGGTCGACTTCAGCTATCCGACTTTCGTGGACGGCGGCAGCCTGCTGGTGGCCGCCGACGCCGGCGTGCGGACCCCCGCCGACCTCGCGGGCAAGCCGATCGCGGTGATCCCCAAGACCACCACGGAGGGCGCGCTCGCCGCGTGGCTCGCCCAGCAGGGCGTCCAGGCCCAGATCATCCCGGTGCGCGAGCACGCCGAGGGCTTCGCGGCGGTGGCGGAGGGCCGGGCGGTCGCCTACGCCTCCGACCGCACGCTCCTCATCGGCCTCGGGCTCCGCTACCAGGGATCGCGGCTCCTCGTGGTGCTCGACGACTTCCTCTCCTACGAGCCCTACGGGCTGATGCTCCGCCGCAGCGATCCCGCCTTCCGCCTCGCGGTGAACCGCGCGCTCGCACAGGTCTATCGCACGGGTGAGATCGTGCCGATCTACAACCGCTGGTTCGGGGACTGGGGGCCGCCGAGCCGCCTGCTCGGCGCGATGTACCTGATCAACAGCGTGCCCGAATGACGCCGCCCGCGGGATCGCCCGCGGATGACCCCGCCGCGCCCTCCGACGAGGCGCGCCCGCTGGACGGCCTCGTGGTCGTCGACCTCACCCGGGTGCTGGCCGGTCCCTATTGCACACGCCTCCTCTCCGACCTGGGCGCCCGCGTCATCAAGATCGAGCGCCCGGTCGAGGGCGACGAGATGCGCCGCAACCCGCACCAGATCGAGGCGGGGCGCGAGGACCAGTCGACCTACTTCGCGCGCGTCAACGCGGGCAAGGAGAGCGTGGCGGTCGACCTGAGCCGGCCCGAGGGCCGGGAGGTGGTGCTGGGCCTGGCCCGCCACGCCGACGTGTTCATCGAGAACTTCGCGCCCGGCGTGGTCGGCCGGCTCGGGCTGGACTATTCGGCGGTCAACGCGGTCAAGAACGACATCGTGTACTGCTCGATCTCGGGCTTCGGCCAGACCGGCCCCTGGCGCGAGCGCCCCGCCTTCGCCCACATCATCAACGCGGCCTCCGGGATGATGGCGCTCGAGCAGGGCGACGAGGCGGCGCCGCGCGCGTCGAACCTGCAGGCCGCCGACGTGCTGGCCGCCGCCCACGCCATGGGCGCGATCATGGCCGCGCTCTGGCGCCGGGCCCGCACCGGGCGGGGCGCGCACCTCGACGTCTCGATGCTAGAGGCCCTGGTGGGCGCCGACAGCGTGACGTTCGCCTCGGTGCTGAACGGCGGCGAGGAGCACGGCAACCCCCGCCCGGGCATGATCGTGCACCGGATCGGCGACCGCTACATGGCGATGCAGATCGTGGGGGCGCCGCGGCTCTGGGAGCGTCTCCTCGGGCTCATGAAGCGGCCGGAGCTCGGGCAGGACCCGCGCTTCACCTCGTCGCTCACCCGGCGGCGGAACTGGCGCGAGCTTCGCGCGCTCATCACCGGCTGGCTGGACGGCTTCGCCACCGCCGACGAGGCCCTCGGGGTCCTGACCGCCGCCCGCATCCCGTGCGCGCCGGTGCTGCGGCCGGCCGAGGTGATCGCGCAGGAGCATCTGGCCGCGCGCGCCTTCTTCCCGGTGCTCCCTCACCCCGCGCGGGCCGATCTGCGGGTCACCGCGAGCCCCTATCACCTGGACGGCAAGCCCACCCACCCGCGCGGGCCGGCCGCCTACCGGGTGGGCCAGCACACCCGCGCCATCCTGGGCGATCTCCTGGGCTACAAGGACGACCGTATCGCGGAGCTGATCGCGGCCGGCGTGGTCGAGGGGCCGGCGTGAGCCAGCGCGAGGAAGCGCTCCAGCGCACCGAGAAGGAAATCCTCGCGGAGAAGGCGGCGACCCTCGGGCGCGCGGGCGAGCGGCTCGAGGCCGCGCTGGCGCTGGTGGCCGAGCGGGGCCAGGCCCTCGAGCGGGTGATCGACGGCGCCGCGCGCGCGGCGGCGCTCGCGAGCTACCGGCAGGCGCGGGCGCGCGCGCTCGACGCGCGTCACACCCTGATCATCCAGCGCGAGGCGATCGGGCTGCGCAATCATCGGATAGTGGATCAGCAATTCCCCGAGCCGCCTGCGCTCGTTTGACCTAGCAAGAATTTCCTGATGGCGCGAAGCTGACGCGACAGGCCGGAAGCACCCCCGCCGCAACTCCCTGATTCTGCGTTCCTCCCCGAATGGCTCGCCTCTTGCTCCGCCGAGGTACCGGGGAAGGAGCCAGCCATGATCCGGGCCATCGCTCTCGGTTGCACCCTGGGCGGCGTCGCCGCGCTCACCTGCGCGTTCGCGTGGCCGCCCGACTACGCCGATCAGTCGCGCGCCGACGTCGCGACGTGCGTGCAGTACGCCCGTCACAGCTCGCCGCGCTTCGAGGCCGCCGTGCGCGAGGTGGATCTCTCCACCGGGCGCGTCTCCATCGACCACACGATCAACGACGCGCGCGGCGAGGTCGCATTCTCGAAGTGCCTGCTCGCGGTCCGGCAGTGGCGGCTCATCGAGCGCAATCTGCCCCGCGGGCTCGAGCCCGAGCCGACCGACCGCGCCACCATGGCCGGGACCCCGCCCACTTCCCTCATCCGCTGATCCGTCATCCGCTGATTGGCCGGCCCGTGGTAGGCTCCGGGCCACCGTGAAGCTCGGCATTTGCCTGCCTCACTACGGACGACCGATCGAGCCCTCGCGGCTCGCCCAGCTGGCCACGCGCGCCGAGGAGGTCGGCCTCGACTCGGTGTGGGTCACCGACCACGTGGTGGTGCCCAGCGACGTCTCCCTCATCTACCGCGACGACATGCTGGACCCGCTCGCGGTGCTGCCCTGGCTGGCCGGGGTGACCGAGCGCATCGCCCTCGGCACCAGCGTGATCGTGCTGCCCTACCGCTCCCCGCTGCCGGTGGCGAAGCTCCTGGCCAGCGTAGACGTGCTCTCGGCCGGGCGCCTGATCGTGGGGGTGGCGGTGGGCTGGCTCGAGGGCGAGTTCGCCGCGCTGGGGGTGCCATTCCGCGAGCGCGGGCGGCGCACCGACGAGGCCATCGAGATCCTTCGCGCGGCGTGGACGGAGGAATTCCCCGAGCTCGAGACGCCGCGGCACCGGCTGGCCGGCGTGAAGGTCTCGCCGATGCCGCTGCAGAAACCGCGGCCGCCCATCCTGGTGGGCGGGGCCTCGGACGCGGCCCTTCGCCGGGTCGCCCGGCTGGGCGATGGCTGGCACGCCTCCGGGATGGCGCCGTCCGCCTTCCGGGCGGGCGCGCTCGCGGTGGGCAACCACTGGAAGGACGCGGGACGCGACGGCGCGCCGGAGCTGACGCTGCGCGTGCCGCTCCTGCTCGACGGCATCCACCGCCCCGCGGTCGATCCGGCCCTGCTCGGCACGCGCCACGTGGTCCGCGGCTCGATCGCGGCTGTGGCTAAGGAGCTGCGCCAGTACCAGACCGCGGGCTGTAGCCACGTGGCCCTCGAGGTGAGCTACAGCACCTACCCGGCGATCCTCGACACCATCGACATCCTCGCCGAGGAGATTCGGCCGCTCCTCGACCAGCGGGAGCGCTGAGGCGGCGGGCGCTGGCCGCGGGCGGGGGTGGCGGGGGGCCTCTGACCACGACCCGTTCCCTGGTCGGCTTGCGTGAGGAGCTCCCGATCTGGTAGTCGACGATGTAGGCGATCCGCGAGCGGAACGGGTCACCCGGCCCCCCGCCACCCCCGCCCGCGGCCAGCGCCCGGCGGTCACGCCTGATGGCGGAGCCACTCGTAGATCGGAAGCTTCCGCCATCCCTCCCCGGTCCCGGTCAGGCGGGGAGGTGGTCGAGGGCGGGCCAGTCGAAGGTGATGCCGTGGCCGGGACGGTCGGGGGCGATGGCGCGGCCGTCGACGAGCTTCAGGGGGTCGGCGATGTAGCGGTCGAGGCCGAAGCCGTGGGCCTCCAGATAGGAGCGGTTGGGGACGGCGGCGAGCAGGTGGACGGTGACGTCGTGGGCCCCGTGCGAGGTCACCGGCAGGTTGAAGGCCTCGGCGAGGTGGCAGATCTTCAGGAACGCGGTGACGCCGCCGCAGTTCGTGACGTCGGGCTCGGGAAAGGTCACGCCGCCCGCCGCGATCAGCGCGCGGAACTCGTGGAGCGTGTGGAGGTTCTCCCCCGCCGCGATGGGGAGCCCGCCTTCGCGGACGATGCGGACGTGGCCCGGCACGTCGTCGGGGATGGTCGGCTCCTCGAGCCAGACCAGGTCGGCCTCCCCGAGCGCGCGGGCGGCGCGGATGGCCTCGTCCACGCTCCAGCGCATGTTGGCGTCGACCATCAGAGGAAACTCCGGCCCCAGGTGGGCGCGCATCGCCCGCACCCGCTCCACGTCCTCCCGCAGCGTGGGGCGCCCGACCTTCATCTTGATGGCGCGGAAGCCGCGGGCCAGGTTCTCGTCGGTCTGGCGCAGCAGGGCGTCGAGCGGGAGCTCCAGGTCGATGCCGCCCGCGTAGCACGGCACGCGCGGGTCGAAGCCGCCGAGCGCGCGCCAGAGAGGCGTCCCCTGTCGGCGCGTCCGCAAGTCCCAGAGCGCGATGTCCACCGCGGAGATGGCGAGGGCCTGGGCCCCGCCGCGCCCACCGTAGTGGAGCGCCCACCACATGGTCTGCCACAGGGCCTCAATGTCCTCCGCCTCCCGCCCCTGGAGGCGCGGGGCCAGATCGCGCGCGATCAGCGCGTGCACCGCGGCGCCGCCGGTGCCCACCGTGTAGGTGTAGCCCACGCCCTCCGCGCCGTCGGCGTCCCGCACGCGGACCGTCACCAGCTCGAAGCCCTCGATGACGCCGTGGGTGGAATCGGAGAGGGCCACCGGCAGCGGGATGCGATAGTGATCGGCCTGGATCTCGCGGATCATCATGGGCTCACCGGACGCGGGCGGCGCAGCCAAGCCACCGCCGCGAGGTAGGCGACGTCCACCACGTACGCCAGCGCGATCGTGGCGGGTAGCCCGATCCGCGCCAGGGTCCAGGACGCCACCAGGTTGAAGAGACAGATGCCGAAGGCCCCGACCGGGAACATGCGGATGAACGGCATGGTCACCTCGGCGCCGTAGCGGGCATGCAGCAGCGCCATCACCGGCAGGCCGTTGACCGGGAAGCCCACCACGAGCCCCGACCACTTGGGGCCGAGCACGTGGGCCACCGAGGTTACCACCAGGACGGTGATCGCGGAGACCGCGACGCGGATTGCGAGCAGCGAGACCGACGCGGGGCCACGCCGGAGCGTCGCACTGTCGGGCAGGTGCCGCACCAGGTAACCGGCGCCCAGGCACACCGCGGCCGCGAAGGGGACCGCGGTGAGCGGCCCGAGGGGGATCGTGCTCAGCACGAGTGTCGCCACCACGAACGTGACGGTCCCGACGGACACCCCCGCCGCCACCGACCACGCGCGCGGCCCGGGCACGAGCCGCGTCGCCACCAGGTAGCCGAGATAGACCGGCACCGCGGCGGCCATCCCGGGAATCGTCCAGAACGCGCTCTCCGCCGCGAACGCGGGCCCCTGCTCGATCGAGAAGAAGATCAGCGACAGCACCGCGAGCTGGGGCGCCGAGCCCACGATCGACCCGAGCCGCGGCCCCAGCCACTCGGCGGCCGCGGTGCCGCCCAGGACGAAGAACGCCGAGGCCGCGACCTTCGCGGCCAGGAGGACGAGGGCGGAGTCGATCAGGCCGCCCCGGTCTGGACGCGCGGCGGGGCGGCCGGCGCGGCGCGGTGGCGCAGATCGAGCAGGCTCCCCAGGATGCCCTTGGGCAGGAACACGATGAACAGCACGAGGAGCACCCCGTACACCAGGTTGTCCCAGCCCACCGCGCGGGTGCCGAAGGAGATGCGCAGCACCTCGGCGAGCAGGATCGTGATCACCGCCCCCACGGTAGGCCCGAGCGAGACGTAGATGCCGCCCACCACCACCGCGAAGACCATCTGGAGCGAGATCGAGATGCCGCTCACCGTGTCCGGGGAGATGAACATCTGGTACTGGCAGTAGAGCGC
>Ga0070706_100006570_pt1 | contig 10971 bp, 12 predicted proteins | sample KBSK5501metaG_FD_65476 | JGI IMG/M metagenome (GOLD analysis project Ga0070706, IMG submission 65476) | Corn, switchgrass and miscanthus rhizosphere microbial communities from Kellogg Biological Station, Michigan, USA - KBS K5-50-1 metaG | ecosystem: Host-associated > Plants > Roots >...
TTCTTCGAGGAGTACTGCGGCGCGCGGCTGACCTTGAACTGCATGCGGATCGGGGGTTTGCCCTTCGACCTGACGCCGGGCTGGGTCGCTCGGCTGCTCGAGTTCGTGGACGACCTGCCGAGCCGCATCAACGAATACGAGGAGCTCTTAACCGACAATCGCATCTGGAAGAGGCGAACGGTAGATGTCGGGGTCATCTCGGCGGAAGAGTGCATCGAATACGGGCTGACGGGGCCGATCTTGCGTGGATCCGGGGTCGCCTGGGACTTGCGCCGCGCTGTCCCCTACGAGTGCTACGACGAGCTGGACTTCGTCATCCCGACCCGCCAGAACGGAGATACCTACGATCGCTACATCGTTCGGGTGCAGGAGATGCGGCAGAGCGCACGGATCATCCGGCAATGCCTGGATCGGCTCGAAGAAGGTGAGATTCGCGGCAAGGTGCCGCGTGTGATCAAGCCTCCGGCCGAAGAGGTCTACGCCTCGATCGAGTCGCCCAAGGGGGAACTGGGCTTCTACTGCGTCTCCAACGGCTCGAACCGGCCCTACCGCATGCACTGCCGACCCCCTTCCTTCATCAACCTGCAGGCGCTGCCGCGGCTGGCCAAGGGACACTTGATCTCCGATCTGGTCGCCTTGATCGGAACCATCGACATCGTGCTCGGAGAGGTGGATCGATGATGAGGGCGCTGGGCGCTAGGCGCTGGGCGCTGGGCGAAGGCGGACGATGAAGATCCTCACCCCAACTGTCCTGACGTACCTGAAGGTCGTCCTTCTCGTGGCGGTCGTCCCCGCCGTGGTCGGCTTCGTGGTTGTTCTGGCGGAGCGGCGGTTGATGGGATTCATGCAGGACCGCCTGGGCCCCAATCGGGTTGGACCGAAGGGGACGCTGCAGGGACTGGCGGATCTCGTCAAGCTCGTGACGAAGGAGGACGTGACGCCGGCGAAGGCGGAGAAGGCGGTGCATTTCTTAGCACCCGTGCTCGCAGTGATTCCGGCCCTGACCGCGCTCGCCCTGATCCCCTTCGGCCCTTCGGTTCGCCTGGCGCCTCGAGTCTCGACGCCGCTCTACGTGACCGACGTCAACATTGGACTCCTCTTCATTCTGGCGATCACGTCGATCGGCGTCTACGGAATCATCCTGGGCGGGTGGGCCTCGAACAACAAATACTCTCTGCTCGGCGGGCTCCGGTCGGCCGCACAGCTGGTCTCGTACGAAGTGCCGATGGGTCTCTCGCTCGTTGCAGTTCTTCTGATGACGCGGTCGCTCTCCTTGGTCGAGATCGTCCAGCGCCAGGACCGGATCCATCTCTGGTTCGTGTTCCCGGGATTGCTCGCGTTCTTTATCTACTTCGTCGCCGGAGTGGCGGAGACGAACCGAAATCCCTTCGATCTGCCCGAGGCGGAGTCGGAGCTGGTCTCCGGATTCAACACCGAGTACTCGGGCGTGAAGTTCGCCTTCTTCTTCCTCGGAGAGTACACGGCCATGATCATCATCTCCTGTGTGGCGGTGACCGTCTTCTTCGGCGGATGGTTGGCCCCCTTTCCGCATGTCAAAGCGCTCGCCTTCTTGAAGATCATTCCTCCGTTCCTCTGGTTCTTCGCCAAGGCGGGTTTTTTCGTATTTTGCTACATCTGGTTTCGGTCGACCTTTCCGCGCTACCGCTTCGATCAATTGATGGCGCTGGGCTGGAAATGGTTGCTTCCGGTTGCGCTGGTCAACATCGTGGTCGTGGCGGTCGCGATCCTGGCGACGCCGGGGTCGACGCGCGGCCTGTTCGTGCTCTCCTGGATCTACGGCGGTCTTTTTGTGGTGATGTTGCTGCTGGCGTGGCTGCGTCGAATGCTGGCGCGGCGGGATCGTCTGGCTGCGGTCCCGCATGGAATGCGGGAGACCGCTTGAGCGGAGGAGCTCGATGGCACTGAAGAAGTGGCTGGACAAGCTCACGCTGCTTGATCTCTTCGACGGTCTTTCCGTGACCGGCCGTCATCTCTTCCGGCGCAAAGTCACGATCCAGTACCCCGAGCAGAAAAAGATTCCCTCCGACCGCTTTCGCGGAATGTTCCGGCTCGACGAAGAGCGCTGCATCAAGTGCACGCTGTGCGCGATCGAGTGTCCGATCAACATCATCTATATCGACTGGCACAACGAAAAGAACGAGGCGGCCAAGTCGGTCAAGGTCCTTGACCGTTTCGACGTCGACCTGAAGCGCTGCATGTTCTGCCAGCTTTGCGAGGAAGCGTGTCCGACCGTTCCCAAGTCGATCTGGCTGACGACCAAGACCTACGAGATGGCCGCCTATGAGCGCAACGAGGCGCTTTACCTCGACATCCGCAAGCTGACCGACTGGCGGTCAGCCGAGAACGTCAAGCCCTTCACCGTCGTCGAGCAGGGATGAGGGGCGTGCTTGTGCTCGCCCGCGGAGAGCAGCCGTGACGGGCGGCGTGCTGCTGACGGGCGGCGCCGGCGTTGCCTTCTTCCTCTTCGCGCTGCTGGCGCTCGCCATGGCCGTGGCGGTGGTCGTCGCCAGGAACCCTGTCCATTCCGCCCTCTTCCTTCTCTCTTCTTTCTTGCTCGTGGCCTGCATCTTCATTCTTCAGCAGGCGGAGTTCGTGGGAGCCGTGCAGATCCTGGTCTACGCGGGCGGCATCATGGTCCTCTTCCTCTTCGTGATCATGCTCGTGCACCAGAGGACGGTGAAGACGGCGTTGACCTTCCAGCATCAGTGGGACATCGCTTTGCTCTTCCTGCTCCTCTTCCTGGTGCCCTTTCTCTACATGCTCGGCACGGCGAAGCTGCCGGATCTGCCGGCCAACCCCGACGCCCTCCGCATGGTCGGAGGACGCCTGCTGGGCAACACCGAGGCGGTCGCCTGGGTCCTCTACCGCGACTACCTGCTTCCCTTCGAAGTGGCGTCGGTGTTTCTCTTGGTCGCGATGATCGGCGCCGTCGTTCTCGGCAAGCGCAGCATGGAGAGGATGGACTGATGAGAACCGGACGGGGGGACGGGGAGACGGGGGGATGGAGCGACGCGGGGACGCGGGGACGCGGGGACGCGGGGATGTTTGCAAACGGACGCCTCGCGGCTTACGGCTTACGGCTCACGGCTCACGCAGTATGACCATCACCCTCAACCACTACCTCATCGTCAGCTTCCTGCTCTTCTCGATCGGGCTTCTGGGCGTCCTGGTGCGGCGCAACTTTCTGACTGTTCTGATGTCGGTCGAGCTGATGATGAACGCAGTCAATCTGAACCTGATCGCCTTCTCCCGCCGCCTGTCGGACCTGACCGGACAGGTCTTCTCCGTCTTCGTCATCACGATTGCCGCAGGGGAGGCCGCGATCGGCCTGGCGCTGACCATTTCCCTCTTCCGGCAGCGCAAGACGCTGAACATCGAAGAGGCCGACACGATGCGCGGATGAGGGATCTCATCTGGCTGATCCCGCTTTTCCCGCTGGCGGGTTTCCTCGTCAACGGCCTCGTGTACCTGATCGGCGCGTGCCCGCCCCGCAGGGACCTGCTCCACGATCCGCACGGGGACCAGCCCGCGGCGGAGTCCGCGAAGGACCGCGGCCACCCTCACGCCCACATGCACGCCGAGACGCACCCCAAGTTCCAGAAGCTCCATTCGTTGGTTGGGGTGGGGAGCGTGGCGCTCTCGGTGCTGTTCGCCTTCGGAGCGATCTTCGACATCGGCCTCTCGAAGCTGGCGGCCGGAGCCTCCGATATCGTCACGCTCTACCGATGGATTCCGCTCGGGGTCAACGAGTCCATCGGACAGGTCCCCGGAAAGGCGGCGGAGTGGTTCGTGGATGCGGCTTTCCGCCTGGACTCCCTGTCGGCGCTCATGATCGCCTTCGTTACGTTCGTCGGGTTTCTGATCCACGTCTACTCGATCGGCTACATGGGACACGACCTGGGGTACGGGCGCTACTTCGCCTATCTGAACCTCTTCATGTTCTCGATGCTCGTGTTGGTCCTCGCCTCGAACTTCCTTCTGATGTTCGTCGGATGGGAAGGGGTCGGGCTGTGCTCGTATCTCTTGATCGGCTACGACTACCACAAGAAGTTCGCGGCCGACGCGGGTAAGAAGGCGTTCGTCGTCAACCGGATTGGCGACTTCGGGTTCATCCTCGGGATCTTCGGCGTCTTCGCTCTCTTCGGCACTCTGGACTTCGGAAAGGTCTTCTCCGCGGCGGCCGCGAATCCGTCCGCTTATGTCCCGTACCTGACGCTGGTTTGTCTCTGCCTTTTCGTGGGAGCCTGCGGAAAGTCCGCTCAGTTTCCGCTCCATGTCTGGCTTCCCGACGCAATGGCGGGCCCCACACCCGTATCGGCCCTGATCCATGCCGCCACGATGGTCACCGCGGGCGTCTACATGGTCGCCCGTTGCAACGTGCTCTTCCGGCTTGCTCCCGACGCGATGCTCGTAGTCGCCGTCATTGGCGGATTCACCGCGCTCTTCTCTGCGACGATCGGGCTGGCGCAGAACGACATCAAGAAGGTGCTTGCCTACTCGACGGTGTCGCAACTGGGTTACATGTTCCTCGCCTGCGGCGTGGGAGCCTTCGTCGCGGGAATGTTCCATGTCACGACCCACGCCTTCTTCAAGGCCTGTCTCTTTCTGGGGTCCGGCTCGGTCATTCATGCGCTCGCGGGCGAGCAGGACCTCCGCAAGATGGGGGGCCTCTCCTTCAAGATCCGGACGACGTACGCAACGTTCCTGATTGCCACCTTCGCGATTGCGGGAGCTCCGCTGCTCGCGGGATTCTTCTCCAAGGACGCAATTCTCGCCGCTGTCTTCGAGTCTCACTTCGCGCAGGCTCCCTGGCTCGGTAAAACGCTCTGGGCGGCGGCGCTGTTCACAGCTGGACTGACCGCTTTCTACATGTTCCGTCTGGTCTCGCTGACCTTCTGGGGGCCGTTCCGCGGCACTGTGGAACAGGAGGCGGAGATCCACGAGTCGCCGCGGACGATGACGGTCCCCTTGATCATCCTGGCCTTTCTGTCGATCGTCGGAGGCTACGTGGGAGTCCCGATCGTGCGAGGCGGCGACAAGATCGGCGAGTTTCTGTCGCCGATCCTGCTTCCGCTCGCCGGGCAGCACGTCGCTCACGCGCATGCGGAGGTCGCGACCGAGCTTCTCCTGATGGCCATCTCCGTCGCGGCGGCGACGCTCGGGTTCCTGCTGGCCTTCTTTTGGTACGCCAGGGTCAATGGAAAAGTGCCGGCGAGGATCGCGATGGCGGTGCCGGGCATCTATCGGGCGGTGGCAAACAAGTACTACGTCGACGAGCTCTACGAAGCGGTGTTCGTCGAAGGGTTGGCCAAGGAGGGTGGAAGGGCGCTCTGGGACGTGGACGCGAGATTTGTCGATCTGATTCCGAACGGCGCGGCGGCGGTCACGCGCGGGCTTTCGTGGATCGCTTCCGCCTTCGATCAGTACGTCGTTGACGGGCTGGTCAACGGTCTCGCGAACACGCTCCAGGCCGGGTTCCAGCTCTTCCGCCGGGCCCAGACCGGCCGAGTGCAGAACTACGCCCTCGTCATGGGAGCCGGGCTTTTTTGTGTCGTCATGGCGTATTTGCTATTTCGGTAGGCGGGGCGGTAGGCGGTAGGCGAGGAGGACTGAGAGCTGACAGCCGAGAACTAATAGCTCCGAGGAGACGATGAACCTACAGCAAGTCCCGATCCTTTCGATCGTGGCGTACATCCCGCTCGCGGGAGCGCTGTTGCTGATCTTCTTCTTCCCCAAGGAGAAGGCGGGGCCGATCAAGGCGTTCGCCACAATCGTCGCGGGTCTGGACTTCCTGGTGTCCCTGGCTCTCTGGTTCGCGTTGGACCGCGCAAAGGCGGGCTATCAGTTTGTCGAGCGCGTTTCCTGGATCCCTTCGCTCGGCGTCGAGTATCACTTCGGGATCGATGGGATCTCGCTTGTCCTTCTTCTGCTGACGACCTTCGTCGGGTTCATCGCGGTCTACTGCTCGTACACGGCGATCTCAGAGCGGCAGAAGGAGTACTACGTACTGCTGCTCCTGCTCCAGACGTTCATGATCGGCACCTTCTGCTGCCTCGATTTCTTTCTCTTCTATGTGTTCTGGGAAATCATGCTCGTCCCCATGTACTTCCTGATCGGAGTGTGGGGAGGCGACCGGCGCCTTTACGCGGCGATCAAGTTCTTCCTTTACACGCTCGCGGGCTCGGTGCTGATGCTGCTCGGCATCATCGCGCTCTACTTCGTCAATACGACGGGCTTCCTGGGGTACAAGGGTCTCGGCAACGCGCCCACCTTTTCGATCGAAAAACTGACTGCGGTCGCGGCCGGGATGCCAGTGGAGCTGCAGATCTGGCTCTTCTTCGCCTTCTTCGTGGGCTTCGCGATCAAGGTGCCCATGTTCCCCTTCCATACCTGGCTTCCCGACGCCCATACGGAGGCGCCCACCGCAGGCTCGGTCATCCTCGCCGCCGTGCTCCTGAAGATGGGAACCTACGGCTTCGTTCGCTTCTCGCTGCCGATGTTCCCTTCCGCCGTCCTGACACCGTGGGTCACGCGCGTCATGGTGACGCTGGCAATCGTCGGTATCGTCTATGGCGCGATGGTGACTCTCGTGCAGAAGGACATGAAGAAGCTGATCGCGTACTCGTCCGTCTCCCACCTGGGCTTCGTGATGCTGGGGATTTTCGCTCTGAACATGGCGGGGGTTCAGGGGGCGATTCTGCAGATGGTCAACCACGGCATCTCGACCGGCGCTCTCTTTCTCTTAGTCGGCATCCTCTACGAGCGCCGGCATACCCGGATGATTGCCGACTACGGCGGGCTCGCTCGGCCGATGCCGGTCTACGCGACCTACTTCCTGGTCATGGCTCTCTCCTCGATGGGGCTGCCGCTCTTGAACGGCTTCATCGGAGAGTTTGCCATCCTGCAGGGGGCCTTCGCCCGCAGTTTCTGGTGGGCGTTTTCCGCCGCGACGGGAATCGTTCTCGGGGCGGCCTACCTGCTGTGGCTTTACCAGAGAGTCTTCTTCGGCGAGGTCTCGAATCCGGCCAACCAGGCGCTGCCCGACCTTTCGGTGCGGGAACAGCTGACCCTGGCGCCTCTGGTCGTGGCGGCATTCTGGATCGGCCTCTACCCGCGCCCGATTCTCGAGGTTCTGCGCGTTCCCTCGGAGCAAATCGTGCGGGCCGTCGAAGGGAAAACCGAGATGCCTCCGGCCTTGGCCGATCGGGCGCCCGTGCCGGCTGCCCCGATCGCTCCGGCCGCGTCCGGGGGGACGGGACGTTGAAAGTCGAAGCGTCCGACTGGTTCCTGATCGGCCCCGAGGTGTTCTTGACGGGAGCCGGTCTCCTGCTGCTCGCGCTCGCGACCTTCTTCCAAAAGGCGAAAGAGGAGTTTCTCGGATACCTCGCAGTCCTCTCCGTGGTGATCACAGCCGTGATTCTCTCGGTCGTAGCGGCGGCAGGCCCGCGGGAGAGGGGACCGATCCTCGCAGGGATGTTCATCCTCGACAACTTTGCCCTCTTCTTCAAGTTTCTGATCCTGATCGCGATCGGCCTGACCGTGCTCGCATCGATCAAGTATGTCGGCACGGCTCCCTACCCCGGAGGCGAGTACTACGCGCTCCTGCTGTTTACGGGCGTGGGAATGCTCTTCATGGTCTCGGGCAACAACTTGATCTCCATCTACGTCGCGCTCGAGCTGATGGCTCTGGCCTCCTACATCCTGGCGGGATATTTCAAAGGAGAGACACGCTCGACGGAGGCGGCCCTTAAGTATTTCGTGCTCGGCGCGTTCTCGTCGGGGATCCTCCTCTACGGCCTATCCCTCGTGTATGGCATTTCGGGGCGGATGGGGCTGACAGACCTCGCGCAGATGGCCACCTCGGGGGACGGGCGCAATCTCGCGGTGCTCGGGATTCTGATGGTCCTCGTGGGACTCCTCTTCAAGATCGCCGCGGTGCCCTTCCACGTCTGGACGCCCGACGTCTACGAGGGCTCGCCGACACCGATCACGGCGTTCTTCTCGGTCGGCCCGAAGGTCGCGGCCTACGCGATCCTGGCGCGGATCTTCTACGTCGGCTTTCCGAAATTCCACGCCGATTGGGGCCTCGTCGTCGCGATCGTCGCGGCGGCCACACTCGTCTGGGGCAATCTCGCGGCCCTGCTCCAGACGAATGTCAAGCGCATGTTGGCCTATTCGTCGATCGCCCACGCGGGCTACGCGCTGCTCGGCGTTCTCGGATTCCAGACCCCGTATGGGTTGTGGGGCGTGCTCGTATATCTGCTGGCCTACACGTTTATGAACTTTGGCGCGTTTGCCCTGGTGATCTTCCTCGAGACCAAGGGCTACGCGGCCGAGTCGGTCTCCGACTTCAACGGCCTGGCGCGGCGCAACATGCCGGCGGCTGTAACGATGCTGCTCTTCCTCCTGTCGCTCGCCGGAATTCCGCCCACGGCGGGGTTCATCGGCAAGTACTACCTCTTTACCGCCGCGATGAAGGCCGGCTATGCCTGGCTCGCAGTCCTCGCCGTGCTGGCGTCGGCCGTCTCGCTCTTCTACTACTTCCGGATCGCGGCCGCGATGTTCTTCTCAGAGGCCGCGGGCGCGCGGCTCCAGAGCTCCTACGCGCTGACCGCGGCCGTGGTCCTCTGTGCCGCCGGCACGCTGCTGGTCGGCATCGCGCCGGAGGGGGTGCTCGCGGTCCTGAAGACCTGCATTCCCGGCGGGTACTGAAGATTCGCCGGGGCCTCCCGGACCCTTACCTATCTGCCCTCTCGAGCCTCTCACTCCTCTCTGTCATCCCGAGCCCCTCCACCCTCAAGTGTCATCCTGAGCGAAGCGAGGGATCTGCTCTCGTGAGTATCTCCTCGGCCGTTGTTTCTCTCGGGGCAGGCTACGTGAGGGATCTGCTCCCGTCGCTTCGAGTGACCTGTCCGGTTCGGGGCAGGCTATGCGAGGGATCTACTCTTGCCGCAACGAACCGGCCGTCGTTGTGGCTTGCCGATCGGAAGACCCGAGGGTAGATTCCTCGTCGCTTCGCTCCTCGGAATGACAGCAATAGGTCACCCTGCTCCTCGGAACCACAGAATGCCCGAACCCTCCTCCCGCTACCGTCTCATCGCCGAAGCGTCCACTGCCGGGCTGCTCTTCGTCCTCTCCCCGCTCGCGGGATACTTTCTGGGCAAGTGGCTCGGGGAGGCTGTCGGTCTCGGTCGCATCGCCGCGTACGCGGGAGCGCTTCTGGGTCTGGTTTCGGCGTTCGTGAATCTGTTACGGCTCGTCGGGAGGGCCACCCGATGAGCTCCAACGACATCGACGCAGTGGTTCGACGAGTCCGGACCCGTTCGCTGGCCATCGCGGGCGCGGCAGTCGTCGTCGCGTTCATCGTGGGATGGCGTGCCGGGGTCTCCTTGACAATCTCAGCAGCCGTCGTTATTTTTAGTTTTCTCGCGTTCGAGAAGTTGACGGAGCGTCTGGTTCATCGGCAAGCCAAGTCCAGTCTCCGAAGGCTTGTCCCCCTACTCCTGGTAACGGTCGGAAGCCTGGTGCTCCTGACGGTGGTTCTTTTGCGTTGGAAGGGATTCGATCCGGTGGCGGGCGCCGCGGGTTTGTCCGTCGTCGTGGCGGCTGTCATTCCGGAGCTCTGGATGGGAAAGGGAAAGTAAGACGTGCCCGAGCATCATTCGTTCCTGTACGGTCCGGTCAACCGGTTTCTGATCCACATCGCCGGGCTGCCTCCCGTTGAAAAGATGTCGCCGGGCGCCGCGGCGTTTTTCTTCCCCGACGGGAAGGAAGCCTGGATCCCCGACGCCGCGCTGATGACGCTGTTGCTCCTCCTGATCTTCGCCCTGTTCTTTCCGTGGCTGGCCCGCCGCTACAGTCTGGAGAAGCCGAGCGGCATCCAGACCTTCTTCGAGATGCTGCTGTCGGGCCTTCGCAGTCTCGTCGACGATGTGATCGGACACGGAGGGGCGAAGTATCTGGCGATCGTCGGAACCTTCGCGATATTCATCGGCGTCGCGAATCTCTTCGGGCTCTTCTTCTTCCTCCAGCCCCCGACCGGCTCTCTCTCGACGACGGCGGCTCTCGCGATCATTTCCTTCCTCTACTTCAACTATCAGGGAATTCGGGAGCACGGATTGTTGCGTTACCTCAAGCACTTCACCGGGCCGATGCTCCTGATCGCCCCCCTCTTTTTTGTCATCGAGATCATCGGGACGTTCGCGAGAATGCTGTCCCTCTCCCTGCGTCTCTTCATGAACATCTTCGGCGAGCACACGACCACCAACGTGTTCGCAGGCCTGGTCCCGGTCGTCGTGCCCTGGCCGATGATGGCACTGGGGATCTTCACGGCGGCGCTCCAGGCGTACGTTTTCGCTCTTCTTTCGGCGGTTTACGTCGCGGGCGCTGTAGCGCATGAAGAGCATTGAGGCGACTCGATTCTGCGGCGGCAACCGACACGCGGATGAGATTGGCTGGCAACCGGGGTCGCGCGAAGCCCTTCGGCCGCTCGTGATAGGGTTCGGCAACCACCGCGCCGGAAACGGCGCCAAGTGAAGGAGAATTGCGGATGCTGAAGAGAACCGTTTTGTTGTGTGCCCTCGCCCTCGCGTTCGCTCTACCAGCGCTCGCGCAGGAAACGGGCGGCGCTACCGCTCCGGGGCCTTCCGGGGGCGTGAAATGGGGCGTAATCGGGGCGGCATTCTTGCTGGGGCTGGCCGCCGCTGGTGGGGCCACGGCGCAGGGCAGGGCGACGGCCGCGGCTGCGGATGGAATGTCACGTAATCCAGGGGCCGCCAAAGACATCCGCGGCATGACGCTGCTTGGTCTGGTGCTGATCGAGTCCCTCGTCCTCTACGCGCTCCTGATCTGCTTCCTCATCTACACACGCTGACCGGCGGACGGGCTCCCGCTCCTAGCCCGGTTTAGCCGCGGGTGCCCATCGTCGTCCTCCGGAGAGGACGATGTGAC
>Ga0070706_100006571_pt1 | contig 10970 bp, 6 predicted proteins | sample KBSK5501metaG_FD_65476 | JGI IMG/M metagenome (GOLD analysis project Ga0070706, IMG submission 65476) | Corn, switchgrass and miscanthus rhizosphere microbial communities from Kellogg Biological Station, Michigan, USA - KBS K5-50-1 metaG | ecosystem: Host-associated > Plants > Roots >...
CCTTCCGGCGAGGCTCCATCGGATCCGCGCGTTTCGCGCCGGACGGGCAGAGCGTCGTCTACAGTGCCCGCTGGAACGGCAATCCTGCCCAGCTCTTCCTGCAGCGTCCGGAGACGTCCGATGCCTTTCCGCTGACGCTGCCCCACGCCGAGATCCTGGCCATCTCGCCCTCGGGCGAAATGGCGCTCGCCCTCGATTGCCGGATCACCCACAACGGCGTGTGCGCGGGAACGCTGGCGCGAGCGCCGCTGACCGGAGGCTCGCCCCGTCCGATCGAGGACAACGTGCAGGATGCGGACTGGACTTCGGACGGATCGGCCATGGCCCTCGTACACGAGGTCGGAGGGCGAGCGCGCCTGGAGTATCCCGCCGGCAAGGTTCTCTACGAGACCGGTGGACACATCAGTTACCCCCGGATCTCCCCGAAGGGAGACCGCATTGCTTTCTTCGACCACCCCCTTCCGATCGACGACAAGGGTTCGGTGGCCGTCGTGGACCTCGCGGGCCGGAAGACCACTCTGGCCGGCCCGTTCGGCAGCGGCCAGGGGCTCGCCTGGCATGCCTCCGGAAAAGAAGTCTGGTTCACCGCGTCGCGGTCGGGCATCGCACGATCTCTTTTCGCGGCGAGCCTCTCGGGAAGGCTTCGCACGGTCCTCGCGGTGACGGGAGGCCTGACCCTCCGGGATATCTCCAGAGCCGGACAAGTCCTGATCAGTCAGGACAGCGAGCGAACCTCGATCTTCGCGCGGGCTCCGGGAGAGACGCAGGAGCGAGACCTCTCCTGGCTCGACTGGTCGCTGCCGCTGGATCTGTCGGACGACGGAAAGACCCTGCTCCTCGAGGAGGAAGGAACGGCGACCGGGCCCAACTACATGGTCTGCGTCCGGAAGACGGACGGCTCGCCGCCCGTTCGTCTCGGGGAGGGACAAGCGGGGGCGCTCTCTCCCGACGGGAGCTGGGTCCTGGCGAGCCCGCCGAAGGAGAGCGGCGAAGAGCTTCTGCTCCCGGTCGGACCGGGACAGCCGAGACCGCTGCCTCATCCGGGACTCCAGCGGCTCCTCGGGAGCGCCTGGTCTCCGGACGGCAAGCGAGTCCTGTTGACGGCTCGGGAGGTCGGCAAAAAGCCGAGACTCTATTTGCAGGAGATCGCGGGCGGGCCGCCGCGTCCGGTCACCCCCGAGGGGATAGAGCTTGGGACCGTGTCAAAGCCGATCTCGCCGGACGGCCACTCCGTCGTTGCACTGGATCTGGAGCAGCGGACCTGGATTTTTCCACTGGACGGAGGTGAGGCGCACACGGTCGCCGCAATCGCTCCCGGCAAGGAGCGGCCCATCCGCTGGGGAGCCGACGGCGATTCCCTGTTCATCCGCGACTGGCAGGTCGTTCCCGTTCATATCTCTCGGCTGGAGCTCGCGAGCGGTCGGCGGTCTCCATGGAAGGTCCTCCAGCCCGCCGACCCGGCGGGGGTCTACGACATGACGCTGGTCCGGCTTTCGTCCGACGGACAGTCTTACGCGTACTCCTCAACGAGTAAGCTGTCGGATCTCTACGTCGTCGACGGGCTGAAGTAGCTTCGCTCTCGGGGCGCGGCAGCGATCCGATCGGCGACCGGCGGTGTACTCCTTCTCGACGCCGGCCTTTCGCCGGCTTGAAGGAGAGGCGATGGATCCGGTCGACCGCCGCAAGTTCCTCAAGATCACCGGGGTTTCGCTCGGCGCGGGGGCTCTCTTCAAAATCGCCGCTCCGGCGTTGGGCGAGGGCGGGCGCCTCATGGGGCTTCTCGGGAAGAAGAACGGCGAGCGGCCGACCCCCTTCTCCTTCGTCCAGTTCTCCGACACCCACGTCGGCTTCAACGGGCCGCCCGACCCGCTCGGGACCAAGGCGTTCGAGCGCGCCGTCGACATGGTCAATGCGCTGCCCGAGCGGCCGGATCTGGTCCTCTTCACGGGCGACCTCACCCACGAGAGCGAGAAGCCGGGCGAGCACGCCGATCGGATGCGCCTGTTCAAGAAGATCTCCTCGCGCCTCAAGGTCCCGCTCGTCAAGCTCGTCCCCGGCGAGCACGACGCGGCCCTCGACGGCGGGACCCTCTACCGCGACGCGTTCGGCGAGACCTCGTACGCCTTCGACCACCGCGGTGTCCACTTCGTCGGCCTCGACAACGTCTCCCACGGCAAGCCGGTCGTCGGCGCCGAGGGGCTCGCCTGGCTCGAGAAGGACCTCGCGAGGTTCCCGAAGACGGCGCCGATCGTCGTCTTCACGCACCGGCCCCTCTTCGACCTGAAGCCCGATTGGGAGTGGTTCACGAGCGACGGCGACAGGGTCCTGAACCTGCTCGCGCCATACGAGAACGTGACCGTCCTCTACGGCCACATCCACCGCGAGCACGTCCACCACGAAGGGCATTCGACCCACTACGCCGCACGCTCGCTCATCTTCGCGTTTCCCGATCCCGAGTCGGGTGTCCCGAAGAAGCCGCTGCCGTTCGACGAGAAGAAGCCGTTCGAGAACCTCGGCATCCGCCGGATCGCGGAGTCGGGCGACGCCCCTCCGAGGATCGAGGAGGTCTCGCTGACGCTGCGCGAGTACTCGGGAACCGTGGGCATCCAACAGATCCTGAAGGAAGGAGAGAACCTGTGAGCATCCTCCGCCGGTCCCTGATCGTTTTCTCGCTCCTGGCCGCCGGTCTCGCCCCCGTCGCGACCCGCGCCCAGGACAAAGCGTCTCCGCGCACGATCGCGATCACCGCGAAACGGTTCCAGTTCGAGCCGAAGGAGGTCCACCTCAAGGCCGGGGAGCGGGTAAAGCTGGCCGTCACGAGCGAGGACGTCACGCACGGCTTCTTCTCGCGGCCCCTCCACTTCGACGAAGACCTCACGCCCGGCAAGACGGTCGAGGTCCCGATCGAGGCGGCGAGCGCCGGCACCTACACGATCATCTGCGACCATTTTTGCGGATCGGGGCACGGCGGAATGATGATGACGCTCGTCGTCGAGTAGGCCCCGGATCTCGTATCCTGTGGCCATTCTCATGGACGCATCCCGGCTCCCACCCGGCCCCGTCGAGCAGCCGGTTGAAGGCGACGACCAGCTGATGCGGGACCTCGCCGCCGGACGAGAGGAGGCCATTGGGCCTCTGTATGCCCGGTACGCGCCGGTCGTCTTCGGGATGGCGGCGCACGCGCTCGACCGCGCGACCGCGGAGGAGCTCGTCCAGGACGTGTTCCTCGCGGTGTGGCGAAACGCCGATTCCTTCGACTCGACGCGAGGTCCGCTGCGTCCGTGGCTTCTCCAGATCGCGCACTTCCGAATCGCCAACGAGCTGCGCCGCCGCTCCCGCCGGCCCCGAACCGAATCGGCATCGGACCCCGACGACGACCGGCTCGCCCGGATGCCGGACCCCTCGCCCGATCAGGCCGAGGACGCCTGGAACACCCACCGGCGCGACATCCTGCGCCGTGCGCTCGAGGAGCTGCCTCCCGCGCAGAGGCAGGCCCTCGGGCTCGCCTACTTCGGCGACCTCTCCCACGGAGAAATCGCGAAGGTCCTCGGCGTTCCGCTCGGGACCGCGAAGTCGCGCATCCGGGCGGGAATGGAGCGCCTGCGGACCCGGCTCGGGCCCCTCGTCGCGGCTGTTCTGCTCGCGGTGGGCGCCGCCCTGGTCGCCGTTCGGTACGGATCGCGCCGGGCCGAGTTCGCCCGTGACGAGCGGGCGCTCTCGATGCTGACCTCGAGCGACTCCGTCTCGATCCGGCTCGGGGCGGTTCCCGGAGCGCCCGCGGCCGCGCACGCGACGTACCGCTTCCGTCCGGGCTCGGGCATCGCGGTCGTGACGTACTCGATCTTCCCCGCCGCGCCGGCCGGCCGGACCTATCGCGCCTGGTCGCACGTCTCCGGACGGTGGGTCGCCGTGGGCGCCGCCGCGCCGGATCCGGCCGGGCACGCGCGACTGATCGCCGAGGACCCGGCCCTGGGCGTCCGGCCGGACCGTATCGAGGTGCGGCTCGAGCCGGCCGCCGCCGGGGCCTCCCCGGCCGGCTCCGTCCTCGTGAGGTGGCCCTCCGATCGGGAATAATGCGGCCTCGCTGCGATGCCTGCGGGGCGCGATTGGATCGACCTTCTTCGCTCGACCTTCCATGCGGTCGGCCGGGAGGACATTTCCGGTCTCTACTCGAAGGAGTGGCAGCACGCCAAGCAAAAGCTGACGGCGGAGGATCGGGACTCGATCGACCGCGAGCCGAAGCGGTGGAGGCGCTTCTTCAAGACCGCCAACAGCGTTCTCTTCGGACTGTCGAAGCGCCTCGCGCCTGCCCGCCGCGTCGCATTTCTCGCGGTCCTCGCCCTCTTCCTCTTTTCCATCTTCGGATCGTCTTTCGAGCACACCAGCGAGAAGGAGGAGAACGGCGTTCGGCGGACGGTGCGCTACCGGGTCGACCTCGACAGCACGTTTCTCGGCATGGCCTCGGGTCTGCTCGTGCTCCTCCTCGCGATGGAACTCGTGGACAAGATCAACTATCGCGACGAGCTCGAGCTCGCGCGCGAGCTCCAGTCGAGCCTCATTCCGACTTCGCTCCCGAGAGTCGAGGGGTTGGAGCTCGCGGCGCGCAACGAGATCGCCAACATGGTCGGCGGCGATATTTACGACTTCGTGCCGCTTTCGGATGGCCGGCTCGCCGTGCTCTTCGGCGACGCCTCCGGACACGGGATGGCGGCGGGGCTCGTCATGGCGGTCGCTCATGCCGCCTTCCGTACCCAGCTCGATGTGGATCCCGCACCCGGCGCCGTGTTCGCCACGCTGAACCGGATCCTCTGCCGGACCGGCAGCCGCCGGGCCTTTTTCGGCTGCACCTACCTGCTGGTGTCCTCCGACGGAGAGCTCTCGGGCTCGATCGCCGGCCACCCGCCGCCGCTTCGCGTCGGCCGGGACGGAGCCGTCCGTGAGCGAATCGGGTCCGGCGCCTACCCGCTCGGGATCAAGCCGGACCTCTCCTGGCCGATCGAGCGGGCGCGTCTGGAGCCGGGCGAGCTGCTCTTCCTCCACTCGGACGGTCTTCCCGAGGCACGCAATCCCGCCGGAGAGGAGTTCGGCGACGCGCGGGTCGAGGCGTACCTCGCGGCGCACGCCGGTTCGCCGCCGGCGGTGCTGGTGGACGGGCTCGCGCAGGCGGTTCGCGCGTTCTGCGGCCGCGGAGCCCCCGAAGACGACGTCTCGCTGGCGGTGATCCGGCGCAGCGGGTAAAGAAGAGGTTCCAGGTTTCAAGTTTCAAGTTTCAGGATCCCCCACCTGAAACCTGGAACCTGAAACTCGAAACCTCTTCGGGGGAATCCGCCCTTTCCCCAACCCGTTGTGATCCGTGCGCTTCCCGAGGGCCCGGGAGCGCCGGGCGCTGAATCGAACCGCCCGCCTTTCGCGTATTTCCTAACGGCTTCACAGGCGCCGGGCCGAGCGATCCGGCCGGCCCAGGCAGAAAGAAGGTCTTCCATGTCTTCTAATTCGCTCTCTCTTCCGGTCGTTCCCATGCGGAACGCCGTCCTATTTCCGGGCATCGGCTTCCCGATCTCCGCGGGCCGGGCCGCGACCCTTCGCGCAATCGAGGCGGCGCTGAACGATCCGGGCCGGCAGGTCTTCGCGGTCGCTCAGAGGAAGGACACCGAAAAGGTGTCGCCCGGCGAGCTGTACACGGTCGGCGTGATCGCCACGATCGGGTCGATCCAGCGGGGGCTGGGCGGAATCCGGCTGGTCCTCGAGGGCAAGTCGCGAGGCATCGCCGTGCGGTTCGCCCCGAAGAACGGATACCTCGAGGCGACCGTGCAGGAGGCGCACGAGATGTTGCCTCTGGACTCTCGCGACACGGCGTTCGTCGGCCTGCATCGGGAGGCCCGGGAGCGAGCGGGAGAGCTCGGGAAGAAACTCGGCCTGCCCGATGAGGCCGTCGAGCAGATCCTGGCCGAAGTCAACGAGCCGGGCCGGCTGGCAGACCTCGTCGCCGGTTACCTCGACGTGTCGGCCACCGAGAAGCAGCTGCTGTTGGAGACGCTTTCGGTCGAGGAGCGGCTCCGGCGCGTGCTGATCCACGTGCAACGTCAGATCGACGTGCTCTCCGCCCAGGAGGATATCCAGTCGAAGGTCAAGGAAGAGATTGGCAGCCGCCAGCGCGAGCTCTACCTGCGCGAGCAGATGAAGGCGATCCAGAAGGAGCTCGGGGAAGGCGAGGGCTCCGAGGACGAGAGCCTGAAGGAGCTTCGCGCGAGGCTCGACGCGCTCGAGCTGCCGGAGGACGCCCGCAAGGAGGTCGACCGCGAGTGGCAGCGCCTGACGCGGATCGGCCGCGAGTCGATGGAGTCTCAGGTCATCCGGACCTATCTCGAGACCGTGGCGGAGCTGCCCTGGAACGCGCGCAGCGAGGAGAAGCTGGACGTTCCCGAGGCGGCCCGAATCCTCGATGAGGATCACTACGGCTTGAAGGACGTCAAGGATCGGATTCTGGAGTTTCTGGCGGTTCGGCAGCTCGCGCAGGAGTCGGGGAAGGCCTCGGAGACCGCGGAGGCCGAGAAGAAGGTGGAGCGCGAGGGCGATCCGCAGCCCGGAGCCGTCCAGGAGGAAGCCCGCAAGTCCGCTCGAGCCCGCGGCAGAATCCTGCTCTTCGCCGGCCCGCCGGGCGTCGGGAAGACGTCGATCGCCAAATCGATCGCCCGCGCGATGGGACGAAAGTACGTTCGGATCTCTCTCGGCGGAGCCCGAGACGAAGCGGACGTCCGGGGACACCGGCGCACCTACATCGGCGCCATGCCGGGACGGATCCTGCAGGGGATGAAACAGGCGGGCACGAAGAACCCCGTGTTCCTGCTCGACGAGGTCGACAAGCTCGGGATCTCGTACCAGGGGGACCCCGCGAGCGCGCTGCTCGAGGTGCTCGATCCGGCTCAGAACGACAGCTTCACGGATCATTACCTGGGCGTGCCGTTCGACCTTTCGGAGGTGCTGTTCATCGCGACGGCGAACTTCATCCAGAACATCCCGGCGCCGCTGCTCGACCGCATGGAGACGGTGAACTTCGCGGGCTACACCGAGGCGGAGAAGCTCCAGATCGCGAAGAGTTACCTGGTTCCGAGACAGACCGAGGAAAACGGTCTCACCGCCTCGCAGCTCATCCTGACCGAGGCCGCGATCCGCGAGGTCGTCGCCAGCTACACCCGCGAGTCGGGCGTGCGGCAGCTCGAGCGCGAGCTCGGCCGGCTGGCCCGAAAGGTCGCACGCCGGATCGCCGCGCGCGAAATCGACACCCAGACGGTGGATGCCGCGGACGTGCGGCCGCTGCTCGGTCGGCCGCGCGTGCACCCCGAGAAGATGGCGGCCGAGGACCAGGTCGGGATCGCAACGGGCATGTACTACACGCCGGCAGGCGGCGACATCATGTTCGTCGAAGCCTCGCTGATGCGCGGCAAGGGGGAGCTGATCCTGACCGGCCAGCTCGGTGACGTCATGAAGGAGTCGGCGCGCGCCGCCTGGACCTTCGCGAGGTCCCACGCCTCGTGGCTCGGGATCGACGAGAAGGACTTCGAGCGCGATATGCACATCCACGTGCCCGCGGGAGCGATCCCGAAGGACGGCCCCTCGGCGGGAATCGCCATGGCGGCGGCGGTCGTGTCCGCCCTGTCCAAACGGCCCGTCCGAAACGACGTCGCCATGACGGGCGAGATCACGATCTCGGGGCGCGTGCTCCCCATCGGCGGCCTGAAGGAGAAGGTCCTGGGCGCTGTGCGCGCCGGAATCCACCAGATCCTCATCCCGAAGGAGAACGAGCCGGACCTCGAGGACCTGCCGGAGGAGGTCCGGGGCAAGCTCGAGATCTTCCCGGTGACCGCTCTCGGCGAGGCGCTCGCCGTCACGCTGCGCGACACCGCGCTCCAGAACGGCAGGCTGCTCTTCGGCCGGGGGGCGGAGCCGGAGGCAGGAAGCTACGGGGCCGATGCCCCGCCCCCCGTCTGATGCTTCCGGTCTAGCAGATCGATGAAGATTCGACCCGGACGGCGACGCCCGGGTCTTTTTCTTCTGCCTCCACTAGAGCCGCGAACTCCTCTCCGTTCCCGTCGGCGCTTCCAGCGCCGTCCGCCGACGCGATCGCGAAGACCACGCGGACGAACTGGATGCTCGGGTCCTGCGTCGTGTTGTCCACGGTCGCGCCGTAGACGATCGCGCTGCCGCCGGAGACGCTGACCTCGATGGAATCGTTCGCGGCCAGCGGCACGCCGAGGAGAGTGTCCGCCGGTTGCTGCTCGAAACGGGTCGGATCGTACTGCTTCGTGACTGTCGTCACGAGCGCGCCGGCCGTGTCGTGCACCGTAAACGTGATGAACGCTCCGGAGAAGAGCGTGCGCACTCCGATGTTGAAGCGGAAGTGGGACGGGTCGGAGGGAGCGATCAGGAAACCGGTCGCGCCCGCGAAAAGCAGGCGGCTCTCGCCCCCACTGCCGGTCGGATCGATGGCTTCCTCCGTGAAGCCCGACGTCCCGGCTGAGCCGGCGTCGTTGAACACGCGCGCCACGATCACCGGAACGAACCCGCTGCCGCTCGGCAAGACCAGATCGAGCGTCCCGAGTCCCGTCTGCCCCATGGTCTGGACGAGGTCGTCGTAGGCGATCGTCGCTCCGGCCCCGATCGAGAAGGTCAGGCTGGGATCGCCCGAGGACCCCGAGACCCCCGCCGGATGGAACACGAATCGACCGGAGACGGTCGAGATGCCGGGGTTGTGAAGCTGGACGCCGGTGTGGAAGAACGACCCGAAGCTGCCGGGCGTCGAACCCGCGGCGGGCAGGACGCGAGCGACCGACTCGGTGGCCGCCCCGGTCGCATATACGGCCAGGATTCCACTGCCCGCCGTTCCGCCGGAGAGCGAGACGCTGGAGGTCACGTCGCCGGGATAGGCGGCGAAGCCAGCCGAGACGATCCCGGTGATGGCCGTCGGATTGCCGCAGTCGGCGACGCGGGCGATGCCGATCAGATCGCCCTCTTCGACGGCCACGGGGGGCGTCAGGGCCACGGCCTGGGGCTGGACGGCCGTCGTGAACGGCCCGCGCTCGTCCAGAAAGACCAGCGTGTCCGACTGCCGCCGGAAGAATTTGATCTTGACCGCGTCCGTGCAGGGCTCCGCAGACCAGATGAACGTGGCCGAGTCGACGGTCCCCGTGGCCGTTGCCGGACGGACGAGGTCGATGTCCGTGCGGACCGTCGCGAGCGCGAGGTCGCTCGAGTTCGTCGTCGTCAGGTTGTTGCCCATCTCGACCGTCTGGGCGCGAAGGACCCGAGGAAACACGGACGCCGCGAGAAGAACGAAGAGCAGAGAGACGAGAGTTCGACGCATGGCTACCTCCCGCAGGAAGGCGCATGCGGGTCCCGTGCCCACGGACCGCCGCGGCCCAAAGGTATGATCCGGCCGGAACGGGCCGCACCGGGCATTTCCGGCTGGAGGAATCGTGAAGCACCTCATTCGAGACCTCTCGTTCGCCGCCATCCTCGCCGCGGTTGCGGCCGGCTGCACTACGTCGACGACCACCGGCAAGACCCCGGGCAACCCCGTTCCGACTCCGGCCGGGCCGGTCGGGGTCCCGGAACCGACGCCGGTGCCCGCGCTCGCTCCCACGCCCCAGGCCGCCGTCGTCCACGGGGTCAACCCGGCAGACATGGACCCCTCGGTCCCCGCGTGTCAGGACTTCAACCGCTACGCGAACGGGGGGTGGCTGAAGTCCAACCCGATCCCGGCGGATCAGTCCTACTGGGGATCCTTCACCATTCTCGACGAGACGAACCGCGAGAACCTCCACCGGATCCTCGAGAAGGCCTCGAAAGACAGGTCCGCGGCGCCCGGCTCCGACGATCAGAAGATCGGCGACTTCTACGGCAGCTGCATGGACGAGGCGGCCGTCGAAGCCCAGGGGATCCGCCCGCTCGCGCCCGAGCTCGACCGAATCGCGAAGATCGCCTCCCCGGCCGACCTGCAGGCGGAGATCGCGCATCTGCAGACCGTGGGCGTCGACGCGGTGTTTCAGTTCGGATCCGAACAGGATCGGAAGAACTCGAGCGAGGTGATCGCCGCGGCGTTCCAGGGGGGTCTCGGGATGCCGGACCGCGACTACTACACGAAAACGGACGACGAGTCGAAGGGGCTGCGCGAGAAGTACCTCGCGCACGTGCAGAAGATGTTCGCTCTGATGGGGGAAGACGACTCGACGGCGGCGGCCGACGCGAAGACGGTGGTGGAGATCGAGACGCGTCTGGCGCAGGCGTCGATGACCCGAGTCGAGCGGCGCGACCCCGACGCGACCTACAACCGTAAGACCCCGGAGGAGCTTGCCCGGCTGACGCCGAGCTTCTCCTGGACGGCGTACTTTCGGGACGTGAGCGCTCCCTCGATCCCCGCGGTCAACGTGGGTCAGCCGAAGTTTTTCGAGGCCGTGAACAGGGAGTTCACCGCGACGCCGCTGCCGCGCTGGAAGACTTACCTGCGCTGGCAGCTGGTGCACGCGGCGGCGCCACGCCTATCCAGCAAGTTCGTGGACGAGAACTTCGACTTCTACGGCCGGACCCTGCAGGGGACGCCGGAGAACGAGCCGCGCTGGAAGCGTTGCGTCTCGGCGACCGATGATGCGGTCGGCTTCGCCCTCGGCAAGGCCTACGTCCGGGAGTACTTTCCTCCCGACGCCAAGGCGCGCGCCGACGAGATGGTCCGCAATTTGATCGCCGCTCTGCGCGAGGACCTGCGGACGCTTCCCTGGATGAGCGAGGAGACTCGCAAGGCCGCCCTCGCGAAGCTGGACGCGTTCACGCCGAAGATTGGGTATCCCGACAAGTGGCGCGACTACTCCGCGCTGACGATCGACCGCGGGCCCTACGTGGTCAACGTCGCGCGCGCGAACGTTTTCGAGTGGAAGCGCGACCTCGCGAAGATCGGAAAGCCGGTCGACCGCACCGAG
>Ga0070706_100006573_pt1 | contig 10967 bp, 8 predicted proteins | sample KBSK5501metaG_FD_65476 | JGI IMG/M metagenome (GOLD analysis project Ga0070706, IMG submission 65476) | Corn, switchgrass and miscanthus rhizosphere microbial communities from Kellogg Biological Station, Michigan, USA - KBS K5-50-1 metaG | ecosystem: Host-associated > Plants > Roots >...
CTGAGATAAGTGTGCAAGCCATAATCGCTGCGGTGGCAGCGCCAAAGGATAATTCTCTGTCGTCTGATCCGACTTACGGAATGATGCGTTCCAACGAACCAAAGATGGTTGGCGCGAGACCCTCAAGCGCCGCGAGTTCCGGAGAATTGTCGTCGAGCAGCAAAGCCGCTTCTACCGCCGCGGTCGCAACCGCCGAGCTTAACGGAAGAATGGAGCAGCCGTTTTCATTGGATGAGAACTCGCAAGGTGCCATAGGTTATGAAGGTGTTTCCTTGGCCTGGGGGCTCGCAGCTCCGCCTCCGTTTACCATCTTTACCAGCAAGAACAAGAATCTTAAGCTCGAGGCCGGAACCCAAATGCTTTTGCGCATGGTCCCACCTCAGTTGCCCAAGTAGGGCATTCAGTCGCGGCCTTTCACATTTCTCCGCAGAAATTCAATGATTTGCTGAGTCGACGTTCCGGGCAGAAAGATTTCGGCAATGCCTTGCTCTTTCAATTTGGCAATATCCTCCTGTGGGACGATCCCTCCCAGAATTACCAAGCAATCATTCATTCCCTGATCGCGCAAAAGGGAGACAATTCGCGGACAGAGCGTGTTGTGCGCGCCGCTCAAAATCGATACGCCGACCGCGTCAACGTCCTCCTGCAGCGCGGCGGCGGCGATCATCTCCGGAGTCTGGCGTAGTCCAGTGTAGATGACTTCCATGCCAGCGTCGCGCAATGCTCGCGCGATGACTTTCGCTCCACGGTCATGACCGTCCAGACCGGGTTTGGCAACAAGAACTCGAATCTTTCTGGATGATTGATCCATTGAATCATTGAATCATTGAATCGATGATTAAATGAATGAATCCTAAATTGCAGGCTCTTCGTAGATTCCGTAAACATCGCGCAGTGCTGAGCAGATCTCGCCGAGAGAAGCATAGGCACGCACGGCTTCAATCGTTGCCGGCATAGTGTTATCGCCCTTTTTCGCGGCCAACCGCAAATGATCCAGCGCTTTGCGGACTGCGCCGTTGTCTCTTCGCGCACGCGTTTGTTCCAAGCGCTCAACTTGATGTTTGTGCACGGATTCGTCGATAACAAGAATTGGAACTTCCTGCGGCTCATCTTCCATTTCGTACTTATTTACTCCGACAATCGTCTGGTCGCCTCGCTCCAAAGCTTTCTGATACTGATACGCTGATTCCTGAATCTCGCGCTGTGGAAAAGCCTTCTCAACGGCTTCAACCATACCGCCCATTGCATCAATCCGTTCGAAGTAATCGAGCGCGCCTTCTTCCATTCTCTCCGTGAGTGCCTCAACGAAGTATGAGCCGCCGAGCGGATCGACCGTGTTTGCCACGCCAGTCTCTTCGGCAATGATTTGTTGGGTTCGCAACGCGATAAGCGCCGCGCTGTCCGTCGGCAATGCCAGGGCTTCATCGTACGCATCAGTATGCAATGACTGCGTTCCACCCAGTACGCCGGCGAGAGCTTGAATTGCAACGCGCGCAATGTTATTCAGCGGCTGTTGAACGGTCAACGAAACGCCGGCAGTTTGGGTATGAAAGCGCAACTTCAGCGTGCGTTCGTTCTGAGCGTCAAAGCGATCCCGCATCACGCGCGCCCAGAGGCGCCGGGCGGCACGATACTTTGCGATCTCTTCAAAGAAATCGTTGTGCGCGTTGAAGAAGAACGACATGCGGGGAACAAATTGGTCAACATCGAGGCCGGCGCGCACGCCCCATTCAACGTATTCGATTCCGTCGCGCAACGTGAAAGCGAGTTCCTGTAAGGCAGTGGCACCCGCCTCGCGAATGTGATATCCACTAACCGAGATCGGGTTGTAACGTGGGACATCGCTTGTACAAAACTCAAACGTGTCAATGACCAGCTTCATCGCCGAGCGAATCGGATAGATCCATTCCTTTTGTGCGATGTACTCTTTGAGAATATCGTTTTGCAGTGTGCCGGAAAGTTTTTTCCAATCCGCACCTTGCTTTTCCGCAACAACTAAATACATTGCGAGAAAGACTGAAGCAGGCGCGTTAATTGTTTGCGAAACGGTCACTGCCTCTAACGGAATCCCGTCAAAAAGAGACTCCATGTCGGCAAGCGAGGAAACTGCTACGCCGCATTTTCCTACTTCCCCCTCCGCGAGAGGAGAGTCAGCGTCATAGCCCATCAGCGCGGGGAGATCGTAGGCGACGGAAAGTCCTGTCTGGCCCTCTTTTAAAAGGTATTTGAAGCGGGCATTAGTCTCTTCTGGAGTGCCGAAGCCGGCGAATTGCCGCATGGTCCAAAGTTTGCCGCGGTACCCTGTAGGATGTATGCCGCGCGTATACGGAAACTGACCGGGAAAGGCAATGTCGTGCTCGAAGTCCAGGTCGGAAATATCGCAGGGTGAGTAAAGCCGGCTGATTTCTTCCAGCGAGACTGTTTGGAAGCTAGCCTTTCGCTCTCCTCGCTTTAAGACTGGCTGCAAAATCTGCTTTTCCCAGCGATCCTTCGCCAGGTCTTCACGCGAGAGTTCTTTGATCTCTTGCATCGTCAAGCTTCGTCAAACGAAGAGGAGGAGGTTGTCACAGACTAACGGCTCGAGTGTTTGGATGTTAGTTGATGGTTGTCAGAGTGTCAATTCTTGGATTCTTATCATGGCTCGCCTGTTGTGTTACCACAAGAAAGGCGCGCGGCTGTGAAAACTCACAGCCGCGCGATCTCGGAGGGACCCGGAATGCGTGGACAGACCAGCGGGGTCAAGCGGGTGCTGTTAGCGGACAGACGATAGCGTGTTCAAAGCTGAAACTGAGCTGATTAATTGAACTGGAACAACAATATCATTCGGTCTGACCATGCCCAGTCGATTGCGGGCAGCCGATTCAATCATGGTCGGGTCGTCCGTCATACGATGAATGTCGAGCTGTAGCTCCGCATTAGCCCGACGCCTGGCATTGATCTCGGACGACATCCTCTGGTATTGGAGAATCGAGCCTTCTAACTCCGCCCGGGTTCGCATTATCACCGTCGAACATATTCCGAGCCCCGCGAGGATAATCATTCCAAGAATCACTCCCGATGGAACGCTTCTTGACCATTCGCGAACCGCGGCAGGAATCAGTTCACCAGAAACTTCGATTGCAGGAACGGCTGGTAGCGCGTTAGTAGCTGCTCGCTGGGTGATCCGCCGGTTGCTGAGCCAATAAGTAGTTCCGCCTTGAATCAAGCAATACCTCCAAATCCTACGACAGTGACTCGGGGCACTATGGCCGGAGTCCACGAGATATGCAGTTTCGAGTTTATCGTGCCATTTCCGCTGTAGCAGGGTTATTCCGTCGCGCCTTTGATTCATCCTCAATGTCAACCGAATGACGACCCGAGACGGTTCAAGACATTCAGAACGGCTCCAAAGATGGAACCGCCGTCGCGCCAAGTTGCGTAGTGTGGCGCCATCGCCGTCGTTGGGCAGAAACGCGCATTGAAGCCATCTTCCGTCGCACGGTGACCCTTGACCCTTGATCTCTTAAACTCTTCGGCTCCGAAACTGGTCTAGTCGTCATGGGTGAATTGTCCTGTGATCGATAACGAATCGAGCGAAAACCACCGCTGCCTGCAACAGAACCGAATCGGCCGATCTTCTTGAACCCTGGTTTAAACCGGCCAAACCACTATATGGCATACCAGTTCCCCTGCCTGAGCCCAATATCCAGTGTCGATACTTTTCAATTCCTTGCCGGCCAATGCTTTAACGGCAAGTGGGGCGAACTTTAGCATTTGCCCTTGGCTCTAGCAAGAGCATTTAATTGCAACAATTTAACAAGGTAACCTCAACATTTACATCAGCTACGTCGCATTAAGCGCTTAAATCGGCGTACACGCGGCGAACGGGAATGTCCCTCCCGGCGCCTGTGAGTTAGATCCTAACAAACGTTGGTCTGCTTTCTCGCAGATAATGTCGGGAAGCACCACGATGGCGCCCGCGACTCGCAATGACACAGAATAGACCCCGGGTTAGGACAGACGATTGCGGCGTAAGTTACTTAATAATCGAGACTTCCGGCTGACTTGCTTGGCGGCACGGGCATTGCCCAAGGAAAGTTTGGGTTCGTATGCGGACGATGCGCCGACACCATATAGTTCGATTGCGAGCATAGATTCTGAGTAAAACGAAAAAGGACGGCAACCGATGAAGGCAATCAAACGCGCGGAGCGCTGCCTGACGATGTTGGCAGGAGGCCTCTTCGATTCAATTCAAGTATTCAACAAATACAAGCCGAACGCGGCATTCACGCCGAAATGGTCAGACAAGCCTCTTTTGAAATCGTGGCAAAAGACGAAGCCGACGCTTGGTTGGCCGCGAACTACGGACTCGCTTTGTCCAAGTTGCGTTATTGAAGCACGCCAGGAAATCTTGACCGGGCAGAAGGACGTTTCCGTTCTTATCAATGAGAAGGTTGGAGAGATCAAGGCGCGTATCATCGAGCGCGACGGCGAGATCTGGATGGTTAAGGATTGTCCAATTCATGGCCATTTCGAAGACATGATGGCCATCGATGCGAAATTTCTCAAGCACATTGAAGCAATGTTTCCTGGCCGCGACATTCCTGCACATAACGACGAAAAGCTGCATAACCATGGGTCAAGCACGATTAAGTACGGACGGGGCGCGGTCTTGACGGTCGACTTAACGAATCGATGCAACATGATGTGCGACCCGTGCTTCATGGACGCCAATCAGGTGGGTTTTGTCCATGAACTGAGCATGGAAGACATAAAGGAGATTTTGGATAACGCGATATCCATCAAGCCCCGCCGCCAAATGTCTGTCCAGTTTTCGGGAGGGGAACCGACTATCTCGCCGCATTTCACTGAAGCAATTCGTTACGCGCGAAAGGTCGGCTACAACTCCGTGCAGGCGGCGACCAACGGGATCGAATTCGCTAAGAGTAAAGAATTCTGCCATGAAGCGGCCGCCGCAGGGTTGCGCTACGTGTATTTTCAGTTTGACGGAATTGGCAACGATGCAAACAGCCATCGGCAAGTAGGGAATCTCTTCGATGTGAAGCTTCGCGCGATTAACAATCTTCATGAGGCCGGCGTTGAGATTGTGCTCGTAACGACATTGGTCAATGGGATCAATAACGACCAGGTCGGCTCGATAATTCGGTTTGCGCTTGAGAACCCAAAGAAGATTGCCTTCCTGTCGTTTCAGCCAGTTTCGTTCACTGGTCGCGACGAGGCGATTACGCCAGAGCGTCGTTTGCAACAGCGGTATACGCTTTCGCACCTTGCTCATGACGTAAAGAACCAGGTTGGCATTACTGAGCCCACACGCGACTGGTTTCCCTTATCGCTGATGGGTGCATTCGCCGATTTCGCGGATCTCGTACACGGTCCAAACTCGGAATGGGGACAGGTTTCATGCGGATGTCATCCGAACTGCGGGGTTGGTACTGCCGTGATGGTTGACAAGGAAACGAAGGAGATGAGCCCGGTTCCCGCTTTTCTCGATATACCGGGTTTGGTGCACGACATGCGAAAGATCACCGACGCTGCGCGTGGCAAGTGGGCGTCGAACATCATGATGGGTTTGGCGCTCTTAAAGAATTATAGACCTTACAGTGCGCCGTCGCAGTTCAATCTGTATGAGCTCTTCAAGAAGTTTGATAAGTCATTCGGGCTGACGGGAAAAGACTACGGCAAGGTTAGCGGCGATCGCACGCATGATGACATCGCCAGGCGCCGCGCGGATCGGTGGAACTTTCTTTTCATTGCGGGCATGTGGTTTCAAGATCTATTCAACTACGACTTTCGCCGCACAGAGATGTGCATCATCCCCTATGGCACGCAGGAAGGGGAAATCAGCTTTTGCGCGTATAACACCGGCATCGGCTGGCGAAACATCATCGAGCATATGCATCAGAATGCGACCGTGGCAAAATGGTATGAAGACCACGGCCGACATGAAATCTTTGCAAGGGGCAAAACCGTTCCGCTCGGGGACGCCACACATAACCTTGTACTGAACGAAGTCGATCTCACTCGGCCGAATAAGCCGCACATGGAAGGGCCAAAGACAGCGCACGAAGAGATGATGGCGATGCGCAAGCTCTATCAGGAAATGGTGCTGAAGCAGCAACAGATTAAGTCAGACAATGGCGACAAGCCGGTTCAGATTCAGGGCCTGAGTACTAAGAAGGACCTGGCCGTCGCGTCAGTCTAAGGACCGTAACCGTTAAGAAACAACCCCGCGAATGAGTGATCTCCTTCGCGGGGTTTTCGATGCCTGCTTGACCATAATCCTAGGCGCCGTGTTAAATAGGAATTCGAAATCGAGCGGACGATGGACTTGAAGATGAAAGTGGAGAAAATTGATGGCAGTAGTGACAATTAACCCAGGTGAATCGATAGAGAGCGCACTGCGGCGTTTCAAGCGCAAGGTGATGACCGAAGAGATAATTAAGGACGCGAAGAGGCACGCGTTCTTCATGCCACCGGGCCAAAAGGCAAAGCTCAAGTCGGCTTTAGCTCGCAAACGCAACAAAAAGAAGGGCCGCCCGCGACCGCGACCGACTAGTTAAGGTCCGAAGCTGGCACGTTTCAGACCGCGAAACTCACCCAAGTTGATCACAACTAAGCAGTGAGGTTTTGGCCGAAACGTTTCGAAGCGGCAAGCGCACGTGTGCTAAACGGCGGAGTGAATTTTCAGAGACCTATCGCCAATAAAGTGAAGCGATGACGCGTATCTTGTTAACCAACGACGACGGAATTCATTCCAATGGCCTGCTGACTCTGGAAAGGGCCTTGCATGAGGTTGGTGATGTCTTCGTCGTGGCGCCGGCGGCAGAGATGAGTGGCGCCGCTCATAGTCTGACCTTGGCCCGACCACTTCGGATCAGGCAGATCGATAATCGACATTGGACCGTTGACGGTACGCCTACGGACTGCGTAACGCTCGCGCTGCACAAAATTCTCAACGAGGATGAGCAGCCGCACGTCTGCGTGTCGGGCATCAACCACGGAGGCAATCTGGGTGACGACGCCACTTACTCTGGCACTGTTGCCGGCGCCCTGGAAGCAACGATCCTGGGCGTCCCTGGAATAGCGGTGAGTCTTGTTGCCCGGGAAAACTTTGACTTTACGGATGCTGCACGTTTTGCCTTGCTCGCGGTCAAGAAAATTTTGAGCCAGGGCCTGCCGGAAGGCACGCTTTTAAATATCAATGTGCCTCTCGGAGAAATAAGAGGTGTACGTGTGACGCGCCAGGGAATTAAGAATGCGAGGCCTGTCATTTCTGAACACATTGACCCGCGCGGCAAGCCTTACTTTTGGATCGGCGAACAGTATTTCCGATCAAACGCTGAAGATGGGACAGACTATCGCGCGATCGAGGAGGGTTATGTTTCAATTACGCCGTTGAAAAGCGACATGACCGATCACGGAGTATTGTCCCAACTGGAATCGTGGAACTACCTGGCCTCTTCAGAAGTTCTGCAGAGTTAGTTGCAACCGCCAGCGGCCTTCGGCAAACAGTTGAGTTTCACACCTTCACCGCATAAGACTCTGCAAGCTGAGTATCGCATTCCGCGGGAGCGCATGGTCGAGCGCTTGCGCGAGTATTATCACATCAAGGATACAAAAGTACTTGACGCGATGAACTCGGTCCCGCGTCACTACTTTGTTCCGGAAGCCCTGCGCGGCCGCGCGTATGGCGATCACGCGTTGCCGATCAGCTCAAATCAGACGATCTCTCAGCCTTTCATTGTCGCGCGGATGACAGAATTGCTTGAGCTGGACAAGAACAGCCGCGTGCTGGAGATTGGCGCGGGTTCAGGCTATCAAACCGCAGTTCTCGCGCACCTGGCCGCACAGGTGTACGCAATTGAGCGCCTCGGCGAGTTGGCGCGCGAAGCACACGCGCGTCTTCGTGAGCTGGGAATCTATAATGCAACCGTCAAAGCTTTTGATGGGACGCTTGGCTGGAACACGCATGCGCCCTACGACGGAATCCTGGTCGCGGCAGGAGGTCCTCGCGTGCCGGATCCATTAATCTCGCAGTTGAAGACGGGCGGCCGTCTGGTCATCCCGATTGGGGAAACCCGGATAGCACAGCAGTTGGTACGCGTGATCAAAATTGACGGCGGACGCAAAGTCGAAGATCACGGGCCTTGCCAGTTTGTGCCATTGATTGGCCAATACGGGTGGTCGTCAAATCAGTGACAAAGTTACAACTGACAGACGGCAGTATGCAGTAAGCAGTGAGCAGTGAGCAGTAGGCAGCAAGAACCAACTTGTCACCTGTCACTCGTCACTTGTCACTATTCCTAGAATGATAGGCAGGATCATTGAACTCGTTTCAGCGTTCATCGTGGCCACGATCTCCACTCTTGGCTATGCAGGCATCGTGTTACTAATGGCGATTGAATCCGCGTGCGTTCCGCTGCCGTCGGAAATAATCATGCCATTCTCTGGTTATCTGGTTTACACCGGGCAGCTTAATCTTTGGCTTGTGAGCGTTGCCGGCGCCTTCGGATGCGTTGTCGGATCGCTGGTGGCCTATTGGGTTGGCATGTATGGCGGCCGGCCCGTGATTGAGAAGTACGGACGTTATCTCCTCATTTCTCGTCATGATTTGGATTTAGCCGATCGGTGGTTCGCTCGATTCGGCGAGGTCATTGTTTTCGCCAGTCGTTTATTGCCGGTGATTCGCACCTTCATTGCATTTCCCGCCGGGGTTGCGCGAATGAATTTGAAAAAATTCGTGATCTACACTTTCGCGGGATCACTACCGTGGTGTTTGGGTCTGGCATATGTGGGCCAAAAGCTGGGTGAGCAATGGGACAAGAACCCAACGCTGAAAACTTTGTTTCACCGATTCGATTTCGTTATTGGAATAGCTATTGTTGTTGCCGTTGCCTGGTGGGTTTGGCGGCATCTGAATTACTTACGCGCCGACACAGCAAAGTAAACAGGTTTGACAGTGCTGATCTGGTCACCTAGAATCCATCACTGTTAGTTCGGGGCGTGGCTCAGCCTGGTAGAGCGCACGGTTCGGGACCGTGAGGTCGGTGGTTCGAATCCACTCGCCCCGACCAATCAAATCAAGCACTTGCGGCGATCGACAGCGGTCGCCGCTCGTCTTTAAGCAAATTCTTTCGCTCGCCATGAGTTCAAACTTTCCTCCAGGCACGCGTCTAGGTCGCTACGAGATCAAGTCCCAACTTGGCGCAGGCGGGATGGGCGAAGTCTATCTTGCGCTTGATACCGAGTTGGATCGGACAGTAGCGATCAAGATTTTGCCTGAAGCTCTGGCGTCGAACCAGCAACGATTGCAGCGCTTCATTCAGGAAGCTAAAGCAGCTTCGGCGTTGAATCATCCACACATCATCACCATCCATGAGATCGGCTCGTCCGGTGCCGCCCGTTTCATCGCAACTGAGTTCATTGATGGCGAGACGCTGCGCCAGCGTATTCGAAACGCGCCTCTGAAGATTGGCGAAGCAATCGATGTCGCCGCGCAGATCGCCAGTGCGCTCTCTGCTGCGCACGCGGCGAACATTGTGCATCGCGACATCAAACCGGAAAACATAATGTTGCGACGGGATGGCATTGTGAAGGTGTTGGATTTCGGCCTGGCGAAACTAACCGAGCGACTGCCGCGCGACTCAGTTGACACCGAGGCGCCGACCAGCTTCAAGACAGACCCAGGCACCGTGATGGGCACGGCAATTTACATGTCGCCGGAGCAGGCGCGTGGGCTGCAAGTCGATGCGCGCACGGACATCTTTAGCCTCGGGGTTTTGATTTACGAGATGGTTGCGGCTCGTCTTCCGTTCGAGGGCGCGAATACAAACGAAATCTTGGCGTCTATTCTCAGTGAAAAAGAGCCGCCGCCACTTGCTCGCTATGCGCGCGAAGTTCCGGCAGAGTTGGAGCGGATTCTAGCAAAAGCGCTGCGGAAAGAGCAGGAGAAGAGATATCAAACCACAAAGGACCTCCTGCTTGATTTGCAAAGCCTCAAACAGCAGTTGGATTTTGAAGCCAGGCTAGAGCGCTCCATTCCCCCGGAGACAAGAGGCACCCAGACGGCGGCGGCCAGGTCATCACCAACTCAAAGCCACGAGACGGCGCAAACAACACCTATCACCGAATCGCTCGCGAGAAGCATCAAACAGCACAAGCGCGGAGTTTCCATCACTTTGTCAGTCTTGCTGCTCGCGGTCGGCGCCGGCTATTGGCTCTTCATCCGTCATTCCTCGAACATAACGACTATCGAATCAATCGCCGTTCTGCCCTTCGTCAACGAGAGCGGCAGCAGTGATGTCGAATACCTGTCGGACGGCATGACCGAATCGCTCATCACCAGTCTGTCGCAACTGCCCAAGCTTTCGGTCAAAGCGCGCAGCTCGGTGTTTCGTTACAAGGGCAAAGATACTCCGCCGCAGCAAGCGGGCAAAGAACTTAACGTGCAAGCGATTTTGACTGGACGCCTCGTGCAACATGGGAATGACTTAACGCTGCATATCGAGTTGGTTGACCCACAGACGGAAACAGCTTTGTGGAGTGCAGACTACAATCGCTCAATGACGAACCTGGTTTCGTTGCAAGGCGAAATTGCGCGCGACGTTTCAAGCAAGCTGCGACTGAAGTTGTCGGGCGCGGACGAGCACAGGTTGGCGAAGAACTACACGGGAAACGCGGAAGCCTATCAGCTTTATCTTAAAGGGCGTTACCACGTCCTCAAAACAACACGATCGGAAATCCAAACGAGCATCTCATATTTCCAGCAGGCGATTGATCTCGACCCTTCTTACGCGCTCGCCTATGTCGGACTCGCAGACGGATACCGCGCGCTCACGCTCGGCGGCGAGATGCCTCCAACTGAATTTCTACCGAAAGCCAAAGCGGTGGCGCAAAAGGCCATCGAGATTGACGACTCTCTCGCCGAAGCCCACGCCGAACTCGGTTTCATCATATTTTGGTACGAC
>Ga0070706_100006574_pt1 | contig 10966 bp, 13 predicted proteins | sample KBSK5501metaG_FD_65476 | JGI IMG/M metagenome (GOLD analysis project Ga0070706, IMG submission 65476) | Corn, switchgrass and miscanthus rhizosphere microbial communities from Kellogg Biological Station, Michigan, USA - KBS K5-50-1 metaG | ecosystem: Host-associated > Plants > Roots >...
ACGCGGACAACGAGGTCTCCCCGCTGGCGCCGCTGTTCGCGATGATCCTGTCGGAGATCAAGCACGAGGCCACGGCCATGGGCCAGCAGTCCGGCCACGGGCGGCTGAGCAAGCCGTTCGGCTGGTTCCTGGACGAGGTCGTCAACATCTGCCCGGTGCCCCTGGACAAGTGGCTGTCCCATTGCGGCGGCCTCGGGGTGCAGATCTGCTCCGTCGTCCACGGGGAAGCGCAGCTGCGCAACCGCTGGGGCGACAACGGGGCCCAGACCATCTGGGACACCTCCGACGTCAAGCTGCTGCTCCCCGGCATCACCGACGACAAGACCCTGGAAAGAGCGTCCAAGGTCCTGGGCAAGGTGTCGCTCCAGTCACCTCAGCGGAAGGGCCAGGAGTACAAGTACACCAACGAGTACGACGTCATAGAGCCCGGCATGATCAGGGCATTGCACGATCGCCTGGCGCTGTGCATCCGGGGCAACCGCGCTCCCGTCCTGGTGCACCTTCCGCGGGTCATCAGGTCCCCGGATTACCTGTGGGCCCGGCTGCGCGGCCATGACGTCGCCCAGGTCGCCGGCATCCGGGCGCTGGCTCAGGTTCAGCCCCAGGTCCTGGTCCCCGGGCTGGAGGACGGCCAGCCGCAGCCGGTACCGGTCGGCAACGGCCGCAAGCCCGCCTACCCGTGGGATGAGGGCGACGCCTCATGACCGGGCCGCAGCCCCAGGAGGCCAGGAACGCGGCCGACATAGCGGTCCTGGGGGACCAGCTGATCGGCGTCCGGGCCCGTATAGACGAGGTCGCTCTGAAGGTCGAGGGCATCGCGGGGACGATCGAAGGCCAGTGCGATGTCCTGCGGTCGGTGGAGAACCTGAAGGAGACCGTCGACCAGCTGGTCAGGCGCTGGAATGCGCTGTTTCCCCCGGATGACCCCGACGCCAGGTTCTATTCCCCGATTCCCACCCCGAGGTTCTGGACGCTGCAGGGCCGCGACCGGGAGCTGGCGATCGGGCGGCTGCGGGCCTGGGTGGACGCGGTCTACACGAGCCAGTTCGGGTTCATCGCCAAAAAGCTGCCCGCGTGCTGGGACCAGCACGATTTCTGCCTGGTCGTCCTGGACGTGGCCAGCGAATTGCACTCGTGCCTGTACCTCCAGCCGACCAGAAACCAGGGCCTGCTTTCCGGGCAGGCGGAATTGCTCACCAGGCTCATGCCCGCCCTCGCCGATCTGCTGGCCAGCGAGGGCAAATGCGAGCACACCCAGCGCACGGCCTACGAGATCAACCGGGCCGCGGGGAACGGGGCCCGGCGGTGAATGACCAGCAGGTCCGTGAGATTCTCCAGGGCTTTCTCCCCGGATCCACGGTCCTGTTCCTGAGCAAGGACGGCCGGCGGATGGTGCTGGCCGTGGACGGGCCCGCAGACGGGCTCATCGAGATCTACCGGCGGCAGGGCTATCTGATCGACGCCCGGGCCGGTCTCAGGAATGCGAGTTAAGCAATGTCAGGACGAGAGATCGGCGTCGCGGCCGGGCTGGTCATCGTGGCGATCGGCGCAATCAGCGAGGGAGCGAATCAGCATTCCCCGGCGGTACGGCCCCCGGCGCCTAAGCCGGTACCGGCGCCCGCCCACGCCGTGGTCATTCACCAGGTCACCGAGCACGTGGTGACCAGGGTTATCCCGGGGTCCTCGCTGGCGGGCTGGCAGCTGATGCTCGTGATCATCGCGGCCATCTTCGTGTCCGCTGGCGTGGTCATCGCGCTGGCTTCCCGGCGGCCGTTATGGCCGTCTACGTGGATGACATGAACCTGCGGGCCGATGTGCCCGACGGTGACCAGGTCGTCCGGGGCAAGTGGTCGCACCTGTACGCGGACACCGAGGCTGAGCTGCGGGCCTTCGCGAAGCAGCTGGGCCTGAGGCCGGAATGGATCCAGCATCCCGGGGAGATCGGGGTCCACTTCGACGTCACGGCCCGCAAGCGCCAGCAGGCGATCAGGCAGGGGGCCCGGCCGGTCACCTGGCGCGAGGCGGGGGAGCACCTCGCCAGGCAGCGTGAAGCTCAGCGCGCCCAGGAGCGCTGCGACCACATCGGATGCACCGAGCACCCAGGCGATGACCCCGACGCTCCGGTGCCTGAGGCCCGCCAGAGGCACTCGTGGGGCGAGACGACCACTCGTGACCGCCGGAAGGTCTGTTTCCGCAAGGGCTGCGGCATGGAGGCCCAGCGGCGATGGAACCCCGCGACCAGGCGGCCGCTGGTGATCTACCAGCGCAACGGCGTGCGGATCGTGTCCGACCGGGTCCCCCCGTGCGGCTCGGAGCTCCCCGGCGGCGACCTCAGCGCCGAGGAGCGCAAGCACCTCGCCGCCGCCGCCGACCGGAAGGCGGCCGAGGCATACCGGGCCGGGGATCTTGATCGCGCGTTCCGCCTGGTCACCGATGCCCGCTGCCTGGACCCCGGCCGGTCGCAGACCTGGGACGAGCGCGAACGGCAGCTGGCAGCGAAGGCCAGCCAGCGCCAGCCCGAGCAGGAACCAAAGGACCCGGCCGAGGAACCGGCCGATCCCGCGGTAATCGACGCCGAGACGCAGCAATGGGCGCACTGGAATGCCGGGCTACTCAAGGGTCTCTGCGGTCCCGAATGGCGGCAATGCCCCGAGCACGGAACTGCGGCAGTACGCGCCCGCAGGCAGGAGGCGCGGGAAAGGCAGGGCGCAGCATGAGCGTGGTCATCATAGATAGCCCCGCCGGGGAGCACGTCAGACTGCTGCGGACCTACGGGGCCAGCTACCGGGAAATAGCCAGGGCGGCAGGCCTGGCCTACGCCACGATCTGGGAGGCGGTCAATCTTCCCGGCGCGATGACCGAGGACACGGCCAGCGCCCTGCTGGCCGTCCAGCCCCGCCATATCAGCCCGAGGCGTGTTCCCGCCGGGGGGTCAATGTGGCGGCTGCGGTCTCTCCAGGCGATGTCCCACACAGCGCCGAGGATCGCCCGTGCCCTGGGGATCTCCCACGTTCAGGTTTCCCGGATCATCAGCGGCGAGGTCGAAACCGTCACCCCGGGACTGCACCGCGATATCTGCGATCTGTGGGAGGCGTGGTGGGACAAGCGCCCCGCGATCTGCAACCAGCATGAGCGGTCAGCCGCGGCGAAGGCCATGAACAGGGCGGCCCGCAGCAAGTGGCCGTGCCCGGCCGGGCTGGATGAGGACGTGCTGGATGAGCCCGGCTATAAGCCCCGGCACCCGTGGCGCCATGCCGCCGGCACCGGCATCGCTAATGATTTCCCGCTCGGCTTCCGGGGGGAGGCGGCATAGGTGGAAATCCGCCTGATGGGCCTGGACGAGGAATGCAAGGCCGTCATAGAGCCCTTGCAGCAGATATTCGTCGTAGCCGAAGTGAACGGGCCCTGCGCGAACCGTGGTGGCTCGAAGCAGGTTCGCTACTTTGTGCAGACGCGGGGCATGCGATTATGTCCCGCAGGCACGCGTTCAGCCAGTTCGAGCACCTCGCCGGGGATGAGCCCCCGGAGGAGATCTGCTACCTCGTTCACTTCGATCCCCCCTACATTCCCTATCCCGGTGCCCCCGAGTCGGAATGGGCCGGGCACTACCTCGGCAAGTCGAAAAACTTCTTGCAGCGCGACGGCCAGCACGGCACATCGGCCGGGGCCCGGATCCTCCAGGTCCAGAAGGACGCCGGGGGCAGCTGGCACCTGGTGCGGACCTGGGCCGGCGGCAGCGACAAAGAGCGCCAGCTGAAAACCCGCGCTGGTAAAGCGTACTGCCCCGACTGCAACGAGCACCCGCTCCCCGGGGATACCCCGCCGCGCAAAGACGCGAAGTATCTCACCCGCAAAATGCGCCGGGAACGCCAGGCAGTACGCGAGGCCCGCGACAACGACCCGCGGAAAGACCTGGAGATGCAGGAAATGACCTATGCCCAGCTACGGGAAAAGCTGGGCAGATTCCCCGGGCCAGCGGCCCCCGAGCTGCCGTATGAGGAGCAGCTTCGGCGCATAGAAGCACTGGAAGCGACCTGGAGGAGGACACTGCCGCAAAGAGAACTGGAGGCGGGCTAGATGAGCAGCGTAGCCGAGGAAAAACACGAGCGGTGGCAGCGGCCAGCCGTCAAGGTTCCCGCAGCCAACCAGAGAATGCTCGGCCGCGAAGTCGCCGAGCAGACCATCACCGTGCAGGCAAACGCGGGAATGCACCCCGATCGCATCTCCACCGTCCAGGACGAGATCTGCAGCTACCTGCTCTCGGAGGCCACGACCCCCGAAGCGGTCAGGTTCGCCCGGGAATACGACCAGACGGCACGAACCCTGCTCAGGAACCTGCAAGAAATAGAGGCAGGAGAATTATGGGCCTGCGGAGATTCCTCGCCGGCGAGAAGCCGGACCGGCTCGAACTCCGGTACCCGTCGCGGCTGGAGCAGATATTTCAGCCGAAGAAGGCGGAGCGGATGCGGGCCGCCCTGGAAGAGGCCGAGCTGGTCATCGTCTTCCATGAGGCGGAGGAAGAGGACCGGAACAGGGAATACCTCCGCCACGCCGGCCGCTGCGAGCACGGCATCCAGAAAGGCAACCCCCCCGGCAGCCGCGAACTAGACGCGGAGATAGAGCGGGCGGCCGAGCGGTTCCCCGAAAAGGTGATGTGGGCGGATGCCGCCGAGGCCGAGGAAATGCGAATCGAGCACGAGGCGGACCTCCAGGCCGAGCGGGAGGAGGCGGCCAGGCAGGCAGAGCTGCAAATCATCACCGATCCCAGGCTCTCCGAGCCGGAACCCGACTACAACCCGTATGACCACTGGCCGCGACTCACGCAATGGTGGCCCGATCATCAGGCCAGCCAGTGACTACCCCGCTGGACGAGATCAAGCGACTCCGCCAGCAGATCGCCGGCAAGGACGCGGAGCTGGCGGCCAGGAACCAAGACCTGGCCGAGCTGCGCAGTCTGGTCAGCCAGCACCTCGAAGCGACCGCCGAGGATCCCGAGCGAATCGTCAGGCTGGAGCACGCCGCGTTCGAGCGCGGCTACTCCCACGGCGACGAGATGGGCTGGCGTCGCGGCGTCGAGCACGCGCTTATCGAAGCGGACCGCGCACACTGGCGAGGCGATGCCCACGACGTACACGGCCAGATGCGCGAACTCGGGATGCACAGCGGTCCAGTTCCCGAGCCGATGACTACCGATCAGATCGTGGCCCAGGCTGAGGCGGACAACGAGCTAATGGCCAGGTGGTGGGAAAAGGACTTTCTCCGCACGCACCCTGACGGAATGCCGGTCACAGCGCAGAAACAGGCCCAGGTCCGCCAGATGCGCCCAAAAGAACGAGACGCAGAAAGAGAGGCAGTGTGAGATGACCACAACCTATTACGACAAGCGGGATGGCGGTCGGCCCAATTTGTTGCCTGAGCAGTACGCGCCCGAGGCCGAGGAGCGTGGCCTCACCGTAGACCAGCTCTTTGAGCAAGAAGGAATGGTGCGCGGTGAGGATGGCGAGTGGCAGTGGCCGGAACCGGCACCAGGAGAACGGCAGGGGCTGAGATACGCCTACGACGAGCGGGACGTATTCCGAACCGAGGACCCCTTGGGCGTTGAGGTCGGCGACAGGGCCACCGAGGACTTGGTCCTCGAAAACGGAATCACCGATCTGGGGCGAGACGAAGCGCAGTTTCTCATCAGGGCCAACGCGCGGGTAGCACATGTCAAGGCCATAAATCGCGAGAGAGAACGCGCGTGGGCCCGGGGATCACGATCAGCCGGCCGGAGGAGCAGGACCGGGCTGGCATTTGAGCACAGACGTCAGGACGATGCAGACGACGGGCTACAGATCGATTCACCTGGAAGGACGACAGGCATGGCACGCAACCCGCTGGACCGCTCGGCGGCCTTCACCGCGCTCCTGGAACTCGACCCCGAGGGGTTCGGCAAGAGCAGCGACCCCGAGACCACGAAGACGATCACCACGTTCCTGGAGGACTTCTACGAGTCCGACGCCACGAACATGTACACGCACTGCCGCAAGTGGCTGGACGCCCGCGACGACCAGGTCCTGGAGACTGCCCGGCAGGCCGAGGAAGTCCAGACGACCGAGGCCCCCACAGCTAAGCCCGAGGACCCGGACAAGCCCTGGCAGGTCACTGCCGAGGTGCAGCGCACGGTTGACGGCTGGGAGTCGTCCCGGCAGGTGCCGACGTTCACCATCCCCCGGGCGCTGGCCTACTCGAAGGAGGACGCGCAGGCGAAGGCCCGGGAGATCATCCACCCGTACGGGGAGCCGTACGACATCAGCATGGACGTGACTACCGACTACGTCACCCCCGAGCGGCAGCCCGAGCCCCAGGCCGAGGCCGACCGCCAGGTCCTGGAAGACGATGAGCAGCAGCTGGAGGCGGTCCAGGAGGGCCAGGCGGAGGCCGACGCTGAGGCGCGGGGACCGCGCGGCCCCTCAGCGTCTTACGCCGAGTGGCTGGCCGAGGGCCAGCAAGACCCTGGGCCGGGCGAGCGGCAGCTGGAGGACTGGAACGAGCACAACTACCAGGTGGACGGCCTGGACCCCGAGCGCGGGGAGTGAAGACCGGATGAGCACTCTCTGGAGCAGTGACGGCGACGACGGCCGTGGAACCCGCACTACGAGTTCGAGGGCCTTGCCCCGCCTCCACCCTGGCCCAGATCGTGAAGATGGATCCCGACAGCTGGGATTACCAGATGACCGAGGCCGAATACCGGTAGGCCAGGGAAAAGTTCAAACAGCGCGTGATCGAGCAGTGAACGTTTTTCATCCTCTGCTGTCGTGGTCCTGAAGGACGTGGATGGCTTTGGCCAGCTGGCCGGCCTTCCAGGGGCAGCAGCGGAGTTTACGCAGGATGCGCCAGGTCTTGAGCTGCGCGTTGGCGCGTTCGCCGGGGCCGCGTAGCTTCGCGTGGGCGCGGTTAGCGTCCTTCTGGGAGGCGGGCTTGTTCTTGCCCTTATAGGGGGTCAGGACGGGGTCGCCGGCGCCGTGGTAGCCCTTGTCGCCCAGCGTGACCATGCCCGCGGTGGCCAGGTGGCGGATGATGCCCCAGATCCGGGCCGCGGTCAGGTCGTGCACGGCGCCGGGCTGCGGGCCGGACACCCACACGATCTCACCGTCGGGTGCCGCGATGACCTGCAGGTTCATGCCGTGCCGGTGGTGCTTGCCGGAGTAGAACGGCCGGTCGGCGGCGACCCGGTCGATGGGATTAACGTGCCGTCGATCACCACGTAGGCGTGCCCGGCCTTCGTCGCCTTCCGCAGTGCCGTGCGCAGCTTCGGGGAGCGGGCGAGCGGCAGGCCCACGGTCTCGGTGACATACCTCCAGGCGGTGGCGGTGCCGATGCCGAACCCGGCGGCCAGGTCCGCGAACGTCTCGCCCTTGCGCAGGTGGGCCAGCACCAGCAGGGCCTGCTGGCCGGGGTTCAGCTTGCGCCACGGTGAGCCGATCTGCCTGCGGTGACGGCGGATGAGGCCCGCGGTGTAACTGAGGGTCTGGCGAGACAACGGCAGCGCGGCAGGGTAGAACAGCATGGAAGCCCCTTGGCACAAGACGGTGATCTTGAGCAATCGCGTCATCTACCAGGGGCTTCGCCGCGCTTCAAGGCGACACGCCGTACCTGATCAGGCCATATACGCAGGCACTCCAGGATCAGGATGAAAAACGTTCAGTATGACGCAGAGCTGCACGCGGCCCTTACCGAGGCCGTGGCCCTGTGGGAGATGGGCTCCGAGGAGTAGGTCAGTCCTTGTTACCCTCGGGGCTCTTTTCCGACCGTGATCACAGCGGTGTCGGATCGGACGGGCTTCAACAGCTGGCGCAGGTGCTCCATCCAGTCCGCCGCGTCCCGGCGCGCATGGGAATCATGGAGGTCAACTGGCACCATCGCCGGTCGGCCACTGGCAGCAAGGCCAGCCCGCCTAGCCAGATCGGGGTCCACCTCGAAAGCCACGGCATGCTTGCCGTCGATCATGGTCACGTAAATCTTGAATCCGGCCGACTGCATCAGCCGACGTTTGCCGTGGACGTCCTTGTGTTCCCACGCCTGGGCAAACGTCTGGCCCGTCTTCCGCCACTTCGGCTTCTGCACGAGCTGGGCGCCTGCCAACTGGGCATGGCGGGACCGGAGGGAGGCCAGCTTGCTGTCGAAGTCGGGGTACTGCACCCCGTCCTCGTAGTACTCCTTCGTGAGCTGCGAGATCTCCCGGCCGATCCTGGCCCGCTCGGCCGCCTGCACATCGTCGGTGGTGAGTACCCGCTCCTCAATGTCGGCCTTCCCGACCTCATGCAGGAACAGAGCCTCGGCGAGAGGCTCCAGGAAATCGGCTCGCAGCTGCTGAGCCCGGCACCGTTCAGCACTGCCACGGGCGGGGGTCGTTCCCGGGCAGCAGTAGTACTTGGCATGCGTGTTCGACTTGCCATAGAGGGGCCTGCGGCACAGCAGGCAGTACGCGACGTGCAGCAGCAATCGAGACGATCGCGGGCCCTCGGTGCGGACGTGGCGCGGGGGCTCGTCCTTGTCCTGGCGACCCACAATGAGCTGCAGCCGATCCCAGGTGGCCATTTCCACGATCGGCTCCCCGAACTGCTGTGGGAGCCCGTCAGGCCCGCGCACGACCTTCCCCTGGTGTGTGATCACGCCGATCACGGCGCGGCTGCGTAGGACCGCTCGGACGCTCTGTGGCTTCCATCCGGTGCCCCGGACCTTGCGCTTGGGGTTCCGCTGGCGGGTCAAATCGGTGGGAGTGGGAATGCCTTCGATGTTGAGCCAGGCCGCGATGGAATTGAGGCTTCTGCCGACGATCGCATCGTCCACCATCCGGCGCAGGACGGGCGCATGTACTGGATCGTGGACGAGCCGCTTCTTGCCCTCGTCATCCGCCTGTGGAATCCAGCCGAATGGCGCGAGGCCCCCGTTCCAGCGGGCCTGCGAGCGGATCCGCCTGGCCGCCCGGGTGCGGCGTTCGCTCATCCGGGTTCGCTCGCGCTCGGCACGCAGGGCCCGGTCTTCCAGGATCTCCATGCCCCGGGTGGTGCTCGTATCGGTCCCGTCACTGACATCGATGATCCACTTACAGTGCTTGTCGCGAAGGTCGCGGGCCGTGTTCACGAAGTCACGCATGTCGCGGAAGAGGCGGTCAACCTCCTTGCCGCAGATCGCCTGCCAGAGGCTGATCTTCTCGGGGTCGAACCAAGGACCCGCGCCGTCGCGCTCCATGATCGGGATCTTGCCCGAGACGTCCAGGTCCTCAGCCCAGCCGACGATGTTGTGCCGGTGATCGTCGGCCCACTCCTGGATGTCCAGCCGCTGTGTGGCCGGGCTGTTGGTCACGTCAGTCTCGCGGCTCAGCCTCACATACGCGAGCAGGTCCACGGGCAAAGCGTAGCGCGGCAGAAAACCGAAGGCTCGGGTTTAACTGTCAGAACTCGCAGGGGAGATGCTTGATGCCGTTGATGAAGCTGGACAGCAGGTAGTCAGGCTCTCCGGCGGCGCGGATGCTCGGCACTCGGGTCAGCAGCTCGCGGAGCATCGCGGTGATCTCGCGCCGGGCCAGGTGCGCGCCGAGGCAGAAGTGCGGCCCGGCCGAGCCGAACCCGACGTGCGGGTTGGGCGAGCGAGCGATGTCGAACTTCATAGCATTGGAGAAGACCGACTCGTCACGGTTGGCCGCCTGGTAGACGAGCACGGTCTTGTCGCCCTCGCGGTAGGCGTGCCCGTTCATGACCGTGTCGCGGGTCAGCGTGCGCCGCATCCAGATGACCGGCGAGACGTAGCGGATGATCTCCTCGACGGCGGGGCCGATCCGGCCCTCGACGTCGGCGAGCAGCAGCTCGCGCTGATCGGGGTGCTCGGTGAGCAGGACCAGCGAGTGCGAGATCGCGGTCCGGGTGGTCTCGTTGCCCGCGACCACCAGCAGGATGAAGAACGAGGCCAGCTCGGCCGGGGTGAGCTGCTCGCCGTCGATGTTGGCCTTGGCCAGGGCCGAGACCAGGTCGTCCCCCCCGTCCGCCTGGCGCTGCTCGGCCAGGCGGGTGACCAGCTCGGCGAGTTCCTGGCCGGAGCCGAGGAGCTGGGTGATGGCCTCGTTCACGTCCTCGCTGAGGAACTCCGGGTCCGCCCCCGACAAGATGATGTTCGTGTTCTTCAGCACCATCGCGTAGTGCTCGTCGCCGATGCCCATCATCTCGCAGATGATCTTGAGTGGGAGGCGGGCGGACACGTGCTGTACAAAGTCGCAGGGGCCCGTCACCAGCAGCTCGTCGACGATCTCGGCGGCCGTCCGCTGCACGTCGTCCTCGAACTTCTTGATCATCTTTGGGGTGAACGCGCGGGACACGATCCGGCGCAGCCGGGCGTGCCGGGGATCGTCCATGTTGATCATCGACCCGAAGTACTCGTTGAACTCGACCGGTAGGTCGATCATGCTCGTGGCGCCGGCGGCCGAGGAGAACAGCTCCGGATTTCGGCTCGCCTCGGCCACGTCCGCGTGCCGGAGCAGCGCGTAGTACCCGCGGTCGTCGGTGCCGAACACATCGGCATTCTCGGGCACCTCGAAGAACGGCGGTGGCTGCATGGCCCGCAGCCGCGCGTACGCGGCATGGCGCTGCGCGTGCGGCTGCTCCCAGAAGGCGTTCTGCGACATGTCGAGGTCGCCGGCGATAGGGGCGGGATGCGGACTGGTCACGGGGGCCGCCTTCCGGATCAGAACTCCGTTCGGTTTCCCATAGTGACACCACGGCCGCCCAGCCGAAAGGGCGCATCCCCACGTCCCGCCGCCCAGCCCGTTTTACCCGTGTAACGCCGCATTTGTGGGGCTGCAGAGTCCCCGTTGGATTGTCGCCCATGGGCCATGGGTGTGGCTTGTTTGCGGTGAGCTGCTGGGCAGGTGGTGCCGGTGGCTGCTGGTGCCTGTTACGTGGCATTCCGGCGTGTCTGCGAAGCGTTGAGG
>Ga0070706_100006575_pt1 | contig 10966 bp, 10 predicted proteins | sample KBSK5501metaG_FD_65476 | JGI IMG/M metagenome (GOLD analysis project Ga0070706, IMG submission 65476) | Corn, switchgrass and miscanthus rhizosphere microbial communities from Kellogg Biological Station, Michigan, USA - KBS K5-50-1 metaG | ecosystem: Host-associated > Plants > Roots >...
AGCCAGACCCCGAAGAAGATGCCGACCGCGGTAAAGATGCCGTGCCACGCGACCGTGAAGGGTCCGAGATGGACGTTCGGGTCGAAGGGGAGGTTCAGCTCCCTAGCGCCCGTGACATTTCTTGTACTTCTTGCCGGAGCCGCACCAGCAGGGGTCATTGCGGCCCAGCTTCTGGTTCGGGGCGGTCGCTGTCGCGACGCCGCCGCCGCCGCTCTGCGACTTCACGCCGTTCGACGAGACGACGTTCGCGCTCGTCGCGGTGCGGTTCGTCGTGAGCGCGGCCTCCGCGGCGGCCTTGTCCTTCTCTTCTTGCTCGGCCTGCTCGGCCGTCTTGACGGAGATGCGGAGGATGGTCTGGGCAACGTCGCTCGCGATCTTGGCGGTCATCTCGTCGAAGAACGTGCGGGCCTCGTTCTTGTACGCGACGAGCGGATCCTGCTGGCCGTAGCCGCGGAGGTAGATGCCCTCGCGAAGCTCCTCCATCGCGGTGAGGTGCTCGACCCAGTGCGTGTCGATGGTCCGCAGGAGCAGCCAACGCTCGATCGCGCGTGACGTCTCCTCGCCGAGGGCCGTCTCGCGCGTCTCGTACGTCTCGTCGACGAGGTCCCCCACCTTCACCGAGAGGTCCTCGCGCGACTCGATGCCGGCGAAGATCTCGGCGGTGATCTCGTCACTGCGACCAAGGAGCGGCCCGAGGGCCGCCGCCAGCGTCACCAGGTCCCAGTCGTCCGGGTCGGACGAGGTCACGCTCGCGTCCACGAGGTCGGCCGCGGCGTCGTGCAGGTAGTCGAGCACGGTCTCGCGCACGTCGCCCTTCGCGAGGATCTTGTGGCGCTCGCCGTAGATGACGTTGCGCTGGTTGTTCAGGACGTCGTCGAACTCGAGGGCCCGCTTGCGCATGTCGAAGTTGCGGCCCTCGACCTTCACCTGGGCTTGCGTGATCGCACCGGTGACCATGCCCGACTCGATCGGCGCGGAGTCGTCGAAGCCCAGGCGGGTCATGAGCCCCGCGATGCGGTCGGACGCGAAGATGCGGATGAGCTCGTCCTCGAGCGACGCGTAGAAGCGCGACGAGCCCTGGTCACCTTGGCGGCCGGACCGGCCGCGGAGCTGGTTGTCGATGCGGCGGGCCTCGTGGCGCTCCGTGCCGATGACATGCAGGCCGCCGAGCTCGCGGACGCCCTCGCCGAGAAGGATGTCCACGCCGCGGCCGGCCATGTTCGTCGAGAGCGTGACCGCACCCCGCTGGCCCGCGCCCGCGATGATGAGCGCCTCGCGTTCGTGGTTCTTCGCGTTGAGGACGTTGTGCTTGATGCCGTGGCGCGAGAGCTCGTCGGCGAGGGCTTGCGACTTCTCGACGGACGTCGTCCCGATGAGGACCGGCTGGCCCTTCACGTTGCGCTCGGTCACCTCGGCGATGACGGCGCCCCACTTCCCCTGCTCGGTGCGGTACACGAGATCCTTGAGGTCCTGGCGGATCATCGGCTGGTTCGTCGGGATCTGGGTCACCTCGAGCTTGTAGACCTTGAACAGCTCCTCGGCCTCGGTGGCGGCCGTACCGGTCATGCCGGCGAGCTTCTTGTACATGCGGAAGTAGTTCTGGATCGTGATCGTCGCGTGCGTGCGGGTCTCCTGCTGGATCTTCACGCCTTCCTTGGCTTCGACCGCCTGGTGCAGGCCGTCGCTCCAGCGGCGTCCGGGCATCTGGCGGCCGGTGAACTCGTCGATGATCACGATCTCGGCCGCCGACGTGACGATGTATTCCTTGTCCTTGTGGTAGAGCGCCCTCGCCTTGAGGGCGTTGTCCAGGTAGTGCACCGCCGACACGTCGCCCTCGTAGAGATTCGGCCGGTTGAGGAGCTTCTCGGCCTTCTCGATGCCGGTCTCGGTGAGGGTCACGGCGTGGTGCTTCTCCTCGAGGATGTAGTCCTCACCGGCGACGAGGCGCGCGGCGACGCGGGCGTACGAGTAGTAGAGCTGCGACGCGTCCTCGGCCTGCGAGCTGATGATGAGCGGCGTGCGAGCCTCGTCGATGAGGATCGAGTCGGCCTCGTCGACGATCCCGTAATGCAGCTCGCGCTGCACGGTGTCGGCGAGGTCCATGACCATGTTGTCGCGCAGGTAGTCGAAGCCGAACTCGCTGTTCTGCCCGTACGTGACGTCAGCGAGGTACGCCTCCCGCCGGGACACGTCGCGCCAGTGCTGGTGCCGCCAATCAAGCTCCTCGAGGGTGATGCTCGGGTCGTAGATCGCGCTCTTGTCGTGCGCGATGTAGCTCACCGTCATCCCGAGGGCGTGGTAGATCGGGGCCATCCAGCCAGCACCGGTCTTCGCGAGGTAGTCGTTGGTCGTGACCAGGTGGGCACCCTTGCCCTCCAGGGCGTTCAGGTACAGCGCGAGCGACGCGACGAGGGTCTTGCCCTCACCCGTCTTCATCTCGGCGATGTGGCCGCGATGCAGCGCGATGCCGCCGAGGAGCTGGACGTCGAAGTGCGTCTGCTTCAGGGTGCGCGTGCCGGCCTCGCGCACGGCCGCGAACGCCTCCGGGAGGATGTCTTCGAGCGCCATGCCGGCGGCCAGCCGTTCGCGGAAGATCTCGGTGCGGCCGCGAAGCTCCTCGTCGCTGAGCTTCGCCATGTCGGCCTTGAAGGCGTTCACCGCATCGACGACCTTGCGGAGCCGCCGGACCTCCGCCTCGTTGCTGTCGACGAGGCTGAACAGCTTGGAGAGCGCGCTCAACTCGAGACCGCTAGGTGACCTGCAGCGGCAGCTGCATCCCCGGCGGGTTGAACAGCGCGCCGACCGACTCGCCCTCGTGGATGCGACGGATCGCTTCCGCGAAGAGGGGCGCGACGGACAGCACTCGGAGCTGCTGGAGATTGCGCGCTGACGGCTTCAGGGGCACGCTGTCGGTGACGATGAGCTCCTTGATGCCGCTGGCGCACAGCTTTTCGGCGGCGTCGTCGGAGAACGTCGGGTGGGTGCAGGCGGCGTAGATCTCGCTCACGCCGTGCTGCTGAAGGATCTTCACGGTGTTGAGCACGGTCGTCCCACGGTCGATCTCGTCGTCGATCACGATGGCGCGCTTGCGGTCGATGTCGCCGATGACGCCAACGATCTCGCTGTTCCCGCTGTTGTCGCGGTGGGTCTTCTGCATGAAGACGAGCGGGATGTCGAGGAGCTCGGCGATGCGGCGTGCCGCGTTCGCGTAGCCGAGGTCCGGCACGACCATCGCGGTGTCGTCGGGCTTCTCCGCGACGATCGGCCGCAGGTACTCGATGATCTGCCCGCGCGCCGAAAGCTCGTCGCCGGGGATGCTGAAGAATCCCTGGATCTGCATCTGGTGCATGTCCATCGTGAGGAACCGATCGGCGCCCGCGATGCTGATGAGGTCGGCGAGCAATCGGGCGGTGATCGGGACGCGGGGCTGGTCCTTCTTGTCGCTTCGGCCGTAGGCGAACTGCGGCATGACCGCGGTGATGCGGCCCGCGGACGCCCGCTTGAACGCGTCGATCATGATCAGGAGCTCCATGATCGCGTCGCTCACCGACGGGCCGACGAGGGACTGGACGACGAACACATCGTGCTCGCGGGCGTTCTCGTTGATCTTCACGAAGATCTCGTCGTTCGCGAATTTGAAGACGTCCGCCTTTCCCCGCGGGATCTCCAGGTGGCGGCAGATGTCTTCGGCGAACTTGGGATGGGCGTTACCCGTGTAGACGGATAGACCCCGGAACACGGCTCCCCCTCATGGCGAGTCTCGAGGAGACCTCAGTGTACCCGCTACCGTTCGGGCCGATGGGCATCGCGTTGGGTCGCCGGATCCGCTGGATCGTGGTCGCCGGGCTCGTGGCGGCGTGGTTCGTGGCGCTGGCCGTGGACGTCGGCGGCAATGGCGTGCACCTCCTGCTCGCCGCGGCCGTCGGGATCCTCCTCTACGAGCTGGTGACGGTGGACACGCCTTCCTGAGCGCGCCGTCCGTCGAGGAACGGCGCCTCCGCGACGCCCGCCTCGCGGATCATCGCCTCGGTCCGGTCGAGCGGCACGAGGCCGAAGTGGCTGTCCGACCCGATCGCGAAGCGCACCCCTCTGGCATGCGCGCGCTCGAGGAACGCCCGATGCGGCACCCGATAGGTCTCGTTGATCTCGATCGCCACCCCGTGCGCGACGCAGAGCGCGATGAGCCGCTCCTGCCACTCGACCGGATAGGCAGCTTCCGGATCGCCCAACGCCATCAGGGGCGACATGGTCGGGTGGCCGACGATGTCGATGCCGGTCTCGAGGATGCCCTCGCGGACGAGCGCGAGGTGGGTCTCGAGCACTCGGCGCTGCAGCGCGGGATCGCCGAACCGTCCTGCCTCCGAGTACGGCGGCTGGGCGCGCCCCTTCAGGAACGCACCCGCCGCGTCGTAGCCGAGGCGCATGCCGTCCAGCGTGAGCTCGTGCACGGATCCGATGACGTAGTCGAGCGCGTCGTGGGTCGAGCGCGGAAGAGGTGGCGCGACACCCAGGTCGTACTCGATCCCGACCCGCAGGCCGACCCGCGCGGCGTCGTCGAGGTACCGGAGCACGTGGCCGTCGTTCCGCATCCCGGTCGGCCAGGGGTAGTGGTCGGAGATCCCATGCGGTCTGGCGGGCGCGCTCTTCGCGCGGTCCTCCAGCGACACCGTGCCGTCCGAGCGCGTGGAATGCACGTGGTGATCGAAGAGCTTCATCACTGCTCGGGGTGACCCGACCACGCGGCGTCGACCATCGTCCACAGCACGCCCGAGACGAGCGTCTGGCCACCGAGCAGCAGCGGGAAGCCCGCATCGCGCGCAGCGATCGTGAAATCGCGCACGCCGGCATGCTCGATCGCGTCGGCCCGGAAGAGATCGGATGAGAAGCGGTCGGGGGCGCTCGGGCGCCACCCGAGATGCGCGAACAGCACGCGCGAATCGAACAGCATGCCGTCGCCCAGCTCGTGCATCCGGGCGAAGAAGTCCCGCGAGCCGACCTGCGCGTAGAGGAACCCGAGGGCCGTTCGCGCGCTCCCCGAGACGTCGCGGCCCGCGGCCTGCATCCCGCGCTCTTCGGCGAGCATCCGAACGCGCGACGCGGTCTGCGATTCGAGATACGACCATACCGGCGCCCCCACGCGTCCGGCGACGAGAAGCTCGCGCTCCGGTGTCGTGACCAGTGTCATGAGCGCGTCGACCCGCGGACCAAGCTCTGGCTCGAAGGCGCCTACGGACTGCAGCTCGGGCGGGCATTGCGGGTGGCGAAGGAGGACCGTCGCGTCGGGCGGCGTGTCGACATCCAGCAACGTCGCCGCGGACCGCGGGAGCTGCCGCGACGGTAGCCCGGCCTGCAGGTGGAGGAGGCGCGGCAGCGGGTTGTCCGTCGCCGGCAGCTCGATCGCATCGAGCGCGCTCGTCGGGGTCAGCGCGACGAGGTCGGCGGAGTAGTAATTGTTCGAGAGCACGAGCGCGGGCGAGCGCTCGAGCTCGTCGCGGAGCGAGCCGAGGTCACCCGCGGTCAGCAGCGCGCCCGCCCCGGCGCCGATCGCGCACACGCGTTCGACGCGACGCTCGTTCACGATCCGCTTGAGCTCCCTCCCGAAGTGGAACGGCTCCGTCTGCGGCGCGATCACCTCGGCCCCGGTCGCGCCGAACGCCCGCGCGCCCGCTGGATCCGCGGTCACCGCGATGAGCGGCGCGAAGCCCGCCTCCGCTGCTCGGCGCAGCGTGCCCGCGCCGATCGCGATCCGGATCTGATCGAGCTGGGCCTCGACGGCGCTCTCACCGCCGGGGCCGAAGAACAGGAGGAACGCCGTGGACGTCACGCCGTGGACGATAGGCGCCGCGGCCACAGCCCTTCGAGACGCAGGAGCAGCGCGAGGACCACCAGCGACAGCACGACGGCGACGGCCGCGCGCGCGCCGCCGTTCGGCACGGCACGGAGGACCGCGAGCCACTGCGGATCGCCCCAGTCGAACAGCCGCTCGGGGTGGAAGTTGACGTTCAGCGGCTCGGTGTCCCACTTCTGGTCGTACACGAGGGCCGCCGCGTTGAACACGAGGAGCGACCAGCCCGCCGTGACCCAGAAGAGCCACCGCCACAGGGGGCGGGCCAGCAGGCCGCGACCGATCCCCCACGCGAGCGCAGCGAAGAGGACCGGTGCGAGATCGTCGAGGAACCGCGCACCGAAGACCCGGCCACCCCACCACTCGGTGTAGGTCGCGTACAAGAGGAGCGTCGCGAGCCACGCGATGCCGAGCGTGCGCAGTCGTGTCGCGACCTCACCGCTGGCGCGCCACGCGAGCCCGAGCGCGCCGACGGCGAATACGAGATACGGGGCGTACACGAACAGTCCGCGGCTCGGCGAGAGCAGCAGGCCGTACACGCCGGTGAGGACCGGCGTGTCGAACGGCTTGGTGCCGTAGCCCTGTTCGAAGACGTTGTCGAACGCGAACGCGTTGTACACGAGCAGCGGGACGATGCCGATGCCGAACCCCGCGACGGAACGGATGAACGCGCGACGCGACACGATCCCGGCAAGCACGATGGCCGTCGTCTGCCGTGCGACGGTGCCGAACCCGAGCGCGAGGCCGCCGAGGAACGCCCGGCGCGCGCTCGCCGGCCGTTCGTCGAGGACGAGCCAGAGCGCGGCGGCGATCGCGAGGTGGACGCCGGCGTGCTGCCAGAGCGCCTGAGACGCGACGGTCCGGACGCTCGTCCCGAGCAGGTAGAGGAGCACGAGGCCGACCGACCAGCGCGGTGAGACGAAGCGGCTGAACACCGACCAGAGCAGGAGCGCGACGATCGCTTCGAGGATCGACGCGACGAGGTGACCGAGCAGGAGCAGGGCCGTCGCGTCCGAGGGGGACACGCCGGCAAGGACCGCGGGCACGAGCACCGGCAGCGCGAGGATCGCGACGCCCGGCGGGAAGATCGAGCAGACGTGCTCGCCGGGCCGCGGTGGCGGCGGGCCACCGGCGCTCCGTGGCGTGGTCGTGAAGATCTGGACGCTCGGATCGACCCTGCCACAGCCGCGGAAGAAGTACGCGGTCCGATCGATCCGGTCGGGCCGCTCGTCGGTCAGGTCGGCGGTGGCGAACTCGTCGTAGTCGACGTTGCCGCTTCGCACGAGCGTCCAGGCGAACAGCGTGCTCGGGAGCACGTCCGGCGACCAGATCAGGTTGAGGTTGGCGAAGGACAGCAGCACGAGCAGGGCGCCGCGCGCGGCCCAGTTCACTCTTCGAACGCCACCACGTACGCGCGCACCCCGCGGGCACCGCACGCGCGCGCCGCGACGGACGCGTCGAGCAGGGTGGCCCCCGTCGTCGCGACGTCATCGATCAGGCCGACGTGCAGCCCACGCAGCGATCCGGCGATCCCCGCGAACGCGCCACGCGCGTTCGCCCGCCGCTCTTGCTGGCCGAGCGTCATCTGGGGTGGACCGGACCGCAGGCGGTGGATCGAGGCGCGCACCGGCAGCCCGGTCAACGACGCCGCGACGGCCGCCAGGGCGCGGGCCTGGTCGTACCCGCGCTCGCGGAGGCGGCGCGGGTGCAGCGGCACGGGCACGAGCGCATCGAGCCGAATGCCGGCCGCGAGGTCAGACCCCACGCGCGTCGCGATGAGAGCGCCGAGCTCCGCGGCGAGGCCGGGCTCGTTGCCGTACTTCAGCCGGTGGATGGCCTCGCGAAGCGGCCCCTCGTGCGCTCCGGCCGCGGCCAGCGCCAGCGCTCCGAGGCGGCGCGCGATCGGGTCGGACGCATCCCGGCATGCGACGCAGAACCAGCTTCCCGCCGCGCCGCAGCCCGCGCAATGCGGCGGAACGAGGACGTCGCGGAGCCCGGCGAGCCCGCTAGCGGCCATCTTCGAAGACGAGGTCGTCGCCGACTTGCGTCCCGCTCTCCGCGATGACACCGGCGCGCAGCTCCACGACCTCGACCGCGCCGCGCGCGGCGGCGACCGGCACCCACGGCCGCAGGTCGGGTACCGCGCGCACGACGCGGCCGGCACGATCGAGGAACAGCGCATCGATCGGGAAGCGCATGAAGAACATCGTGATGCTGCTCGTCTTGGTGATCCGCAACGCCTCGCCCGTGGCGAGCCTGCTGTGGAAGAGGAGCCCGATGCCACGGCTGAGGAAGTTGTCGGCGCTGCGGCAGTCGGTCGCGAGGATCGTGCCCCGCGTGCGATTGCGGAGCCGCGCGGTCCTAGAAGCTACCGCAGCTGCTCAGCGCGGACAGGGCCGCGGGCGCGAGGATCACGATGAACAGCGAGGGGAAGATGCAGCCGATCGTCGGCAGCATGATCAGGATCGGGGCCTTCGCGGCCTTCTCCTCCGCGCGCTGGCGGCGCTCCATGCGCATCTGCTCGGATTGGATCCGCAGCACCTTGGACATCGACACACCCAGCTGATCGGCCTGGATGATCGCCGAGATGAAGCTCGTGAGCTCCTTCTGCTCGACACGCTCGTTGATGCCGCGGAGTGCCTCCTGACGCGACTTGCCCACGCGCTGCTCGGAGGCCGCCCGCTTGAACTCCTCCGAGAGCGCGCCCTTGAGCTTCTCGGTCACCTTCACGAGCGCCGCGTCGAAGCCGAGGCCGGCCTCCACGGAGATCGTGAGGAGGTCGAGCGCGTCGGGGAGCGTATCGAGGATCTGCTGACCGCGGCTGCTGGCGCGGTTCCCGAGGTAGAAGTCCGGAGCCATGAACCCCACGACGAGGCCGACGATCGCGCCGATGATCGTCTGCGTTCCGTCGTTGGTGAGGAGGTTGATCAGGGCGCTCGCCGCGACCGTGCCGACGATCGCCGCGAAGGCCTTCACGCCGAGGAAGAACTCGGCGCTCGTGGACTCCATGCCGGCGCGCTTCAGCTTCAGCGGCAGGGCCTTCATCGTGTTGGCTGGATAGAAGCGGGCCATGATGCTGGCCAGGGCGCGGATGATCGGCTTGAGCGTGCGCTCGCCGAGCGGTCGCTGGAGCTCGAGCTCTTCGAGGCTCCGCGGGCGGACCGCGATCTGCTGTAAGCGGGCCTGCACCGGATCGAGGCTCGAGCCCATTTGCGTACCGAGGATCGCGACGATGATCCCGAGAGTCACGAGGATCGGAAGGAAGAACTCCATCGACTCTTAGACCTTGATGTCCGTGATCTTGCGGATCGCGAGGAAGCCGATGGTCATCATGACGATACCGACGCCGATGAGGATGCGGCCGATGGTCTGGGTGAAGAGTGGCTGCATGAAGGCCGGGTTGATCACGTTCAGGACGGCGCCGAGCCCGATCGGCAGGAAGGCCACGAGGTAGCCGGATACGCGACCCTGCGCGGTGAGCGTGTTGATCTCGCCCTTGATGCGGACACGCTCGCGGATCGTGAACGCGATCGTGTCGAGGATCTCGGCGAGGTTGCCACCGACCTGCTGCTGGATCCCGATCGCCGTGACCATGAGGTCGAGGTCGTCGCTCTTGATCCGGCGCACGAGGTTCTGTAGCGCCTCCTCCATGCCGAGACCGAGGTTCACTTCCCGGACGACGCGGCCCATCTCGTCGCTCATCGGCGGCCCGCCTTCGCGGGAGACGAGCTCGATCGACTGGAGGAAGCTCGAGCCGGCACGGAGGGAGTTCGAGAGCAAGGTGATCGTGTCGGGGAGCTGCTTGTTGAACGCCGACAGGCGGCCGCTGATCCGGCGGCCGATCCAGAACCGCGGCAGCATGTATCCGAGCACGAACCCGAAGATGCCGGAGACGGGGTCCCGGAAGACGAACAGCAGCAGCCCGAGCGCGAGCGACGCGCCGATCCGGATGTAGTAGTACTCGGCGACGCGGAGCTTCAGGTTCGCGCGTGCGAGATCGCGCTGGACCTTCGTGGCGAAGCGCTTGTCCTCGACGTCCGCCGAGAGCGTGGCGAACGGGTCGATCTCCTTGCGCTGTCGCCTGCGCTTCGCCCTCTTGGTCTTCTCCGCGGCGTCCGCGGCGACCTGGCCCGAGCCGGGGCCGGCGTAGCGGGCCATTCGCGCTTCCACGCTCTCGCTGCCGCCGCCGAGCATCGTCGAGGCAGCCGCGAAGACCAGGAGGATGCCGACGAAGATCGCGGCCGGGAGGGCGAACTCCAACTAGCGGAGCCCCACTGACATGTCGCCGAAGACGCCCTGCGGCAGACGGATCCCGGCGGCCTCGAACTTCTCCGCGAACTTCGGCCGGATGCCGGTCGGGCGGAGGCGGCCTTGGACCTTGCCATCGACGTAGGCGGTCTGCTCGAACACGAATACGTCCTGCAGGACGATGGCGTCGCCTTCCATGCCCTGGACCTCGGTGATGTTCGTGATCTTGCGCGAGCCGTCCTTCAGCCGGGAGATCTGAACGATGAGGTCGAGCGCGCTCGCGATCTGCTCTTTGATGGCACGCGCGGGCAGGTCGACGCCGGCCATCAAGCACATCGTCTCGAGACGCGCGAGCATGTCGCGCGGTGAGTTCGCGTGACCCGTGGACAGCGAGCCGTCGTGGCCCGTGTTCATCGCTTGGAGCATCGAGAGGGCCTCGCCACCACGGGTCTCCCCGACGACGATGCGCTCGGGCCGCATCCGTAGCGAGTTCTTCACCAGGTCCATGATCGTCACCGCGCCCTTGCCTTCGATGTTCGCCGCGCGCGACTCGAGCCGGACGACGTGGTCCTGCACGAGCCGGAGCTCCGCGGCGTCCTCGATCGTGATGATCCGTTCGTCCTCGGGGATGAAGCCCGACAGGATGTTGAGGAGCGTCGTTTTCCCTGAGCCCGTGCCACCCGAGATGAACATGTTGAGGCGGGCTTCGACGCAGGCTCGAAGGAACTCCATCATCTCGTTCGTCGCGGTGCCGAACTTCACGTAGTCGGCGACCTGGATCCGGTATTTGGGGAACTTCCGGATCGTGACGACGGGGCCGTTCAGGGCGAGCGGGGGGATGATGATGTTCACCCGCGAGCCGTCCGGGAGGCG
>Ga0070706_100006576_pt1 | contig 10965 bp, 7 predicted proteins | sample KBSK5501metaG_FD_65476 | JGI IMG/M metagenome (GOLD analysis project Ga0070706, IMG submission 65476) | Corn, switchgrass and miscanthus rhizosphere microbial communities from Kellogg Biological Station, Michigan, USA - KBS K5-50-1 metaG | ecosystem: Host-associated > Plants > Roots >...
GGATGCACCGTTCTGTTGCGATGGCCTCGACTGGGCCCGCGACCTCGCGATGCACCAGGAGACGGCCTTGCATGGATACAGCGTATGTCTCGGCATTCGCGGCTCTGGGCGGTTCGGTCGTCGGCGCGCTGACGTCCTTCGTGACGACGTGGCTCACCCTGAATTCCCAGGAGCGGGCCAACAGGGCTGCCCGAGAGCTGACCCGGCGCGAGAACCTATATGGACAGTTCATCGAGGAGGCGGCGAAGCTCTACACCGACGCTCTGATGAACCAGCCGGAGGACGCAAAGAAGTTCATCGGCCTGTATGCACTTGCGAGCAAGCTGAGGCTGTTCGCTTCGCCCGAGGTGCTCGGCAAGGCGGAGCAGGTGATGATGCAGATCATCGATACCTACGAGGACCCCAAAAAGGACTTCCGATCGGCGATAAACAGCCGGGACCCGCGTAACATGGACATCCTTCGTGCCTTCAGCGAGGCCTGCCGCAGGGATCGGGTTCTCTAGGCTCTCGGCCGGCTGATTGACTTCGAGTTGACAGGGGACCGGCAGGTCGTGCTGGCGGCGCGTTGGACGATCACCGACGGTACGCGCCAAAGATCGTTGGCTGTGGAGCAGGCGACTTTTACGGAGCCCGTCGCGGCAGCGGGCGGCGACAGTGCCGTCGTCGCAGCGATGTCCCTGGCTTTGGAAAAATTGGCAAGCCGGATTTCGGCGGGGATCGAAAGGAACTTGGATCAAGGCCGGCGCCCGAGGTTGGCGTTCATCTCCAAACCTGTTGGCACGGCAATTCCCTTTTTTGATCAAAGCGATGGAGGTTTCATATGCCTGCCGGGCCTACCCTACCCAATCGCGGAGTGAGCGGAGCGTCCGAGATGGAAAAGCTCCTCGAACCGACATCTGATGCCACATGGGTGCTTGTCACAGAGGGTTACGACGCACTTCGCGAAGGCATCTATGAGGCGCGTCTTGCAACCAGCAACGGCTTTCTCGGGGTGCGAGGAGGACGTGTAGTCAGTCGCGGATCGCGCTGGATTGAACCCCAACGCACTTACATTGCCGGTCTGTTCGATATACCGGGCCCCGAGGACCCCATACCGGTGCTTGTTCCCGCCACCGGCTGGCTGGAATCCCGCATCGTTCCCACTGGCGGCCCACTCGTACACCATCCTGCCGAGGTATCATCGCATCGCACGACTCTCGATATGCGGCGAGGCGCGTTGTTCACCGGATGCCGCTTGATCGACCACCCGAATATCGCCGTCCAGGTTCGGACGATGCGGCTCGTGTCACTGAAGGAGCGTGCGCTCGGGCTGCACGTGATTCATTTGGAGGTCGAGTACGGCGAGGTCGAGGTCACGCTGGAAGCATCATTTGAGGGACTGGGCCTCGGGCTCTTGTCCGAGCGACTTGAGCAGGATCTCGGTGTTTGGCGGACCAGGAATTCAAATAAGCGCCTCGCGATGGCTGCCGCACCCAGCCTGCAAATCGACGGATCCGAGCTCGCGCCGACTATGCCCGGTCCGTTCGTATGGTCCTGGCATTGGAAAACTCGTCCGGGCCAGATCGCATGCCTGTCGCGGCTGGTAGCCGTGGCGCGAGGCGACACCCAGGATGATGCTCCTGACCGAGTTGCATGGGAGAAGCTCGAGATTGCCCGGCAAGTTGGCTGGCGCAAGCTTGTCCAAGAACACGAGGCCGCCTGGTCAGAGCGATGGCAGCGCAGCGATTTCGAGGTCCGGGGAGATCCGGCGGCAGAGCTGGCGTTGCGTTTCGCGGCCTATCATTTGAATGGCGCCGTTAACCCGGCGGACGAGCACGTCTCTATCGGAGCGCGTGGGCTGACGGGCGATGATTATCATGGGCATGTTTTCTGGGACACCGAGATCTATCTGTTGCCGTTCTACACATTGACTTGGCCAGAGGCGGCCCGCGCGCTGCTGATGTACCGATTTCGGACCCTTGATGGGGCACGGGCGAAGGCGGCCGGCATGGGTTGGCGCGGAGCCATGTACGCTTGGGAATCGGCCGACACTGGTGCGGAGGCAACGCCGGAGCGGGTTGTCTGTCCCGATGGTCGCATTGTCGAAGTCCTGTGCGGCAAGCAGGAACAGCACATTACTGCGGACGTTGCCTACGCAGTCTGGCAGTACTGGCAGGCAACCAGAGACGAAGAGTTCCTGCTGAGCGCTGGCGCCGAGATCCTCCTCGAGACGGGCCGGTTCTGGTCGAGCCGCGCCCAGCCGGAGGCGGACGGTCACTGCCATATCCGCGGGGTTATAGGACCAGATGAATACCACGAGCACATAGACGACAATGCCTTTACGAATGTGATGGCACGCTGGAACATTCGGCGGGCGATAGATGTGGTTGGCCTTCTCCGCGATCGCTGGCCGGAGCGCTGGGCAAGCCTCTCATCCCGGCTCGCCTTGGGTGATGCGGAACTTGGTCGGTGGCAGACCGTGGCGGAGACAATGGCGACCGGCTTGAATCCGCAAACAGGACTGTTTGAGCAGTTCGCAGGATTTTTCGACCTCGAGGAGATCGATCTGACAGCTTACGAGGGCCGCTCTGTGCCGATGGATGTCGTGCTTGGACGCGAGCGGACGCAAAAGACCAAGGTGATCAAGCAGGCGGATGTCGTGGCGTTAATCGGCTTGCTACCGGAAGAATTCGCGAGCGACCACGCAGACGTGAACTTTCGCTACTATGAGCCACGCTGCGGCCATGGCAGTTCCCTGAGCGGCGCCATGCACGGTCTAGTCGCAGCTCGGCTGGGCTACTCTGATCTGGCATTGCGGTATTTTCAGCACGCTGTGGCGATAGATCTCGCCGATACGCACACGACTATCGCGGGAGGGTTGCACGTGGCCGCTCTCGGCGGTACCTGGCTCACGGCGGTCTTCGGGTTCGCAGGGCTATCATTGCAAAGTGACCAGATCGCCATCAATCCGAAGTTGCCTGCGAAGTGGCGAAGCCTGGGCTTCGGGATCGAGTGGCGCGGTCGACGTCTGAAATTCAGGATCGATGCGGACCACGAGCTTCTCCAGGCAACACTGGAAGCCGGCGACTCGATGACGTTCTTGGTGAACGGCCGTCAGCACGAGGTTCGCTGCGACCAGGCAGCCGTTTGCCCTCTTTAGTGGTTCCTCACGGACTCTTACGCAGTCTTTATCTCAGCAGTGGGAACACGGCGATCAGTATCGAACCGGGTGGGAGCGCCCCTGACGGGCGTACTGACAACGTCGGCAATTATCTTGTAGGGATAGTCGGGCTCCACGTAGCCGTCCGGTTCCTGGCGCTCAGGCAGCTTGACCTTCTCGCGCTCGGGCTGCTCGTAGGGGATATGGTGTAGCAGGTGACGAATGACATTGATCCGCGCGCGCCTCTTGTCATCGGCGGGTACGACATACCAGGGCGCCCACGACGTGTCGGTTGCTTGGAACATGGCATCACGTGCGCGTGAGTAGTCGTACCACCGACTGTAGGACTTGAGATCCATGGGCGAGAGCTTCCACAGCTTGCGACCATCCGTGATGCGCGCCTCCAGCCGCCGGGTCTGTTCCTCCTGGCTGACCTCCAGCCAGTACTTCAGGAGGATGACGCCGGATTCCGCGATCGCCAGCTCGAAAGGGGGTGTCATGGTCAGGAAGTTCTTGACTTGCTCCTTGCTGGCAAATCCCATTACTTGCTCGACGCCGGCACGGTTGTACCAGCTGCGATCGAAGATCACGAACTCGCCGCCTGCCGGCAGATGCGGGATATAGCGCTGTAAATACAGCTGCGACTTTTCGCGTTCGGTCGGCGCCGGTAGCGCTACTACCCGAAACACGCGCGGGCTCACTCGCTCGGTGATCGCCTTGATCGTGCTACCCTTGCCGGCGCCATCGCGCCCTTCGAAAATGACGCATACCTTGGTGCCAGTCGTCTGGACCCATTGCTGAAGCTTCACCAGCTCGACATGCAGGTCGAACAGTGCGTGCTCATAGGCCTTGCGTGAGACCTTGCCGTCCGGCTTGAAGAATGAGCCTTGGTCCTCTGCGCCTACTATTGGCTGCAGTGCCGGTACCGCTCCCTGTTTACGCTTGTCGCCCTTCTTCTTGCGCTTCTTGCCCATCACAGTCTCCCTTGGTTGGAGTCGAATGAAGAATTACTGAAGTAGGACGATCCTGGAGCGTGGCAGAGCCGAAGGGCCAGCCGGCGGAGCGCTCCTTCAGCCAGGCGACGTCGGCGGGCACCACGACCGATGGTGTTGGGGCGCGATGGCGAGCCGAGTCTCCGGATCGACGTAACGGTCTTCGGCCTGCTTGGTCATGACCTGATAATGGCCCCCCGGATGGCCGACCTTGGAGACGGTGCCGGGGTTGTGTCCGCCGTTGGTCGGGTGACCTCGGTGTCGGTCATCAGATTGATCTTGGAGGTCGAGAACCAAGGCGCCACATGATCGCATACCGTGCGGACGGCGAAGAGCGGGCCCGGATCGGTCAAAGTGATTGGGTGACCACTTTGATGTAGGCCTTCCGCGAGGTTGTTGTCGAGGAACAAATGGCGGAGGTCGCCAGCCAGTCAGCGACGTCCTCCGTGCGCTGGTATTCGACCCGAGCGTGACCGCGCAGGGCCTAATGTCAGCGAGGTCTCTCGTACTATCGAGCCGGCCGGCTTCATCAGAGAGCTGGTGCAAGGTCGCGCGAGTGGTGCCGTTGCCATTTTCGACGTTCGGGCAGACCACCCTCCTTGGCCGAGCTGCCTGTGGTGCCTTGGCACCTAGTGGCTTGATCCAAATCAATGTGAGCGTGCGTTCGCAGGCCCACGCTTCCAAAAAAGTCCCAAAAGTGGAGGCGACGATGCCGGAACCCAGCAGCATGTATTTCTACCCGGACTGGGCCAAGCAGCGGATTGACGAGATGGACGCCACGCTGGCGTCGCGCGAGGCCGAAGCGAGCCTCATGAAAGTCGACTCCAAGGCGAAGGCCGATCAATTCATCGCCGATCTGAAGAAACGGCGCGACGAGTTTCAGGTCAAGGCGAAGGCCGGCCTCGAAGCCGGCGAAGCGCCGTCGCAGGCGCCGAAGCGCAATTGGAATCCCAGTGGCCGCCGTTCGAAGCACAGGTCAAAGCCTACTTCGAGACGACGGCCCAGCAGATCGAGCAGCAACAGGCCGCCTTCCGCCCTAAGCGTTGGCTTAGGTGCGTCGACCAAAGGCAAACCCCGCTACTCCCGGTGCGCAATAGACTGCGGCGATTCAAATCGCGATTGTCGCGTCCGAGCGGACCCGCCGTGCGGCAGCGACCAAGAGGGCGGCACAAGCGCCCTTGCGGTTAGCAGGCAAGGAAAGGAACGTCGATGACCCTATTCGCGCGAGCCCTGCTTCCAGAGATCGTGCCGACAGAAGTTCGTGCGGCCAAGTTAACCGAGGCCCCACGACAGGCTTCTGGCCGCGGGCTGGTATCGTCCTGGCAAAGGATGAGAGCAGTGGGACGCTCATTGCTGCGTGGAGCGCCATGCCTGGCTGCCATTATTTTGGCCACGTCTGCAACAGCACAGCCCGCGCCTTCCGGTCCGCCCGCGGTCGGGGTGATCAAGGTGGAACGTCGGCCGATGACCGACACCTACGAATTCAACGGCCGTATTCAGGCGATCAACAGCGTCAGCGTCGTAGCGCGCGTGACCGCCTTCCTGGATCAGCAGCTTTTCACGGAAGGTACCGACGTCAAGAAGGGCGATCTGCTCTACACGCTGGAGCGCCCGCCGTTCCAGGCGGCCGTGGACGTCCAGAAAGCGGCGATCGCGCGGGCGGCCGCGGAGCTCGAGAACAGCAATATCGAGCTCTGGCGCAAGCAGAATCTGGTGAAGACAAATGCCGGTAGCCAGCAGGCCGTCGACACCGCGCAAGCAGCCCAGCGCGTCGCAGCGGCGCAGCTGCAGTCCGCGCAGGCACAGCTCAGGCGCGCACAGGTCGATCTCGATTATACCGAGATCCGCTCCCCGATCGACGGCCGCATCGGCCGTACGTCGGGGACCGTGGGCAACATGGTCAGCCCGACATCCGGTATCTTGACCACGGTGGTCAGCCAGGATCCGATGTACGTGGTCTTTCCGATCCCGACGCGCCGTGCCATCGAGTTGCGTGAGGCGTATTCCGAGCAAGGCGGATTCGACGCGGTGAAGATCCGAATTCGCCTCCCGGACGGGAGACTCTATGGCGAGGCCGGGAAGCTCGACTTCGTCAACAACGCGGTCGCACAGGACACCGACACGTTTCTTGTCCGCGGCGTCATTGCGAATCCGGTTCTAGGGTCCGCGACGGCGGGAGGTGTCAAGCTTCGCGAGCTCGTCGCCGATGAGTTCGTCACCGTGCTTCTTGAATCCGTGCAACCGAAGCCTGTCATCGCCGTGCCGCGCGCCGCGATCCTCGCCGATCAGCAGGGCAGCTACGTGTATGTCGTGGACGACCAGAATATCGCCCGGCAGCGCCGGGTAAGCCTCGGCCAAGCGACGCCGGAGACGGCCGGCATCGTCGACGGCCTCAAGGAAGGAGAGCAGGTCGTCGTCGAGGGGGTCCAACGGGCGCGACCCAACTCGCCGGTCACTCCCGCACTTGCATCGCCCATTGCCAGCCGGAGCCGACACCAATGATCTCCTCGATCTTCATCGACCGGCCACGCCTTGCGATCGTCATCTCGATCGTCATCACGCTCGGGGGACTCCTGGCCCTCACCCGAATCCCGGTGGCGCAGCTCCCCGATATCGTGCCGCCCCAGGTCGAGGTCACCACCCGGTATCCAGGCGCATCCGCGGAGGTGCTCGAGGCAACGGTGGCACAGCCGCTGGAGTCCAAGATCGTCGGCGTCGACAAGATGATCTACATGAAGAGCACAAGCGGCAATGACGGCTCGTACACGCTCGCCGTCAGCTTCGAGCTCGGCACCAATCCCGACATCGACACGGTCAATGTCAACAATCGCGTGCAGACGGTTATCTCGCAGCTGCCGCAAGAGGTCCAACTGCAGGGAATCAAGGTCCAGAAGAAATCGTCCTCGATATTGCAGTTCGTGAATCTCTATGACGAAAGCGGGAAATACGATCCGCTTTTCATCACCAATTTCGCGATCATCAACGTCCTTGACGAGCTGTCGCGCACGCCGGGCGTCGGCGAGGCCAAACTGTTCGGTGGGCTCGATTACTCGATGCGGGTCTGGTTCGACACGGCGCGCTTGACAAGCCTCGATCTTGTCCCGTCCGACATCATCAAGGCCATCCAAAGCCAGAACGTCCAGGCGTCGGTCGGCCGCATCGGCGCACGTCCGGTTCCGGAAAATCAGCAGTTTCAGGTGAATGTGCAGACACAGGGGCGGCTGGTCGATTCCGAAGAGTTCGGCAACATCGTCCTGCGTGCCAACGCTGACGGGTCTACGTTGCGCATCAAAGACGTGGCGCGGGTGGAGCTGGGCGCCATGAACGACGACAACTTCAGCCGCCTCAACGGCCATCCGGCCGTGACGATCGGAATCTTTCTGGCCCCCGGTGCCAACGCCATTGCGACTGCCGCAGCCGTGAAGGAAACGCTTGACAAGGTGCGCCCTCGTTTTCCGGAGGGACTGCAGGCACGCGCGACCTACGACACGACGATTTTCGTCACCGACACCATCCATGAGGTGCTGAAAACCTTGTTCGAGGCATTTGTCCTCGTCGCGTTCGTGGTGTTCCTGTTCCTGGGACATCTGCGCGCCACCATCGTTCCGGTCATCGCGGTTCCGGTGAGTCTCATCGGCGGTTTCATGGTGCTGGCGGCGTTCGGCTATTCGGCCAATACCGTCTCGCTGCTGGCGATGGTGCTTGCGATCGGCATCGTGGTCGACGACGCCATCGTCGTTGTGGAGAACGTCGAGCGCGTGATGGAAGAAGAGCCGGATCTCTCTCCGGCGGACGCCGCCAAGAAGGCGATGACGCAAGTCACGGCGCCGATCATTGGTATCACGCTGGTGTTGCTGTCGGTCTTCGTTCCGGTCGCGTTCATCGCCGGCATCTCCGGCACGCTGTTCCGGCAATTCGCGGTGACGATCATCGCAACGGTGCTGATCTCGGCATTCAACGCGCTCACCTTGTCGCCCGCCTTGTGTTCGCTGTTCCTGCGGCACTCCGGCCCGCGCCGCGGCCTGATGGGCTACGTCAGCCGGGGGATCGACGGGGTGCGCGAGGGCTATGCCCTGGTCGTCCGCAAGCTTCTGCGGTTCTCGGTGCTCGGGGTCGTGCTCGTCGTCGGGTTCGGGCTCGGCGTCGGCGGCCTGGCGCGCGTGACGCCCACGAGCTTCCTGCCCGAGGAGGACCAGGGAGCCTTTTTCGTCCAGGTGCAGCTGCCGGACGGTGTCTCCGTCGCGCGCACCAGCGAGGTCGTCGGACAGGTCGAAGGTATCCTGAAGTCGATGCCGCAGATCAAGGATACGGTCGCGATCATCGGCTACTCGTTCCTCGATTCGTTCTCGTCGAGCAACACCGCTTTCATGGTGGCCACGTTGCAGCCGTTCGAGGACCGCAAACAGGCCGCCGATTCGGCTCAGGCCCTGATCGCCAAGACGTTCGGCGCCGGCCTGCAAGTCCGGACCGCGACCGTCCTGCCGTTCAACCTGCCGCCGGTCATCGGCCTGGGCACGACCGGGGGTTTCGAATACCAGCTCGAGAGTTTCGAGGGGGCAGATCCGGCCACCATGGGAAGCGTCGTCCAGGGGCTCATCGACGCCACAAAGCAGGATAGCCGCTTCGCCCAGGTGTTCACGACGTATGGTGCACAGGCGCCCTCGCTTTATCTCGACATCGACCGCGCAAAGGCCCAGTCGATGGGACTCACCATCAATGACGTGTTTACCACCCTGCAGGCGACGCTCGGCAGTTACTACGTGAACAATTTCAATTTGTTCGGCCGAACCTGGCAGGTCAATCTCGAAGGCTTGGCGGACATCCGGCGCGATGTGCCCGATCTGTGGCAGATCTACATCCGCAACAACAAGGGCACCATGGTTCCGCTGCAGGCGATCGCTTCCTTGCGCAACATTACCGGTCCTCAGGTCATCACGCGCTACAACAACTATCGCTCGGTGACCGTCAACGGCATTCCGGCGCCGGGCGTTGCTTCCGGCACGGCGCTCGCCGCCATGGCGGGCATCTCGGCGAAGACGCTGCCGGCCGGTTTTGGGTTCGAATGGACCGGCACGGCGTTTCAGGAGCAAAGGGCGGGCGGGCAGACCGGGATGGTGCTCGGAATGGCTTTGCTGTTCGCCTTCCTGTTTCTCGTCGGCCTGTACGAAAGCTGGATGATCCCGGTCCCCGTTCTGTTGTCGGTGGTGACAGCCGTGCTGGGAGCATTCGCGGGCGTCCTGGTATTCAAGTTGACGCTCAATCTCTACGCCCAGATCGGCCTCGTCGTGCTGATCGCGATGGCGGCCAAGAACGCCATCCTGATCGTCGAGTTTGCCAAGGACCAGCGGGAGCGCGGCCTGAGCATCACGGAAGCGGCGGAGCTCGGCGCAAAGCTGCGCTTCCGCGCCGTGATGATGACCTCCATCGCGTTCATCGTCGGCCTGGCGCCCCTGGTATGGGCAAACGGTGCTTCGGAAATTGCTCGCCGCAGCGTCAGCACGCCGGTCTTCGTCGGCATGCTGGCGGCGAGCACCATCGGTATCCTCGTGATCCCGATGCTTTACGCCACGTTCCAAACGATTCGGGAGCGGACACAGAGGCGATCGAAAGGCAAGCCAGCAGCCCTCGCGACAGCGGCCCATTGATCCGACATGTTGTCGGAGGACAAACGGCTCGCCGCCGAGTGGCGCCGCCGCCGTTCGTTCCTTGTGGCCTGACCTGCTTGCCCGGATCGATCAGGGCCGTCTCGATGCGCGGGTCGGCGATCCATTTCAACAGCGCCCGCGCGACGAACTCCGGGCCGTTGTCGGAGCGCAGGTAGCGCGGCGCCCCGCGCTCGCTGACCAGCCGCGACAACACCTCGACGACCTGGCCTGCGCGGAGGCGGCCGTCGACCTCGATCGCCAGGCCTTCCTTGGTCCATTCGTCGGTGATGGTCAGGCACTTGAGCTGCTGGCCATTGGCGCATTAGTCGAACACGAAGTCGTACGACCACACCTGGTTGGCGCCGGTCGACGCCTGCGGCCGCGGCTGGCCGCTGGCGATGCGCTTGCGCGGCCGCCGGCGCGGCACCTGCAGCTTGGCGCGCCGCCACAGCCGATAGGCCCGTCCCCAGCTCATGGCGTGCCCCTCGTGCTCCAGGAAGATGCGGATACGGCGGTAACCGAAGCGCGGGTATTGCGCGCCCAGCGCCGCCATGCGCGCCAGCACCGGCGCATCCTTCGCCGCCTTCACCGACCGGTAGGCCAGCGCCGAGCGCGACACATCGAGCAGCGTGCACGATCGGCGTTGCGACAGCCCGCGGCGCATCGCGTACGCCACCTGCTCGCGACGGACCGGCACGCCTACCATTTTTTGCGGCGATCTCCTTCATCACTTCGATCTCGAGGTCGCGTTCGGCCACTAGCTTCTTCAGCCGCGCATTCTCATGCTCGAGCTCTTCCAGCCGCCGCACCTCGTCCGGCTGGAACGAGCCAAACCGCTTCTTCCATGTGTTGAGCGTCTGCTCACTGACCCCGTGCCGCTTGGCCACCACCGGCACCGTATCCCGATCCGTCTCCCGCAGGATCGAAACGATCTGCTCCTCCGTGAACCTCGACTTCTTCATCCTGCCTCCTCGCCGAGGCCAGTCTCTCAATTATTCGATGGCCCGAACACCCGGGAGCAGGTCAAACTCTCTGGCGAGTTTCTTCGGTGCCGCCGCATTCTGCAACTTCACATAGTCGGGTAGGCCATCCTTATAGGGCGGATAGGCTTCGCCAACGATAAGCGGCCCCAAATAGCGGCGTGCCGCCTCGGTGATGCCGAAGCCGTCAGCGCTGATGAACTCGGTGG
>Ga0070706_100006578_pt1 | contig 10961 bp, 9 predicted proteins | sample KBSK5501metaG_FD_65476 | JGI IMG/M metagenome (GOLD analysis project Ga0070706, IMG submission 65476) | Corn, switchgrass and miscanthus rhizosphere microbial communities from Kellogg Biological Station, Michigan, USA - KBS K5-50-1 metaG | ecosystem: Host-associated > Plants > Roots >...
CTGCTCGTGGTGATCCTGGCCGTGGGGCATCCGCAGGACGCGCTGTTCGGCATCGTGCTGGTCAGCAACGCCCTCATCGGCATCGTCCAGGAGGTGCGGGCCAAGCGAACGCTCGACCAGCTCGCGGTGCTCAGCGAGCCACGCGTGCGCGTCGTGCGCGACCGCGCGGTCAGCGAAGTCTCGGTGGACGACGTCGTGCTCGACGACCTCATCGAGCTCCGCAGCGGAGACCAGATCGCCGCCGATGGCATCGTGCGCGCGACCACCGCCCTTCAAGTCGACGAATCGCTGCTCACCGGCGAGTCCGACCCGGTCGACAAGGAGACCGGCGACCACGTGCTCTCCGGGAGCTTCGTGGTCGCGGGGTCGGGACGCTTCCAGGCGACGGCCGTCGGCGACGACGCCTACGCCCGGAAGCTCGCAACCGAGGCCCGCCGATTCGCCCTGGCGCGCTCCGAGCTCATCGACGGCATCAACCGCATCCTGCGCTACGTGACGTGGGCGATCGCGCCCGTCGCCGTGCTCCTGCTCGTGAGCCAGTACAACGCCAACGACGACTGGCGCGATGCCGTCAGCGGCACGGTGGCAGGAATCGTCGGCATGGTGCCTCAGGGTCTCGTGCTCCTGACGAGCGTCGCGTTCGGGGTCGCCGCGGTCACGCTGGCCCGACGCAAGGTGCTCGTCCAGGAGCTCCCGGCCGTCGAGGGGCTCGCCCGAGTCGACGTCGTCTGCTTCGACAAGACCGGCACGCTGACCGACGGGAACATCGTGTTCGATCGCGTCGAGCGGCTCGACGACCAGGCGCCGGTCGAGGCCGCTCTCGCCGCGCTCGCCGCCGACGAGGACCGCAACGCCACGTTGAGCGCCATCGCGGCTGCGTTTCCGAGCACCGACTCCTGGACGCGCACCGGTTTCGTGCCGTTCTCCTCGGCGCGGAAGTGGAGCGCGGCGACGTTCGGCGACCACGGCACGTGGGTGCTCGGCGCCCCCGAGCTGGTGTGGGCCGGGCGCGACGGCGAAGTCTCGGAGAAGGCCGAGAGGCTGGCCGCCACCGGTCAGCGGGTGTTGCTCCTCGCCCGGAGCGACGCACCTCTCGACGGCGACAGCCTGCCGGCGGGGATGCGCGCTGCCGCGCTCGTGCTGTTCGAGGAGCAGGTACGCCCCGACGCCGCCGAGACGCTGGCGTACTTCGCGCAGCAGGGCGTCGCCTTGAACGTCATCTCCGGTGACAGCCCGCGCACCGTCGGCGCCGTTGCGGCGCGGGTGGGGATGTCCCGTGCCGACGACCCGTTCGACGCCCGCCAGCTGCCCGACGACCTCGACGCGCTCGGCGAGACCCTCGAGCAACGTTCGGTCTTCGGGCGCGTGACGCCGCACCAGAAGCAGGACATGGTCAAGGCGCTGCAAGCGCGCGGGCACACCGTCGCGATGACGGGCGACGGCGTCAACGACGCGCTGGCGCTGAAGCTCGCCGACATCGGCGTCGCGATGGGATCCGGGGCGCCGGCGACGCGCGCGGTCGCGCAGCTGGTGTTGCTGGACGGCAAGTTCTCCACCCTGCCCGGCGTCGTCGCCGAGGGCCGGCGCGTGACGGCGAACATCGAACGCGTCGCCAACCTGTTCGTCACCAAGACGGTGTGGGCGACGCTGCTGGCCGTCGCGGTCGGCCTCGCGTTCTGGCCCTACCCGTTCCTCCCTCGCCACCTCACGATCATCGACACCCTCACCATCGGGATCCCGGCGTTCTTCCTTGCGTTGGCGCCGAACCTGCGGCGCTACGTCCCGGGGTTCGTCGACCGAGTCTTCCGGTTCACGATCCCCGCCGGGACGGTGGCGGCGGTCGCCGCCTTCTCGGCATTCGCGCTGGCGCGCTTCGACGACCTCCCGCTCACCGAGCAGCGGACGGGCGCGACGCTCGTCATGCTCATGATGAGCCTGACCGTGCTCGTGATCCTCGCCCAGCCGTTGACGTGGCGCCGGGTCGTCCTCGTCGGGTTGATGATCGCCGGGTTCGTGCTCCTGTTTCCGATCCCGTCGGTGCGCGACTTCTACGATCTCCAGTTGCCGAACGATGTGCTCGCCGGAACGTTGGTGATCGGGTTCGCGGGCGTGGCCGTGCTCGCCGGCGGCTGGGAGGTGTCGCGTCGCCTGGGCCGTGGCCCGGCCGCCGCGGTGCAGGTAGGCACGGAGGGCACGGTCAGAGCCAGTCGCGCCGCTTGAACCACGTGTACAGGAAGATCGTCAGGGCGAGCATCGTCCCCAGCGCAAGGGGGTAGCCGAAGGCCCAGCCGAGCTCGGGCATGTTCTTGAAGTTCATGCCATAGATCCCGGCGATGAGCGTCGAGCCCAGCAGGATCGCGCCCCACGAGGTCATGCGCTTCATGACCTGGTTCAAGCGGTTCGAGACGACCGCGAGGTCTGCTTCGAGGAGTCCGGTCAGCAGATCGCGCTGGGTCTCGATCCAGTCGGTGACCCGGAGGACGTGGTCGTAGACGTCCTGCATGTGGACGATCGCCTCGTCACCGAGGCACTCGGCCTCCCGGCGCAGGAGCTGGGCGAGCACCTCGCGCAGGGGGGCCACCGCACGGCGGAAATGCACCATGCCCCGGCGCAGGTCGAAGACCTCCCTCGGGATGTTGTCGCCGGTGTCGGCCGAGAACACGATCTCCTCGACGTCGTCGAGGCGGTCGTCGAAGCGGTCGGCGACGTCGAAGTATCGGTCGACGATCACGTCCAGGAAGGACCACAGCAGAAAGCCTTCGTCCCAGGCTTCCTCTTCGCTGCGCTCCATCTCGAACCGATGGATCACCTTGTCGAGTGCGAACGGCGCGGGGTCGGACGGGTTGTCGCTGGCCTGGCGCACCGACAGCAGCCACCCGTCGCCGAACACGATGTCGATCTCGCGCGTGGTCAGGACGTCCTCGACGAGCGTGCAGTCGTGCACGGCGACGTGGAAGTGGTCGCGATAGTGCTCGAGCTTGGTGCGCTGGCCGCCGTGATGGAGGTCCTCGGCGGCCAGGTGGCTGATCTGGAGCTGCTTCGTGAGGGAGTCCAACTCCGACTCCGCGGGGTCGACGCAGTCGACCCACAACAGCGAGTGCTTCGGGTCGATGAGGTCGGCGAGCTGGTCGGTGGGGGCGTCCTCGTGCGCGTCGACGTGGGGGCGGTACAGCCATGCCCTGATCATTCCGGGCCAGCGTAGAGGCCGGTTTGATTAATCGGTCGCCTTCGCAGGCTCGGGCTCCTGCGGTGCCGGTCGGCAAAGCCGCCGGCGCCCGCGGGCGCGACCGAGAACCTGACCGGTCGGTCAAGACGTCGGTACCATGCCGCCATGGCCGTCGACGCGCTCGAGATCACCGCGGAGCAGCTGCGTGACCAGACGCTCGCCTGGCTGCGCGACAACCTGCCGCCGGGTTGGATGGAAGCAGTCGACGCCGGCGACGACGAGAAGGTCTCGGCGCTGCGGGGCGAGCTCGACTACTCGGAATGGTGCGTCCGCTTCGGTGAAGCCGGGTACGCGACGCCGACGTGGCCGAAGGAGGACGGCGCCGGGCTGTCGCTCGCGCCCGGGCAGGCAAAGGTCGTCAACGAGGTGCTCAGCCGCTATCGCGTGCCGCGGCCCTTCAACATCATCGGCATCGGGATGGGCGGACCGACGATCATCACGTGGGGGACCGAGGAGCAGCGGCGGCGCCTGCTGCGGCCGCTGGCGACCAACCAGGAGATCTGGTGCCAGATGTTCAGCGAGCCCGGCGCCGGCTCCGACGTCGCCGGCTTGTCGACGCGCGCCGTTCGCGACGGTGACGAGTGGGTCGTCAACGGCCAGAAGGTCTGGACCAGCCTCGCCCACCTGGCGAAGTGGGGAATGCTCCTTGCCCGCACCGACCCCTCGGTGCCGAAGCACAAGGGCCTGACGTATTTCATCGTCGACATGCAGTCGTCCGGAGTCACCGTCCGACCGCTGGTTCAGATCACCGGGGACGCCGAGTTCAACGAGGTGTTCTTCGACAATGTCCGCGTCCCCGACTCCATGCGCATGGGTCCGGAGGGCGATGGCTGGCGGGTCGCGATCACGACGCTCATGAACGAGCGCGTATCCCTCTCGGGTGCGGGCTCGGTGAGTGGCGACACCATCGGCGGCAGCCCGATCTCCCGTCTTCTCGACCGCCACAAGGGCGTCGCCGATCCGGTCATACGGCAGCGCCTCGCGCAGGCGTACATCGAGAGCCGGCTGATTCGCATCAACAACGAGCGAGCGGCGGCGAAGCGCAAGAGCGGGGGCGAAGTGGGGCCGGAGGGCTCGATCACGAAGCTGATGTCGGCCGAGTTCAACCAGCGCCTCCAGAACCTCGCCCTCGACCTCGAGGGCGTCGGAGGCGTGGCATGGGAAGGCGAGCAAGCCGAGCGCGGGCAGCGCGGCCGCCCAACGTGGCTCGCCGGCGGCAACGACCGTGGAACGCTGGCACGCGGCTTCCTACGTGCGCAGGCCAACACGATCGAAGGCGGGACGTCCGACATCATGCGCAACATCCTCGGCGAGCGGGTCCTCGGCCTGCCCAAGGACCCCGACGTGTCCCGCGACGTGGCGTGGAAGGACGTTCTCCGCTCCGGTTAGTCGGAGATACGGGGGGCGCGTTGCGGGATCGATGAACCGCAAGCTGCGCTCGTTCCTCCGCAAGCGGGGTGTTGCTCCGGAAGAGATCGCCCGCGCCGAGCGCGAAGACAGGCTGCTGTTGCTGGCGTTCGACTACCAGCTCATGCCGGGACGTCCCCGCTACACGTTCGCCGAGGCGTGCCAGCGCGCCAGCTTCGATGTCGAGACGGCGAAGCGACTCTGGCGCGCTCTCGGGTTTCCCGACGCGCCGCCGGAGGAGCGACTGTTCCGCGACGAGGACGTCGAGACGATCATCACGATGCGGCGCCAGATCGACTCGACCATCGTGCCCGTCGGCGAGAACTACGAGCAGCTCGTGCAGATCGTGCGGGTCGTCGCCGGGTCGCTGGCCAAGATCGCCGAGGTCGAGAGCGACGCGCTGGCGACCGCGGTGCGCGAACGGCGGCAAGAGGGCGTGCCGGACGAAGAGATCGCGATGCAGCTCACCGACTCGTTGGACTGGTCGAGGTTGTCGCGACTCATCGACTACGCGTTACGGCTCCAGCTCCGCGCGTCGGCGCGTCGCAAGCTCACCGCCACCGATCCGCAGGCGATCGGCGCCGAAGATCTGGCGGTCGGGTTCGTGGACCTCGTGGGGTACACGGCCTTGAGCCAGGAGCTCGAACCCGAGGAGCTCGGTGCGCTCGTGAGCCGGTTCGAGGAGCTCGCCTACGACACGGTGGCCGAGCACGGAGGTCGAGTCGTCAAGACCATCGGCGACGAGGTGATGTTCGTCGCCGCCGACGACGCCGACGCGGCACTGATCGCTCTGCGCCTCACCGAGCGCTCCGCGGTCGACGAGCTGCTTCCCGAGGCGCGCGCCGGGCTCGCCGGCGGCACCGTCCTCGCCCAGGAAGGCGACTACTACGGGCCCGTCGTCAACCTGGCGAGCCGCCTGGTGGAGCTGGCCCGGCCCGGAAGCGTGCTGGTATCCAGCGAGCTGCACGCCGCCCTCGCCGACGACCCGGCGTTCGCGTGGCAGCGACTCCGCAGCCGCCGCATCCGCGACATCGGCAGGGTCGAGGTCTGGGCGCTCGAGCGCGCCGAGCAACACGTCCCGGAGCCGGAGTCGTCACCGGAGCCGTAGCGGTCAGCGGCCGGGGTGGCGTGCGATACCTTCGTTGCCGCATGGCTGCCACCCCCCGCGACCACGCCGGTAACCCGTTGTGCCTGCTCGCAGTGCACGCGCATCCCGACGACGAGGCGTCGAAGGGCGCGGGCACGGTCGCCAAGTACACCGCCGAAGGCATCCGGTGCGTACTCGTGTGCTGCACCGGCGGCGAGGCGGGCGACATCCTCAACCCCGCGGCCGACACGCCCGACATCCGGGACAACCTCGCCGAGGTGCGCATGGCCGAGCTGGGCGCCAGTGTCGACGCGATCGGGTACTCGTCGCTGCACCTCCTCGGTTACCACGACTCGGGCATGCCCGACACCGAGACCAACGCCCGGCCCGACAACTTCGCCAACGCGCCGCTCGACGAGGCGGTCGGACGGTTGGTCGCGATCATCCGGGACGAGCGGCCGCAGGTCATCGTGACGTACGCCGACGACCGCGAGTTCTATCCGCACCCTGACCACATCCGGGTGCACGAGATCTCGGGCCCCGCCTTCGACGCCGCCGGCGATCCCGATCGCTTCCCCGAGGTGGGCGAGCCGTGGCAGCCGTCGAAGATGTACTACATGGGCTGGTCGAAGCGTCGCGTGTTGGCGCTGCACGAGGCGTACATCGAGCACGGACACGAGAGCCCGTTCGAGCGCTGGTTCGAGGGCGGGTTCCCCGACGACGGCGATCGGTTCACGACCCACGTCGACGTCGGCGAGTACCTCGAGCGGCGCCGGGCCGCGCTCCTCGCGCACCGCACGCAGGTCGACCCGGACGGCTTCTGGATGAAGCTGCCCGACGAGGTGATTCGGGGCACGTTCCCGTGGGAGGAGTACGTGCTGGCGCGCTCGCTGGTCGACGGCGGGGTGCCCGCCGGCGAGCCGGCCGAGCCCGAAACCGACCTGTTCGCCGGCGTTCGGGCCCAGGTAGGAACCCGCCGCTAGCGGGGCGTCACGACGACGAGAGGGCCCTGCAGGCTCTCTCCGCGCCCAGGATCTTGTTCGCGGCCTTGTACTTGCGGCCTGCCGATTTGAACGTCGACGAAAGCTTGGTACCGCCCTGCGTGATCGCGTTGCCGATGCGGGACGTGGCCGCGCGGAACTGTGTCAGATCGGTCGTGTCGAGGTTCGCGGCATCCTGTTGTCCCGTGGCGAAGAGGTCCCGCACGTCGGTCATCGCCTTCTGGAACAGTCCCGCGACCTTGCTTCCGTCCTTGAAGTTCGGCGTTCCCGCCTGGTCCAGCTGCGTCAAGAGCGTGTCGGTCTCGTTCACCGTGTTCCCGAGGTAGGTGACCAGCAAGTCCTTCACCTGCGCGGCGTCGGGCGAGCTACCGCCGGCCGACCGGAACTCGCTCGTGAGGTCCTTGATGTTCGCTTCCCAGTCACGCAGGGACGTGCACACCGATCGCGCCCATTGCTTGGGCGGAACCTTCTGCGCCGGCGCCGAAACGGCCAGTGGCGCGTGCGGCTCGATCGCCCATGCCGCTTGGGCGGGCACCACCAGCAAACCCGCCACTCCCAACCCGAGAACCCCTGCCCAGAACCGCATGATGCGCCCCCACGTCCGCTTGCTCGTACAACGCTCCGAAAACATATCGAAGATCGGTGTCGCGAGGACTGGATGGGAGGCGCATTGGGTACAACCACACCTTCTGCGTTTGAAAGGGGGCGCCATGCTCCAGCTCACCGAGAGTGCAGCAACGACACTGGCCGACACCCGATCCCAGATCGGGGTACCTCATCACTTCGGTCTGCGAATCTTCCGCGGCGTCAGCGACGGCAAGGCGGCGTTTGCGTTCGACTTCGTCGAAGCGCCGGAGGACGGCGACGAGGTCGGCGAGGTGGAAGAGACCCGGTATTTCGTGGCTCCCGAGGTCGCGGCGCCGCTCGCCGACGCCGTCCTGGACGCCGAGCCGACGGCGGAGGGGCCGCAGCTGACCCTGAAGCGCCAGCAGCAGTAGCAACGCGCGGGAGCGCGCGCGGGCGGCCGGGCGGGGCGATCGGCGACAGTGACGACGGGAAGGACGAGCATCCGCCGGAGCTGGCGATGCGAGTCACGTTGTTGGTCACGCATCGGTGCTCGTGGAGCTCGACGGCGCGACGTGCCTCGCCTTCGGATCTCGTCCATCCATCGCATCGCGGCGTCGGCGTCGACCGGGTGGAGCCGCCACGCGACGACTGATGCGGGGCACTGATGACGCCCGCGGTGCGCGCGGCGTAGCCTTACGGCGCGAGGCAGCAACGCGGGTAGTGATAGGTCTCGAAGAGCGTGAAACGCCGAACACGGTTGATCGTCAAAATTGCAGCAAGCGCAGTCGTCATCGCGTCGATCGTGCTGGCACGCCTTCTCTCCGAGGACGGCGTTGCGCGCTTCGCGGTCGGCCAAGCGGCATTGTTCTTCGCATTCGCCATCGCGTCACTAACGCTGTTCGTGGTCGTGGTGTTCGACTTCGACAAGTGGGTCGAGACAGTTCCGCCGGTGCCGAAGCGAGCAGTGCGGCGACTCGTCGGGCGCGGATCGAGGCGCGTCCGTCGCGCGGTCGGCTTGGTGCTCGCGTACTACGGCGCCGCCATGACCTGGGTGTGGACGAGAGTCGGTGCCGCGCTGGGCTGGCTCGTGGGACGCTCGGCCGACGGATTGGCGTGGTTCTGGTCATGGGTGGCGCGCGTCGAAGCCGCGCTCCTCGTCGAGTACGGCGCCCTGATGCAGCGGGTGTGGTCGGCGACGGGACATGCATTCGCTTCGACGCTCGCGCACGTCGGCAAGGGCCTGGAGTTGCTGTGGGTGGCGGTGGTGCGTGGCGGCCTCCGGGCACTCGTTCTGTACCGCGCCGCGTTGCAGTGGCTGTGGCCTCCAATCGGCCACGCGCTCGTGTGGACGCTCGTTCACGTCGGCAGGGGCCTGCAGTTGCTGTGGGCGGGGGTTGTCCACGGGGGCGTGCGGGCGCTCGTTCGGTATCGCACCGTGATGCAGCGGGCGTGGTCGACGACGGGACACGCCTCCGCTTCGATGCTTGCTCACGCCGGCAAAGGGCTGACGGTGTTGTGGGCGGGGGTCGTGCGCGGGGGCCGGAGGGCGCTGGTCCTGTACCGAGTCGCAATGCACTGGCTCTGGTCGACCGCGGGACGATTGGCCGCGTGGGCATTCGCCCGCGTGGGCGCGGTGCTGGCTGTACTGGGCGCGACGATCGCTCGCGCCGGCGCCTGGTCGCTCCTTCGCTGTGGCAGGGGCATCAAACGGCTGTGGCTGGCCGCCGTCGGCCGCGGCGACGAGCCGACACCGAAACCCATCCGGCGCTGGTACACGGCAACCGTCGACTCCGCGTTCGGCGTCCCTCCCGACGACGCCTCGGTCGACGTGTTCGGCGGCCGCGCCGCCAGTCACGTCCCGAACGCGAGCGGACCTGGGCGCGCTCCGAGTGGCCGTGACGGGCACGGCGAGAAGATCGGCGCCGTCAGCCGGCCCGACGCCCAGCAGCACCGGCGATGACGCAGCCCTATGATCCGCGCACCAGGACCAAGGGAGGACCGCGAGATGCCCAAGTACCTCTCCCAGGAGTGGCTCGACGAAGGCAAGAAGCTCGCCGAGGGCCAGCCTGACCGACCGGGCGCGAGCGCCCGGATGCAGTACGTCGTCACCGGGAGCCCCGACGGCGACATCAAGTACTACTGGGTGCTCGAGAACGGGAAGCTCCTCGAGTCGAAGGTCGGCGAGATCTCCGACGCCGACTTCACCCTCACGCTCACCTACGACGACTCCGTGAAGGTCCAGAAGGGCGAGCTCGACGCCAACGCCGCGTTCATGCAGGGACGCATGAAGGTGACCGGCAACATGGGCAAGCTCATGCAGCTGATGCCGCTCACGAACTCGCCCGAGTACAAGGAGCTCCAGGAGCAGGTCCGGGAGATCACCGAGTACTGAGCCAGTGGTTAGAGGGTCAGCTTCGCGTTGCGGAACACGCGGCTGACCGCCGCGCCCGCCTTGGCGTAGAAGCCGATGGGCCCGACCCAGGCGATGTCGGCCTCGACGTGACCCGCGGCCGCGAGCGACGCGCAGATCGCGCCGAGCAGCGCCCGGCCGACGCCGCTGCGCTCGCGCTCGGGATCGGTGGCCATAGGTCCGATCCACCCGGCCCGGTTCACCGAGTGGCACGCGAAGCCGATTGTCTCGCCGCCTGCGCGCGCCGCGTAGCAGGTGCCGGCGGCGCGGGCTCGTTCGACCTCGTCGAGCCAGTGCGGGAAGGAGCGGGACGCAAGCGACGCCGCGCCGCCGCCGTCTTCGCGCTCGACGACGATCCCGCTGGGGGAGCCGGCGCGGAAGCTCGTGGGGATCGCCATGTTGCACGCGGCGCCGTAGGGCTCGAAGCCGATGGTCTCGAAGAGGGCGAGCGCCGCGGTGAAGCGGAAGTCGACGCCGGGCCAGACGTAGCGGGGGATCGCGGTGCCGAGGTGCAGGTCGATGGCACCCGCGGCGCGGGCCCTGGTCGCGCTCTCGTCGACCAGCGCCCGCCCGCGACCCTCGCGCCGGCGGTCGGGGTGTACGACGAGGAGAACGATCCATGCCGCGGCAAGGCCGCCGGATCCCGTCATTGTGAGCACCGCGGCTGCGTCGCCGTCACCGAGGATCTCCGTATCGGGCCCGTAGCAGCACGTCTCGAGATCCGCCGGGGTCAACCCTTCGTCCGGCAACGCGGCCGAAACGAGCCGGGCGAGCCCGTCCGGCGCGAGCTTCACGCGGCGCGCTGGAGCTCGCGCAGCTGCCGGTAGCCGATGAGCTGCACGCCCGCCCGTTCGATGAGGTCGCGCAACGACGGGTCCTCGCACAAGTACGCGTGGTCCTCGACCCGTCCCGCCCAGTCGCCGTAGGCGGCGCGCAGCTCGTCCGTGTCGATCCCCGGGTGTAGGTACACCTCGGTGACGCCCGGCCGCAGGTCGAACAGGACCCGCTCGATCCGTCGCCGCGCGCCGACGGGACACAGGACGAAGTGATCGGGGAACACGACCCCTTCCTCTTCGGCGAGTCGGCGGAACGGGAAGCCGACGACGCGCTCCGCGCTCGCGCTCGCCATGCGGAGGGGGAGACGGAAGTCGACCGCCAGCTCGAGGTACACGTCGAAGAAGTCGGCGCGCTGCTGGAGCGTTCCCATGTGGCTGTCGAGGTGGCTCACGTCGAAGCCCCACATGATCGCCCGTTCGATCTGCG
>Ga0070706_100006579_pt1 | contig 10961 bp, 8 predicted proteins | sample KBSK5501metaG_FD_65476 | JGI IMG/M metagenome (GOLD analysis project Ga0070706, IMG submission 65476) | Corn, switchgrass and miscanthus rhizosphere microbial communities from Kellogg Biological Station, Michigan, USA - KBS K5-50-1 metaG | ecosystem: Host-associated > Plants > Roots >...
GCCGAACGGGCCCTCCACGAGGGCGGCGCCGAGGCCGGCGCCGAGGGCGGTCGTGAACTGCCGGCGGTTCATCGGGGTCCGCAGCATGCTGTCACCTCCGATCGTGATCGAGCTACGGAAGGGTAGAGGATACACTCGTTGGGGTGCCTTTTGCCTACTACGATCGACTCTCCCGCCGGGAAAAAGAGCTCTACGACCGGAGCGACCGCATCCGCAGGATCGACCTGCCCCGGGCCGAGGGACTGCGGCCGATGGTGGAGGTCCTTCGCCAGGGCCTGGCCCGGGACGACCGCAAGGTCGTCGAGGCGGCCGCGGCCCGCCTCGTCGACGGGATCACCGCCAGCCTCGGGGTCGAGCCGGTCGGGGTCGGCGTGCTCGCGGTCCGGCCCCGCCTGCGCGCGGCCGAGCTGCACGGGCTCTACACCCGGGACGAGAAGCGGCGGGCGCGCATCCGGGTGTGGATGCGCACGGTCCACTATCGCCGCGTCGTCGCGTTCCGCACCTTCCTGCGCACGCTGCTCCACGAGGTCTGCCATCACCTCGATTACTGCCACTTCAAGCTGGCCGATTCCTTCCACACGGAGGGCTTCTTCCAGCGGGAATCGAGCCTGTTCTACCAGCTCGTCCCGCGCGATCAGGGGCCGGAGGCGAAGTCCTCCGAGGAGACCACCGGGCAATAGTCGCCCCGCGCCTCCCGCCGCCACCAGGCGCCCTCTCGCCGCCGGGTGGCCAGATCGGTCGGCGTGTACTCGTAGAGCTCGGCCCGGATGAGCCGGGGCGGCTTGTCGGGAAACGGGTTGCGCGCGAGGAGGGCCAGGACCGGCGGCGAGCCCTCGAGCAGGCGGGCGAGGAACTGGAGGAACCACGGGTTGTCTTCGCAGGTGCCCAGGGCCGCGAACCACATCTGCCAGTCCAGGCGCGGCTGATGCGGAGCCACGAACCCCGGCCGCCGGGTCACGTCGCCCGGCTTCCACTTGAACTCGTACGCCCTCCATACCCGGCCGTCCTCGCTCCCCTCGACGATGATCTCGGGCCGCGTCGTCGTCATCACCGCGAAGAGCCCGTAGCTGTTGATGGACCACAGCGGAGCCACGACGCGACGCAGCGCCATGACCGGAGCGGGCGGGGCCACGCCCAGCGTCCCCATCATCTCTCCCGCGGAGACGAACGCGACGATCGCGGCGACGGGGTAGAGCACGGCCCGGGGCCAGAACGGCCGGCGGCCTTCCGTCGGCGGCCCGAACCGCGCGCGCCATCGCTCCGGAAGGTCGCCGTCTTCCAGCGCGAACAGGCAGAGCGCGACGGCAAGGAGGTTGAAGAAGGCGTAGTTGCCGGTGAGCGCGATGAGGGCCTGAAGACCGACGAGGGGCACGAAGGCCAGGCGGCGGAAGCGCCGGGGCGCGAAGAGCAGGAGGGGAGCCGCCAGCTCGACGGCGAACATCACGAGCGTGGACGTCGCGTGCACCCAGCTCGGCAGGTGCGCCGCGTACCAGCCGATCGAGGTGGGCAGCGGCTGGGTCCAGTAGTGGTAGCGCAGCGCGTTCAGGCTGCGCCACGACGGGTCGCCGCTCGCGAGCTTCACGAGCCCCGACCCGAACATCAGGCGGAAGAGCAGCCAGCGGAAGAGCCAGACGACGATGGGCGGCGGGGGAGACTCCCGGCCGGGACGGGGCCACAGGCCGCCGGGGGCGAGAAAGACCGCGAGCAGGCCCGTCTCGAGCAGCAGTGCGTCCCATTGGTAGCCGAGGAAGACCTGGCTCACGACGGCCAGGGACAGGTAGAGGGCCCACAGCGAGACGAGCACCGGCACCGGCGCGAGGCCGACGAGGAGCAGCGCGGACAGCACGGCGCCGGCGATCGAGACGGCGCTGAGCGCGAGGTCGCCGTCGCCCAGCCAGAAGACAGTGGGCGCCATCCAGTACCGCTCGATGCCGGCGCGCGGGCGGATCCACTCGAGCAGCGTGTGCGCGGGCAGGATCCCCTGCGACCCCGCGAGGCCCTGGATCTGGACGGCGAGCGAGAGGAACGCGGCGAGGTAGCTGAGGGCCAGCAGCCGCAGGAAGAGCCAGCGGATCAGGAAGTGCGTCGGCGTCCCCCGGACGGACCTAGGGTCCGCTGCCGTGACGGTAGATGATCGAGACGAACACCCGGTTGAACCGCGTCGAGCGCTCCGCCCCTCGAGCCTCGGGGTCCTCGGGATCGGCCTCGGGGTCGAGATAGTTGCCCGTCTCGCGCAGGTAGGCGACGTCGAGCAGGAGCGGTCCCGCCGCCACCCCGAGCCCGACCGTGTAGCCCTTGAACCTCGGGGCGCGTCCCCGGAAGTCGAAGAAGTACTGCTTGTCGGTGAAGAACCCGGCCCGCAGCGGCACCTTCACCCGCCGGCCGAGCACCACGTATTCCGCCCCCACGCGGAGCTGCTCGGTGTCGGACTGGACGGGGTCGTCCAGGGTGGGATAGCGCAGGTCCTTGAAGACGAGCGGAAGGGGGCTGGGCTGGTCGGGCTCGGTGCGTGCGAGGGTGAAGAAGTTGTGGATCCGCCCCTTGGACCAGAACGTCCGCGTGAAGTCGAGCGAGGCCGTCAGCACGCTCCACGGGCGCCACGAGATGCCGGCGCCGACCGCGCCGGGGATGTTGATCGAGACGGGGACCCGATGCGGCCTGGGGTCGTCGTCGGTCTGGAGCACCGTGCTGTTGGCCGCGTTGTAGGTCGGGGCGGGCGCCTGGGGGATGACGTCCATGCGGTTGCGAACGAGGATGATGTCGCCCTTCATGGTCGTCTTCGCGACGACGCCTAGGTTGAGGCTCTCGAGGGGCGACCAGATGATGCCGCCGTTGAAGTTCCAGCCCGAGAGGCGGAAGTCGAAGTTCTGGTCGGTCGTGCCCCGCGTCGCCAGGCGGTTCCGGTCCTGGCGGTAGCCGTTGACCCAGCGGTTGACGGTGGCGCCGATGCGCAGCGAGGGCACGACGCGGAAGCCGGTGCCGAGGGCGAGGACGTCGAAGCCGCCGCTGCCCATCGAGCTGAGGAGCTGATCCGTGCGCTCGATGGTCCGGTCGCCGTGGAAGGAGAAGACGCGCTGGAAGCTGAGCTGGACCGAGCCCGAAGCGGGGCCGATCCCGATCGGGTACGTCGCGGCGGCGAAGTCCGGCGTGTTCCCGGCGAAGCTGTCCTTGACGAGGCGCGTGAAGCCCTCGCCGGTCGGCTGGCGCACGAAGCTGTTGCGCGCGCCCACCACCGTGAACTCCGGCCGGCGCAGGTAGCTCAGGCCCGCCGGGTTCCACGACGCGGCGGTAGCGTCGTCCGCCCGGGCCAGGAACGCGCCCCCCATCCCGAAAGCCCGCGCCCCCGAGCCGAGGGCGAGGCTCGTCAAGCCCAGGAAGTCCTTCTCGTCTTCGGCGATGCTCGGAACCGGCGTGGGGGACGGAGAGGGGACCTGGGCCTCGGCGACGCCCGCCACTGCGCCGAGCGCAGCGACGAGCAGCCCCACCCGACCGAGGCGTAGCGCGACCGGAGGGCTGGGCAAGGAGTCTCCTCGGGACCCGGTTGGGCGAAGCTTCGGGCGCGGCGCAGGATACCACGACGGCGCCGCCCCTTCGCATATGATGGACGGTCGATGGCCGCCCTCGCGCGCCGCGCCGAGCTGCTGCTCCTCCTCGGAAGCGTCGCCTTTTTCCTGATCGTAGCCGAGGCGGCGGTGCGCCTCATGAAGGCGGACAAGCCGGCTCCCACCGGCTACGCTCCCGTCAACACCAACCGGCGCTTCATGCGGCCCAAGAACTCCCGCGGCTACCGCGATCTGGAGCGCACCGTCGCGAAGCCGCCGGGCGTGCGGCGCGTCGTCTCCCTCGGCGACTCGTTCGCCTGGGGGGCGAGCGTCGAGTTCGAGGACGCGTACCCGCAGCGGCTCGAGCGCGGCCTCCGCCGCCGCCGGCGCGAGCCATGGCAGGTGGTGAACCTGCCCCTGCCGGGGATGAACACCGTGGACGAGGCGGCGCAGCTCGAGACCGAGGGCCTGGCCTACGGGCCGGACATCGTCGTCCTCGGCTTCGTCCTCAACGACAGCGAGGACGCGAGCGCGGCGGAGACGAGGCGGGCGGCGGAGTGGGCGGAGCCGAAGGAGAAGCCGCGCAGCGTGCTCGGGCGCTCGGCGCTCTTCCGGCTCGTGAGCGCGCGCCTCTGGGCCACCGCCGAGAACCGACGCCGCATCGCCGGCTACCGGTCGATGTACGCGGACGACGCGCCGGGATGGATCGCCGCGCGGGCGGCGCTGCGCCGCATGGGCGGGCTTTGCCGGGAGCGGGGCGTGCCGTTCGTGGTGGTGATCTTCCCGCTTTTCGGGAACCCCCTCGACGATCGCTATCCCTTCACGGAGATCCACGCCAAGGTCGCGCAGGCGGCGGGGGAGGCAGGGGCGAAGGTCATCGACCTCCTGCCCGCCTACCGTGGCCTCCGGTGGGACCTGCTGGTCGTTAACGGCGTGGACGACGAGCACCCCAACGAGATCGCGCACCGGATCGCGGCGAACGTGATACTCCACGCCCTCGACGACGTCGTGCCCTGGAGCGCCGGCGCGCCACCCGCCATCGAGGACACGGCTCCGGAGGCCGAGCCGTCGCCCTCTCCCGCGTCGGCCTCGTCTCGATGACGACGAGTGCCGTTCCAACGTCATGACAGGTCCATCAAGTTGGAACGGCACGAGGGGCCGGCTGGGCCTGGTCCTGGCCGTGGCGGGCGCCGTACGCCTGGCGCCGATCCTGCTGGCCGACCGGATGGTGGCGGACGTGCAGCGCTACCACCGCGTGGCCACCCACGTTCTCGACGTGTCCTGGAACCCCTACGAGGCGCCGCGTCTCTATCCCTATCCGCCTGTCTGGGTCTGGGTCGAGGCGGGCAGCGAGTGGATCGCGCGACACACCGGGGGGAGCTTCGCCGTCCTCGTCAAGCTTCCGGTGCTGGCCGCCGACGTCGCGATCGTCGCGCTCCTCGCCGCATGGGGGGCGCGGACCGGGCGCGGCCTGGTGCCGGCCTGGCTCTACGCCCTGCATCCCGTGAGCGTCCTCGTTGGCGCGTTCCACGGCCAGTTCGACGCCGTCGCGCTGCTCTTCGTGCTCCTGGCCGTCTTCGCCTTCGACGCCGGGCGCCGCGACGCGAGCGCCCTGTCTCTCGCCGCGGCCATCGCGCTCAAGTCCTTCCCGGTGCTCCTGCTGCCCGTGTTCCTCCTCATGCCGGGGATGACGGCGCGAGCGCGCGTGCGCTTCGCGGCCCTCACGGTACTGCCGGTGGCGCTGTTGCTGGTCCCTTACGCGCTCGCCGACCTCGGCGCCTTGCGCCGGGAGCTTTTCGGCTACGGCGGCATCGCCGACCTCGGCTGGATCGGGTTCTGGCGCGGCCTGCGCCTGCTGCACAGCGGTGTCCTCGCGCGGAGCGAGGCCGCGTACTGGAGCGGCCCGGTCGCGGTGTCCAAGGCCCTCACCCTTCTCGCCGAGGGCGCGCTCCTCGCGGCGATGGCCACGCGTCGCGTGCGGTGGCCGCTGGCGGAGGCGTGCCTGGCGGCGCTCCTCGCCTTCCTGGTCTTCTACGGCAGCGTGAGCGCGCAGTACCTGTTGTGGGTGGTTCCCTTCGGGGTGTGGCTCCCGGATCGCCTCGCCGCCGTCCACGGGATCGTATCCACGATGGCGCTCGTGGGTTTCTACTCCTTCCTGGCGCCGGGCGTCCTCTATCCCGGCGCCTCGGCCCTGCTCGCCCGCCCCCCGGCCGGCGCGCTGTGGGTGGTGGGGACGGGCTCGGTGCTCCTCGCGAGCGCGGCCTGGCTCGGCGAGGTGGTCGCCCGCGGCAGGGCGCGCGCGAAGGCGGAGGCGTAGGCCCTGCCGGCGCGGGGAGGCGTCGTGTTCGCCGTGGCCGGCGTGGCCGTCTACGCCGCGCTCGCCATCGCGAGCATGCGGACGCAGTCGGCCACGTTCGACGAGGGCTCGCACCTGCCGGCGGGCTACACGTACCTGAAGCTCGGCGACCATCGATTGAACCCGGAGCACCCGCCGCTCGTCAAGACGCTGGCCGCGCTGCCGCTGCTCTTCATGGACGTGACCATGAAGCCGGACGACGAGGCGTGGGCGCTTCGCCGGCAGTGGGAGTTCGGCAAGCGCTTCCTCTACCGCTGGAACGACGCCGACCGGCTGCTCTTCTGGGGGCGGCTCCCGATCGTGGCGCTCGGCGCGCTGCTGGGCGCGTCGGTCTTCTCCTGGACGCGGCGGCGGCACGGGCTGCGCGCGGCGATCCTCGCGCTGTTCCTGTGCGTGCTGAGCCCGGACGTGCTCGCCCACGGGCAGCTCGTGACCACCGACGTCGGCATCGCGCTCTTCATGTTCCTCTCGGTCGTCGCGTTCGACGCCGTCTCCCGCCGCGTGAGCCCCGGCCGCGTGGCGCTCGCCGGGCTCGCCGCGGGCGCGGCCTTCGCCTCCAAGTTCTCCGCCGTGCTGCTCCTCCCGATCCTCGCCGGCCTCGCCCTCGTGGCGATCCTCGCTCCCGAGCCGGTGACGCTCGCGCTTCCCGGCCGTGCCCCGCGCGAGCTGACGCGCCGAGGGGCGCGCGCCGCCGCGATGGTGGCGGTGCTCGCCGCGGTCGGCGTCTCGTCCCTCCTGATCGTCTGGGCCGCCTACGGCTTCCGCTCGCGACTGTCGCCCGACCCGGACGTGGAGGCTGCATTCGAGTGGTCGCGGGTGGAGCCGGACGGCGCGATCCAGAAGCCCCTGGCGCGAGCCGTCCGGGCGAGCGGCGTGCTGCCGGAGGCCTTCGTCTTCGGCTTCTTCCGCTTCTTCAAGCACGCCGAGCCGCGTCCCGCGTTTCTCCTGGGCCGCGTATCGAACGAAGGCTGGTGGTACTTCTTCCCGGTGACGTTCCTCCTGAAGACACCGGTGCCGCTGCTCGTGCTCCTGGCCCTCGCCGTGGCCACGCGCCGGCGCCATCGCCGCCCGTGGCGGGAGGAGCTGGTGATCTGGCTCCCGGTCGGGATCTACGCCGCGGTGGCCGTGGTCCGCGCGCTCAACATCGGCCACCGCCACCTGCTGCCGATCTATCCCTTCTTGTTCGTGGCCGCCGGCCGGGTCGCGGACTGGGCGTTTCCGCCGCCCCCTTCCCGCGCGCGCATTCCCGCGCTCGTCGTCAGCGCGCTCTGTGGCTGGCACGCGGCCTCGACGGCGCTCATCCATCCGCACTACCTCGCCTACGTGAACGAGCTGGGCGGGGGCCCCGCGAACGGCTATCGCCTTTTCGCCGACTCCAACCTGGACTGGGGACAGGACCTGAAGAGCCTGAAGGCCTATCTCGACCGGCACCGGATCGGCACCGTGAAGCTCTCGTACTTCGGCACCGCCGATCCCGCTTACTACGCCATCCCCGGCGACCTGCTCCCGAGCCACATGCTGCCCCCGCCGCGGGTGACGACGCGAGAAGTGAAGCCGGGCGATCTCCTCGCGGTGAGCGCAACGGACCTGCAGGGGGTGTATCTGCCCCCCGAGGACCAGCCGCTGATGGCGAGGCTTCGCGAGGAGAAGCCCATCGACAACGTGGGCTACTCCATCCTTATCTATAGGGCGGATTTTGCCTGGCCCCCGCCGTGAGCGATCCTCGCGGCCGGCAGACGCTCGCCAACCTCGCGCTGGCGGCCGCCGCGGTCGCGGCCACGCTGCTCGCTGCCGAGCTCGCGCTGCGCGCGGCGGGCTACGTGCCCCACCGGCTGCGGGCCACGGCCCGGATGGTGGACGTCCGCTGGCGCATGCTGCTCGATTGTTACCCGAGCAACCCCCGCGGGTATTTCGACGTCGACTTGAGGACGGCGGAGTCCCGCGACCGCTACTTCCACCTCGCGCCGCACCGCTACGACCAGGTCGTCCAGCGCGACCCGTACGCGGTGGAGTTCCAGTACAACTCGCTGCGCTTCCGCGACGTCGAGCCCGCTCCCCGGCCGGAAGGAGTACGGCGCGTGGTGATATTCGGCGACTCCTTCACCGAGGGCCAGGGCGTGAAGGAGGCCGACGCGTACCCGCGAGTGCTGGAGAGGCTGCTCAACGCGGGCGGCGGACGCTGGGAGGTGCGCAACTGCGGGCGGCGCGGGACCGACTTCCCCCAGTTGAACGCCGTCTTCGAGGACGCGCTCAAGTATTCGCCGGACGTGGTGGTCTACGCGATGGTGCTGAACGACGCCGACCGCACGCCCGAGTTCCAGGCCCGGCAGAGCTACGTCAACGATTGGATCCTCGACCGGGGAATGCTGCAGGACGGACGGCCGGCCCCCGGGCCCGGCCCGCTCGATTCACGCCTGAAATCGCTCGTCGCCGATCGCATCGAGACGTGGCGCACCGGGCGTGCCACCGCCCGCTGGTACCACGAGATGTACGGCGCGCCCAACCGCGTGGGCTGGGAGCGCACGCAGGGCTACATCCGCGAGATGAACCGGCGCACGCTCGCCGAGGGCGGCCGTTTCCTGGTGGCGTCCTGGCCGCTGATGGTCCACCTCGAGGGCGACGACCCCTTCGCCGACGTGACGGAGACGATCGCGCGCTTCTGCCTCGCCGCCGGCATCCCGCGGCACGATCTGCGCGGCGCCTTCCGCGGGCGGCGCACGGAAGCGCTGTGGGTCCACCCGGTGGACATGCATCCCAACGAGGTCGCCCACCGCCTGGCCGCCGAGAGCCTGGTCCCGCCCGTGCGCGCGCTGGTATCGGCGCGCTGACCTTCCAGGCTGCTCCTGGCGCGGTAGGCTGGATTCGTGACGCGGCGGCAGGTGCTCGTCGTCTTCAGCGGGCTGATGCTCGCGCTGCTGCTGGCCGCCCTCGACTCCACGATCGTCGCCACCGCGCTGCCCACGATCGTCGGCGAGCTGGGCGGCCTCGCCCATCTCTCCTGGGTCGTCACCGCGTACCTCCTCGCCCAGACGGTGGTCACGCCCCTCTACGGCAAGCTCGGCGACCTCTACGGCCGCAAGGGAGTCCTCCAGGCCGCCATCGGGCTGTTCCTCGCCGGCTCCGCGCTGTGCGGCCTGAGCCGCACGATGACGCAGCTCATCCTCTTCCGCGCCGTCCAGGGGCTGGGCGGTGGGGGTTTGATGGTCACCACCCAGGCGGTCATCGGCGACATCGTCCCGCCGCGAGAGCGCGGCCGTTACCAGGGGATCTTCGGCGCCGTGTTCGGCGTTTCGAGCATCGCGGGTCCGCTGCTCGGGGGCTACTTCACGACGCACCTGTCGTGGCGCTGGATCTTCTACGTCAACCTGCCCCTGGGCATCCTCGCGATGATGGTGCTGGGGGCCACGCTGCCGCGGCGCCCGGAGCGCGTGCCGCACCGCCTCGACTATGCGGGAGCCGCGGTGCTGGCGGTCGCGCTGAGCGCGATCATCTTTGCGACCGACCTCGGCGGCGTGGCGTATCCCTGGAGCTCCCCGATCATCGTCGGCCTCGGCGTCCTGGCCCTGGCCGCGCTGGCGGCCTTCGTCCTCGTGGAGAAGCGCGCCGCCGAGCCTCTCCTGCCGCTGCGCCTCTTCCGCAACCCGGATTTCGCGATCACCTGCGCCCTCGGTCTCATCGTCGGCTTCGCGCTCTTCGGCTCGGTCACCTACCTGCCGGTCTACCTGCAGGTGGTGACCGGCGCCAGCGCGACCGCGTCGGGGCTTCAGCTGATCCCGATGATGGGCGGGATGCTCGTGACGTCGATCGCCTCCGGGCAGATCATCAGCCGCAAGGGCCGCTACAAGATCTTCCCGGTCATGGGCACCGCGGTGATGTCGGTGGGGCTCTTCCTCCTGTCGCGCATGACGCAAGCCACCCCCCCGACCGCGCTCCTCGGAGCGATGCTCGTGCTCGGCCTCGGCCTCGGCCTGGTGATGCAGGTCCTCGTCATCGCGGTGCAGAACGCCGTCGACTACGCCGACCTCGGCGTGGCGACGTCGGGAACGATGCTCTTCCGGCTGATCGGCGGCGCGCTGGGCACCGCCGCCCTGGGGGCGATCTTCTCGGCCCGGTTGTCGGGAACCCTCGCGCACCTCCTGCCCGGCGGAATCGTCGGGGCGGCCCGCGGCCTCGGCGAGGGCATGAGCCTGGAGGCAATCGCGGCGCTCCCCCCCGCGACGCGGGCGGCGTACGCGGCGGCGTTCACGCAGGCGATCGCGGCGGTTTTCACGGTCGCGACCGCGGTGGCGCTCCTGGGCTTCGTGATCGCCTGGCTCCTGCCCGAGCGCCCGCTGCGGCAGACGGTCGCCGCGGCGGCGGCCAGCGTGGGCACCGAGATGGGAGAGACGTTCCCGATGCCGGGGGACGGCGATCCGCTGCGGCAGCTCGCGCGAGGGCTCGCGGCGCTCGCCGACCGCGACGTGCGGCGAGCCCACATCGAGCGCATCGTCGCTCGGGCCGGGGTCGAGCTGTCTCCGGTCGCGGCGTGGCTCCTCATCCGCCTCGAGCGAGATCCGGAGCTGAACCCCGCGGCGCTCGGCCGCGCCTACGGGGTCGAGCCGGCCCGGATGGAGCGCGGTCACTTCGAGCTGCGCGACCGAGGGCTGGTGACGGAAGCGCCTCCGGGGGAGGACGGCGCGTGCCGGCTCACGGCCGATGGATGCGCGGTCTTCTCGCGCCTCGCGGCCGCGCGGCGCGAGCGGCTGGCGGAGCTGTTGTCCGATTGGCCGCCGGAGAGACACGAGGACCTCGCGGCCGTACTGAGCCGCCTCGCGCGCGAGATCGTCCCCGACGCCGAGGCCACCTGAGCGCTATAATCCGCGCGCTCAGGAGGCAGGCATGAAACACGCGGTGCGAGACCTCGTGGGCCGGCGGTCCTTCTTCCGCAGGCTGGGGGCGGCGGCCGCCGGGCTCGGCGCCGCCGGCGTCCGGCCCGACGCGGCCCTGGCGGGCGCGATGCAGGGAGTGAACAAGAGCTCCATGCCCTCGCAGCTCAAGATCACGGACCTGCGGGTGGCGGTGGT
>Ga0070706_100006580_pt1 | contig 10960 bp, 19 predicted proteins | sample KBSK5501metaG_FD_65476 | JGI IMG/M metagenome (GOLD analysis project Ga0070706, IMG submission 65476) | Corn, switchgrass and miscanthus rhizosphere microbial communities from Kellogg Biological Station, Michigan, USA - KBS K5-50-1 metaG | ecosystem: Host-associated > Plants > Roots >...
GCTTCTCGATAGCTGCTTGCGACTTCGCCACCATCGTCGCCAGAACGGATAGGCGATGAACAGCGCAACACCTGCGAGCGCTGACCAGCTGTGATGCAGCACGAAGTACACGCACCACAGCAGCTCTTTGCTCACCAGGTAGCGTGTCGCCCATCGATGGCACTCGACGTTCAGCTCCTCGCGATCGGCCTCGCTCTCTGCGAGGCGGTCAGCGACTTGTGCATGGCAGAACGAGAGCAGTACAGCGCCGGCGCCGATGAATTCTACCGTCCCTCCACCCGATGCGATGGCGACGATCGCGAGCACAAGCCCGACAACAGCGGCTTCGACGTGCCATGTCCTCACGGCAACCTCGGAGCGTGACGCTCTGTTGACCACGTGCATTTGCATGCGCCGTTGCGCCTGTGCACGTGACGCTCGACCTCATCGACCACCGACATCGCGAGCATCTGCCGCGCTTTGATGGCGTCCTCAAGAAATCCTTGCGTGACGACAAGCGTAGGGCTCTCGAGGCTCGCACCTACGCCTTGGCAGCAACGAGAGCACGTCACGAACACGAGCCACAGACGACGTGCCTTGAGATGCTTCACCTCGATCACCACTGGGCCACCAAACAGCGTCACGCGCGACGTGCGATCACCGTCGAGCATGGCCTCAAGGTCTTCCTCAGGCGTTGGGCGCGCGGGCAACAGAACCTTGTTAGCGATCCGAGCTCGAAGCGCCACCTCTGCCATTGGCCACAGCTCGGTGCTCTGCACGTCGGGGACGATTCCGCAGCCCGGACATCTGCCATCGACGAGCGGCGTACCGTGGCAGTCGCCACCATCGGCGTGGACGTGAACTTTCTTGCTCACCGTCGCTCCTGCCAATCGTGCAGCCAGAAGTGGTTAGGGTCTTTGCTGCATGGGCGACGCGGATTAACGCTGCACACCAATCGACCATGACGCCGTGGCTCTTCATCGCCCGGGTCGTGGCCCTCGTATACGCGGCGCCACTCTGTCGAGCTGAGCGCGAATCGGTTGATCAGCTCGACGATCGATGGCGGCGGTGGCCACTTGATCTCGAAGATGGTCCACTCCGTCATGCAGCCTCACACCACTGCATGCTGATCGACCCCGGGAACACCGTCTCATCAGCGAGCACCGGATGACCGAGCACGTAGAATCTCGCCTTGTGCCCCTCGAACAGCCGCAGCGCGATTTGATTGCTCGTGGCGTCAACGCTCGTCGGGTCCTCAGCGAGCTCGGCCTCGAGGCGCACCGAGTCCGCTGGGTTCACGGCAATGCGCTCCACCGTGCAGCCCTCTTCCTGTAGGGCTGCGATGTAGCGGATGACGTCGGCGACCTTCATCGGCGAACCACGCGAGCGCGCGGGAATGCACGCCTGAGCTTGCGATCACGCCACCAACGCCAACCCGACGTCCTCCACCAGTCGCTGACGATCCACGTGCTCAGCATGAGCAGGTTCAGCAGCGACATCGCGAGCTCGGCGTCGACGACGAGCATCAGTCGATGTCCTGCACGTCGACGAGCACCGTCGCCTCGGTCGAGCGTCGCTCCTTGCTGACGCGGTCGAGCTGCGCGCGGAGTTCGTCGCGCTCCCTGCGGACGTCGGCAACGTCGGTGATGACACCCCTGATCGGCCCCCCGACGTATCCGACGGCCTCGAAATGCATCGCTGCGATCGTCTCGCATGCACGCAGGTGGTCGGCCTTGTAGCGCATCGCTTCGTCGAGCGCGGTCTGTAGCTTCTGCTTGAGGGCAACGACCTCTGGGATGTAGCTCCGGTCGAATCCAGGGCTCGATGGGTCCGTGCTGATGTTGCTGTACTGGGGCACGGCTGCAGCGGTCGGCGTCTGCGCGCCGAACACAGGCTGCAGCCCGCCCTTCGCTTCCTCGAAGAGGTAACCCGCCTTCCAGTCGCCCAAGCCGACCGCCTCTCGCATCGCAGCAGACGTCGGATACGGGATGCGCACGTGCGGGCAGCCGCAGCCGTGCAGCCCCTGCACAAGCGTGACAATCCGATCCTGAATGTTGTCCGTGCGAGCGATGCGCGCGCCCGACTTCGCCGCTCCGCCGAAGCAGCGCGCACCGCAGCCCTTGAGGCACATCAGGTCGACCCAGATCGCGGTCGTGTTCGCGAGCTGGTCGTCGTTGCGTATGGAGATATCGACGTCTTTTCCGTCGTTCGTGAGCGCGCGAAGCTGATCGAGCACGCGCGCGCCGAGCTCGGGATCGCGGACCCCAAGCTTGAACATCTCCTCGTACGACACGGACGACACCGGGCCCACGTCGGGCTCGATGACTCGTTCGGACCACTCGGCCTTCATCGTGAACGTCTTCGCCTGGTCCTTGGTGGGCTCCTCTTCGGTGAAGTCCGCTGTGGGACGCTCCTCGCGAAGCGCCCGCTCCACCAGCGCTCGCGCCGCTAGTTCGTTCATCCGCGGGCTATTGCGTTTGATCGAGTCCCCCACGACCAACACCACACGCTCAGACGTGTGCGCAGCGGTCTTGCTCGGCACGCAATCGCACGGCGCGAGTTGGAATTGACGAAGCAGCGCGCGCGCGATGGCGTCTGCATCCCGGAACTCGCCGCCCGACAGTCGAACCGCTCGTTTGATGTTGCACCATGCGCATTGGGCGGTGGCGAGCACTTCGTCTGTGGCGAGCACCTGTTCGGTGCTCACGTGCGTGCGGCCGCGCAACTCGATGAGTCGAGCTTGGACCTCGTATGAGATTTGTTTGGCCATCTAGAGCGCCTCCATCAACTTGGTTGCGAGCTCGGGGTCGTACGCGAAGATCTTGGCGAGGGCGCCCTCGGCGATTTGTCGGACACGGCTGTGGTGCACGCCGAGGTAGCCCGCGATCTGCTCGATGGTCGCGCCGCGCTCGGCGACGTCGAGCGCGCACGACTGCGGTGAAGCAGGCCGCAGAGTCGTTGCTCCTTGTTTACCAGCCTTCGGGTTGCCGGGCTGTTCCGATTGCAAACGCAGCCACAGGTGTTGCGAGCACTCGAGGTGAGGGCAGGGGCGTTGCACGTTCGCGCAGTCGCCGCGCGTCTTCGGTACCCCGGGCTTCATCTCCCAATCGGGCGGCAGCTGAACAGGCGGGACGACCCGGAGCCTCGGTGAGCGCTTGCCTCCGCCGAGCTGCACCGCTGCGACGTGGTCCGTCTGTTCGCTGGGTGGCGCTTGGACGGGCTGCTTAGCCGGCGGCTTGCGCGTCACGAGAGCTCCGGGTCGTCCTCGTCACTCACGTCGATGTTCACGAGCAGCTGACGCCCCTGGAACCCGACGACAAGCTCGCAGCTCTGCGTCTTGCCATCGTCGTACGTCTCGGTGCGCCCCATCTTCACCGAGCCGCCGAGCTGCGTGGTCGTCCGCATCAGCGCGCGCGCGAGCACCATCACCGCGTCTTCGTCCGCGTCCTTGCGCTTGGTCTTCTGCCGGACGATGTTGCTGCGAGCTCGCCGATTGCCGCCGGTGAGCGCCTGCCGCAGTAGCTCGAGCTGCTTCTCGGGCGCGAGCGCGACGATTGACGTCGCCGCGTTCACCGTGATGTCCCCGCGCTCGACTGCTGCCACCACCTCGGGGACGCCCTTGTCGAGGATGTTGCGTGCCTCGCGGATGGTGCTCGCGCCGACGTTGAACGCGTCCGCGGCCGCGGCTTGCTTGAGCTGAAACCCGCCAGCCTTGGCGCTTTTCCCGGGCCGGCCGGGCTTCATGTCCGCGAGACGACACGCCACGAGCGCGCGCTGCGACTCGTTGAGGTGCCGCCGGCTGATGAGGTTGCGGCTGATGACGAAGCCGAACGGGTCGCCTTTGAACTCGACGAACCGCAACTGCTTCACGAACTGCTTGCCGAGGTCGATGCACGCTCGGTAGCGGTTGCGCGCGTCGAGGATCTTGCCCTCGTAGAGGAAGACGTCGCGGTCGCGCAGGCCCTCCATGACGTCTTGTTTGAAGCGGTCGTACTCCTCGCCGACGAGCAGCGGGAACGCGTCCGCGATGGGGTGGGTCTCGTAGTCGCCGATCTTCATGACGGCTCCATCGATGGAGCCGGTGGTAGCGGCTCGGGCTCGGGATCTTCGCGCTCGATGATGTATCGATTGAACGCGATCGCACGCTCCTCGAGCGCGCCGCTGTCGATGTGCTCGACGAGCAGCGAGAACGTGCCCTGCTCTCCGCTGTACGCGACTGCGTGCACGAGGAGCCTCGCAGCCGGGGCGTCTACGTGGCGGATGATGCGACCGATGAGCGAGTTGTCCGTCAACGCGCTCTCTCGATGTGAATGGTTGGCGCCGCGGGCAAAGGCTCATTGCTCGCGATGCCCTGCTCGCGCGCGCGGCGCAGCAGTCGCCCGAGCAACCGCCTCGCCTTGCCGCGCTGCTTGTGGTTCATCGCGCGCCAGTCGCGCTTCGCGGCGCGTTGCTCGGCGTGCTTGAGCGGACGTTGCTGGCCGTCGGGACGACGTCGTAGGTGAAGCTTCGCGTACTGGCGCAGCGTGCGCGCGACCTTGCCGTTCATGCGAGCTCCGATCGGTCGAGCCGGTACGCGAAGGCCTCGAAGTCATCGCGCCGCGGCTCGCGGTAATAGACTTCCCTGCGGATGATGCGTCGCTCCTCGACCTGCTTGCCGTGGTAGCGGTTGGCGATGTACTCGCCGTAGACCGGGACCATGATGTTGGCCGGGACGTGCTTGAACGAGAGCCGGTCCTCGATCACGCCGTGCATCGAGCCGCCGATGAACTTCACCGTGATGGTCTGCTTCGGCTGCTCGTTCACGAAGTCCTCGGCGTGCAGCCCGCGGATGCTTCATGGCGGTCGCGGCACTCGCTTCGCTCGCATACGTAGACCGCAGCCTTTGTGTCGATGCGGCAATCCGAACACGCGAGATCGGTGACCGCGCCGCAGCACGAGCAACGTGGCATGTGGTCGATCGCGTCCTTGAGAAACATCCGCGCCTTTGACCACGTGTGGTTTGTGTCGGGGATGCCGAGCTCGCGCCGAAGCTGGTCGAGCTTCTGCAGCGCGGCCTTCATGTCGACGTCGGCGTCTCGAATGCGGCTGATCGCGCTCATCGCCACCACCTGCGAACGAGCTCGCGCAGCGCGAACACGATGACGACGATCGCGAGCGTGCCGAACACGAGCGCGGCCTCAACGAGCGACACCTTCCACCAGGTCTGCAGCGCGTCGCTCATCGCCGAGCCTCGCAGCGGTGCTCGCTGTTGGTGTGGTCCGGGCCCGACGCCACCGGATTGCAGGGCGCTGGACCGCGGCCGCACGAGGCGAGGACGACGAACAGCAGCACGCGGGTCACGGAGCCTCGAGCCCGAACCGGCGCACCTTGCCGGTCTCGCTGCACTTGAACAGGTGTTGCCACCCGAGCGCCTTGCCGGTCGTCGCCTTGAGCAGTTCGGTGCGTTCGTACGTGTGCCACGTCGGCTTGCGCGGCACGCCTTCGCTCATCAGCTTGACGTGCGTGTTCACCGGGCGCGGCGGGTCGCCGTAGAGCAATTCATCCGTCGTCGGCGCCACCACGGCCGGGCCCTGCTGCGAATCGTCCACGAGATACCTCCTCGCGCGACCGTCCCACCTCGGACCGATCGTGTGCAGCGTCGATAGAGCCCGATCAGGCGACGAGCGTCGAGGGACGGAACAAGATCGGAGGGGTGTCGCGGACTTCTGGCTGCTCGGGCGCGACGTACGCAGGCGTGCCGGCGTCTGTGCCGGGCGGCACACAACTCGATGTTCGCCGCCGATCGCGCATCAGCCGCTTGCGGAAGTTCGCGTTGGACTGGCACCGATCGCGGCAGAGGTCCGTCTCGTCGAGCTCGCCGAGCTCCACGCCGCAACGCTTACAGCGGTGTCTCAGCTTCCGAACGCGCTCGAGCTCGGTCACCAACACCGAGCGTAGCCCGACCTGACGGCACGTCACAAATCAGCGGCGCTCGGGTAGTCAGATCGTGGGGTCGGTTTCTGACTAGCCCGAGGCCGCGCCGCGCGCTTCGTGGTTCATGCTCCGCGCGCGACGCAGCGCGGGAGGCCTACGGGAGCCCGACCGTGCGCCGGACTGAAAATCCGCGTCAGGTATCCGGACCGCGGGTTTCTCGTGCAACAACGTTGTCCCGGTCGTGCCCCTCGTTCAACGAAAGCCCTCCCCACGGGAAGTGCGCGACGACGCAGCCACTAACCGCCACACGGGGAGCACTACGACCGTACGTTGGCACGCTTGACGTGGTGGTCGCGGCGCTGTATTCACCGTCGACGACTGACAACAAAGCGCGGGTGGCGGAATTGGTAGACGCGCTAGCTTGAGGTGCTAGCGAGTAAGTCCCAGGCCACAGTAAAGCGCTTAGCGAACGGTGCGTTGAACGGTTTGACCATACGTGGGGATACCAACGTCCGGTGGAGTATCCCCAGTTAAAGTCATCCGCTCCCTGATCACACGAGAGACCTCATCGTCGTAGCGGAACCACTCACCGTGCGTCCGGTGGGCGGCTAGGCGATGGTGCAACTCGCCCTCGATATTGCGTGTGTGCGTTGCGATCACCACGACCGGCACCGGGATGACCGGCTGAAGTTGCTGGACGCGATCGGCGACGCAGCGCGCACAACCGATCTTCACCATCGACACCGACGGCGCGAGTAGCGCGTATGTGTGTTTGTGGACGTTGCTTCCGCAGTCGATGACGCGACCGCGTTGAACCGACAGCGGGACACGGATGTACTCGTCGCCGCAGTCGCAATTGCAGAAGACCTCATTCGCTCGGCGAACTCGCTGCGTCATGAACGGTACGACGATCAACGAACCGAAGCGGCGACCGGCGAGCGGGTGCTTCCATTCGAAAAAGTCGTCGAGCACAGCCTATTCTCCCTCATCGGTCTGACGCTCCACGCGCGGCGTCGCTTCCGGATCGATCGGTTCGGGGATGCCCTCGTAGATCGTCTCCGCGACCTGGCGCGTCTGCGCGTCGGCATCGACGACGGGGTCGATGTAGTGCGCGGTCGCGGTCTCGCCGCGATCGTTGTGGCCCATCTCGTCGGCGATCTGTTCCTTCGTCATCGGCCGCGCCGGCGCCGTGTCGTCGTACTGCGCGCCCGCGCGTTTGAGCGATGCCCACGTGCCGCGTAGGCCGTGCGTCGTCACCGGCGGGGTCCCAGCTTCCTTGGCGTGCTCGAGCACCCAGTAGCGCACCCAGTGGCGATCGGCGGGCGTGCCGTCCTCCTTCGCGAACAGGTGACCGGTCTCGCGGCATGCGGGGCCCTCGGCGAGCTCGCGCAGGATCGGCACCAGCTGCGGGGGCACCGACACCGTCCGCTTGGCGGCCTCCGTCTTCGCGAGCTCCTCGCCGAGCTCGTTCTCGTTGTAGGCGACCCACAACAGCCGACCGCGATCATCGACATCGCGCGCGACGAGCTGCGCAACCTCGGAGGCGCGGAGGTTGAACTGCAGCGGCAGCATCGCGGCGATCGCAGAGCGGTCCTTGCTCTTCGACCACTCGCGCAGGCAGTGCCGCACGAACGTGCGCGCCTCGTCCACGCGGAGCTGCTTCTTGCGGCGCCGCTTCTTGCCCTCCACCTCGACCTTGTCGAACGGGTTCGAGCTCATGTACGAGCGCCGCATGCAGAACTTCGCGAACGCCTTCGCCTCCATCACCGAGTCGTGGTGCGAGTCGGGCGCGTACTTCTTGCCCTGCATGCCGCGCGCGTAGCCTTCCTCGAGCATCTCTTCGTAGAGATCGATCGCGCGCCGCGCGTTCAGGTCGACGAGCGGCATGTCGAAGTCAAGGAACCGTGCGAGCCGATAGCGCGACGTCGTTACCGAGCTCTCTTTGTTCCCGCGCTTGACCCGGAGGTATTCGAGGTACTCGTTGACGGCGACTTCGACCGTGCGGCCCTCCGTGGCGAGCTGACGGCGGTACTCGCGCTTCCATGCCTTCGCCCGGTCCTCTGTCTCGAAATAGCGATGAAGTTTTTTACGTCGTCCACGACCTCCTGGGGCGTTGTAGATGACGAGTCGGAACTGTCGTCGGTGCCGATAGGGCCCGCTGACGTAAGGACGGTCGCTTGGGGGTCTTGGCATCGCAGTTTCTCCACAACGCGCTCGGCGATGGCGTCGACGTCGTCGTCGCTGATACGTCTCATGAGGCCTCCGGAAGGTTCGATTGTTGGAGGTCGAGCTGCGCTTGTCGCTTCTTGAACAGGGTCACCGCGCGCATGTAGAAGCCGAACCCTGTCGATAGCCCAAACGCCTTGATGAAGTCGCAGCCGTCGGGTGGCATCGGCACCAGGTAGTGCACGAACGCGATCACGCCGCCCGGGCGCACGACGCGCGCAGCCTCACGGAGCAGATGCGCAGCGGATACTCCACACCGTAGAGGTCGCGCGCGTATTGCTCGGTGTACGGAGGGTCTATCATCGCTGCAGCGTGGCTCCCATCGGCGAATGGCAGCGACCGACAGTCGGCGATGAAGTCCGGCTTGGCCTCAGGTCGGATGTCGACGCGAATTCCCTCACCGGGCGGCAACGAGCCAGAGCACAGGTGGAGGATTTCTCGCCGATCACATCCCAGCCACGGCAACAGCTTCGGGATGAGAGCGCGCGGGTACTGACCAAACACGGCGACGGGTAAGTCGTCTTGTCCGATGTCGTCCTGCAACAAGCACAGGATGGGTGGTTTCGGAGAATTGGCGTTGCCGTGATCGGGCCACCTTCCGTTCGTGCCACCGACGCGGCCATGCGGAAGGTCACGTCCGCGAGCCACAACCCCCCCCCGTCTTGCGAGACACAGAGCCGTTGAAGTCAACGCGCGCTCGCTTCATGCCGCCTCCAGCTGCGCGCGCACAACAGCAGCTGCGATCGGCGGGCACACGCTGTTGCCGCACATGCGGACCTGCGCCGTGCGCGTCAGCGGCTTCCCGTTCCAGGTCGGTGCGATTTCGTAGTCGTCGGGGAAGCCTTGCGCACGAAACAACTCGCGAGGCGTGAGCATGCGCATGCCGATGTCGACGATGACGTACTCCTCACCATCGATCGTTACCGTGATCAGCGCGTACCGGTCCCGCGTCGTCAAACCGCCGAGGGGGAGCTGCAGCGATTCTGCTTCGCCTTTGCCGTGATACCTCGCCAGGAACGCGGCGACGAGGCCGAACCGGTTTCGCGTGTCGAGCGTGCGCAGCGGCTCCTCGAGATCGGCGACGCGTTCGGCCCCGGCGCGATCACCGTTGTAGCGAACCAAGTGTGCGGCGACGAGAGAATGGTGATCGCGCACGGTCACTGTGTCGATGGGGCCGACCTGGCTGCCGCCGTTCCATCCGCCGGTTGCCCGCTCGCCGTAGTGCTTGGCGAGAAATGCCGCCACGAGCGCGTGCTTCTCGCCCTGACCCACGATCGTGCCGAGCGGCCGCTGGATGTCGTAGATGCGTGGCGCCTGGCCGATGCGCTCACCGTTGCTGCGATGCACGAGGTAAGGAACGCAGAGGTAATTGCGATTGCCGGTCGTGATCGTTGGCAGCGGTTCGTCGACGAACTTCGGAACGTTGTTCTCGTTGTTCGGCATGATGAACGGCCGAGCCGACTCGAGCACGAACTTCCGCACGCCCCGCGCGATACGCGCGAGTGTCTTGTCGGCGAGCGGGCGCTCGCGGTCGAAGATCGACGGGCACAGCAGAGACCAGTCAATGCACTCGGCGGCAGTCCGGAACGGTTGCGGCCGCGCCGGACCGTGCGTCGGGGTTGGCCAGACGATGCGGCGACCATCGCTACGGGCGACGAGGAACAGCCGGCGGCGGGTCGTCGGCGCACCGAAGTCACACGCGCGCAGCAGGCGCCACTCGACATCGTAACCTAGCCGCTCGAGCTTGCGCACGAAGGCGCGGAACGTCTGGCCCTTGCGGCTCGCGATCGGGGCGCCGTCCTTCAGCGGGCCCCACTCCTTGAACTCTTCGACGTTCTCGAGAGCGATCACGCGCGGCTTGACTGCGGCAGCCCAGCGCACTGCAACCCACGCGAGACCGCGAATCTTCTGCTCGCGCGGCTTCCCGCCCTTCGCTTTGCTGTGGTGCTTGCAGTCGGGCGAGAACCACGCGAGCGCTACCGGTCGACCGGCGCACGCCTCAACCGGGTCAACCGCCCAGACGTTCTCGAGGAGATGTCGCGTGCCCGGGTGATTCGCGCGATGCATCGCGATCGCCTCAGGGTCGTGGTTGATGGCGATGTCCGGCGAGCGACCGAGCGCGAGCTCGATGCCCGAACTCGCCCCGCCGCCGCCTGCGAAGTTGTCCGCGATGATTGCGTCGGACCAGGCGCGGATAATTGGCGAGCGCTTCACTTCGTCCTCTCGATCCAGTCGGCGAGCGCCGCGCGCGGAAACGAGAACGTGACGACGGCGTGGCCGATGTCGACGTAGACATCGAGCGACCGCGCGCCCTCATACGCCCACGCCTTCGCGAGACCACTAACGGCGATTGCTTGGATCGGTGCGCGCTTGATGAGCTTGCCAGTTCGGCCGTCCTTCAGGTATGGGCTCTCTTTTCTGGGCATCAGCGCAGCCCGTTCTTCTGCGCGTTCTCGCGCGCGTAGTACGCGTCAGCCTCGGGCCCGCGTTGCCACGTTTCCTTGTCCTCGCTGTAGCCCTTGAGGTACCAGCGGTCCCAGCCTTCCCAAGCGGCGAGCGCGAGCACGACGCCGCACGCGCAGTCGACGTACCGAGTGATTCGTCGAGGCGGGATGCCTTCCTGCACGAGCAGCGCATCGCCGCTTGCCGCGTACGCCCTGTTCGGATCGACGTGGTCCTTGCAGCCTGGGCACGTCACGGTCTGCTGTTGGTTCGCCATCGCGACCGCGGCAGGACTCGAACCTGCAACCTCCGCTTTAGGAAAGCGGCGCCCATTCCAATCGGGCTTCGCGACCAAACGACACCCACTGAGCTGGATGCCGCGTACTACTCTTGCGAGGAC
>Ga0070706_100006581_pt1 | contig 10960 bp, 8 predicted proteins | sample KBSK5501metaG_FD_65476 | JGI IMG/M metagenome (GOLD analysis project Ga0070706, IMG submission 65476) | Corn, switchgrass and miscanthus rhizosphere microbial communities from Kellogg Biological Station, Michigan, USA - KBS K5-50-1 metaG | ecosystem: Host-associated > Plants > Roots >...
AGCCCAACTCCCATTGCTCCCGAAGTGCCGGTGGACGATGTTGCAGAGCCAGTTTTCGCGGAGGCCTCGCCCTCGCCAGTCGTTGAACAGGAACTTGGGCCGAACGAGCGCGAAGTCGAGACAGCGCCGCTTCTGGAACCCGCCTTCGAGTCATCGGTTGGAGCGGTTGTTGCGCAGCCGTCTGTTCCAGCGACGCCCGAGCCAGCGGAATGGACAAGCCCAACTCCCATTGCTCCCGAAGTGCCGGTGGACGATGTTGCAGAGCCAGTTTTCGCGGAGGCCTCGCCCTCGCCAGTCGTTGAACAGGAACTCGAGCCGATCGGGCAAGGTCAACCGATTCCTCAGTTGACGCCGGTGATCGAACCAGCCATGGTTGAGGTCACAGAACCTGAACCCCAATCCGCTGGACTTGCCGAGCTTCGTGAAACGGGCGAGATGCCACCTTCCGTTCCGCAAACTGTTTTCACCGAGCCCTCAATTTCGCAACCAACCACACCTCTAACCATGCCTGAACCCATTCAAATCCCAACCGCTCCAGTAGCCAGAACTCCAACCTCAGGTGGCGCGCCGCAACCGGCAGGCGCCATGCAAACGGCCGTGCAACTCACTTTCGCGTTCGAGATTGCGTCGATGCAGTTTACACAGACCTTCAAAATGGGCGCGTTGCAATTACGACCTACGTCCAAGCTCGTTACGATGCGGCTTGCGCCGTCGCAACATCCGCAATCGGCAATGAATTTGCAAGTCACCTTCGAAATCGCGAAGATCCAGCCTGCGGGAGGCACCCTCGGAAGCGTCCGGCTCACCCCGTCTCAACAGCAGAGGCCAACGGTGGTGGGTTCCCCGTCGTTCGCGGTCGGGGGATTGCACCTCACGTCCGATTTCGCGGCTGCGCCTTTTCAGCTCATTCCTTCGCAACAAGGACAAGCCTCCGTCCATGTCACAGCTCCGTTCCAGATCGCAACGGTCGAGTTTTCGCCATCATTTGAGATTGCTTCCATCGTCCTCAATTCGAACTCCAAACAGGTCTTCGTGCAGTTGCCTAGTGCGGGCGCAGTGCCGGCCGAGGGCGCACCGGTATTCGAGATCGCCAATCTGCAACTAACGGGCAGCGGCGATATCGGGATGATCCAGCTCAATCTGCTCGGTCACGGGCCGAAACGCGGATAGAACGAATTAGATCGACAAGTTAACCCGCGGTGGTTAGCGCGCGCGTCGCCCCAATCGCGTGCCCGCAAGTTTGTTTACGATCGTGCGCCGCGTTTAACGAAGTGGTTGTGATTGAGCGATCGCAACTGCTTCGGCAGAAATTCGCCGTCGCGCCGAATTAACTTACCATCAAAATAGATTTCACCGCCGCCGTAATCTGGTCGCTGGATGCTGACCATGTCCCAATGCACCTGGCTTCGATTCCCATTGTCCGCTTCTTCGTATGCCTGGCCAGGTGTCAGATGAAAAGAACCGGCGATCTTTTCGTCGAAGAGAATATCCCGCATCGGCTGCAGAACGCGCGGGTTAAAGCCGAGGGAAAATTCACCGATGTATCGGGCGCCAGCGTCCGAATCAAGAATCTTGTTGAGCTCCTTCGAGTGGTTGCTCGTTGCATCGACAATCTTACCATCGCGGAACTCGAGACGGATGCCATCGAAGCTGATACTCTGATAAATACTCGGTGCGTTAAACGTGATATGGCCCTGAACTGATTTCTTCACCGGACAAGTGAAAACTTCGCCGTCCGGAACGTTGCGATCACCGCCACAGATGACTGCGGGAATTCCTTTGATGCTAAATCGCAGATCAGTGCCCGCACCTTTGATCTCGATACAATCGGTTTTTTCCATCAGCGCCTTGAGAGCTTTCATCCCAGGCTGCAATTTCCGGTAATCCAGCGTGCAGACCTCGAAGTAAAAATCTTCGAAAGCTTCCGTGCTCATCGCGGCGAGCTGCGCCATCGATGACGTCGGCCAACGCAGCACTACCCATTTGGTTTTCTTGACCCTTTGGTCTTGTACTGGGCGCATTTTCTTTGCCACCAGCTGCATTTGTTCCACCGGCACATCGGATAATTCAGAGATGTTGTTGCTACCGCGCAGCGCGATGTACGCGTCCATTTTTTTTAACCGCGCCAGCTCATGCTGCACGATGAGGTTTAATTGTCGATCCGATGCCTTAAGAGTGAGCTCGCGATTGATCTGCGCGCGGTGGACCTGCACGAATGGAACTGCGCCCGCCCTTCGTACCGTGCGAATCAGCGCGACGGTCATTGCATCGGGCACATCGAACGCTTCGATTAAGACGGTTTCGTTACGCCTGAGTCTGGTGGAATATTGCACCAGAATTTTCGCGAGCTTATCGAAACGGGGATCGTGCATAGAAAGCTATGATTCCATTGACCGCGGCGGATGCAACTGACGGCTCAACCAGGGTTTTGCCTAACCGCTCTTGACAAGCTTGGCAGCGAAGACGCCGTCAAAATTATCGCGAAACGGAAACCAATGCTCCTGCTGCTCCAGGCGCCACATCGACAAGTTGGTCAGAACCTGGTGCACGGCTTCCTCGTTTTCTTCGGGCTCCAGACTGCACGTGCTGTAGACGAGGACTCCGCCCGCTTTCAGTAGAGAGGCAACCACCCGAAAAATCTCGATCTGCCGCTTTTGCAGACGGGGGAAATCGGCTGGGGTTAATCGCCACCGGACGTCCACGCGGCGTCGCATTACGCCGGTGTTGCTGCATGGTGCATCGATCAGAACACGGTCAAATGGGTCGGTTGGAGTGAGCTCGCTGGGAATGCGGCCGCCCGCCCAGTCGTAACGAAAGGTGCGAGCAATGCCGACATTCAGTCGCGCAAGGTTTTCCTCGATCATACGAACGCGTTTCGGCTCACGATCGCAAGCCAGGATCAAGCCGCGATTCTCCATCAACTCGGCGAGATAACTTGTCTTACCGCCCGGCGCGGCACATGTGTCGAGAATTCTTTCGCCAGGGCGTGGATCGAGAAGTTGACAGGCGACCACTGTGCTGGGGTCTTGAATGTAGCAATGTCCCCGCCCGAGTGCTTCGAATGGAAATATATCTAATTCGACAAAGTCAGGATTGTGCAACAAGGGGCGCGATTCCGGATAGGTGCGGAGAAAAATTTCCGTATCGATTTTCAATCGATTGATGCGCGCATAAACGGGCGGCGGCTGATTATTCCAGACGCATAAAGCTTCCGTGGCTTCTCTTCCGAAATTCTTCTGCCAGCGCGCCACCAAAAATTTCGGATGAGATGTTCGAATATCAAGTGGCTGCGCGTTCGCTTGCTCGCGCAGTTGATCTTTGCGCCGGGAAGCGGTACGCAGGATTCCGTTGATCAGCGAACGATGCTTTTTCCGTGCGAGTTCGACCGTCTCGTAAACCGCCGCGTGCTCAGAGGTTTCGAGGATAAAGAGTTGATAAAGGCCGAGTCGAAGGATATCGCGAAGATCGACATCTACACGTGTAGGACGGAGATAATGGATCCAGAAATCGAGTAGGGTTAAATTGCGTAATACACCGTAAAACAATTTAAGAGCGAAGGCGCGATCAGCAGCGGGTAATTTCGTGGCGACGAGCAGCTTTGAAATGATCGAGTCGGCGAAGCGTTTTTCGGTCCGCCACGCTCGCAATGCGACAAGCGCGGCTCGACGAGCAGAGAGCTCGGCCACAGAATTTTAAGGCGGTGCGACGCTGGCCCGGCCGATGGAATGGTAGTGGAATCCGAGCTGCCCCATAGTTTCGGGATTAAACAAGTTGCGCCCATCGAAAACGATGGGTGTGGTCATTCTTTCCTTCACGAGTGCAAGATTGACATTGGCAAAGTCGCTCCATTCTGTCGCGATAACGAGAGCTTCAGCGCCCTCCGTCGCTTCGAGCGCGGACGCAGCAAACCTTGCTTCAGCAATCGCTTTTACTTCCCGCGCTTTCTCCATTCCTTTTGGATCATAAGCCATGACATGCGCGCCTTCGCGTAGCATGTCAGCGACCAAATCGATGGCCACCGAAAAACGAATGTCATCCGTGTCCGGTTTGAACGTCAGACCCCAAACGGCAATCTTCTTCTCCCGCAAAACCCAGAGGGTTTCCCGAATCAGCTTGAGGAACCGCTCTTTTTGCCCCGCGTTTATTTGCTGCACTTCTTTTAGCAGATTAAATGGAACCCCGACTTGCTCGGCGATGGTGATGAAAGCCGCGACGTCTTTTGGAAAACATGAACCGCCATATCCGATTCCGGCATTGAGAAACTGACGACCGATGCGCCGATCCATTCCAATTCCATCCGCAACTTTTTCGACGTCAGCGCCGCTCGCTTCGCAGATTGCGGAGATGACGTTGATGTAGGAAATTTTCAGCGCCAGAAATGAATTGGCGGCGTGCTTGATGAGCTCGGCGCTGTTGATGTCGGTGACGAGGATCGGCACCATGAATGGCTCGTACACTTTCTTCATAAGATCGAGGGCGTACTCGCTTTGCGCGCCAATGACGATGCGGTCCGGATGCATCAAATCGCCCACCGCACAGCCTTCCCGCAAAAATTCGGGATTGCTCACGACATCAAATTTCGCGCCATGTCGATTGTAGCGTTTGATTGACTCAGCTACTCTTTCGCCCGTTTTCACCGGCACAGTGCTTTTATCGACAATCACGCGATAGCTCGTAAGAACGCCGGCGATCTCGCGGGAAACCTTCTCGATGAAACTAAGATCGACGTCGCCATTTGGCTGCTGCGGAGTGGGAACGGCAATAAAAATGATTTGTGAATTATCGACACCTTCTCGAATGCTGCCGCTGAAGCGCAAGCGATGGGCGGAGACGTTGCGATGGATGATTTCTTCCAGACCAGGTTCGTAGATGGGTACGCGGCCTGCCTGCAGCGTTTCCATTTTCCGCGAATCGTTATCGATGCAAATGACGTTATGACCGACATCTGCGAAACATGCGCCCGTGACGAGGCCAACGTAACCCGAGCCAATGATTGAAATGTCCATCGCGAGCTTAAGAGACGCAGCGACCTAATCGCAGAGCGACAACCACCAATTAGAGCACGAAGAATGCAAGATGTTTTGACGCATCTTGGTCACTGGCCTTCGCTCCCTGGGTCGAAGTTCAGATCGAATCCGAATTTCGGAAAAGCTTTGAGTGTAAAGGTGAGGATAACGCCGTACTCCTTCACGCCTGCATTGTCACGTACCACCGCGCCTAAAGAGGCAACCCAGTTCGTCAGATCCCGATAAATGGCGTAGCGCTGCTGCTCGAAAATACCCGTTGTGCCTTCGTATTGCTCTTGAAACCCGACGCCCCAGTTATCGTTCAGGCGGTAAAATCCGCCGACGACGAAGAGGCTGCTGTTTTGGAAGAACGGATTACTATTCAGGTAACGATGCCCGACGCTGAGTTGTAGATTCGCGATCGGCTGCACCGCTATGCTAGTGTCGACTTCCGTAAAACCCTTGTTGAATGCCGGAATCTGCGAATCAATTGAGAGCGTGGCCCATGGTAGCGGAGTGAAACGCAGTTTGTTAAACAGGTTTGAGTACGGCGTCCGGTCGTAGGGGTTGTCGAAGTTTACATCGGCAAATGTGTCTAATTCCAGCCAGGTGACGGTTAAATCGTCGCGACGCGTTTCCAGGCGATTGCGGACACCGAGACGCCAGACTGTCCAACTGGCAATTGAATCGATCGAAGTGAAATCAGGAAAATCAATTGGACGCAATTGCGTCGATGGCTCGAAACGGTCGAACTGCAGGACCGCTGCCGGGTTGATGCCATTCTCGTGCACGTAGGAAAAATCCGTGAAAGGTTGAACAACATGGAGCAGTCCATCCAATCCGAACGGGCGGCTCTGCACGTCCTCCCACGAACGGGACAACTTAAAAGAAGCTTCGACCCCGGTATTGAATACAGTGCGAAGACCAGCTCCGGCATTGACGATCGGATTCGTGGGCGTTGGATTCGGTAGGAGAAAATCGGGAACCAGCGGGTTGCTATTGGTCGTAAAGAGGGTTTTGCCAAGGTCGCGGGTCTCATCGTAATAGGTCGCTCGAAACCCCGCTCGCGGCACGATGGAAAGCCAGCCAAAGTAAGTGTTCGGGTAGAACAGTTGATGAAAAGTGTCAATGCGAGTCGTCCCATAGTCTTCAAAGCCCGAGCCTTCGGCGAAACTTCGATGTAAATCAGCGATGCCGGCTTCTCCCTCGTAAAAAATCGGGCTGTCAAAAAGCGCGTGCCGCTTGATGTCCAGCACCGCCTCCGGCAAACGTTCGGTTTGCTCAAAGAAATCATTTGCCTGAAATCGGGTAATCGCGGTGAGCGTGTAAAACGGGTCCGTCTTGGTTATTGCGACCACGTTGTCCGGGACAGGATTAATTCGGAATTCGCTCTGGTAAAAATCTTGCATGACAAACGGATCGCTTAGCTTGGTGATGTCCACGATCCCGTAAATGTCGCTCGTAAACTCGGTCCGATCTTCCAGGCTGACCCGGTATCGGCTGGTGGGGACGTCCTTTCGCTGCAAGGCAGTTGGATTGACCTCGGGGTTTTGGTCCTGAATGTAGTAAGTCTTCAGTTTCGCGTTGCTCGAGTTGTCCTTGCCATAGTCGATATCTGACTCGAAGCCAATTGCTACTCCGCGCCGCCCCCGATAATCCAGGCGCACGCGCCCTTTGATATTATCCGTGATCGGGAAAGTTACCTGCGTGAGAAGCGAAGGTCCCCATGAAGTCAGATCGGCGGGTGAAACCGTAAAACTGAAAGCGTCGTTGAGCGATTGATACATGTACGGCCACCAAAAAATGGGGATATCGCCAACATAAAAAGTAACGTTCTGAAAAACGACGTGATCGTTTTCATAAACACGCACCGTTCGCGCCCGAAGATGGAAATCAGGGTTGGGCGAATCATGCGTGGTGAAGGTCGCGTTCTCGACCAGATAAACGTTCTCGGAAGTCTCGGTGACATTTTGGCCGCTGAGAAAGTAGGGGTTGTATTCTGTGCGCGCATCAGTCGTGCGAATCCGTTTAGTGTCGATGTTGTAGATGCCCCGATCGGCGACGTAGAGATTAACGTCGCGGTAGATTCGCACGTGGCCCTCCACCCACACCTCGTGCGTGTGGGAATTATATTGCGCGAAATCACCATAAATATCGGTGTCGCCAATATGAATGGCCACATTATCCCGCGCCGTGGCCACGCCGTTTGCGTAACTTGTTTCTCCCGTCGACGTGATCTCCACCGGCTGGTTCTCCGGAGTCTTTGTTGTCGCCGCGCCCGTCAAGCCGGTTGCCAAAAATAGAGTAAGGATCGACCAAACCGGCGTTCGCATGCGGACGCCAAAGGTTACCGAGCGAGCGCTCCCTTGCAAAGCCAAAAGCGGCGCTGCGCCACCGCCTTGTCCACGACAGCCTCGCTATTTTGAGCCGATGCGCGCTCGAAAATCTTAGATCGACAATCTCAGACCCGCGACCTGCTGATTTAAGCTGCAGCTGGAGACGATCGCGTTGTGCGCCAATATTCTCCCGGCTGAAGGACCAGAAAACCGCAAGTCAATCTCGGGGATGGCATGGAGGAGAGGGGGAAGTTGTTTCGTGCCCAAAGCTTGTGCCCCAACGATAACTTGCCAAATGGCGCTCGCGCCGACGCTCTCGCCCAGCGCTGGTTTCGGCGCATAAACGACCACCTCTGGCATCGCACGCAGCACCGCCGCGCGTTCCGCTAGATCGACAAATGTTCCATTTGCACTTGCGATGACGATTGCGGGTTGTCCGTCCGCGAGATCAGCGAGAATTCGAGCCATCCATTCGCTCGCCTCTTGTCGCCGGGAAAAATTTGCGCCGGGATGAATGGTGTCGATGGCAATCGCGCCTTTGCGCGCGAGCAGGACTGCGCCTGCTCCTTCGCTCAAGATCATTCCTCGCGGAGGTTGACGAAACGGCTCGATCGGTGGCTGGGCCTTGAGAAGCCGCCATTTGTGATAAGCGTCGCACAGCAGCCAATCGGCTTCTTCAGCGCCGACCACCAGGCAATAATCGAGCGCCTCATTTACCATTAAATCTTCCGCCATCTTGATCGCCAGAAGTCCGACTGCTCCATCGCCCACCAGCGTGTAACTGGCGCCCGTAATTCCGAGCATCGCGGCGAGGTGGCTGGCTGGCGCATTGAAAACCGTCTCGGGAAAGAGTAACGGGCTCGCCGACTGCGCACCGGACTCGACCACATCGTGATAAAAACGCTTCGTGTAAACGACGCCGCCGTTCGCGATCGCGAAAACGAGAGCCATCCGGTTGGAAATTTCCGCGTCGATTTTTACGCCAGCATAGACCAGCGCATCGAGCCCGGCGGCGGCGGCGAAGCGGGAGATTGCGCTCGCGCGGCGCAGGCGCGGATGCGGCGGCAAATCTTTCAGAGCGACACTCGGAACGGTAAAAACAGGATATTTTTTCTGTTCCAGTGCGTCCGAGACTGTTTGCGTGATTGCTTCTTCTCCGCGAAGCAATCGATCCCACACGGCCTCAACGCCATGCCCGATGGGCGTGACCCAGCCCATGCCTGCGATTCGCAGACTCATGCTGCGAATTTCTGCATGATGATGGACGCGTTTGTGCCGCCGAAACCGAAGGAATTCGAGAGCACGATGTCGATGTTTGCCGCGCGAGATTCGTTCGCAACGATGTTTAGATCGAAATCAGGATCCTGGTTCCGGAAATTGATGTTCGGCGGTAGAAATTGATTTTCCAAAGCGAGCATGCAGATGATCGCTTCGATTGCACCGGCCGCGCCTAACGAGTGGCCCATCATGCCTTTAGTCGAACTGACCGGCGCACCACCGAACAACTCGGCGATTGCTTTACCCTCCGCCGCATCGTTGAGCGGCGTGGCTGTGCCGTGTGCATTGATATAATCGATTGCTTTTGCGGAAAGCCTGGCGCTGTGCAAAGCCAGTTCCATTGCCTGGCGCGGTCCGCTTCCCGAGGGATCCGGTTGTGTGAGGTGATGATTGTCAGTGGATATGCCGTAGCCGGTGATTTCGACCAAAATGCGCGCCCCACGAGACCGAGCAGTTTCCAGATTTTCCAATGCAAGAATCGCTGCTCCTTCGCCGAGCACCATCCCGGTGCGATCTCGATCAAAGGGCCGGCACTTTTCCGGAGTCGCGGCTTGGAGCGAATCGAAGCCGACAAAAACCAACTCGGACAGTGCATCATAGCCGCCAGTCAAAACGCGTTCATATTTGCCGGACCGCACGCACTCGAAGGCGTGTCCCATAGCGTTTGTGCCGGAGGCGCAGGCATTGGCAATTACCTGGCACGGCCCGGAAATGCCGAAGGCCGCCTGCGCATTGACCACGGCTTTTTGCGGAAGATAATTCGCGATCCAAGTGGGCGATCGCCGCGAGCCACCATGTTGATGTAACGAGCGGTAGTAATCTTCGCCGAAGGACATGCCGCCGCTTGTCGTGCCGATCACCGTCAGCTCCGGCCTGAACTGTACGTCCTGCGCAAGCGCTTCCTTCAACGCCCAGATCACCATGTGCGAAGCGCGATGCAAGCGTCGCGCCTTTCGTTCGTTTTCTCGGTGGGCCAGAAGACGTTCGTCCGGAACTTGACCGGCAGTTTTGCATCGACATTGATCGACACGGAATCGCCTGACTGGTGCGATGCAATCCCGGGCTGCGCGCAGAGAATCGAGTGTTTCGGCTAGACCGAAGCCCAGAGGGCTGATGACTCCAGCGGCCACGACCGCGACGCGCCCTCTGGCACTTTTCCCGTTGGAAGCGTTAGATGTCGGCATTTTTCGCGGCCAACTTGCCCCTCGATTCTAGTTGCGTTCTCAAATGAAGCACCTTACAAATGAGCCCGAAAGGAGAAAATAGCAGCTCGGGAGTTGGTGGATTGTCAGTTGAGTTTATTCAGCGGCGATTTGAAATCCGATAAGCGGGAACCGTGACCCAGCGGCGTTTTCCAGAATAGACTCAATGGCAACTAAATTATACGTGGGGAATCTCCCCTTCAACACGACCGAAAACGAACTGCAGGAGCTTTTTTCGCAAGCTGGCGCCGTGCAGGAAGTGATGCTGATGCAGGACAAGTTTACAGGCAAATCGCGCGGCTTCGCTTTCGTCACGATGAGTTCCGAGCAGGAGGCGCAGAACGCAATCACGCAACTTAACGGCAAGACGATCGAGGGGCGGGCGCTAACCGTCAACGAAGCCAGGCCTCGTGAGCCGCGACCACCAGGTGGCGGCGGCTACGGCGGTGGCCGCAGGGATGGCGGACAGCGGCGCGGCCGTTAACCAAGATTCCTTCTTACGAAGAGTGCTTGATCTGTGCTCAAGCGCTTCCTTTGTTTTGGCGAGCAAAAGCGCAAACAGGACACAGCTGGACTGAACGGCTGTAGCGAAGTACGTTTACAACCTAAATATTAAAGGAGCTCCGATTTATGCCCGACGATCCAAATGCACAAAAGAAAGAGGGATCTGAAAACATTGAGATCCCGCCCATTCCGAAAGAAACAGCTGGCGCTGTCGCCGGCGCCGCGATTGGCAGCATGGCTGGCCCTGCTGGTGCCGTGGTCGGTGGAATCGTTGGCGCGCTCGCAGGAAAAGCAGCGGCCAGCGGCCAGCCGGTTGTCCCGGCAGCGAAAAAGACTGCGCGGAAGGTCGTCAAAAGAGCAAAAGCGGTCACCAAATCAGTGCCGAAGCGGCGCCGAGTAAAGTCCGCTGTTAAGTCGCGTAGTGCAAAAAAGCGTTCGCGCGGCAAGACTGCAAAAAAGAGGCCATCGCGAAGATCGACATCTTCACGCCGCAGTGCTCATAAGTGACGCCGCCAGCGCGCCTGAGAAGGCAGCCGGCGGGAAATTGGGCAGGGCTGGATTCGAACCAGCGAAGGCGTAAAGCCAGCAGATTTACAGTCTGCCCCGTTTGGCCACTCCGGAACCTGCCCTTCCG
>Ga0070706_100006584_pt1 | contig 10958 bp, 12 predicted proteins | sample KBSK5501metaG_FD_65476 | JGI IMG/M metagenome (GOLD analysis project Ga0070706, IMG submission 65476) | Corn, switchgrass and miscanthus rhizosphere microbial communities from Kellogg Biological Station, Michigan, USA - KBS K5-50-1 metaG | ecosystem: Host-associated > Plants > Roots >...
CGGCGCTGGGATCGAGAGGATTTCGGGTCGATCGCTGCCGGCCCGCAGCGCGTTCGCGGCCGTTCTGACCCTCGTTCACCTCGCTCTTCTCAGGCGCCTCGCGCGCCGCTGGATGTCGCCGGCGAGGGCGGCCCTGGCGACGGCGATCGCGGTTGCGGCGGCCTTCTTCCTGCGTCCGGGCGGCTGGCTCTTTCCGTTCAGCTTCGACTTGGCCCTCGCGGTGACCGCGTTGACGGGCGCCCTTCTGTTCTCGACGCGCGAGCGCCCCGCCGATGCTCCCGCGGCATTCTGTCTCTGGCTCGCTCTGCTGGCACGACCTGAGCTGGCGGTTCCCGGTGTCGCGCTCCTCGCCTTTTCCGCCGGCCGGAAGCCGCGCCGGCTGATGATGCTCGTACCGGTCCCGCTCGCGGGTGCCGCCGTCGCTTACGCGATCGCCTCCGCCGGGATTCCGATCCCGACCCTGGTGACCGATGGCTGGCTGCGCATGCTCGATCCTCCCGCCGCGTTTCGCAACGTCTACCTCTCCTACGCGGGACTGGACCGCGTCGGACTCCGGACGGCCGAGCTTCTCCTCGCCGCGATCCTGCTCGCGCTCGCGGCGGTGGTGCCGGTCGCGGCCGCGTTCGCGGCCAGCCGGGCCGCCGTGCCCGGGAGCCGATCCACGCGCGCCGCCGTCCTCGCCGTCGCGGGATCGATGGCCGTGATCGCCGGTCTCCGACTGCGCCCGCCGGTCCGTTTCGCCGAAACGCTGGCGCTGTTCCCGCCCCTCGTTCGCGTCGTCCCCATCGTCCTCGCCTGCGCCGCGCTCGCCCGGATCGCGACGCGGCTGACCGGGCGGCGTCCCTCCGGATCCCTCGCGGCCGTTCCCGATGCGGTTCTCTGGCTCGCCGCGCTGTTCGGCGCCCGGCTCTTTCTCGCGGCAGGCTACGTAGGCCCGTACGACGCCTTCTTCCTGCCGCTGCCGATCGTCGTCGCGCTCGCGGGACTCTACGGTCTCGCGGAGCGTGGCGCGCCTGCCGTCGGCTCCGCGCTGCCGGCCGCCTGCTCGGCGGCTCTCGCGGTTTTTCTTCTCTACCGCACGGCGGCGACCGCGGATGCGTACCGGCGCCGTCCGTGGAGCCGAATCGAGACGCCGGCGGGCGCACTTCGCCTGCCGGAACCCGAGGCTTCGACGACCCGGCTCGCGCTGGTGGAGCTCGAGCGGAGGCTCGCTGCGGGCTCGACTCTGGTCGGATTCCCGGAGGGCGGCTTCTTCGAATACGTTCTGGGGCTGCGCAATCCTCTCCCGGTCGAGCAATTCTTCCCCGGACAGCTCGACGAGGAGGGAGAGCGCCGCGTCGCCCTCCGGCTGGCCGAGCGGCCTCCGGACGCGATTCTGTACGCCAACGTCCTCGCCGTCGGCGAAGGGGCGCGCGCCTTCGGACAGGACTACCTCGTCGGACTGGACCGAACGGTTCGATCCATTTCTCGCCCGGTCTCGGTTCTGGGACCCGGCGCGCGCCCCGGGGCGAGGATCGGCGATCCCGGCTTCTTCGTGGAGATCCGCGTCCCCGCCGGACGATCCGGCCCGTGAGGCTCGATCTGGCGGCCGCGCGCGCGTTCGGGCTCTCGCGGCGCACCGCCCGCGAGGCGGTCCGCGCGGGGCATGTGGATGTCGACGGGCAGACCACTGTCGAGCCGGGCACCGAGATCGGAACGGACGCCCGAATCGAGTTCCGACCCGATCGCCCCCGCAAGCGCGCGGTTCGCTCGCGGCTGTCGATCCTCTTCGAGGATCGCGATGTGGTGGTCGTGGACAAGCCCGCCGGCCTGCTGACGGTTCCCACAGAGGCGCGCGAGAAGGACACGCTCTGGACGCGCGCCATCCGGTATCTGCAGCTTCGCTACGGAGGCCGCCCCTACGCGGGCATCGTCCACCGACTCGACCGTGACACCTCGGGCGCCGTGGTCTTCGCGCGCCATCGGCAGGCGCTCCACGCGCTTCAGGAACGCTTCCGCACCCACGCCATCGACCGGGAATACGTGGCGCTCGTCGAAGGGGCGCTCGACGACAGCGGCCGCTTCGACGCCGACCTCGTTCGAACGGCACAGCTGCGCAGGACGGTCGCGAAGCCCGGGCAGGCGGGTCGCCGCGCCGTCACTCGCTTCCGGACGCTCGAGCGGCTGCCCGGAGCGAGTCTCGTGTCCATCCGTCCCGAGACCGGACGGACTCATCAGATTCGGGTGCACTTCTCGGCGGCGGGGCATCCCGTCCTGGGCGATCGCGTCTATGGTGCCCGCCGCCAGGGGGTCGCGCCCCGTCAGATGCTCCACGCGCGGAGGCTCGGCTTTCCGCACCCTCGATCCGGGGAGCCGGTCGCGGCCGAGTCCCCGTTGCCGGAGGACTTCGTCCGCGTGCTCGAGGCTCTGCGCGGGGCCAAAAAGAAGCGGCCCGGCAAGGCCGGGCCGCCGCGGACTGGCTGAAACGCTTCCTTAGGCCAGAACGATCACCACGACCCGCCGATTCTTGGAGCGGCCGTCCCGGGTCTTATTGGACTCGACCGGCTCCGCAGGCCCGTAAGAGATCGTCGACATCCGGTTCAACGCCACCCCCTGCTTGTTCAGGTAGCGGCGCACCGCCTCCGCCCGCTCCTCGCCGAGCTTGTAGTTGTAGACCTCCGGCCCGGTCGCGTCGGTGTGGCCCTGGATCTCCAGATAGACGTTCTTGTTCTCGGACTTCAGGCGATCCGCGAACGCGTCGAGCTGTTCCTTGGCCTCCTTCGAGAGCTCGTGATGGTTGACCGGGAACTTCACCGCGTCGTCCGAAAGCACCAGTGAGAACACGAACTTGCCCTCGGCGAGCTTGCCGGCCTGTTGCGCGCGCTCCAAGGCCTCCCGGGTCGCGTTGTCGAGCTCGGCCAGCTTCGTGTCGTGCTGCTTGACCCTCGTCTGCGTCGCCTCGACTTGCGACTCGACGTCATTGATGCGCTTCTCGGAGGCGGCGCTGCTTTTGCCAACTTCCTCACCCACGTACTTCTTGGACGCGCAAGCCGTGAGCCCGAAAGTCCCCAGAAGGAGCGCCCCGACCGAGAGCATGGAAGGAACCCGTCGCCGTTTCGTCATCTCCACCTCCTAAAAAAGTTAAGAGCCTCCCGGAGCGGTTCCACGATAACCCCGGCGTGTCCGGACGACCCAGGAACCGGGTTTGGCCACGGACACGAAAACGATTCTGTATTTTACTTCTCCCCGGCCGGAGGGAGCAAACCCGAGCAGATACTGCTGGCGCACCTCGCTCAAGATCTGCGCGGTCAGCGGCCTCAGGTCGTCGTCGCCGGAAACGAGATGGAGACGGCCGCCGCTCGAGCCGGCCAGAAGCTGCAGGTTGTCGATGGAGAGTTCCTGCCGCTCCTTCTCGTTCAGCGCGTCGAATGCCGCGTTTTTCATACCCACCGGGTACACCGGCACAGAAACGTGTTGCAGGATCTCTGCCATCTCGGAGGAGCCGAGCTGGCTCGCGTTGTCGACGCCGTCCGTGAAGAGCAGGATCGCGCGCTTGCTGTTGCGTCCCTTGAGCATCTTGGAGGGGGTGGCCGCAACCGCGTCAAACAGCGCGGTTTGACCGGACGCTTCGAGCTCCCACATGGCCCGAAGCAGCTCCTCGGGATCGGTGGAGAAGTCGGACACGAGCCGTACCTCTCCCTCGGAGAAGGCGAACAGGGCGAAGTCGTCGCCGGACAAGCGGTTCCGCACGATGCTTCGAACGGCGTTCTTCGCGTTTTCCAGCTTGCGGGCGACACCCATGCTCCCCGACGTGTCGAGGAGGAAGGCGAACGAGACTGGCGCGCTCTGATCGCGCTCGAACGTGTCGAAGGGGACCCTCGTGTTGCCGACGTGGAGCACGAAGTCTTCCTTGCGGAGCCCCTCGGCGAACCGCCCCTTCTTGTCCGTGACCACGACCGGAAGCATCACGTACTCCGCCCCGACGCTCTCGGAAAAGGAGGGCACCTCGGGTTTCTGGCTCTGGGCGCCGGCCACGGCGGCCTGGAGCAGGAGCGGCAGGAGGACGAGGACTCGCTTCACTCACAAATTATAAGGCTTTGCCGGCGCTCCCCCTTCCCGACGGAAGCGTCCCGGTCACGTAGACTGTCCTCCATTGACGAGTCCGTCCCTTTCCCTCGTCCTCGTGCGGCCGCAGAAGGCCTCCAACCTGGGCTCAGTCGCCCGGGTCGCCAAGAACTTCGGGCTGCGGCATTTCGCCGTAGTCGAGCCTGCGGTGCCCGTGGACGAGGAGTCCCACCGCCTGGCGGCGGGAGCCGATGACCTGCTCGATTCGATCGTCTGCCACGACAGCCTGTCCTCCGCGGTGGCGCAGTTTCCGGTCGTGATCACGACCAGCTCCTTCCGAGGACGCGGGCGCGAAAGGAGTCTGGAACTGCGCGAGCTGCCCGATTTCCTGGAGGAGGCCGGCGGGCGGATCTCCGTCGTCTTCGTGTTCGGCCCCGAGCGCAGCGGCCTGACCGAGGACGAGCTCTCCCGGGCCTCCGCCCGCCTCCGGCTGCCGACGCATCCGAGCTTTCCCACGCTCAACCTCTCCCACGCCGTCGGGGTGGTGCTCGCGGTCGCACGAGGGTTCGGCGGAAGCGGGCCCGAGCCGCCGCGATCGGACGACCCCGCGCCCTCCGCCGAGGTCGAGGCGGCGATCGCGCACTGGGACGGGGCGCTCGAAGCGATCGACTTCTACGATACGGGCCACCGCGAACGCTCCTTGCGCGACTGGAGAAAGTTGATCGCGGGGCGCCCGCTCACGAGGCGAGAAGTGGCGATCTTGAGAGGAGTGGCGAACCGAGTTCTCGTGTCGGTCAAACGAAGCGGCGCCTCCGAGCGTCATCCCGAGGAGCGTAGCGACGAGGGATCCCAGACTTGACTCAGGGCGCGAAGCCGTCATCCCGAGAAGCGTAGCGACGAGGGATCCCACGCTTGATTGCCCCGGGTGCCATCCGAGTCTGGGATCCCTCGCTTCGCTCGGGATGACGACGCGGCGCGCACGCGCCGCGCCCCTCAGATCATTTCCGCCTCGCCGAAGAAGAAGGCGATCTCTCTGCCGGCGTTCTCGCTCGAGTCGCTGCCGTGGATCGCGTTTCGCTCGATGTCGGCGCCGAAGAGATTGCGGATCGTGCCGGCCGCCGCCTTGCGCGAGTCCGTCGCACCCATGACCCGGCGCAGGTGCGCGACCGCGTCGTCTCGCTCGAGCGCGGCGGCGACCACGGGACCTTCGGTCATGAACTCGACCAGCGCCGAATAGAAGGGGCGCTCGCGGTGCACGGCGTAGAAGGCCCGCGCCTGCTCCGGCGAGAGACGAACCTTTCGGAGGGCGAGGATTCGGAATCCCTCCCGTTCGAGCTGTTCCAGAATCGCGCCGGTCTTGCCGGACGAAACGGCGTCGGGTTTCACGATCGTCAGCGTCCTTTCCAAACCACCCTCCTCCGGCTCCCGGTCGAAGGGCGGGGCGGCGCTTCTCCCGCCCGCGGGCCGCGAGGGCCGCCCTTGCGCCGAAAGGAAAACCTAGAACTCCCTCACCACGAGCGGCAGACGGTCCTCGGTCTTGACGCCGACCGCGGCGAGCGCGATCAGCAGATCTCGCGGCTTCTGCGAGCCGATCAAGAGCGTCGACCCGTCGCTCTTCGTCAGCAGGACGCCCCGGTTGCCGCGGGAATTCAGCGCACGGCGCCGGCCGATCCCCCGGATGCCCCAGCCGCCATAGTCCCGGATCGGGCGGTACTCCACCGCCACCGCCTGCACCAGGTCCGACACCGGAATGCGCGTGCGATAGAGCCAGCCGAAGCGCACCGAGACGGCCTGCGGTGTGACGATCGTCGTCTGCCGCAGCGTCAGGATCCCGAGAACAATCATCAGAACCAGGGCTGGCAGGAGGTACACCCAGCTCGCGAAGCCCTGCGTTTCCTCGAAGAGCGGCGTTCCATTCATCGTCCGAGAACCTCCCGGGTGCTCTGCCCGATCTCGGCGGGGGAGGAGACGACCCTGATCCCGGCCGCTTTCAAGGCTTTCATCTTTTCGGCCGCGGTGCCGCGCCCGCCCGCGATGATCGCGCCCGCATGACCCATCCGGCGTCCCGGCGGCGCCGTCTGACCGGCGATGAATGCGACGACCGGCTTCTTGAATCCGCCCGCCACGTAGCAGGCGGCCTCCTCCTCGGCCATCCCGCCGATCTCGCCGATGAGGACGACGGCCTCGGTTCCGGGGTCCTCGCGGAAGGCCTTCAGGCAGTCGATGAAGCTCGTGCCGTTGACCGGATCGCCGCCGATGCCGATCACCGTCGACTGGCCGAGCCCCAGGTGGGTGAGCTGGTCGACGGCTTCGTAGGTCAGGGTGCCGGATCGGGAGATCACGCCCACGGAGCCCGCCCTATGAATGCGCCCCGGCATGATGCCGATCTTGCATTCGCCCGGCGTGATGATGCCGGGACAGTTCGGGCCGATCAAGCGCGTCGCGCCACATCGGTCGAGGAAGGAGCGAGCCCGGATCATGTCGTTGGTCGGGATGCCTTCGGTGATGCACGCGATCAGTGCGACGCCTGCGTCGGCCGCCTCGACGATCGCGTCGGCGGCGAACGGAGGCGGCACGAAGATCATCGAGGCGTCCGCACCGGTCTCGCGAACGGCCTGCGCGACCGTGTCGAACACGGGTATGCCTTCGTGGACGGTGCCCCCTTTGCCCGGCGTGACGCCGGCGACGACCTGGGTGCCGTACTCGCGGCATGCGAGCGCGTGGAAGGTTCCCTCGCGCCCGGTCAAGCCCTGGACGAGAAGGCGCGTGCTCTTTCCGACCCAGATGCTCATTGGGATTGTCGATTGCCGATCGCCGAGGGCCGATCGGAATCGGCACCGCCCGGGATCGCCTCGCGACCTGAAACCTGAAACTTGAAATCTGAAACTCGGCGGTTCATCGGGCCGCCTCGACGGCTTTCTTCGCGGCATCCGCCAGCCCGTCGGCCGGCGTGATCTTGAGTCCCGACTCCCGCAGGATGGCCTTGCCCTGATCCACGTTGGTCCCCTCCAGGCGTACGACCACGGGAATCGACAGTCCCATCTCGCGGACGGCCGCCACCACACCGTTGGCGATCACGTCGCATCGCATGATGCCGCCGAAGATGTTGATCAGGACCGCGCGCACGTTCCGGTCCGAGAGGATGATCCGAAACGCGTTCTTCACCTGTTCCTCGTTGGCGCCGCCGCCCACGTCCAGGAAGTTCGCGGGCTGCCCTCCGGCGAGCTGGACGAGGTCCATCGTCGCCATCGCGAGGCCGGCGCCGTTGACCATGCAGCCGACGTTGCCGTCGAGCTTGATGTAGTTCAGTCCGAATCGTGACGCCTCCACCTCGAGGGGGTCCTCTTCGGCGAGGTCGCGCATCTCCTTGATGTTGGGGTGGCGGAACAGCGCGTTGTCGTCGAACGTCATCTTCGCGTCGAGCGCGAGCACGTCTCCGGTCTTCGTCACGAGAAGAGGGTTGATCTCGGCGAGGCTGGCGTCGGTCTCGACGTACGCGCGGAAGAGCGCCTGCATGAGGGTGGTGGCTTTCCTGAGAGTCTCTCCTTCGAGCTCCAACCCGAAGGCGAGCTTGCGCGCCTGAAACGGGAAGAGTCCCATGGAGGGGTCGGCGACCTCGCGGAGGATGGCGGAGGGATTCTTCGCCGCCACCTCTTCGATCTCCATTCCTCCCGACCGCGAGACCATCGCCGTGGGAAGCCTACGCGAGCGGTCGAGCGTCACGCCGAGGTAGAGCTCGCGCGCGATGTCCAGCGCCTCCTCGACCAAGACCTTCTGGACCACGCGGCCGGCCGGACCGGTCTGCGGGGTGACGAGCGTCACGCCGAGCAGACGCTTGGCGACGTCGTGCGCCTCCTGCGGATTGAGCGCGAGCTTGACGCCACCGGCCTTGCCGCGCCCGCCGGCGTGAATCTGCGCCTTCACGACGGCCCGCCCGCCGAGGCGTTTGGCAATCTCCTTCGCCTCCGCGGGACTGCTGGTGACCTCGCCGCGGGGAACGGCCACGCCGTACTGCGCGAGGATGGCTTTCGCCTGGTACTCGTGGACCTTCATGCGAGGCGCGCGGATTATACGTGGGGGACGGAAGACGGTCCGCGGACGGGCCAGGCCTCTGCCGTCTCTCCCCTGCCGTCCTATCGCCTCCCGCCTACCGACCCGTCAGTCTGAATCCGGCAAGCGCGGCGAGACCCATCGCGGAAAGGATCACGAAGAGCGCCGAGGCCGATGCGGCGAGCAGAACGTGAGCGCGGCGGCCGGGCGCGAAACCCCAGCTCGCCGGCGTGGACCAGATCCCGCTGGCCAGGTGGAACGCCGCGGAGACGATCGCGGCCGCATAAAAGCCGCGGATCCAGGGGCTCGCCACCGCGGCCTGGACGATCCGGTAGAGGTCCAGGCTCTCGTGATCCCGAATCTGCACCAGCCGAGTCGTCCATAGATGAAACAGGATGAAGAGAAAGAGAAGGATTCCGGTCGCGCGCTGGAGCAGCGAGACGCAACGGCGGACTGGGGTCGGCGAGGGCGCGCCGGGCGCGGCCGTCGCGGTCAAGAACAGGCCGTAGACGCCGTGCAAGGCGATCGGGAGAGCGATCAGGAAGACCTCGATGGGAACGGCGAGGGGGAACCGCTGAAGCCTGAGCACGAGACGGTCGTAGGAATCGGCGCCTTCGAGCGCAGCGGTGTTCCAGATCAGATGGAAGACGAGGAACGCTCCGACCGGGACGATCCCGAAGATCGAGTGGAGGCGGCGAGGCCAGGTGCGCGGGATCTCGCCGGACGATGGCTCGCCGTTTTTCGCCAGGGTCACTCTTCGCTCGCTTCGGCCGCGTCGAGCGGCCGCTTCCAAGGCTAAACCTTTAGGATGCGGAAAAGCTCCCGCACGGCGTCCGCCGACCTCTGCAGCTCGGCCTTCTCCTCGGCGGTCAGCGAGATCTCCACGATCGACTCCGCGCCGCCCCCGCCCAGCTTCACCGGTACTCCGAGGTAGACGTCGCGCATCCCGTACTCGCCCTGGAGGTAGGCCGCGCAGGGCAGGATCTTCTTCTTGTCCTTCAGGACGGCGTCCACCATCTCGACGACCGCCGCGGAGGGGGCATACCAGGCCGACGTCTTGAGAAGGTTCACGATCTCGGCGCCTCCGTCGCGCGTCCTCTGGACGATCGCGTCGATCTTCTCCTTCGGCAGCAGCTCGGGCAACGGGATGCCCGCGACGGTCGAGAAGCGCGGCAACGGCACCATCGTGTCGCCGTGTCCGCCGAGGACGAAGGCGTGCGTGTTCTCGACCGAGACGCCGAGGGCCTCCGCCACGAACCAGCGCATCCGCGCGGAATCGAGGACGCCGGCCATCCCGAAGACCCGCTCCCGGGGGAGCCGGGAGACCCGTCGCGCCACCTCACACATCGCGTCAAGGGGATTGGAGACCACGATGAAAATCGCGTCGGGCGAGCCGGGCAGGACTTTTCGCACGACGTCGGCGACGATCTTTTCGTTCGTCGCGACGAGATCGTCGCGGCTCATACCGGGCTTGCGCGGCACGCCGGCCGTGATCACGACGACGTCGGACCCCGCCGTGACCTCGTAGGTATTCGTGCCCGACATCTTCGCGTCGAAGCGCTCGACGGGAGCCGATTCCATCAGGTCGAGCGCCTTGCCCTGGGGGACGCCCTCGAGGATGTCGACCAACGCGACGTCCGCGAGCTCCTTCTCTACGATCCGTTGAGCCGCCGTGGCCCCGACGTTGCCGGCGCCGACCACCGTGACCTTTCGTTTCATCCTTTCCTCGCTGCATCCGTCCCCGCGCGAAAGCGGCAGGGCGCGCGGATTCTAACCCCGCCCATCGGCGCGGCGGGCGCTACAATCAAACCGTGCGGCCCGCGACAAGTGAGGCGATCGACTGATGGAGCCAGAGGGCTCGCGCCGCACCGGCCTTCTCGTCGGCCTCGCCGTCGTGCCGGTCCTCGTGGCGGCCGCACTCTGGCTGCCGGGGTGGTGGGAACGACGCGAGTTCTGGCAGGCGCAGGCGATCGCCGGAGTGGGAGCGCCGATCGTTCCCGGGCATCTGACCGAGGCGCGCAAAAAGATCGATCCCGGATCGAGCGCCGAAAAGATCGTCGCCGCGCTCGGAAAGCCGTCGCTTGCGGTCGGGACCGACGGCAAGGAGTCGCGCAGGGAGATCTGGACCTACTACTTCGCCGACGGGACGATGACGGTCAACTTGACCGACGGCGTGGCGCAGCGGATCGGGACGGTTTATGGGAGGCCGAAGCTTCCGCATTCCAAGCGAGAGAGGTAGAGGCTGATGATTTGTGATTGGGTGATTTTGTGATTTGTGATTTAGGCGAGGAAGCGACTTTCTCACCTTAATCACAAATCTCAAATCACAAATGTTTCACCACCGCCGTCGCTTGCCAGCCGCGAAATGACCGACACCTCGGAACCCTCCATCCGCGTCATCATGATGCCCAAGGACACCAACGCCCACGGGACGATCTTCGGAGGCGTGATCCTTTCCTACATCGATCAGGCGGGAGCCGTCGAGGCCAAGCGCCACGGCGCGGGCTTCATCGTGACCGTCGCCATGCGAGAGGTCGTCTTCCATGAGCCGGTCTACGTCGGCGATCTGGTCTCCTTCTACACGCGGGTCGTTCGCATCGGTCGCACGTCGATCACGGTCTCGGTCGAGGTCTTCTCGCAGCCGGGCGAGGGTGTCGGGAATCGCGTGAAGGTCACGCAGGCGGAAGTGACGTACGTGAACCTCGACAAGAATCGCAGGCCCGTCGCGATCAAGAAGTAGACCCCCTCACGCGCGGAGTGCGGGGCAGAGGCAAACTCAAGAGACCGATGCTGGCTTTTTTGGGAGAGAAGGCCGGAGCGACTTCCCCTCTCTCATCGGTCGGTCGCGAAGCGACCGCTAAAAA
>Ga0070706_100006585_pt1 | contig 10954 bp, 13 predicted proteins | sample KBSK5501metaG_FD_65476 | JGI IMG/M metagenome (GOLD analysis project Ga0070706, IMG submission 65476) | Corn, switchgrass and miscanthus rhizosphere microbial communities from Kellogg Biological Station, Michigan, USA - KBS K5-50-1 metaG | ecosystem: Host-associated > Plants > Roots >...
CCATTGCCCTATCTTAACCAGAGCTACCTTGCACGCTTTTTACAAAATTGAATTGGCTCTACAGGCCGATTTATACCAAGCAGCTAAGCAAGCGCTGGGGGCTATAAGGATTAGTTAACATCATGTTATGGGGTGAGATAAAACGCATCAAGAAATACTATGAGAAAGTGATATTCGAGGGCATTTCCTCACTCCTAAAAGGCAACTGACTCCCGATGAGGCGAATCTCCTCGTGGAAGGAGTCAGTTGATGGTGTCTGCTTGTTAAACGGAAGAAGAAAACAGACAGAGAACGGGGCACTGGGGATGTGTCCTGTTCTTTGCTACCTCTCCTTCGTCGAGCATATCACCGCCGCAGGAGAACCTTCTCCTCCTCTGGAGCTTGAACCGGTGGTTGTTCCCCACCCTGGGGCTGTGGGGACGCTTCGTAGGGCCGCTCAGTCGCTTTCATCTGAGTCTGCCTCTGGACGTCACGCCGATAGCTAACAACCCCAACGATCATTGCTACCACGGCCAAAGCGACGACGACTCCGATTATTACCCAGAACGTGATGACAGCCTCCAACGATGTCATCGTAGTTCCATGAGTAATCGGTGGGATAGCGGTCATCAAATCTAATAACATGGCTTGTGCCCTCCATTTCCGATACTTGTCTTCTCACCAGGTGTGCAAGGGCGCACACCCTTTTCTATGCTTAGAGTATAGTTTCTACCTCTACCATTTCGATCACAAGACGTGCCCCCTGCATCACGAACAGTTCTCAGATTCATTGTACTCTCCCCCAAAAGCTGGACAGAGCCCTTTTTTGATTAGCTAAATGATAGCATCTAGGGTAGGGAAGTGGGATGCACGGAGAGGCTGTGTGTGATGGCTCGTGGAGCCAGTGTATGGTAATCGTCGCCATCAGCGTATGCAGTCACCTCACCACCTGAGGGCGCAAGCTCTTGCTACAACACACAGCCTCTCCTTGAGCAACCTCACTGATGAGACCTCCACCACTTCCTGTGGCTCTACCACTACCGAAAGACAAAAGCATGATTATTTTTCAGCGAAACGCAAATAATCTGCCCTGGCAGCCAAAAAAAGGCACAAAGATGCCCTAAAAACCCTCTAAAATATCACTGCTTGCTTGAGAGAGAAGAGCTTGCGAAGCCTTGACACACGTTTCTCCGTGAGATAGACTAGCTATAGGAGAGTGAGAATGATTATCATTATTAGGGTGACCTAACCTATGGAGCATACACTGAATACCAACGCACACGCCGTCCTGGATGTGCTGCGAGCCTCGCAGAACCATCCCACGGCCCTCGAGGTCTATGAATCTGTACGACGTGCGCGGCCTCGTATGGGCCTGGCTACCGTCTATCGCATCTTGCACCAGTTGACGGAACAGGGGCTTATCAAAGAGCTGGAGTATGGCAGTGAGTGTTCGCGTTACGATGCTCACATCCGCCGCCACGACCACGCCATCTGTACCGGGTGTGGCGCACTGCTCGATATTCCCCTGGATATCCAGTTGCCAGGCGAGACGTTACAGGCAGCGGCCCGGGCAGCGGGTATCGAGTTAGGCACACATGAACTGAGGATTTATGGACTTTGTACGTCGTGCCAATCCAGGAGAAACGCATGAACACCGATAAAGAAGCAAAACCGATCATACAACAGCCCGCCCAGGGAACATCAACGAATGGCACTGGAGATCAAAGCGCAGCACAGCCTCTACAAGAGTCAACAAAAAAGGAGCTTATCGATGCGCTGAGACAAAACTGGCAACGCGAGGTAGAGGGGATGCGCACCTACCGCGACCTGGCCCGGCGAGAACGAGACACAGCGCGGCGCAACGTGCTGCTGAAGCTTGCCGAGGCTGAGGAGCGTCACGCGCAGAAATGGGAACGCAAGCTGGCCGAACTGGGGGCGGCACCACCCGAAGAAGAACGCTCTCCAGGAACACGCTTCAAGGGCTGGTTACGCCGCCAGTTGGGTACCGAGGCCGCGCTGCGCCAGCTTGAGGGCGAGGAAGATAGGGATATTGCGCGTTACGAGGCCCAGGCTCGCAGTGTTAACGATGCCGAGGCGCAAGCGATGCTGCGCGAAGTGAAACGCGAGGAGGAGAGCCACGGGCGCATCATTCGCGACATTATCAACCCTATCGGGCCGCAGGGGATGCTCGATCTGATGCTGCGCCGCGAACGCTGGCACAAGCGCGGCGGCGGCTGGCTCGGCGATGCCATCTACGGCGCGAACGACGGCCTGGGCGCTGTCTTCGGCATTGTCAGCGGCGTAGCGGGCTATACAGGAGGAGCGGCCAGCAATATCGTGCTGATCAGCGGACTTGCCGGCATGCTTGCCAGCGCACTCTCGATGGGATCTGGAGCGTTTCTGGCGACTAAAAGCGAACGCGAGATCTACGAGGCGGAGATTGCACGCGAACGACGCGAAATCGAGGAAGACCCGGAAGAAGAACGAGAAGAATTGACGCTCTTCTACCAGTTGAAAGGATTCACCGAGGACGAGGCTAACCTGCTCGCAACACGCCTTGCAGAGCAACCGGAACAGTTATTGCGCACCCTGGCACACGAGGAACTGGGATTATCCGAGGAGAATTTTCCCAATCCCGTGGTTGCAGCAGTCTCAGCGTCGGTTTCAACGGGGATAGGCGCATTTATCCCGATCATTCCTTTCTTCTTTCTACAAGGTATACCGGCTATCATCGCTGCCGCGATTATCAGCTTGATTGCCCACTTCGCCGTAGGCGCAGCCAAAACGCTCGTCACCGGCCGCTCCTGGTTCAAGAGCGGCATGGAAATGACTATCGTGGGTGCTGTCGAGGCTGTAATTACCTACGTGTTAGGGTCAGCATTCAGGGCGGTGTAGAATGAATTATCCTGGTACCCGTAAGGGGCACTGATCCTCCCCCGGAGGGTGTTCCGCTACATTTCATGTAGCCTCATCCCGGTCAGCGTGATATAATAGCGTACACCATGCCCAAACGAAAGGAACATATCCGAGTATGAGGCCCTGTATATATGTTTCGTAAAATTCTTATTGCTAACCGTGGCGAAATTGCCCTGCGCATCATCCGCGCGTGTCGCGAGATGGAGATTCGCAGCATCATTGCGCACTCGGAAGCTGATCGTGATTCATTACCTGTGCGCCTGGCCGATGAGCATATCTGCATCGGGCCTGCGGCAAGTAGTAAGAGTTACTTGAACATTCCAAATATTATTAGCGCGGCGTTGATAACGAACGCGGACGCCATTCATCCAGGTTATGGTTTTCTCGCGGAGAATCCCAGCTTTGCCGAAATCTGTGTCGATGCCCATCTCACCTTTATCGGGCCGCCAGCTTCCGTCATGGCAATCCTGGGTGACAAGGTTGCCGCTCGTGAAACCATGGCCGAGTTTGGACTGCCGGTGCTCCCGGGTACGCCCGTCTTGCGCACACTCCCTGATGGGATAGAGGCGGCTAGAGAGATCGGTTTCCCGCTCATGCTCAAAGCAGCTGCCGGGGGCGGCGGGCGTGGTATTCGCCTGGTGAAACGCGCAGACGAGTTTGAGCGTGTCTTCACAACTGCGCAGAACGAGGTACGTGAAGCTTTCCGTGATGACGGGCTGTACCTTGAACGCTACCTGGAACATGCTCGCCACATTGAAGTTCAGGTGCTGGTAGATAACTTTGGGCATGGCGTACACCTGGGTGAGCGCAACTGCTCATGCCAGCGCAGGCACCAGAAGTTGCTTGAGGAATCTCCAAGCCCTCACCTGCCTCGCAAATTGCGCCAGGAAATGGGCATGAAAGCTATCGGGGCTGTAGAACAACTCGGCTATCGCAACGCGGGTACGCTCGAATTTCTGGTAGATAAGCAGAACCGCTACTATTTCATGGAGATGAATACCCGTTTGCAGGTCGAACACCCGGTGACGGAGTTAGTCACAAGCACCGACATCGTCAAGGAGCAGATTCGGATCGCCTCGGGGATGCCACTCCAGCTTGAGCAAGAAGGTATCCAGTTCCGCGGTCACGCTATCGAGTGCCGTATCACAGCGGAGGACGCGGATAACGATTTCCGCCCGCAAACGGGTGTGGTGGAGCGCTATTTGCCTCCGGGTGGTCCGGGAGTGCGGGTCGATAGTCACCTCTATGCTGGCTACACGGTTCCACCGCACTATGACTCGTTACTGGCCAAACTGATCGTCTGGGCAGAAACGCGCGAAGCGGCAATTGCACGCATGCAGCGGGCTCTCGGTGAGTTCGAGATTGAGGGCCTGGCAACCACTATACCGTTTCACCAGCGTTTACTCAGGCATGAAGGTTTTATTCGTGGAGAGACCTATACTCGTTTCTTGCAAGAGGAAGCAGTAGCTTTGGGAATATGAAATTCAGGGAGGTGACTCTATGTCTCGTGTAGTTGTAACCGGGTTGGGACTGATTACCTCGGTAGGTAATGACCTGGCATCGTCATGGGAAGCGCTCTGCCAGGGCAAGTCCGGTGTAGGCGAAATCGATAGCTACGATTCCAGCCAGCACCGCGTGCATTTCGGCGGACAGGTCAGGAATTTTGATCCTTCCGCGTATATGGATCGCAAAGAGGTACGCCGCAACGATCCATACGAGCAGTTTTCCATCGCCACTAGCAGGCAGGCGCTGGACCAGTCGGGCTTAAAGATCACCGATGAGAATGCCGACGATATTGGCGTGTATATCGGCAGCGGCATTGGCGGCCTGGTGACCCTGCACGAGCAGTTCAAAGTCCTCCATGAGAAAGGCCCGGATCGCATCAGTCCTTTCTTTATCAACATGATGATTGTGGACGGAGCGCCGGGAGTGGTCTCGATTCTCATCGGCGCAAAGGGCCCGAACTGGGCCGCCGTCTCCGCCTGCGCCACCAGCGGCAACACTATCGGGGAGGCCTGGGAAACTATTCGCCGGGGTGATGCCAAAGCCATGATCGCAGGCGGGGCTGAAAAGGCGATTACGCCTATCGCTATGGCCGCCTTCGATAACATGCATGCTCTTTCGCGCCGCAATGATGATCCGCAGGGAGCCAGCCGCCCCTTCGACGCCACCCGCGACGGCTTTGTAATGGGGGAGGGAGCGGCCATGCTGCTTCTGGAAGACCTCGAATTTGCCAGGGCCAGGGGCGCGAAGATCCTTGGTGAATTGGTCGGCTACGCTTCAACAGGAGATGCCTACCATGTGACAGAACCTGCCCCTGGTGGCTCGGGCCTCGTACGAGCAATGCGCCGGGCGCTGCAAAAAGCAGGACTGCGTCCCGACCAGGTGGACTACATTAACGCGCATGGCACCTCGACTCCCTACAATGATAGTACAGAGACACAGGCTATCAAAACCTGCTTCGGAGAATATGCCTCTCGCCTGGCGATTAGCTCCACCAAATCCATGACTGGACATACACTCGGAGCGGCGGGCGCAGTTGAAGCCGCTATCTCCGTCATGACCATCCTGACGGGTGTCATACCGCCGACGATCAACCTGCACCATCCCGACCCTGATTGCGATCTCGACTACGTGCCTAACGAAGCGCGCCAGGCGACCGTAAACGTAGCCATGTCCAACTCGATGGGTTTTGGCGGCCACAATACCTGCCTCGTTTTCAAACGATACGAAGAGTAGTGAAAATGGATTTACACGAGCATGAGACGCCCTGGATCAAGCGTGTCGAGGAACTGATAAAAGTGCTCGAGGGCAGCACCATCGGCGAACTGGAACTCACCGAGGCAGGTACAAAGATCATCATCCGCCGGCGGCCAGACATGATGATGGTCTCTGTACCTACTCAGCCACTAAGTTTGAATCAACCGGGAGTGCCTGTCGCTCCCGGTGCCAGCGATGGCGCAGCACAAGAAGATCGCGGCGTTGCCATCACTGCCCCCCTGACAGGCGTCTTTTACTCTGCCCCTTCGCCTGCATCGCCCCCCTTTATGAATCTCGGCGATGTGGTGGAAGTGGGGCAGGTAGTCGCGCTTATCGAGGCCATGAAAGTATTCAACGAAATCCAGGCCGAGGTCGCCGGGCGTGTAATAGCGCTTGTGGCAACCAACGGGGATGTGGTACAGAAAGGTGATGTGTTGATCAGGGTTGAGCCGCTGTGAAATTCTAAGGTTTCTCAACTCGGAAGAATGAGAGGAATCGATATGGAGCCGGATACACAACTGCGTCAACAACTACGAACACTCCTTCAGGGTGGCAATGCCCATATGACGTTCGACGAAGCTGTCGCGGATTTTCCTCGCGAACACATGAACACGAAGCCGCCGCGTGTCCCCTATACGCCGTGGCATTTGCTTGAACACCTGCGCATAACTCAATGGGATATCCTCGAATTTATCAGAAATCCACGGTATATCTCTCCAGACTGGCCTGAAGGCTACTGGCCCGCAAGTCACCTACAAGCCGACGAAGTCGCCTGGGAGCAGACGCTGGCGTCCTTCCGCGCAGACCTCCAGACGCTCAGCGAAATGGTTGCTGACCCCACCGTGAACCTATACGCGCCGATCCCACATGGGAACGGCCAGACTATTCTCCGCGAGATCCTCCTTGTTGCTGATCACAATGCATACCATATCGGCGAATTTGCTATCCTCAGACAGGTGATGGAGACGTGGGGGGATCAGGAGCACTGATGATGACCAAATGCTATAGTGTATGAAACAACCAAAATGTACTATCTACACCAGTACCACGTATCTAATCCCCTAAACCGGCCATTAGAGCCACTTCACGAGGCTAGACTGTACTATTACAGGGTAAAGTAATACCATCGGTCGCAACCCAGAAAAATCACCTGTTACTCTAAAATGGGTTCTTCGCCAGATTTAGTGTGATTTGCCAGCTTTCCTGTCCTCTAGGTTCTTTGGAGAGAAAAACGTTACCTCATCACCTCAAGCGGGATGATGGGTCTTTTCGTCTGGAAAAAACTTTGCTGTTTGCAAAGTGAATAATGAATGCCTGGAATAGGAACGATCAACGAAAAACCACTGGATCAACTAACTAATCCAGCTTGTTTCAGTTGCCGAATGAAGGTGGTATCGAGGTCTGTTGCCCAGCGAAGACACTCTTCTGGGTTCACATCGATACCCGCTTCAATCACTTCTACGAGCACGTCTGGTACCCAACTCAGCAGATAGGAGTTGCACCCTCGCCACCACTCGAGATTGCTGACGAGGTCATTTGTCACATACCAAATCCAGGTGTCCCATGCCGCTAGATTGTCGTCATCAACGAAGCCTTGCGTCGCGAGCTTGGCTGCTCCATCGCTCAGGGTGCCATCAGGAGTGAAAGCCAGGAGACGACCGCCGGTCAGAGGCTTCACAAATTGGAGGAGAGGGACACCCTGTTCTTGCAAAAGAGCAGCTCGCTTGAGCGCAAGTTGCTCGACAATTTGTTGCCTCTGTTGAGGTGTTTTTTGCCAAAACTCGTCGCAACCATGGAACGTCTGCTCAACACTTGCCTGCTCTGATGGGCGGAACAAAGCAGTACGCAAGCCCTCTGCGGGATTGGCTGACCAGTCTTGTAAGGCACACCAGGCTCTCGTTTCTCCAAGCCGGTGCTGGAAATGTGCAAACAGGTCTTGACTCTCGAAATCCATTTGACTGCTCCTTGTCCAGAACGTTCACGAATGCTCGAACTGAGCTAAGCGGGCGAGCACCTCTTGAAGCTTCTGGCTCATCTCTGGCTCCACTAGTGAGTGTCCTGCGGCTAGTTTACCATACAAGCGGTCGATTTCGCTTTGTTTCTGGCAGAGTTCCCACGTGCTGCGCAACGAGATGACAGAGAGCCCTGGCGTAAGGAGAGAGCTCTGCAAAACGCTACTCACCTACCTCTCTTTTGGGTGCAGGAAACATCGCTCCACGATTAAAGTCCACTAGCGTTTTGAGCATCAACTTTACCTCATGCGGAATCGTCTTCTCTGCTTCCCTATCATCAGCGAAAATCTCGATCTCAAGCGCGAAGAAGTCGCTGAAGTGTCTATAGACCTTTTTGAACGGCATGCGTCTCCAGGTGCTGTCATACGCATAGACGGGCGGATCCTCGCCTTCAGAGGCCCGTATGAAGGAGAAGCAGGAATCCTGAGACAGGAAAAACACAAAGGCATCCTCTGGAAGAGAGAGACGACAAGCGTGTGCTTTGAGCATGTGCCGCGCTCTTTGCTGCAAACCGAAAAGCTGTTCATAAAAGCAATCCAGGTCTTGCATCAATGGTCCGGCACCATGGCCTATCCATAGGAGCATGGCTCTATAGGCCAGGGGTAAGCGATACCCGAGCAGCTGTTCAAGTGCCGACACTTCTTGCTCCGTACACGGGAGCAGATCACGCGCTGGAATCATGTTCAACTCTTGGAGTCGTTTTTTCTCGCGCGCGAGCGCTGCTGGTTCTGGTTCTGGTTGACTTACCAATGCGCCATTTTTCACGATTTCCAGCAGTTTGGTAGCGATGAGCGGGTGGTCCTCTAAGAGAGCATTCGTACTCGTAAAAAGAGTCCAGACAGCTGTGTTAAAAAGCCTGGTTGGTGCAGTACCTTTGACATCTTCTGCTTCGATCTGGAGTTGTTGGATCTGTTTGAGTGGGTTGTCTATGCTGGTCAATAAAGAGGCTAGATCGCACCACCCATGCACACGCCCTGTTGCTGCCCGCATACACCTCACAGAGCATTCTGCTTCACAGGACCATAGAGCTCGACGCATAAATGTTGCCATATTCAGGTGGCACAGTTCAGCAGCTCTCTGCACAAGCAGGTACTCTTGTTTTAAGAACGTGACCATAACAAGATCAAGTGTATTCTCTAAAGGATCCGGTCCCAGACTACTAGCATGCTGGAATTCTTCTGGTAGAGTAATATGATCCCCGCTTTCGTGCAGTTGCCTTATTTGCTCTACCGAGATGCGCCCGCGAAAGAGGAGCTGTGCTAACACGAGAGCAGTCCAGCGTGCATAGACCCATTCTACCGAGCCCCATACTGAGCGAGAAAGATACTGTAATGTTTTATAATCCTGTCTCTCAAACGCAAGTGTAATACTGGAAACCTTATAGGGGTCAAAGCGATGGCATTTTTCACAGATACCCACAGGCGCATCCTCAAAGGGATGATTACAGGCAGGGCAGCCGCTGTTGATATCTGGATAGGTAATAAGTGTGGGCTGCAGTTGGTATAACCAGGCTTGTTGTTTTTTTGCCGGCCGTTCTTTCGCCATTTGAATGACAAGATAATCTGAGGAGCTTCTATAAAAGTGCTCACCCGGCCGATACGGGAAGTTGAGACGAATATGCTCAAGGATGCGGGCCATTTCTTCTTCTGGTACCCACGCTCTCCCTGGGAGGGAAACCAGTGAAACTTCTAAATAAGGCATGGATGGATACTCCTCTGCCATTCATAACTGAGCACTGCTACTCCACTTGTTCGTCATCAAGACACTTGAGATAGATTCACCCTATGTTCCATTTCTTTTGCCAAGAGGATAGAGCGGAACCTGTTACCCTGCTAGTTTGTAGTACATAATATCTCTCGTCTCTCCCTGCTTGTTTCCTTTCCCTCGTTACGCAACTTTCGAGATGACATCCCTCATTAGGGCCTGACATATGTAGCATTTAGAGGCTGAGAGATAGTAAACCAACGAACAAACCAAGCAGCATAAGTGCTGCTCCAACAATGAAGAGGGAGGGCTGTGTGTTGGCCAGTGCGGTGAAACCACCTGCGAGAACAAGAAGCAATGCGAAAGAGAGGCCTTTCAAGGCTTTTGAACTGATCATTGGTTATACTCCTTTAGAATAAAGAGATGAGGAACTTGTGTGTTCATTTATATAGGCAAAAACGTTTATTCCTCCCCACTTTCAAAATCGTAGTACTTGCGGCAAAACATGTGGCACAAAACGGCCAACTATTTTTTGACAAAGGGCAAGCGAGCCTTATCAGCAAAATCGCGGAAGAGCCCACGGGATGCACAACGAGTTTTACCTCATCAGTTACGTAGGTTTTGGCCGCCTTTCACTTGTTGCGCGATCCGTGGGCAAGTCTCTTCTCAGAGCCTCGGTGAGCTTTCGGACAAGTCCTTTCAGGCCACGCGTCTACTTACGTAGCTCCCACTTGAGCCTATTGCCCTCCGGTGCGAGGCGACGCATCCCGACTTTTTCGAGTACTCTGATGGAGCCGATATTGTCATCAAGGCATTGGGCAGTGATCACCTGAATACCGGGGGTATGAAAAGCCCACTCGATGACACGACGCGCCATCTCGGTCGCATAGCCTTGCCTTTCATACGCGGGAATGATATTGTAACCAATCTCCACCATTCCTACCTCGTCCGGTCCGCCGTGGAAGCCGATGCCGCCGATAGCTATCTGCTCAGCTTTCTGGAGAATAATGCCGTCCCAGACAAGACCCGCCGGATCTTTCTCCATGACCTCGATAAAAAAGGGGAGCGCTTCCAGCATATCGGCTCCTGGCCAGGCGCCAGGAATCGCTACCTCGAGCATCTCAGCCAGCTTGGCCCTGTCAGCCAGCGTTGCTCTCTTGAGTTCCAGCGTGAAAGGGAGCAGTTTGAGCCGTTGCGTTTCGAGTATTTGCACGATAGATGTCCTCGTTTCAGTTGGTACTTGCAGCCATTTAAAAATCGTATGCCCCTCAATGAAAACCGACGTTCACGACCCCTTTGGCGAGAAGGAGTCTTGCCTGGAAAGGAGGATCGCGCAAGTATAGCTTAAGCATAACAAAAAAGAGGCCCAACCACAAGAATTTTTTCAAGGCCGACAAGGGGATTTCCCCTGCAAGGATAGAGTGCCTACCTCCCAAGCTCATTGATAAATGTCATTACAATTTGCAAGCGAAAAATATTGAAATATTTGAATTTTGATGTTATATTGTTAATAGAGCATTGTCAAATCAAATATCTATAACTCAAGAGATTTGATAAGTAGGAATGGAAGTGCGAATCAAGTG
>Ga0070706_100006588_pt1 | contig 10950 bp, 13 predicted proteins | sample KBSK5501metaG_FD_65476 | JGI IMG/M metagenome (GOLD analysis project Ga0070706, IMG submission 65476) | Corn, switchgrass and miscanthus rhizosphere microbial communities from Kellogg Biological Station, Michigan, USA - KBS K5-50-1 metaG | ecosystem: Host-associated > Plants > Roots >...
TGCGATCGGCGCGGTCGCGGTTGGCGCATTCGCGATCGGCGCGTTGGCCATTGGGCGGTTGGCGATCCGCCGCGTCGTGGTCGAGCGCGCCGAATTCAAATCGCTTGAGATTCGGGACCTTACCGTGACACGGCTTCACGCCGCCGAAGTCACTGTGAGCGACTCACTTAAGGTGCCGGGAAGTAATGTCGATCGCAAGACCTCATGACGCAAGATGCCACGAGGTCTAACACGCCCACACTGCGCCGGCAGATCGCCGATCTCGACGCTTGCGGCCCCAAGTCGCCCGAGTATCGGAGGCTTGAGTCCCGGAGCACGCAACTTGGCATATTGCTCGCCGTCGTCGCCGTGATCATCGTGTTCATGATGGTGTCAAAGCCGGCGCTCTAGGTTTCGGCAAGCTCGCGATAGTGGGTGTGGTCCCAACGATCGCCGACGGAAGACCTGCTATGGAGGGAGACGAGCATGCCAGCCACACCGGTCAACGGAATGGTTCACGTGCGCAGCCGCTACTCTGTCCATGAGACGCTCCAACGGCTGGAGTCCGTGTTGATCGCGCACGGGCTTACCCTCTTTTGCCGCGTCGATCACAGCGGCGAAGCTGAGAAAGTCGGATTGAAGATGCCCCCAGCCCAGGTACTCATCTTCGGCAGCCCCAAGGCGGGCACGCCGCTGATGGTCGCCTCTCCGACGCTCGCGATCGATCTGCCCCTGAAGGCGCTGGTATGGGAAGATGCCGACGGCACGGTGTGGGTTTCCTACAATGCCCCTGAATACCTCAAGCAGCGGCACCATGTTCCCGAAGACCTCATGAAGAACATCGCCGGTGCCGGGGCATTACTCCAACAGGCCGCAGATTAAGTTGTTCTAGGCATCGCCGTTGTCGTTTCCCGAGAATACGATGTCAGAGCCAACCGGCAGCGGCCATCGCGGAGCCACCAAAGGGGACCCCAACCGCGCTCGCGATCACCTCGCAAATGAACGCACTTTTCTCGCTTGGGTGCGCACCGGTGTCGCCATCGTCGTATTCGGGTTTGCGATTGGCCGGTTTGCTATTGCCATGCACCACCTCGCGCAGAATCACGGGAGCGTGTCACGGACGCCGGACCTTTCGGTCTGGTTGGGGACGATGTCTATAATTGCAGGAGTGTTGTTGACGCTGGCCGGCTTAGTTCGTTTCCATCGGACGCGTGCCCAGCTGGAATCGGGAGAGTTCGAACCGGCCGGGTTCGTCATCGACCTCGTGGGGATTCTGACCGCGGTATTCGGTTTGGCATTGGCCGGATATCTCATCTATATCGAACTACGACGTTAGGCGGCGGGCACACCTGGCCCCGGGGTTAACAGACTCATCGCCGTGATGGCCTATCGATTCCTGGCTCGCTCCCCACGCAGCGTCATGCACGTGCTGGTCGCTCTGGCGATCAGACGTTGTTGCTCGTCAGTCACGTCGCACTCCGTGAGTCCGACGCTCCGACCCCGGTGAACGACGGTCGCCGTCGCGCGAAGGCGGGCCTTCCACACCGGCCGGAGAAAGTTGATCTTCAGTTCGAGTGTGGCGAAGGTTTCCCCATCGTTGAGCGTTCCCGCGTACGCCATTCCCATCGCCGCGTCAGCGATATCGCACAAGACACCCCCATGCAGGGTCCCCATGGGATTGGCGTGACGCTCGGTTGCCTCGAATTCGACGACCGCACGTCCAGGTTGAAGGTCGGCGACGGTGAATCCGATCAACTCGGCGATCGGAGGATACGCTGCCTCGCCGCGCATGGCCATCCGGAGGCGGTCCAACAAGTTGGGCACAGACATTCCCTTCTTTTGGCGAATGGTGATCCAGGTTACCCAGGTTTACGCCCGTGGGGTCAGATGGCATTCCCAAACGGACTCCCGACCGATTTGGCGCGCGGAATTCCTTGCCGAACGGATGCGCTTCACCTCTATCGGGCGAACATATGTATATCTTGACATGATAACATCACTCTGCTACTCTGCAGGCACTGTAAGGTGCGGATCTGTCGCAGGCCGATGGCGGCGGCGGGTGCAGAAGGGGCGGCCCATCGTGGAGCCCCGAGTGGAGATCGCACGGAGCTCAGGTAACAGGCCAAGAGAATCCTTGATTGGAGAGGAGGGAGCGATGCTGAACCGGATTCAGATCATTGGACGTTTGACCCGAGATCCCGAGCTTCGCTACGTCTCGAATGGACATCCGATGGCGCAATTTACGCTCGCCGTTGACCGCGACTTCAAGAATGCGGCGGGAGATCGGGACGCGGATTTTATCAACTGCGTGGCCTGGCGAAAGCTCGCCGAGCAGGTAGGGCAATACTGCAGCCGCGGCCGCCTGGTCGCCGTAGAGGGGCGGCTCCAGACCCGTTCATACGAGACCCAGGACGGCTCACGCCGCCGGGTGACCGAAGTGATCGGCGATCGCGTGTGGTTCCTCGACAAACCAAAGGTGGAGGCCGATCGACCTTCCGACGAGTCCGGGGAGGCTCATCCGGAGGTGATCGAGGACCCTGAAGCCTCGCCTGAGGACGCCTGACCCAGGCCGCCTCTGGCTGATCCATCCGCCCAGTAGCATTGGGCGGCGCACGTACCCCCGTTTTCCCGCGGCCGCACCCCGGCTGTGACCTGCTAGTCTGATCGGCACACCCTGATCGATCCGCGTTGAGGGGGACCGCCGGACCGGAGGACCGGTCGTGGAACCCTCATGTTCTGCGCTCCCTCCGCACGTCCCGTTCATCTTCAGCGTCTTGTCCGTCTCTGTCACGGGCGATAGCGGGCCGCCGGGCTCCCGCGCGACGGCTCGACGTCGGCCGCCTAAGCATGCAGGCCTCGAGATCCGCACGATGAGATCGATACGAAAGGAGATGATCGGTATGGGCTCTGACTCTGCGGCCGCGATCATGCGGATGACTCCGCGCGATCGCGCGCTCGTCACGCTTCTGCGCGAACTGCGCTACCTCACCACAGCGCAGATCCGGCAAGCCTGCTTTTTCTCCGCGTCAATCACGACCACGTCCCAACGGCTGACGTTGCTGCGCCGTCGCGGGATGATGGACTGTCTTACGCACCGGACGTTCGACGACCGCCGGGCGTTCTGGTGCCTGACGCCCCTCGGCCGCGCGGTCGTGGCTCAACTTGGAGAACCTATTCACGGAACACCCCGCGCGGACGCCCTGGCCGCCCTCCAGATGGATCACTTGATCGCCACCAACCAGATCTTCTGCGATCTGTCCGCGCTGTACCGGGGGCGCCGCTTGGGACCGTTTCGCTGGTACGGAAGCCACCACGCCGGCGTTGATCTCGAAGGCACGCGCGTGGTCCCCGACGCCATGATTCTGGCCGCCGCGGCCGACGGCGCCGCGTGGATGTATTGCGTTGAGGTCGACCAAGGGACGATGGCCCCGGGCGCCCTGGCCGTAAAGTTCAGGCGGTACCGCTACCTTCAGCAGGTGGCCAACATGCGAAGACAGGAACCCATCTGGGGGGCTCGCGCCTCGAGCTGGATCCTGTTCGCCTGCAAGGACGCCCGTCGCGCCGCTGCCGCCGCGCGGTTGGCCGCAGAATGCGGCCTGGAGCGATTCTGGGCCGGGACCGCAGGCGAGCTTCCGGCGGGGCTCGCGGACTCGGTCGGCCTGGACCTGGTGCTTCCAGCGGACGCCCTGCTGGGGCTGCCCGGTGGGGTCGTCCCGCCGTACGGAGCGGAGGGACGACGATGAGATGGGATCGGATCAGCCGGATCGTTCTCCTGATTGCGATAGCCTGCATAGGGGCGCAGAGTAATCTTGCCGCGATGTCCTGGGCGCTCACGGTGGCCGTGATGCTGATCATCGCGTTCCTGCGGCCCGGGCGCGTCTTGGAAGAAGGTCCCAGCCCCCTGGCCGGTGCGCGTTGGGGGACCTGGAAGGATGCGGCTCCGCACGCGGTCCGGGGTTCATTTCTGCTCGGTTTGTGGGGCCGCTCCCGGACGCCCCTCTACCTGACGGAGGAGCAGCTCTCCGGCCACGTGCTGGTGGTTGGTCCATCAAGGACCGGGAAGACCGCGGGTGCGATCGCCCCCAACCTCCTTCTTCGCGACCCCGCCCGGGAGAGCGTGGTTGTCCTCGACGTCAAGACCGGCCCGCGATCACTCTGGAACGTGACGGCGGGCCGGTATGGGGCTCGGGCCCATCTGTTCTGTCCATACTTCGAGGGCTCGATCGGCTACAACCCGCTGTCCCGCGTCGACTCGATCGGATCGGCACAACGAAAGGCGACGCTGCTTGTCCAGAACACGACACCCCGGAATCTCTCGGGCGACGCGAAGGTCTACGCTGCCGCCACGGCGGATCTCGCCATGCTGCTCTTTCTGCATGTGCAGCAGGATCGTCCTCAGGGAGCTCACACCATTGGCGCCGTCTACCGTCTCGTCATGGGAGGGCCGGCATGCATCCGGGAGACGCTCCGGTCCAGCCGCGTCGCCGAGGTCCGCGAGCGGCACGGGATCTTCTCGGCGCGCGAGCGGCGCGTGCAGGAGGCGGCGGTCACGGGCCTGCTCGAGCGGCTGGCTCCTTGGGCCGATCCGCTGGTGGTGGAGGCGACGGCACATCATTTCGACTTGACCGCCCTTGGCCGGGGACCATCGGCACTGTATATCCTGATGCCGGAGACCGACGCCCACCAGCAGCAGCCCTTGGTCGCCTGGTTGGTTGCGGATCTGCTCGATGAGTTGATCGAACTGGCGGAACGCGAGGGACTCCGCGTCCCGGTGCGCGTGTATCTGGATGAGTTCCGGCAGTTCGGATATCTCCCAGGCCTCAGCGAATCGCTCCCGACGCTCCGGGAACGCGGGATCAGCGTGCTGCTCGGCGTCCAAGTGCTGAGTCAGATCGAGGAGGTCTACGGCCGGGTCGAAGCGCGAACCTTGGTCGGGAACACAGAGACGAAGTTGCTGTTCCGGGCTGGGGATCTCGAAACCGCCCGTATGATGAGCGCCTGGCTGGGCCGCACGACCGTCCCGGCCGTATCGGTGACGACCCGGGGCCGGCGAGATCGCAGCACCACGGTGCGTCCATACGTCCGCCCACTCATGGCGGTCGAGGATCTGACGCGGATTCCCGACGGAGCCGTGATTGCTCTGGCAGGCGCGGCTCGACCCCTGCCACTCTGGCAGGCCCGCTACTACGCGATCCGCGGCTTCGCCATCGTCCCTCCGCCGTTTCCGTTGCGCCGCCGTCCGGCGCCACGCCTCGCCGTGGCTTCGCCGGACGCTTTGCCTGCAGCGCCTGCCCGTCGGGCTCCGCCGCGGCCTGCCGGGGGTGTTGCGGGCTGCGGGGCAACCGGAGGAGAGCTCCCCGGCGCGTAGAAGCCGTCCCCAACTGTCCGTCCACGGCGCCGTTCTTCGTGGCGCCGTGGACGGGGTTTGGGCGCCGCCGCGAGAGACCTGGGATGTGGATTGACGCACACGTGCATCTGGATGCGCCCGCGTTCGACGCGGATCGCGACGGAGTCGTCGCGCGTGCCGCGTCGGCCGGCGTGGCGCTGATGGTCTCGGCCGGGACCACGGTCGATGGCAGCCGGCGCGCGCTCGCGCTGGCTGAACGGTATTCCTCCGTTGTGGCCGCGGTGGGAATCCATCCCGAGGCGGCCGGGAACGTGACCCAGGCAGATTTCGAGGTGCTCGCCACGCTGGCCCGCCATCCTCGGGTTGTGGCGATCGGAGAGGTCGGGCTGGACTATTATCGCGACCACGCCCCGCGCTGCCTCCAGATCGAGGTGTTCCGGTCGCAGATCCGCCTGGCGCGAGAGGTGGGTCTCCCGCTTGTCGTCCATGATCGCGAGGCGCACGAGGACGTGGAACGGATCCTTCGAGACGAGGGGGCCGCACGGGTTGTCCTCCATTGCTTTTCCGGGACGCCCGAAATGGCCCTACGCTGTGCGGACGCCGGCTGGACGGTCTCGTTTGCGGGCCCGCTCACCTTCGCGAAGTCCTCGGGCCTGCGGGAGGTGGCCCGGTGCCTCCCGATCGATCGCGTGCTGGTAGAGACCGATGCTCCTTACCTGGCTCCGGTGCCGTTCCGAGGGCGCAGGTGCGAGCCGGCGTTTCTGATCCACACCGCGCACGCCTTAGCCGCCGCGCGCGAAACAGACATCGCATCATTGGAAGCCGCGCTCGCGCAGAATGCTCGAGGCGTCTTCGCGCTCTCGGACGAGGCGATCCCCTTCGCCGCCGGACCGTGATGCTCCGCCGGGTGCGCGCCGCCGTGATGGTCCCATGACCCGGTTCCGTGCGCGCGGGGCCGGCTGGCTCGTCATGGGGGTGGCGGCCGCGGCCTGTTACCTCGGAACCGTCTTCCTGGCGTGGCCGTTTCCCGTCAGGTTGCTGTATGACGGTCTCGTTCCGTTGCCTCCCTACCGTTGGGTGCATCCCCCGGCCTGGCGTGCTGGGGACAACCAGCCTGCCATGTCGGGATCCGGGACCGTCGCCCTCGGTCCCCCGTCGCGGGCGTCCGAGATTTCGACCGATGACGACCAAGCCCTGGTCACGTTTCCCCAAGGCATCCTCGCACCCCAGGCCGGCGAGTCGGCGGTGAAGGTGAAGATGATCCCCCTCGATCCGGCCACCGTCGCTCCGCCACCGAATGGACGCCGTTTCGATGGAAACGCCTACAGGATCGAAGCCAGTTATGCGGCGTCGGGGGCGCCGGCCGTGCTCACCAACCCCGCCACCGTCGTCCTCCGCTACCCGGTGCACGCCCCTCAGCTTTTCCGGTTCGCCGAGCCGATGTGGGCCCCTCTGAAGGCGCAGGTGTTTACCGGCAGCCAGCAAGTGCTGGCGAACACGGATCGCCTGGGGGTCTTCGTTGCCGCCGCCCCGATGAATAGTAGCGGCGCCTCTCCGCGCACGGCAGGGACAGCCGCTCTCGGAGGGATCGCGGCCGTCGCCGGACTGATCGCCGCCGTGGTCGCGCGCGATCATTGAGAGAGTGCCGGCGCGCCGGCCCGGACCGTAAGAAAGGGTAAGGATTCCACCGGGGGGGTATAGATTATATATAATGGAAGGACGAGCGAGGGAGCGGGTTCAGGGGGACAGCGTCCACAGCTCGGTGATCCCTCGTAGATGCCTATGAATCTTCATTCCGGGTTCCTAGGACAGACACGGCAGGCGGGGGCGATCTTTCTCGGCCTGGCCCTCTGTGCGCTGCTTCTGCCCGCAGGTGTCCGAGCGGATCAGACCAGCGACGAGATCAAGCTCGGCGCGCAGGCCGCCAAGGAGATCGAGTCTCACTATCGGGTCGTCACCGATCCCGTGATGAACGAACGGCTCGCCGCCGTGTCGGACGCCCTCGTGCGGGTCGTGGACCGCCAGGACATTCAGTATCAATTCAAGATCATCGATATCCCGGGCGTGAACGCCCTCGGCATTCCCGGCGGCTGGGTGTATATCACCAGAGGGATGATGAAGTTCGTGCGGTCGGATCACGAACTCGCCGCGGTGGTGGCGCACGAGCTCACGCACGTGGCCCACCGACACTATTACATCCAACAGGAGCGACAGCGCCGCATGCTTCCGGCCCTCATCATCGCCGCGGCTCTTTCGGCGCTGGCGCGTTCGGCGGTACCACTGTACGGGGTCGCGATATCCACCCAGGGGGCCCTCGCCAACTATCAGCGCGACCTCGAGAAAGAGGCCGATCTTACCGGGATCTCCTATCTTACGAAGACGACCTACTCTCCGGTAGCGATGCTGACGCTCATGGAGCACCTCGCCCAGGCGGACAAGCTGACCGGCCAGCCGGACTATGCCGAGTTGTACTACGACCACCCAAAGCCGGACGAGCGCGTCCTCTACATCCAGAGGGACCTGGTGACACGCAGCGTTCCGATCGTCAGGCGGATCCCACAAGGGTATCTCCGGCTCGCGCTCGACCCGCCGGTTCCTGTCGACAACCAACCCGTCACCGTCTTGGTCGACGGCCGGCCGATCTTTCAGGTGGGCGCGGCGGCGGGGCAGCCGGCGGCCGAGCGCGCCAAGGCGATGCTCGACCGGCTCAACATATTCTTCAACACCGATCCCGGGCCGTACGATGTCCGGGCCGTGAACATCACGGATCAGTGGTCGGTGATCGGCGGCCAGACCCGGCTGTTCGATGTCACTGCGCAAGACGCCGCGTTTTCCAAGATGTCCCCGCAGGCGCTGGCCGAGCAGTTCCGGAAGCAGCTGGCCGACGCGATCACGTTCGACATGAGTATTAGGAAGTTGGGCACAGGCGGGATCGGAGCGTTCTAGCACTGGTGGAAGTGCACGTCGCATTCCTCCCCGAGGAAGCCGGGCCACTCCGCGACCGCAGCGTTGTAGTGATCGATGTCATCCGAGCAACGACATCCCTGCTCGCCATGCTCGAAGGGGGCTGTGCCGAGGTGCTGATCGCGCCCACCCTTGAGGCGGCCCGAACCTACCGCCGAACACACCCGGAGGTCTTGCTGGCCGGCGAGGAGCACGGGCGCAGACCGATGGGGTTCGACTTCGGGAACAGTCCCGCCGCATTCTCGGACGCCCTCCTGGCCGGCCGGCGCGTGGTGTTTGCCACCACAAACGGCACCCGGGCGGTCCATGCGGCCCGTGACGGTGCCGCCATCTTCATGGGCTGTCTTCGCAACCGAACGGCCGCGGCCCGAGCCGCCGTCGCGGCGGCGGCCGAAGCTGATCACGATCTTTCCGTGATGTGCGCGGGTCGAGAAGATCGGTTCAGCCTCGATGACGCGTACACGGCGGGTGCTATCGTGGCCGCCGCCGTGGATCTCCAACGAGATCTCAGCCTCACGGATGCCGCGGTCGCGGCCCGGATGCTCTACCGAAGCGTGGAAGATCCGGCGGTGCTGTTCCGCCAGACCCGCGCCGGACGGAATGTGATCGACATCGGCCTGGCGGGCGATCTCGATTACTGCGCGGAGATCGATCGGTCGACACTGGTACCGAGGTTGGGAGAGCGCGTGCGGATGGTAGCGGGGTGACGAGGCGTCAGGCCTTGGCGCGACCGTTGCGGCCGCTCCACTTGGCGATCTGCCAGGTTGCCTTGAGCTTGCCCACGTACCCTCTGAGGAATCCGTGCTTTTCCTGTTTCGAGATGTGAGTCAAGTGGCCCAACTCCACGGTGCACGCCCGAAGACCGGAGGTCTTGACATGCCGGCTCAGGACCGCTTCGATCCCGAATCCAGTGCTCTCGAGGTTCGGGATCGCCTCCAGGACCTCTCGTTTCAATGCCCGCTGTCCGGAGAAGTTGGGGAACAGTGTTTGAATCCAATCGCGCTTGATCTGACCGATGCTGACGACCGCCCTGCCGGCCAGGACGGGAGTGAGGAGATCCTCGATGTGCTTGGTGGTCAGCCCGACGAGATCGCCATCCAGCAGAAGAATAACTTGAGCCGGCGTGGATTCGAGCCCTGCGGCGATGGCCCCGCCTTTTCCCAGGTTCTCGGAGAGTTCGATCACACGCGCGCCGTGTCGTTGCGCGGCCAGCACGGTCGCGTCACGGGAGCCGTCGCTGACGACGATCACGTCATCGACGAGGGGACACCGCCTCACTGCGCCGACGACGTCGCCGACGGTCCGTTCCTCGTTGAACGCCGGAATGATCGCCGCGATTCGAGGCATGACCCCTCCTGGGCGGCCTCTATTCCAGTGCCGCGAAAGGAATTCCTGCTCATGCACGGAGCGTGAACGATGTTGATCACGACACGTAGATATCTCAGGCCACGCGCAACGCGGCTCCTCCTCGCCGTCGTGCTGGGCGCCGCCTTGATCAACGGCAGTGTCACCCCATCCTCGGCGAAAGAACTTCTCCTAAAGGTCGGGGATCTCCAGGTTCCGGCCGGCACAGCGGTGTACGGGGATGCGGTCGCCGTCGGTGGGACCGCCTATGTGGACGGCACCGTCGAGGGCGATGCGGTCGCGATCGGCGGCACCGTCGAGGTCCGCGGGCACGTCATCGGCTCGGTGCGAGCCGCGGGAGGGAATGTCGTGCTGTACTCGACCGCGATTGTCGGCGGTGAAGCGACCGCGGTGGGCGGGACGGTGTGGCGCGAGCCGGGAGCGTCGATCGGCGGCCGGCGTTCGATGCCATCACCGCCGCCATTCCCACCGGTGCCGGGGCCGATTCCGCCGGGGAGTGAAACGGTGCCCCCCGCGGCGTGGTGGCTCCCCGGCATGTTTGCCGCCGCGTTCCTCATGCTCAAGTCGTTGTTCTGGCTCATGCATCTGGTCCTGGCGATCTTATTCGTGGGCTCGGCGTGGCTGCTCGCCGCGGTCTTTCCTAGTGCGCTCACCCGCCTCGGCGGCGTGCTCGAGCGCGATCCGGTGCTGGCCCTCGGCGCGGGAGTTTTGGGGTGGCCCCTCGCTGTCGTGGTCACCGTCGTGTTGATCGTCAGCATCGTGGGGCTCACGCTCGTGCTGCTGGTTCCGATAGTCCTGTTCACCGCGGTGCAGTTCGGAGCGACCGCCGTGGCCCTCCTCGTGGGGCGCCGGATCCGCCCCTCCGGCCCCGTCTCCGAGGTCATCATCGGCGCTGTGCTCCTCGCCATCGGGTTCAGCATTCCCGGCCTGGGAGGACTGATCGGGCTCGCCGTAGCGACGTGGGGACTCGGGGCGGTGCTCCTGCTGCTTGTCGGTGAGCGACGCTTCCGCCAGCCGCCGGCTCCCCAGGCTCCATCGACGCAGCAACCACAGGGACCGACGGCGGCAATCTGAGCGTGAGTCGCGTGACGGTCCTCTGCTATAATAAGGTCAGCGCGCCCGTAGCTCAGCGGATAGAGCGTCGGCCTCCGGAGCCGTAGGTCGGGGGTTCAAATCCCTCCGGGCGCGCCAGAGCTTACCGGTCCAACCCGGAGACACAGGTTACATTTTGTACCTAAGACATGGGTAACACTTTCGGGCCGAACGGATTTTCAAGTGGTTCGAGCACTCGCGTC